>Ga0335076_10003981_pt1 | contig 14893 bp, 17 predicted proteins | sample Lox_Sample_25_FD_206717 | JGI IMG/M metagenome (GOLD analysis project Ga0335076, IMG submission 206717) | Soil microbial communities from Loxahatchee National Wildlife Refuge, Florida, United States - Lox_Sample_2.5 | ecosystem: Environmental > Terrestrial > Soil > Wetlands | place: USA...
GCGCTGTACGGCGGCCGGGTCGCCGACCACAGCCAGGCCGACTCGGGCACGCTGGCCATCCGGGACCTGAGTGAGCAGGTCAGGCAGGATGAGGGCCTGGTGCCCGTGCTGCTGCCGGTCGGCGACGGGCTGCTGGCCGCGGTCAAGCGGTAACCGGGGCACCCGCCGTCAGCCAGTGCAGCAGCAACTGGGTGCCGAACCCGGTCGCGCCCTTGGTGATCTCGCCGTCATCGGCGGTGGCCCGGGCCGCCCCGGCGATGTCCAGGTGAGCCCAGGCCCGGCCGCCGGTGAACTCGCGCAGGAACAGCGCCGCGTCGATCGACCCGGCCCGGCCGGACCCGCCAGCCACGTTGGCCAGATCGGCCACGGGTGAATCGAGCCCGGCCCGGTAGTCCTCGGCCAGCGGCATCCGCCACAGCCGGTCACCGCTGGCCGTCCCGGCCGCCAGCAGCCCGGCCGCCAGGCCGTCGTCGGTGGCGTACAGCGCGGCCATCACCGTGCCCAGCGCCACCCGCGCGGCTCCGGTCAGCGTGGCCAGGTCGACCATGACGTCGGGGGCGAGTTCGGCGTCGGCATAGGCCAGCGCGTCGGCCAGCACCAGACGGCCCTCCGCGTCGGTGTTGAGCACCTCCACCGTCCGCCCGCCGTAGTGCCGGATCACGTCCCCGACCCGCAGCGCGGTACCGGAGGGCAGGTTCTCCGCCGCGGCCACCAGCCCGGTGACCTGGACCGGGGCACCTAGCGCGGCCAGCGCCGACATGGTGGCGATCACCGCGGCCCCGCCGGCCATATCGGTCTTCATCGTTTTCATGTTGTCACTGGGCTTCAGCGACAGGCCGCCGCTGTCGAACGTGATGCCCTTGCCGATCAGCACCACATGCCGCCGCGCACCGGCCGGCTGATAGCTCAGCTCGATCAGCCGGGGCGGCCGGACCGATCCTGAGCCCACTCCGAGCAGCCCGCCGAACTGGTCCCGGGCCAGCTCGGCCTCGGTCCAGACCCGGCAGGACAGGTCACGGGCGGCGGCGATCCGGGCCGCCTCGTCGGCCAGCCAGGCCGGTGACTTGGTCATCGACGGGGTATTGGTGAGGTCCCGGGCCAGCGCCACCGCCTCGGCCACGATCGCGGCCCGCTCGACCAGGGCCGCCGCGTCCTGGCGTCCGGCCAGCAGCAGCTGGACCTGGCCCGGACCGGTCTCTACGGAGGCGGTGGATTTCAGCGTGTACTGGTACGAACCGAGCATGAGCCCGGCCACGAACGCCTGTACCGACTCATCTGGCTCGGCCAGGACGGCGGTGCACACCGCGGTCCGGCCAGCCGGCAGCCGCCGGGCCAGCGCCGCCCCGGCCCGGCGCAGCGCGCCTGGTGCCGCATCGCCGACGCCGAGGAACATGACCGTGCACGGGCGCGTGCCCAGCCGGATGACGGTCTGGGTGATTTCGCCCGCGCGGCCGGTCAGTTCGCCGCTGGCGATGATGTCGGCGGCCGGGACCGGAAGATAGCTGTCCAGCTCGGCGGCGCCAGCGCCGGGAGCTGGGCTGGCCCCGGGCTCGTCCGGGCTGCGCAGCGGAATCACGATGACCGAGGGGCCCGCTTCACCGGCCGCGCGGAGGAAACTGCCCAGGGGTTGCTGGTCAGCCGCTGGAACAGCGGTAACCCTTGCCTTGACCGGCAAGGCTCAGCCGGTGACGGATTTGAGCGCGTCCGAAAGCCGGGCCGCCTCATCCGCGGACAGTTCGACCACCAGCCGCCCGCCACCTTCGAGCGGTACGCGCATTACGATGCCGCGGCCCTCTTTGGTGACCTCGAGCGGACCATCGCCCGTCCGCGGCTTCATCGCCGCCATTCCGCATCCCCTTCCTGCCCGGGGCCGCATGAGACCTCGCTGAGGCCTGCCGCGCCGGGATCCCGGCACCTGCGGCGGGTCCGGCCACCCACAGCCGAATGATCAGTACCTCTATTATCCAGAGTTCCGGCCTACAGTGGTAACGATCAGCACTCCCTTCCGCCCCCTGCCGTCGGTAACTAGGGTCTCATCAGCACCTCGTGCACCATCGGTCACGGGTGGTTAGATTTACCTGCACCTAAAGGAGAGTCCAGTGCCGGACCCGGAATCAGAGCCAGTGGCGGACGCCGGATCGGACACGGTTCCATCAGACACGGTTCCATCAGACACGGTTCCATCAGACACGGTGCGCTGGGACCTTACCGAAGCGGTCGGCACCATCCTGCTGAACCGGCCACAGGCTCATAACGCGCTTACCGCGGAGATGAAGACCGCGCTGCTGGCCGCGCTGCGCCGGGCGGCGGCCAGTCCCGAGGTGCGGGCAGTGCTGATCACTGGCGCCGGGCCAGCCTTCTGCGCCGGCCAGGACCTGCGGGAACACGCCGAGGTGCTGACGGCGGCGCAGACCGGGGCGGCGATGGATACCGTCCGGGAGCACTACAACCCCATCGTGCTGGCCATCAGGTCCATGCCCAAGCCAGTCATCGCCGCGGTGAACGGGGTGGCCGCGGGCGCCGGTGCGTCCCTGGCACTGGCTTGTGACCTGCGCATCGCGGCCCGTAGCGCCAGCTTCCTGATGGCCTTCGCCCGGGTCGGGCTGGCCGCCGACACCGGCGCCTCGTGGACTCTGCAGCGGCTGGTCGGGGCCGGCCGGGCGGCCGAACTGCTGCTCCTGGCCGAGCCACTGGCTGCGGTCCGGGCCCTCGAGCTGGGCCTGGTCAGCCAGGTGGTGGACGATGCGGACCTGCCCGCGACGGCCAGCGCGCTGGCCGCCCGGCTGGCCATGGGCCCGACCGCGGCGTACGCGGGCATCAAGGCGGAACTCGACTACGCCGCCGGGCATGACCTGGCCGCGGCGCTGGAGCAGGAGGCCGAGGTTCAGGCCGCGCTGGGCCGCACCGCGGACCACCTGGCGGCCACGGCCGCGTTCGCCCAGAAGCAGCGACCAACATTCCAGGGCCGCTAGGCCAAAGACCTTCGGGACCGGCCTTACCCCGCGTCTGCGCTGACCATCTCCTCGTGCGCGCAGACGATCTGCTCGGCCGCGTCGACCAGGTCGGAGAACTCCCGCCACTCGCGGCGCCCGCTGCGGCTGGTCCAGGACACCACCCGGCTGCGCACCCATACGGTCAGGCCGCGCCGGATGGACAGCACGGACATGCCTGAGGCCGGCGCATCGGCCCGGACGATGTGGCCAAGGCCGCGATCGGCCAGCATCCGCTCCAGGTTGGCCGCCGCCTGGAGCGAGCCGGGCAGGGCCCGGCGGAACCGGTCCAGCGCGGTGCCCGGAGGCACCGGCTGCGCGAACCATACAGCCTTGCCGGACACCTTCCAGCCGCCGAGCCGGGCGCGGGTCAGATGGTGGCCCCACCGGCCCTCGGACAGCGCGTGCACCACGCACAGGCCGCGGCCGCTCTCATCCTCGTCGGCCGGCACATCAGCGGACAGTGGGTCCGGTGGCTGGCCGTTCTTCCAGCCGGGCAGCGCGTCGAACACTTTGCACACGAGTTCTTGCTGGCCGGCGGCCCGGCGCAGGTACAGCCAGAGTTCCGGGGCACCGGCCACCGGGCAGCCCAGGACGCCGTCGAACTGGATCGCGCCCTGCGCGTGCATGCTGTTGGCGGCGAGTTCGCTGGCCATCGTGACGCCGTCGTAGATCGCCTCGTCCGGCAGCCCGATCCCCGTCGCCGCCGCCCGGAACAGCTGCCGGGCAGTGGCCGCGCAACTGGCGTCCATCGGCAGTGGCGAAGCCGAACATCCCCCCGCAGACACGGTCGTGGCCGGAGGATGCACCGCGTCGGAGGGGTGCGGGGCATCGGCCGCAAGTGACCCTAGCATGATCTTTCAGCCTTCCCGGGCCGCAATCTGTGAAACACAGATTATGAGTCATGCGCCGACCGCGCAATGACATTCGGGACGGAAGTGTGGGCTTGAAGCAGTCTTTACTTTTTTCTGTCCGGACAGAAGCGTCCCAAAAGTGGACATTACGTAAAGTATTAGTGCTGTGGCTAACAGGTAACACAAGGCGCATGGCCTGGGTGTTTCCGCCCGGCGAGCCGCGCAGTACAGTCGTGCCGCGGCGGCTGTCCCGCAGCCGGCCGCGGCCTCGAGACAGGTCCTGATAGAAGAATCCCCCGGGTGGCGGCCCGGGGGATTCTTCTGTTCGGTACCTGCGTGGATCAGCCTTCGCCGTCGAGGTCGAAGCGGCCCGTCTTGGTCTCGGCCAGGAACCGGGCGAACGCCGCCCGGCTGACCACGTGCGCGCCATCGCCGGGACGGGTGCTGTCCCGGACGGCGACGACATCTTGCAGATTGGCCGCGACCTCCACGCAGCCACCGTTGGACCCGCTACTCAGGCGTGCCTTACGCCACTCAGCTCGAGACAGATCGGTCATGACTACTCCAGTTGTTGCGCGAGGTGTTCTAGGTAGACCGTGGTAGCTCCGGGCTCCTGTGAGGAGTCCCGGATCCGGCCGAATGCCTGGACATACAAGTTCACCTCTTCTGGCCTGCTCACCTCCTGGACGGCGATATCGGTTTCGGTGAATACGACGCTCGGCTCGTCACCGGGCAGTTCGAAGATGTTGATCGAGGACGTCACGCCCGGGCTCGGGCCGTCCGCGAAACGCTGGATACGCAGCTCCACGTTGGGGCGGCGGCTCGTCTCGATGAGGTGCTCGATCTGCTCCCGCCGCTCGGCCTTGGTGCCCCAGTGGTACATCAGGGACGCCTCGGTGATGACCGCCACCAGGCGGGGCGCGGTGCCGTTGTTCCGGTCCAGGACCTCCTGGCGGCGCTGCCGGGTCTCCATCGCCCTCCGCCGCCAGGCGGGCGGCCGGGGGCCGGCCCGCATGAACGCCTCCGCGTAGTCCTGGGTCTGCAGCAGGCCGGGCACGACCAGTGGCATGCAGACCTGGATCCGCTCCGCGTCGTTCTCGAAGCCAGGGAACTCGTTATCAAAAATGTCGGTGTAGTCCCGCCACCACGGCCGGGCGCGGGCCCTGATGGCCAGTTGCTCTAGTTCTTCGGCGGCGGCGCTGTCCACGCCGTAGATTCGCAGCAGGTCCCGGATATCGCTCATCTCGGGCCGCTTCCACTGGTTGGCCTCGAACCGGCCGACCTTGCCGCGACCCCAGTTAAGGATGTCGCAGACGTGGTTAGCGGTGTGCCCGCTGTGCAGCCGGAGTTCGGCGAGGCGGCGGGACAGCCGACGCTTGGCCACGGTCGCCCCGTAGGCATCGTCGGTCATCCAGCCTCACCTCCTTGACAAGGCGCCAGATTAAGCATACCGCTACCTAACTTGTGAATCGCAGATTCTCGGCCACTTTCCTGGGACTCTCAGGTTGTGTTCAGGGTAAGCACAATCAACCGTCCGGTGTGGCATTAGCTGACCGGAATGCCCGGCGGCGGCCGGCCGAGGCGGGCTAGCTCGCGCCCTCGTCGAATTCGCCGTTCCGGACGCCATCGAGAAAGCACTCCCACTCGTGGCGGTCGTACACGAGCACCCGGCCCGCCGGGTCGCCAGCGACTCGCATCAGCACGTATTCGGTGCGCTCGGCAGCCGGCCCCGGCGCGGCCACGGCCGCGGTGGCCAGAGCGTGCGCCGCCACGAACGCGATCTCAATCGCCCCGTCCCGGTCGCCAGACCGCCGCCATTCCTGTGCGGCCAGGTCGACGCCGAGTTCGTCTACGGTCGGCTTCCCGGTCACTGCTGCATCCTCCTCGGGCGGCAGGGCGCCGCGTGGCAACCCCCACAGTAGAGCATGATCACTCGTCACTATCTGCAGTCGCCGGATTCGCCGGACGCCGGCCAACCCCGCACCACAGCCAGCGGGAGCCATCGGTGTCGGCCGCGGCCGGGTCCTCGGCGCCCCACAGGCCGGCATAGGTCAGCTCGGCCGGGCGGCCCTGGTACGGCGGCACCAGGTCCAGGCCGGTGAAGAACCGGGCCACCTCGGCCCGGGACCGGAAGTACATGTGCTCGGTGGCGGAGTCGAAGACGGCGCGGAATCCCGCCACCGCCTGATCGGACTTGTGATCGGCGCTGAGGTGGGACAGCGACAGAAAGCTGCCCGGGGCCAGTTCGCCGACGTACCGGTCGACGAGCTGGTACGGGCCAGCCTCGTCCGCCACGAACATGAGCACGCCGGTCATCAGCAGCCCGGCCGGCTCGCTGAAGTCAATGAGCCGGCGCAGCTCTGGGTTGCCCAGGATGCTCTCGGGCTCGCGCAGATCGCCCAGGATGACGGTAGTCGAGCCGTTGCCGGCCAGCAGTGGCTCGCTGTGCAGCCGCACCAGTGGGTCGTTGTCCACGTACACCACCCGGGCCTCCGGCACCAGGCGCTGCACCACCTCGTGGGTGTTGCCGACCGTGGGCAGCCCGGACCCGATGTCGACGAACTGGCGGATGCCCTGCTGCGCGATCCACTTGGCCGCCCGCTGGTGGAAGCCGCGATTCGACCACGCCGCGTCCCGCACCTCCGGAACGGCCTTGAGGATCTGCTCGGCAGCCGCACGGTCGGCCGGGAAATTGTTGCTGCCTGCTAATAGATAGTCATAAATCCGGGCCGGAGCCGGGACGCCGCTGTCCACCCCGCCGGGGCCAGGCCGAGCGTCGGTCATATTTGTCGCCCCCTCCCCCCACACCTGTCTGATCAGCGTACCGTCAGGGCACCCCGGCGACTCCGGCATAACCCCAATGCGACCCATCGCTATCGGCGGTTTCTGGGTCATCGGCCCCCCACTCGCCCATGAAGACCAGCCGGGGCGTCTCGCCCGGCCAGGGCGGAACCAGGTCCAGGCCGGCGAAGAAGCGGGCCACCTCGGCCCGGGGACGCAGATGGATGTTCTCGGTCGCCTTGGCGTACTCGGCCAGCCCGGTCCGCACCGCCTGCGGCGGCACGTTGTCCGCGGTCACATGAGACAGCGCCAGGTAACTGCCGGACGGCAGCGCGGCCAGATAGCGGGACACCAGGCCCCAGGGGTCCGCGTCGTCCGCCACGAAATGCATGACCGCCGTCATCAGCAGCGCCACCGGCTCAGTGAAGTCGATCAGCGACCGCAGCAGCCGGTCCCCCAGCACGGCGTCCGGCTCGCGCAGGTCACCGAAGACGAAGGTGGTGAGCCGGCCGGTCAGCAGTTCGCCCGCGTAGGCCCGGACCATGGGGTCGTTGTCCACGTAGACCACCCGGGCCAGCGGCGTGACCGCCCCGACGACCTCATGGGTGTTCCCCTGGGTGGGCAGGCCGGACCCGATGTCGATGAACTGGGTAATCCCACGGCTCTCCGCCAGCCACTTCGCGGCTCGCTGGTGGAAGCCACGGTTGGCCCAGGCCATGTCCGAGATCTCGGGCAGGCCCGCGCGGATCCGCTCGGCCGCCTCCCGATCGGCCCGGTAGTTGATCCGGCCGCCCAGGTAGTAGTCATAGAGCCGGGCCGGGCTGGGCACCTCCGGGTCGACACCCGGCGGAACCGGCGGCTCCGCCATGGGTTCGTCCATCACTCCCCCTCCCGCCACGCTCTGCTCATATTGTGACACCGTCTGTGTGATTCACGAAGGGAGACCAGCAAACCGGCCATACGCGCCACGCCGGAAGCAGTCCCGCAGATGGTCGTCGACCAGGCCGCAGGCCTGGAAGGTGGCGTAAACCGTGACCGGGCCGGTGAACGTGAAGCCACGGCCGCGCAGGTCCTTGGCCAGCGCGGTGGACGCCGGGGTGGACGCGGGCAGGTCGGCCAGGCTGACCGGGGGCACCGGCGCCGGATCCACCGCGTAGCTCCAGACCAGGGCGGCGAGCCCGCCCGGGATGGCCAGCGCGGCACTGGCGTTCTGAATAGTTGCTTCGATCTTGCGCCGGTTCCGGATGATGCCCGGGTCGCTGAGCAGCCGGTCCACGTCCGGCGGGCCGAAGCCGGCCAGCTGCGCGAGGTCGAAGCCGCGGAACGCGGTGCGGAAGTTCTCCCGCTTGCGCAGGATGGTCAGCCAGGACAGGCCGGACTGGAAGCCCTCCAGGCACAGCCGCTCGAAGATGCCCTGGTCGCTACGGACCGGCCGGCCCCATTCCGCGTCGTGGTAGCCGAGCAACTCCGGGCTGCTCATTGCCCACGGGCAGCGCAGCTGGCCGTCCGGGCCGGGCTGTACCGTACCGGGCCGGTCAGTCATCGCCGGGGGCGGCCGCCTCGTCGGAGGGCACCGCCGGGGCGGACGGTGCGTCGTCCTGGGCCGCGGCGCCCGGCGCGGGCTCGGCCGCCGCAGCCTCGGGCAGCTCGGGCTCGGGCGCTGCAGGCTCGGCCGCTTCGGGCTCGGCCGCCTCAGGCTCGGCCGCCTCGGGCTCGGCCGCCTCGGGCTCGGCCGCCTCAGGTTCGGCCGCCTCGGGCTCAGCCGCCGCGGCCGGCTCTGGCTCGGCCAGGATGGCACTGGCGCGCGTCGCGCTTCCGGCCGACCCGGCGGCCCTGGGGCCGGACCGGGCATCGGCGAGCTGCTGGCGGAGCACGGCTATTTCGACGTCACGTTCGGTGACAATCTGCGCGATACGGCTCAGCGCCTCATCGGTTACCTGCGTGTTGTATCCCCACAGCGCGGCCGGCGGCCGCAGCATGGCCACGTCGGTGGCGGTGAGCAGGTCGCCCAGGGTGGGCGGGACGTAGTCGCTGGGGAATTCCGCCATGTCGCCACCGTGGCCCATGGCCACGGCGACCACGCCGGCGAGGATGACGGCCCCGGCAAGCAGCAACAGAACGGACACAGTATGCATCGTGCCACGCGCGGCGACCGCGGGGGCCATCCTGCGCCGGCGAACCGCTGGCTCAGCTCACCCCAGGGGCCGGATCGGCGCCGTTACGCTGCGCGTGCGCCCGCTGGATGACGTTGATCGCCTCGGCCGGGTCGTCCACCACGGCCACCAGGTCCTCATCCCCCGCCGAGATCTTCCCGCCACCCAGCACACTCTGCCGGATCCAGGACAGCAAGCCGGACCAGTACTCGCTGCCCACCAGCACGATGGGGAACTTCGTGATCTTGCCGGTCTGCACCAGGGTCAGCGCCTCGAACAGCTCGTCCAGCGTGCCGAACCCGCCGGGCAGCACCACGAACGCCTGCGAGTACTTGATGAAGACGGTCTTGCGGACGAAGAAATAGCGGAACTCCAGGCCGATCTCGACGTAATCATTCAGGCCCATCTCGGTGGGCAGCTCGATGCCCAGGCCGACCGAGACGCCGCCCGCGGTGGTGGCGCCCTTGTTGGCCGCCTCCATCACCCCCGGGCCGCCGCCGGTGATGACCGCGTAGCCGGCCTCGGCCAGGCCCTTCCCGATCGCCTCGGCCTGGTCGCACTCCACGCTGCCCGGCTCGGCCCGGGCGCTGCCGAACACCGACACGGCTGGGCCCAGCTCGGCGAGCAGCCCGAAGCCTTCCACGAACTCGGCCTGGATCCGCAGGACCCGCCACGGGTCGGTATGCACCCAGTCGCCCGGGCCGCGCCGGTCGAGCAGCCGCTGGTCGGTGGTGGTCTTCGGGATGAAGTCGCCGCGCAGCGTGGCTGGGCCCTGACGGCGGACGCGGCGACGTGATTCTGGTTGCACTCTCCCGATCCTGCCATGCACTCTGGGCTGCTCAGCGCAGCTGAGGGCGGGCTGAGCGGGGCGCGCCGAAGGGACGTTCCCTGGCGGCTTGTCCACGTAATTCCGCACGCACGGGTAACTTCGGCATGTGCCAAGAAGCCGGCCCACGGCGCGGCCCAGGAAAAGCGGCCGCCGGGCGCTCACCGCGACCGTGCTGCTCGCCGTGCTGGCCGGCGGCGGTTACCTGGTGTGGCACGCGTTCGCGCCGGTGATCGCCCCGGTGCTGACCGGGTCGGGCTGCGTGGCCTCCGGCGATCACCAGAGCATCCTGCTCGACACCGAGCAGGGGTCCATTGCGGCCACCATCGCCGGCGTGGCCCACCGGCAGGCGATGCCGCGGCTGGCGGTCACCATCGCGTACGCGACCGCGATGCAGGAGTCCAAGCTGCACAACCTGAACTACGGCGACCTGGACTCGGTCGGCGTCTTCCAGCAGCGGCCTTCCGAGGGCTGGGGGCCGCGCAAGGACCTGGAGGACCCGATCTACGCCAGCACCAAGTTCTTCCGCGCGCTCAAGGCCATCCCCGGCTACCGGAAGATGCCCGTGTACCAGGCGGCACAGGCGGTGCAGCACAGCGCGGACGGGGCGGCCTACACCCAGTACGAGAAGATGGCCGCGGCCATGACGCCGGCGTTCACCGGGCAGCGCGGGCATGCGGTCTACTGCTGGTCCGGCGTGGCCAGCCGGGCACCGGCCGACGTGACCGGGATCACCAGCGGGCTCAGCAGCACGTTCGGCACGGCGGTGACCCGCGAGGTGACCGGCCAGCGGGACGGCCGGGGCAGCTCGGCGGATGGGAACAGCACCCGGCTGCAGGTCCGGGTGGGGCAGCCACGATTCGGCTGGGAAGTGGCCTCGTGGCTGGTGACCCACGCCAGCACGTACCACATCCATGAGATCCGCTACGGCGGGTTCGAGTGGCGCGCCACGGCCAGCAGCAAGGGCTGGGTCCGGGACGCGGGCGCACCGCCCACGGGCACCCTGGAGCTGAGCTGATAGCCTGCGGCCGGCTGGGGAATCTCACCGCCCAGGGTGCGCCGAGACCCGCCTGGCCGGGATACTTACCAGGACCCGGGATACTGGGACCCCAGGCCCCCACCGGGACAGCGCGGGAAAGAGGAGTTCCGAACGTGACGTACATCATCGCGCAGCCCTGCGTCGATGTGCTCGACAAGTCGTGCATTGAGGAATGCCCCGTCGACTGCATCTACGAGGGCGAGCGCATGCTCTACATACACCCCGACGAGTGCGTGGACTGCGGTGCCTGCGAGCCGGTGTGCCCGGTCGAGGCGATCTTTTACGAAGACGACGTGCCGGATCAGTGGAAGGACTACTACAAGGCGAACGTCGAGTTCTTCGAGGACCTCGGCTCGCCCGGCGGCGCGGCCAAGGTCGGCAAGATCAACAAGGATCACGCGCTGATCGCCGCGCTGCCGCCGCAGGCCGAAGAGAGCTGACCCTGGCTGTGCGGCTGCCGCGCTTCCCCTGGGACCGGCTCGCCCCGTACGGCGACAAGGCACGGGCCCATCCCGGTGGGATCGTGGATCTGTCCGTCGGCACACCGGTCGATCCGGTGCCGCCGGTGGTGGCTGACGCGCTGCGGGCCGCCGCCAACGCCCCCGGCTACCCAGCCACGCACGGCACCGCTGCGCTGCGCCAGGCGGCGGCTGGCTGGCTGGCCCGCCGGCACGGGGTCACCGTGCCGCCGGAGTCGGTGCTGCCGCTGATCGGCACCAAGGAGTTCATCGCCGGGCTGCCCACGCTGCTCGGCTGCGGCCCTGGCGATGTGGTCGTCTACCCGGAACTCGCCTACCCGACCTATGACATCGGCGCCCGGCTGGCCGGAGCCCACGGCGTCGCCGCCGACGGCCTGACCGCGCTCGGCCCGGAGCGCGTCCGGCTGGCCTGGGTCAACTCGCCGGGTAACCCGACCGGACGGGTGCTGCCGCCCGCGCACCTGGCCAAGATGGTGAGCTGGGCCCGGGAACGCGGGGCGGTGCTCGCGTCCGACGAGTGCTACCTAGGCCTGGGCTGGACCAGCGAGCCAGTCTCGGTCCTGCATCCCGATGTGTCCGGGTCTTCCGCCGCGGGCGTCCTCGCGGTGCACTCGCTGTCCAAGCGGTCGAACCTGGCCGGCTACCGGGCCGGGTTCGTCACCGGCGACCCGGACCTGGTCGGCAGGCTGCTGGAGATCCGCAGACATGCCGGGATGATGATGCCGACGCCGGTCCAGGCCGCGATGGCCGCCGCGCTGGACGACGACGAGCACGCCGACCGGCAGCGCGCGGTGTACGCCGCGCGGCGCGACCGGCTGCTGCCCGCGTTCCAGCGGGCCGGCTGGGAGGTCAGCCACTCCGAAGCCGGGCTGTACCTGTGGGCGCGGCGGCCCGGCCAGGACGGCTGGGGGTCGGTCGAACTGCTGGCCGGCCTGGGCATCCTGGTCGCCCCGGGCGAGTTCTACGGCCCGGCCGGTCACCAGCACATCCGGGTCGCCCTCACCGCCACCGACGAGCGGATAGATGCCGCGGTGCACCGGCTGGCCGAACTGTCGTAGCCAGCCTGCAGAAGGCGGTCTACGCCCGCTGTGCACACCCTCCTGCTGGCTGGTCGACCCGAACCCGGGTAAGCCGTCGCTAACCGTGTTCGAGCTGGCCGACGGCGGCTACAAGCAGATCGCGCACGTGACCGGCGGTCAGTCATGGACCGCCAGCCAGCCGTTCCCGGTGCGGGGTGGTGCCCGCCGGCCTGGTCCGCGGCCTCCGGCCCTGACCGTAGCCCGTCCGCCCCTAGGCTGGAGGGGTGCTGCGGCTTTATGACACCCGGACCCGGCAGGTGGAACCAATCGGGCCAGCCGGCCGGGGCAGCCTGCGCGTCTACACCTGCGGGCCGACCGTGTACCGCTCGGCGCACGTCGGTAACCTGCGCTCCTATCTGCTGGCCGACCTGATCCGGCGGACCGCGGAACACAGCCAGCTGACGGTCATCAGCTGCCAGAACATCACCGACGTGGGGCACCTGGCCGACGACAACGAGACCGACCCGGATGGTGAGGACAAGATCATCGCCCAGGCGCGGGCCGAGGGCCGCGGTGTGCTGGACATCGCACGGCACTACGAGGCGGAGTTCGACGCGGACTGCGCCGCGCTGAACATCCGCCCGGCCACCACCGCGCCGCGGGCCAGCGAGTCCATCGAGCTGATGATCGAGCTGATCAGCAAGCTGCTGGAGACCGGCCACGCATACCCGACCGCGGCCGGCTCGGTCTACTTCGCGGCGCGCTCCTTCCCCAGCTACGGCGAGCTGTCCGGGAACCGGCTCGCCGACCTGCGCCCCGGGCACCGGACCGAAGGCCAGGTCGACCCGGACAAGCGATTCCACGCGGACTGGGCGCTGTGGAAGGCCGCGCCGGCCGGCCGGGAGCTGACCTGGCCGGCCCCGTGGGGCACCGGGTTCCCGGGCTGGCACACCGAGTGCTCCGCGATGTCCCTGCACCATCTGGGGGACACCATCGACGTGCACACCGGCGGGATCGACCTGCGCTTCCCGCACCACGAGGACGAGCGGGCGCAGTCGGACAGCGTCACCGGCCACGAGGTGGTCCGGCACTGGGTACACGGCGAGCACCTGCTGTTCGAGGGCCGGAAGATGGCCAAGTCCACCGGGAACGTGGTGCTGCTCGGCGAGCTGACCGGACGTGGTCTTGACCCGCTGGCGCTCCGGCTGGCGTTCTCCGAGCACCGTTACCGCCAGCAGATGAACCTGACCTGGAGCACGCTGGAAGCGGCCGACGCCACGGTGCGCCGGTGGCGGCAGCGGGTGGCCGAGTGGGCCAACTCGCCGAGCCGGCCGATGTGCGCTCAGTATGTGGCCGAGTTCCTCGGCGCGTTCGACGACGACCTGGACACCCCGGCCGCGCTACGTGTGCTGCGCACGCTGGAGAAAGACAGCGAGATCCCGCCGGGCGCCAAGTTCGAGACGTTCGTCTACGCCGACCAGTTGCTCGGCCTGGATCTGGCCCGGGACATCGGCCGCGCACCGGCCGCGCCGCCGCTGCCGGCCGGGGCGGCCGAGCTGCTCCAGGCCCGGGCGGCGGCCCGCGAGGCGGCCGACTGGCCCGCCGCGGACCGGCTGCGCGGCGAGCTGGCCGCGCTGGGTGTCACGGTGCGGGACACACCGCAGGGCCAGGCCTGCACCGTCGCCGGGCCCTGATCGCGCAACGATTCGCCGTCCCAGCCAAATATTCGCAACGAATCGACGGCTGGACGCAGCTTGCGCGCATTTATCCCATCGGATCCAGCTCTTACGCTGGACTAGCTGATCATCTGCACCCGGTACCGAGAGGAGTTCGATGACCGCTACCTACCCAGCCGCGCTGACCAGTCCGGTGCCCGGCCCGGGCCTGGCCGAGCAGCCCGGCACCGGCCTGGCCGAGCAGCCCACCGCCCGGACGCCGCAGCCCAGGTCCTACCTGATGTGCCGGCCAGAGCACTTCACCGTGCGGTACGCCATCAACCCGTGGATGGCCAGCGGCGAAACGGTCGACACGGCCCGGGCCATCCGCCAGTGGCAGGGGCTGCTGGACGCCTACACCAGCCTCGGGCACGCGGTGCAGTTCATCGACGGCCGTCCAGACCTGCCGGACATGGTGTTCGCGGCCAACGGCGCCACCGTGATCGGCGGGACCGTGCTGGGCGCCCGGTTCCGCTATCCGGAGCGGGCCGCTGAGGGCCCGGCCTACCTGGACTGGTTCCGCCGCCGCGGGTACCGCGAGGTGCACGAACCGGGCCGGGTCAACGAGGGGGAGGGCGACATCGTGCACACGGGCCGGGTCATCCTGGCCGGGCACGGCTTCCGCACCGAGGCCGGCGTGCGGGACGAACTTGACGCGCTGTTCGGGCTGCCGGTCATCAGCCTGCGCCTGGTCGACCCGCGCTTCTACCACCTGGACACCGCGTTGTGCGTGCTCGACGCGCACACCGCCGCCTACTACCCGGCGGCGTTCGACCCGGCCGGGCGCGCCGCGCTCGCTGGGCACTTCGCCGAACTGATCGAGGCCAGCGACGAAGACGCCGGGGTGCTCGGGCTGAACGCGGTCAGCGACGGCCGCCACGTCATCCTGCCCGCCCAGGCCACCGGGCTGGGCGCCGACCTGGCCGCCCGCGGGTTCGAGCCGGTCCCGGTGGACATGTCGGAGTTCCGCAAAGCCGGCGGCGGGCCGAAATGCTGCACACTGGAACTGCGGCCATGATCGGGGGAACAGCCGTGCG
>Ga0335076_10003982_pt1 | contig 14892 bp, 11 predicted proteins | sample Lox_Sample_25_FD_206717 | JGI IMG/M metagenome (GOLD analysis project Ga0335076, IMG submission 206717) | Soil microbial communities from Loxahatchee National Wildlife Refuge, Florida, United States - Lox_Sample_2.5 | ecosystem: Environmental > Terrestrial > Soil > Wetlands | place: USA...
TCGCTCGTCTCCTCGGCGTCAACTCGAGGAGCGTCCTCGTCCAGCACCTCTCTCTGGTCCTCTCCGCGCTGACGGCCCGCCAGGTCGAGACGATCGGCGCCGCCTGTTTCCTGATCGGCCTCGTGTTCGCCGCGGAGGGTTGTCTCCTCTCGGCACGCGTCCCCTGGGCTCCCTACTTCACCATCGTGCTGACGGCGCTCGGCATTCCCGCGGAGCTCGTCGAGATCGCGCGCCGCCCGGGGAGCCTCCGGCGCTACGCGCTGCTCGCGATCAACGTCGCGATCCTGATCTATCTGTGGCGGCGGCGAAACGAGTTCAGGAGCCGGCCGCCGGGCTAGCGTCGGGGAACCGCTTCGCGAGCCACGCCTCGACCTCCTCGGGGTGATACCCGAAGGGGCCGGGCTTTCCCTTGTAGACGATCGCGCCGTTCTCGTCGACGACGTAGAGGCGCTCCGGCCAGCCCGCGTACGCCTTGTTCGCGGGATTCTCGATCGGATCGACGACGAGCGGGATCGAGTAGCGGAACCGTCTGACGAAGTCGTTCGCGATCTTCAGACGATCGGCCTGATTCGTCGGCTGCGGGTAGCAGACGCCCTCCGTCACGTTCGAGTCCATCTGCCACTCGTCGAGCGGGTGCGCCTCCTTGATGTAGAGCGTCAGGAACTGCACCCGGTCGCCGTACTTCTTCTGCAGCGCCTCCATCCGCCCGACCGAGCGGCGGAACGGGGGTCAGGTGAAGCTGCCGAAGATCAGGACGGTGGGCTTGCCGGCGAGCCGGTCGGCGAGACGGACGGGCGTCGCGCCGTCGAGCGCGAGGAGCCCCACGTCGGGCGCGCGGTCCCCGACTGTCAGCGCACCCTCCTGCCGCTGGTCGTAGCGGAGCATGCCGATGAGGTTGCGCGGCCCGCCGATCATGTAGGTGAACCCGCACACCGCGAGCAGCGCCAAGACGCCGATCCCGATCAAGATCTTTTTCATCATGGGGTCAGGTCTCTGAAAGTGTGACTTTGGCCAATGCGGAACGCATTCTAGCAATTCGCCGGCGGAATTCCGGATCCGCCTCGACCAGATTTTCGGCGGAGGTCGCCAGCTGCGATGCCGCCCATAGCCGCACGTCCAGACGGCCTGCAAACTCCGATTCTCGTAATCCCGCCTCATGCCGAGCCAGGTAGGCAACCGCAAGTCGAAGTGGGTTCCGTCGTTTCTGGACCAGCAGATCCTTCGAACATCGGAGTTCCCGCGTTGCGACCTCCACGATGGCTTCGAGGTTCGGCCGCACGCAATGACTCTGTTTCCAGGGAGCCTCACGCCCCAATCCCGATTCGTTGATTCGCCTTTGAACCTGCTTCCTGAAGGACGAGCCGCCGAGAACGAACTGTTTTCGGAGATTCACCCAAGGAGTGCGAGGGCTCGCCAAGCCGGCCTGAACGAACTGTTGGTAACGGTCGCCTGCGAGCGCCCCGCCACCGAACTGCATCATCGTCCATTCGGTTTCGAGCCATGTCGCAGGCTCTTCCAGTCCCGCGGTCGCCCTGTAATTGCTCCATTGCCAGTCTTCGGGACGCCTGGAAAGACCGGCGCGAACGGGATTCAGCACCACATAACGGACGATTTCCAGGAGGTGTGCCTCCTTCTCGATCAGAATCGAATGAAATCTTCCCTGAAAGAGGTGCCCGACCCTCTCGTGGCGCCTGTTGAAGCGCTGAGTGTAGATGCCGTTGATCTGCCTCATGCCTCGAGAGAGGTTGGCCTCGGGCGTTTCGAGCAGGAGGTGGTAATGGTTGCCCATCAAGACGTAGGCGTGGATGCGCCAGCGCAGGATGGTCACGACACGGCGGAAAAGACTCAGAAGGCAACGGCGATCCTCATCGTCACGGAAGATCTCCCGCTTCTCGTTCCCGCGGCATGTGACGTGCCAGACGGCACCGGGGTGATCTAACCGCAGTGGACGGCTCATCCACTGTCTAGTTGTCTCGACGGCTCCCAGGAAGGTCACGTTTCCAGAGACTTGACCCCATCCGCTCCGAAGGTCACATTTTTAGAGACCTGACCCCAGTCATTTCGGCAGGGCCCGCTTCGGGACCTTGACCAGGACGGTGTAGAGCGGGTCCACCATCTCAACCACGGGAGCGCGGGCCGACTGCGAGACGAACTCGTACGCGTCCAGCGTCGAGAGGCCGGTCTTCTCCATGACCCATCCGACCATGTCCTTGAACGCGATCCTCGCCGCGTCCTCGAGCGGCCGCGCCGCGCCGAGCGACATCATCCACTCCTCGTTCTCGATCCGCGGCCAGGGCGTCTCGCGATGCTTGACCAGATCGATCGTCAGCTCGACGTTCAGAGCGCCTTCGATCGCGGTGCCGATGATCTCGCCGTCGCCCATCGCGAAGTGTCCGTCGCCGAAGGAGACGAGCGCGCCCGGCACCCGAACGCCGAGGTAGACGGTGTTGCCGGCGCGGATCTCCGGACAGTCCATGTTCCCGCCGAACGAATCGGGGACGATCGTCGAACGCGCCTCGCCATTTCCGGGCGCGACGCCGAGGCACCCGAGAAACGGCGCGAGCGGCACCTCCCACGTCTTCTTCCCGTCGGTCGACTTCGTGCGGGCGACGCCCTTCGCGCGATCGACGTCGTAGAACCAGACCGTCTCCGGAAGATCGGGCACGAGCATCGCCGTGCGGTCGGTGCCGTTCAGTGCGCCGAAGCCCGGGAAGGACGACGAGATCCCGTACGCCCGCGCGGGCTCGAGCCTCTCGATCCGGACGACGAGCGTGTCGCCCGGCTCCGCGCCATCGACGTAGAACGGTCCCGTCTGCGGATTGTCGTGGCCGATCGGCGCCACCTTCGACGGCAGCTGGTCGGGACGCGTGACGGCGCCGTCGTAGCAGTCCTCCGTCCACGTCACGACGCGCGTTCCGGGCGCGATGTGCCGCACGGGCGCGACCCCGCCGAACGTGTACGCGAGCTCCTCGTGCTTCGGCACGTAGCGCAGGACCGGCGGGTCGGCCGCCACGAGGACCGAGGCGGCGCCGGCGAGGAGGACGGTCGCGGCCGTCTGGAACATGGGCTCTCCTTTCGAAAGCGGGTGGCCCATTATTTCCCCTTCTTGCCCGCCGATTTGAACTTGCTAATGTACGCGTCGCGCATGCTCCAAAGGGCCGGACTCCGGTGTCTCTCCGCGACCGCGCTTTGCCTTCCGGCGTTCCTCGCCGCGGCCGCGCCATCGACCGCCGCGACGCCCTTCCAGGAGACCGGCACCGAGATCGCGGCGCGCCAGGAGGCTTCCGGGCGGATCGCCCGGCCGCCGGTCCTCCGGCCGCGGTTCTCGAGTCCGCGGCGGCGCGCGCCGGGCGCCCCGCGAGCGGGCGCCTCCGCATCTCCCACCTCCACGGTGCACACCGGCCCGCGCGGGATCGGGCCCTCCGCGCCGACGCTCGGCGTGAGCTTCCTCGGCGCGAGCCTCGCCGATTCGAACGCCTACCCGCCGGACACGTCCGGCGCCGTCGGGCCCACGCAGTTCCTCGTCGGCGTCAATGGCCGGCTCCGCACTTTCGCCAAGACGACCGGAGCGTCGGACGGCGGACTGAACGCTGACACCGACGTCTTCTTCGCCTCCGTCGCGAACGGTCAGCCCACGTTCTCGCCCCGCGTGCGCTACGACCGGACCTCCGATCGGTGGTACGTCACCGCGCTCAACTTCGGCGCCTCCTTCACGAACAACCGGATCCTGTTTGCCGCCTCGAGCAGCGGCACGATCTCGGGCGCCACGGTCTGGACGTTCTCCTTCTTCGAGCACGACCTCGATGCACCGGCCGGGGACACCGACCTTTTCTTCGACGTCGGGACGCTCGGCATCGACGCCTCCGTGCTCGTCGTCGGCGGCAACCTCTTCGACGGAACGGGCGCGTTCCAGGGAACGAGCGTCCACGTGGTCCGCAAGTCGGCGCTCTGGACCGGCGGAGACCTGTCGGGCGGCAACGCGGTCGCCTACCGCAATCTGACCGGCACGCCGGGCGGGACGGGCCCCTGGGCACCCACGGGCGTCGACAACCTGTCGGACGCCGCTTCCGCCGCGTTCTGGGTCGTGGGCGTCAACAACGTCCTGCCGGAGACGAACGAGCTCGTCTTCCGCAAGATCGGCTTCAGCGCGCCGGGCGCATGGCCGCCCTCGTCGATCTCCGCGAACGCGCTGCTCCCGGTGCCCGCGACGGCGCTGCCGCTCCCGGTGCCGCACCTCGGGAACACGGGCGGCGCCGATGGAGAGCTCGACGCGCTCGACGACCGGCTCTTCGACGCCAAGAGCCGCGGCGGACTCGTGTGGACGGCCCAGAACATCGCCGTCGACGCGACGGGCGCGGGCTCCGACGCGGGCGACCGCGACGGCGTGCGCTGGTACGAGATCGACGTCTCGGGCGCGTCGCCCTCGCTCGTGCAGTCGGGGACCCTCTTCGACGCCGCCGCGTCGAACCCGCGCTTCTACTGGATGCCGTCGATCATGGTGACCGGCCAGGGCCATGCGGCGATCGGCGCGAGCGCCGGCGGCGCCGCGGAGCACGCGAACGCGGTCACGGCGGGCCGACTCGCGTCGGACCCCGCGGGCGTGCTCGGCGCGCCGTCGCTCTTCACCGCGAGCGCGACCGCGTACAACCCGGCCGCGGACCCCGGCGGCCCGCGGCGCTGGGGCGACTACTCGTTCACGAGCCTCGACCCCGCCGACGACATGACGCTGTGGACGATCCAGGAGTACTGCAACCTCACGGATTCCTGGGGCGTGCGCGTGGTGCAGCTGCTCGCGCCCCCGCCCGCAACGCCGGCGAGCGCCGTCCCGGCCACGATCGCGCCGGGCCAGAGCTCCGTCCTCGTCACCCTCGGCGGCGTCTCGACGGCGGGCGCCGCCTTCTTCGACGCGCCACCGGGTTACGCGAACCGGCTCGGCGTCGACATCCCGCTCGGCGTCACGGTCAACGGCGTCACCGTCGTCGACGGAACGACGCTCACGCTCGACCTGAACACGGTCGGCGCCCCCCTCGGGCCGCGCACCGTGACGGTCACGAACCCCGACGGGCAGTCCCGCACGAGCGCCGCGCCGATCCTGACGCTCGGGATCGGCGGCTCGGGCCCCGCGATCGCCGCGATCACGCCGGCCTCGGGCGACGCCTCCGGCGGGCAGGCGGCGACGCTCACCGGAACGGGCTTCGTCCCGGGCGCGACCGTCACGATCGGCGGCGCGGCGGCGACGGGCGCCGCCGTCGGCGGATCGACCTCGGCCGACCTGACGGTGCCCGCGCTGGCGCCCGGCACGCTCAACGACGTGACGCTCGTCAACCCGGACACGCAGAGCGGCACGCTGTACGCCGGCTGGTTCGCCGACTTTCTCGACGTGCCGCAGCCGGACCCGTTCCACGCGTACGTGGAGACGATCTTCCGCGACGGAATCACCGCCGGATGCGGCGGCGGCGACTACTGCCGCAACGACGCCGTCTCGCGCGCCCAGATGGCCGTGTTCCTGCTGAAGTCGAGGCTCGGCGCCGCGCACGCGCCGCCCGCGTGCGCCGGGATCTTCGGCGACGTCGCGTGCCCGTCGCTCTTCGCGGACTGGGTCGAGGAGCTGTACGCCGCCGGCATCACCGGGGGATGCAACGCGAGCCCGCTCCTCTACTGTCCGGACGCTCCCGTCACCCGCGCGCAGATGGCCGCGTTCCTGCTGAAGGCGTCGCTCGGATCGAGCTACGCGCCGCCGACCTGCACGGGGACGGTCTTCACCGACGTGCCGTGCGCGGGAGGCCTCTTCGATCCGTGGATCGAGGATCTCGCGAACCGGGAGATCACGGGCGGCTGCGGCGGCGGCGCCTACTGCCCCACGGCGTCCAACACGCGCGGGCAGATGGCGGTGTTCTTGGTGAAAGCATTTGGTCTTCCTTAATGAGAGGGCACCGGGGTCAGGCTGAAGCCTGACCCCACGCGTTTGTTGGGCACCGGGGTCAGGCTGAAACCTGACCCCACGGTTTTTTAGTAGCCCTCGAGCAGCGTCGTCTCCGGCCTCTTGTATCGCCGGTCCTCGCCATTCCGGCTCTTGATGACGAGCTCGTTCCCCTCGAGGCGGAACGGATACTCGCCGGGCGGCTGTCCCTGCATCGTGACCGTGAGCTTGTCGCCCGCGACCTCGTAGCGGCCGCGCAGCGTGACGACGGGTAGCCGGTTGTACATCTTGTCCTTCGTGAATTCGCGGTACGACGTCAGCGTCTCGAGGAACAGGAAGCACCAGCGTCCGACGATCGGCGAGCCCTGCCTCGGCGCCGTGCCGATCCGCTCGGACCACGAGTCGCCGGAGTTGTCGTCGGACTTCTCGAGGAACCGGTTCGGCCCCTCGAACTCAACCTGCGTCTCGACGTCGGAGATCCTGCCCGTCGCGAGGTCCTTCCACGTGGTGATCAGGCGGTCGCCCACGAGCCGGTAGTCCGCCTCCGCCATCGACGCCGAGATCTGCGTCACGCGTCCGTCCGGATAGAACTGAAGGATGTTGCCGACGCCCTCCGGCGTGCGGACGGCCGACTCCCACTGGCCGACCAGCGCCGAGCCCGCCGGCGGCGTCGGCGCTGGCTTGCCGGCCAGGGCCAGGACGAGGACGAGGAACGGGACGAGCGGCATCGTTGGTTCCTTTCGCGAGTCGGTGACGGAGGCGGCAAGATACAGCGGAGCGTCCCGGATTGTCACCGCCGGGGCGGTGGCGCTGACATCCCGCGTCCCGTGAGCGGCGTCACCGGTGACAAAGCCCTCGCCCGCCTATCGTTGCGCGGGACCTCCCCCTGGCCCCGCTCTTGCGACGCAGCGGACCACCACGGGGAATGCGTGTCCCGACAGGAGGCCGACGATGGCGCGCGAAACACGACGACGCATCTTCCTCGGAATCGCGGCCCTGGCCGCCGGGCTGACGGCGACCGCGGCGACGATCCCGAGCCCGTACCGGCCGACGGCTTCCCCGCAGACGGCGGCACGGCTGGCGGCCGACGGCCAGGAGGGACTCGACCTCGACCCGGTCGCCCTCGCTTCGCTGACTTCGCGGAGAGGAGGCGCCTTCGAAATCGCCGCCTTTCCGGTCGCGCCGGGAGTGACGAGGACCCTTCGCCTCCATCGGTTCGAGGTTGCGGGCCCGGGGGCGGTGATCACGATCGAAGGCGCGAACGGAGAGACCTCCGCCGCGATGCCCTCCGTGTCGCACTTCGCGGGCGTCGTCGAGGGCGAGCCGGAGTCTTCCGTCTACCTCGGCGCGACCGCGAACCGCCTCGTCGGCTACGTCCATTCGAGTCTCGGCCACACGTACGTCGGACCCACCGAGACCGAGACCGGGTTCGTGGTGCGGGGCGCCGATTCGCCTCTCAACGCCTCCGCCGCGACGGCGCCCTGGCACTGCGCCGAAGACGACCTGCCGGCGGCGCTGACTGCGAAGGTCGAGCCGAGCCCCTCGGCGCCGGTTCTCCCGACGGTCGCGTTCAAGCAGGCGGCCGTCCGCGTCGAGACCGACAATCAGCTCTACACGCGCTTCGGTGGAAACGTCTCGAACCTGGCGACGTACGTCCTGACTTTGTTCGGCGCCGACAACGTCATCTACAACCGGGACCTTTCGCTCTACCTCGTCGTCGCCGAGATCCACGTCTGGGCCGCCCCCGACCCTTACACGGGCTCCGACACGGTGACGCAGCTCTACCAGCTCGGGGACTGGTGGCACGCCAACAGACCCGTCGCGTCCTATCCGCGGACCCTGGTGCACTATCTCAGCGGGCATCCGGTCCAGGGCGGAATTGCGTGGCTCGGGGTCCTCTGCAGCGGAGACTTCTCGACCGGGAGCGACTGGGGAGGCGCATACAGCCTGACCCAGATCTTCGCCACCTATCCGCTGCAGCTCTGGGATCAGGACTCTTCGGCGCACGAGATGGGCCACAACGTGGCCTCTCCACACACCCATTGCATGGGTCCCGGCTCGTCTTCCTACTACTACCCGACCTGGACGGACGAGTGCTACAACCAGCAGTCGGGCTGTTACACCGGCCCGGTCCAGAACCCCGGCATCGGCGGCGGGACGATCATGAGCTACTGCCACCTGCTCGGCTGGCAGTACCTGTCGCTCGTCTTCCACCCGCGTTGCATCAACGACCTCATGCTCCCCGCCATCGCGGGCGCCTCCTGCCTGACGACGCCCGTCGTGTTCGCCGACGTCCTGCCGTCGGATCCGTTCCTCCCGTACATCGACACCGTGTACGCCGACGGCATCACCGGCGGCTGCGGCACCGATCCGCTCGTCTACTGCCCGCTCTCCACCGTGACGCGACAGCAGATGGCGGTCTTCCTCCTCAAGGGCATGCACGGCTCCGCCTACACGCCACCCGCCTGCACCGGCGTCTTCTCGGACGTCCCGTGTCCGGGCACGTTCGCCGACTGGATCGAGGAGCTCGCGGCCGAGGGGATCACCGGCGGATGCGGGACCGGAACCTATTGTCCGACGAATCCCGTGACCCGCCAGCAGATGGCCGCCTTCCTTCTGAAGGCCGAGCACGGGGCCGCCTACGTGCCCCCCGCCTGTGTCTCCAATCCCTTCGCCGACGTCGTCTGCCCCGGCACGTTCACGAACTGGATCCAGCAGCTGGTGGCCGAGGCGATCACCGGCGGATGCGGCGGCGGCAACTACTGCCCGGCCAGTCCGGTCACCCGGGGACAGATGGCGGTGTTTCTGGTCAAGACGTTCGGCCTCTGAGCCGGCGGCTCGGACCACCGGAGAGTCCCGACCTCGACGTCGGCGCTCTGGTCGGGCTGCCCGATGGAACGGAATCCGTTCGCTCTATCAGCTGAGCGACCGGTGGCACGCGATCAAGCCGATCGCGTCGACCGCTCGTCCCGTACTGAGCGCCATACGGCCAAGAGCGGCATCGCCTGGCTCGGAGTCCTCTGCAGCCCCAACCGGAAAGAACCTCCGGAGCGCGGCGGCCGCCGTCCGCCGGATCCGGGCGTTGTAGGCTAGCGAGCGGATGCGCGCCCTCGTTCTCGAAGACGACGAGCGGCTCCGGTCCCTCGTCGTGCGCACCCTCGTCCGGAGCGGCCTCGCCTGCGACGAGAGCGCGCGCATCGAGCAGGCCGAGGAACTGATGGAGCTCCACGAGTACGACCTCCTCGTTCTCGACCGGCGGCTGCCCGACGGCGACGGCCTCGACGTGTGCCGTCGCGCCCGCGCCCGCGGCTTCCAGCGCTCGATCCTGATGCTCACCGCCATGGACCAGGCCGAGGACGAGGTCGAGGGACTGTCGGAAGGCGCCGACGACTACCTCGGCAAGCCCTTCGACCTCGAGATCCTCGCCGCACGGGTCCGCGCGCTCCTGCGGCGCAACGAGACCCGCGCCCCGCGCGAGCTCGCCGCCGGGGATCTGCGCCTCGACCCCGGACGGCGCGCCGCCTTTCGCGGCGCGGAGCCGCTGTCGCTCACGGCCCGCGAGTTCACGATCCTCGAGCTCCTCATGCGCACGCCGGGCGCCGTCGTGTCGCGAGAGGAAATCCTCGAGCAGGCCTGGGGAGAGCGCGAGGAGCCGATGTCGAACACGATCGACGTGCTCGTCGGCCGCCTGCGCCGCAAGCTCGACCGGCCCCGCGCGCCGTCGCGGATCGAGACGGTGCGCGGAAGCGGCTACCGCCTGCGATGAAGTTTCTGTCGCTCGACCGGGCGCGCACCCGCCTCGCGCTCGCCGGCGCCATCGTGACGGCCCTCTTCCTCGCCGCGCTCGGCCTGGGCGCGCGGGCGCTGATCCGCGAGCTCGCGTTCCAGGAGATCGACGGCGAGCTCGACACGCTGGCCGTCGCGATCGGGTCGGACTACGAGCTCGTCGGTCTGCCCGAGGAGGAGCGGCAGGCGCTGAAGGCGGGGCTCGAGGCGAACATGTTCGAGTTCCGGCTCGCGAACCACTCGGCGATCCTCTTCAATGGCGACGTGCCGGTCGCGCTCACGGGCGACCTCCTGCGCAGCCACGAGCGCGTGACGATCGACCCTTATCGTGACCGGGCGGAGGTGCCGTACACCGCAATCGAGCCCTACAGCGGCCAGCACCGCACCTGCCGCATCCTGGTCACCCACCTGCAGGGCAAGGCGAAGGGTTCGACGCTCGTCGTCTTCCGGTGGATCGGCCCGACGCTGCGCTCGTTCGCGCGCGTGGACGAGGCGCTCGTCGCGATGGTCGTGATTGGCTTCCTCGGGACGGCCGCGATCCTAACGTTCATCGTGCGCCGCGCGATCCGTCCGGTCGAGGAGGTGACGCGGCTCGCCGAGGAGGCGGAGGCGACGGACCTGTCGCGGCGGGTCGCCGTGTCCTCGGGCGGCGAGGAGTTTCGACGGCTCGCGGCGGTCATCAACTCGCTCTTCGACCGGCTCGAGCGCGCGTTCCGGGCACAGCGCCGGCTGATCGCCGACGCGGCCCACGAACTGAAGACGCCGACGGCCGTGCTCGTCGGCGAGGCGCAGGACGCGCTGCGGCCAGAGGCGTCGGACGCCGAGCGGCGGCGCTCGCTCCAGACGATCGCCGACGCCTCGAAGGGCCTCGCGCGGGAGGTGGACGGGCTGCTGCTCCTCGCGAAGGGCGACGCCGCGCCGCCGCGGCGGATCGAGGAGATCGACCTGCACGAAGTCGCCGAGGACGCGGTGACCCGCGCGGCGGCGCTCGGCGCGCGCCGGCGGGTCGTCTGCGCGCTGTCGAGGAGCGGCGACACGCGCCTCCGGGGCGAGCGCGCCGGTCTCCTCCGACTCGTGTCCAACCTGGTCTCCAACGCGGTGATCTACACGGCGCCCGACACGATGGTCGAGGTGCGGGTCGCCGGCGAGCCGGAGCGCGTGTTCGTCGACGTCGCGGACCGCGGCCCAGGCGTCGCGCGCGAGGACCGGGAGCGCATCTTCGAGCGCTTCGTGCGCCTCGACGAGACTCGCGCGAAGAACCCGCAGGGCTCGGGCCTCGGGCTCGCGATCGTCGAGCAGGTCGTCGCGGCGCACGGCGGCACCGTCGAGGTCCGGGAGCATGAGGGGGGCGGCGCGGTGTTCCGGGTGACGCTGCCGCGCTGAAAAGAAAGCGGGGTCAGGCTTCAGCCTGACCCCGGTGCCCCGCTCTTTTCGACCTGCCCCCCCCTAATGCAAGTACCCCAGCGACCGAAGCTCCTTGACCACGTCGCTCTGCTCCCCGAGGCCGTAGTGGCCCATCACCTGTTTCATCCACGTCTCGTAGGACGGAGGGCGGTCCGCCGCTCCCGACGCGATCCATCCGGACGGCCCGCCCAGGTGCTTCATGAGCGCGTGGTAGAGCGCGCGGACCCGGTCGGGGTCGCCCGCGGCGAGGTTCGACGTCTCTCCCGGGTCCTTCCGCGTGTCGAAGAGCATCCGCTCCTGCGGCGTGACCAGGATGAACTTGCGATCCTCCGTGACGACGCTGCCGATCCAGAACGTCCACGCGCCCTCGCTGAACGCCGCGCGCGGCGGCCCCTCCGCGGGCTTCCCAAGCAGCGCCGGGACGAGGCTCTTGCCGCTCCAGCCGCGCGGCCGGTCGATGCCGGCCATCTCGGTGAGCGTCGGGGCGACGTCGATGTTCTGGACGAGCTCCTCGACCGCGCGCCCCGGCCGCTCGAGCCCGGGCGCCGCGATCACGAGCGGCGTGCGGATGACGCCGTCGAAGTACGTCTGACCGTGGCTGATCACGCCGTGCTCGTCGAACTCCTCCCCGTGGTCCGCGTTGAAAACCAGGATCGTCTTCTGCATGAGGCCCGCGCGATCCAGGTAGGCGAGGAGCGGCGCGAGATCGGCGTCGGTGTCGTGGAGCCCCTCGTCGTACATCGCCATCGCGTTCGCGACGTCGTCCTCGGACGGGTGAAGTTTTCCGGCGCGCACGTCCTGGATCGTGTCGAGCGTGAACTCGAAGCGGCTCGAATAGCGGCCGTACAGGTAGCGCCGCTCGTGCGCGTGCAGGAACGGGTAGTGGGTGTCGGTCGAGTAGACGAACACGAAGAAGGGGCGCTGCCGGTTCTTCTCGATCCAGTCGATCACGTGCGGCACCTTGTCCTTCAGCGACTCCTGCGCGTGCCGGAAGAGGTCCCAGCCCTGGTCGAAGCCGAGCGGGGCCGAGATCCAGCTCTGGACGAAGGCGGCCGTCCGATATCCGCCGTCGTGAAACGCCTCGGCCACGAGCGCGTCCGAGGGCGACGGCGACGGCGCGACGCTGACGACCTTTGCGGCATCCTTCTCGTCGCGCTGCTCGTGCACGGCGAGCTCCGCGACGTAGCGTGACGCGAGCATCGAGGCGTACGACGGCAGCGTGTACGGCGCCTGCGCGACCGTCCTCGGAAAGCGCACGCCGCGCGCGGCGAGAAGGTCGAGCTGCGGCGTCGTCTTGCGCGCGTAGCCGTCGAAGGAGCAGTGGTCGCCGCGCACCGAGTCGAACGAGATCCAGACGACGTTCATCCCGCGCCACGCGGCCGCCGGGTCGCGCCGGCAGCCCGGGGCGGCGAGCGCGAGCAGCGCGAGACCGAGGACGGGGAATGCGCCACGGCGCAAGCGGCCGGAAGGGGTCATCGGACGGGAGCGTACACGACGCTAGGGCGCTCCGATCTCGAACCCGATCGAGCCGGGGTCCGGGCGAGCGGCGAGCACTTCGACGGTGACCGACCGCGCGTCCCCGAGGGGCACCTCGAGCTCCGTCGCCCCCTCCGTCCCCGTGAGGGCGCGCGAGAAGAGCTCGCGTCCGTCCGCCTCGACGCGTTCGAACCCGGTTCCGGCCAATCCGGACGGCGCGCCTTCGAGCCTCAGCCGGAGCGGTCCGTGTCCCGCGGGGAGCTCACAGGTCGCGCGCGCCGCGGCGCCGGACCCGGGGCTCGAGGGAGAGAGAGCGAGATGGGCGCGCCGCCACTCGAGCGCGAAGAGCCGGCCGGATTCGAGCCGGCATTCCGCGAAACCGCCGCCCGCCATCTCCAGCGGGAAGCGGCGGACCGGCAGCGGGGACTCGTCCTTCTGGCGCGCGAGCGCGCGGAGCGGCGGCGTCGCCAGGAGCAGCAGCGCCGCGGCCGCGGCCGCGACGCCGAGAAGGCCGGCGCGCTCTCGTCGCGGGGAGGCCTCGAGCGACGACGCCGCGAGCACGACGGCGAGCATCTCGAGCGCGATCGCCGGGACCATGAGCCTTCCCATCGGAGAGACCACCGCCTGCACCGCCGTCTTCAGCAGCACCGCCGCGGCGAGCAGGAGGACCGCCGGATCGCGCCGGCGCGCGCCCCACAGAACCGCGGCGGCGAACAGGCCCGTGATCACGGCGAGCTCGAGACGCAGGAGGGACCCCCAGGTGGAGACGAAGTCATTTCCCGACGCGCGCCGCTCGGGCGGCAGGGTCTCGGCAGCGCCCACGCTCCAGAAGAGGTTCTCCGCATCGCTGTCTCCCAGGAGCCGCATCGACGAGACGCCCGCGCGAAACGCGTCGTAGCGCCACCGGCGCCGCCATTCCTCGAGCGCGAGTCCGGCCGCCGATTCCCGCAACGCCCGTCGGTCCCGCAGCAGCTCGGGTTGCCGCGCGGCGACGTACGGCTTCGGGTCGATCCAGCCGTCCGCGGCGGCGCCGGGGACGACCGAGCCGAGGAGACCGAGTCCGCCGTGCTCAGTCGTCAGGGCGAAGCGGCCGCTCGCCGCGCGGCGCTCCGCGGCGAGAAGGAGGAGTGGGACCCCGGCCGAGACGGCGAGCACCCCGAGCGCCCGGCGCGCGCCGGCCCACCCCGGCCACACGCCGGCCGCTGGAAGAACCAGCGGCAACAGAACCACGAGCATCTCCTGCCGGAAGGCGCCCGCGACCGCGTAAAGGAGCCCGGCGGCGGCGGCGCGCGAGCGGAGACGGGGGTCCCGCGCGCCCCGCACTCCGAGGCACGCGAGCGCGACCGTCGGAAGGAGCGCCCAGTTCTCCTGCGCGACCACGCCCGAGAAGAAGACCTGTCCGGGCCAGACGGCGAGCGCGAGCCCGGCGGCGAGCCGCCACCGGCGCGCGAGGATCGGCCGCCAGAGCACGAAGGGAAGGAGGCCCGTCAGTCCGGTGGCGACGGCGGTCGCCGTCCGGGCCGCGGCCACCGGGTCGGACCGAGCGACGCGGAACAACACCGAGAGCGCCAGCGGCAGGCCGGGGCTGAACTGCACCCAGCCGAATCCGGGCGCCGCGGGGCCGCCATCGCGCAGACGGATTCCGAACTCGATGAGCGCACGGAAGTCGGAGACCGGAATCGTTGGGAAGATCCGGAGGAAAGCGAGACGAAGCCCGATTCCCAGCACGACGAGGAGCGCGGCGCCGAACGCTTCCCCGCGCGCGGTCGGCGCGAGGACGGGCACCGTCTCCGAGGACATCGGCCCTGAGCATAACCGCGCGCGGGTTGTTCCCGGGGCGGCGCCTGCGAGAGACTGACGCGCGATGGAGCGCGCCGTCCTCGTCACCGGGTACTACGGGTTCGGCAACACGGGGGACGAGGCGATCCTTTCGGCGCTCGTGACGGGACTGCGCGCCCGGAATCCGACGGTGCGGATTCGCGTCACCTCCGGCGACCCCGGGCTCACGCAGCAGCAGCACGGCGTCGACGCGGTTCCCTGGCGCGACCCGCTCTCGCTCTCGGAGGCGGTCCGCGCGAGCGATCTCGTCGTGATCGGCGGCGGCGGCCTCTTCCAGGACTATGCCGGAGTCGAGCCGGGAACGCTCCTCACGCCACGGCACGGCGGCGTCGTCTTCTATGCGGCGCCCGCGGTCCTCGCCGCCGTCGCGCGCAAGCCGGTCGCGCTGCACGCGCTCGGCATCGGGCCGCTCTTCTCCGACGAGGCGCGGCGCCTCGTCGGGACCGTCGCGCGCGACGCGGTCAGAA
>Ga0335076_10003985_pt1 | contig 14888 bp, 13 predicted proteins | sample Lox_Sample_25_FD_206717 | JGI IMG/M metagenome (GOLD analysis project Ga0335076, IMG submission 206717) | Soil microbial communities from Loxahatchee National Wildlife Refuge, Florida, United States - Lox_Sample_2.5 | ecosystem: Environmental > Terrestrial > Soil > Wetlands | place: USA...
CGGGCCAACCAGACCGGGCTCGGCCTCGCGCCCTACGGCACCGACGTGCAGCACCTGCACTTCCAGTGCCACTTCGCCGACGGCAAGTGGGATCATGCCCAGGAGATCGCGGACGGCTTCCCGGTCCGGGTCACCAGCGTCCCCGAGGCGTCGCTATCCTCGATGGCCCTGTTCATCGACGTCGCGCGCGGCAACCCGGCGGTGGCGGAGCGGCGCGCCTGGATCGAGCCGTTCCTGTCGGCCCACGGATTTGACGGGTTCATCGCGCGCGGGCTGTTCGCCGAGCACGCTCTCTGGCAGGGCGACGCCGAGCAGGCCCTGGCCGAGGCGGCGGCCGCGATCGACCTCGTCTTCGAGCCGCCTTGGGGGTACCATCCCTCGGCCATCAGGCCGGCCGCGGTCGCGCTGAGCGCCCGGGCCGACCGGGCCATCCAGGCCCGCGCCGTCGGCGACGAGGACGCCGCGGCCGCCGAACTGGCCGCGGCCGCCGAACTGCTGGAGCACGCCAGAGAAGGGGCGACCTTCCGCAAGCGACCCAAGTTCATCCTCGGCCCCGAGGGCCGCGGCTGGCTGGCCCGGGCCGAGGCGGAGTACCGCCGGGCTAGCGGTGACAACGACCCGGCGGCGTGGCAGGCGACCCTCGACGCGTTCGGCCCCGTGTACGCCTATGAGACGGCCCGCACCCGGTGGCGGCTGGCCGAGGCGCTGGCCGGGGCGGGGCGCCGGGATGAGGCGGCGGAGCAGTGGCACCAGGCGGCGCAGGCGGCGGACCGGCTCGCCGCCCGCCCGCTGCGCCGGGCGCTCGACGACCTGGCCCGCCGGGCCCGGATCGGGACCGCCGAACGGCGCGGCGACGGCGTGGTCCTAGCCGGGCTGACCAGCCGCGAACGCGAGGTGCTCCGGCTCATCGCGGCGGGCCGCAGCAACAGGGAGATCGCTTCCGTGCTGTTCATCGCGCCGAAGACGGCCAGCGTGCACGTGTCCAACATCCTCGGCAAGCTCGGCGCCGCCAGCCGCACCGAGGCCGCCGCCATCGCCCACCGCGAGGGCCTCATCCCGGAGCCCGCCCAGCCCTCAGGACGCTGACCGCCCCGACTCCGAGATCTCCGGGAAACCCCGCGTCAGCGATCGGCCCAGATCAGCGCGGAGCCAATTCGGCCAGGATTTCCCCGGCCCGTTCGGCCGCCGCGGTCGGCGTGACCGCCGGGTTGCCCACCTGCGGGTCCCAGTTCAGATCGTAGAACAGCTCGGTGACGCCCTGCCCGGCGAGCCACGCGGCGTCCTCGCGGATCTGCTCGTAGCTGCCGGAGAGCAGGCGGCGGCCGCCGTCGGGCCCCTTGGCCTCGGATCCGGCCAGCACCACGCCCCGGCAGACGACGCGCACCGCGGCCGGATCCCGGCCGGCGGCCGCGGCCGCGTCCCGGATCACGCCGGCCGCCTCGCTGATCGTGGTCAGGTCGGCGCGGCTGGAGGTGATCCAGCCGTCCGCGATCCGCCCGGCCCGCTCCATGGCCGGCCGGGACATGCCGCCGAGCAGCACCGGCGGTCCGGGCCGCTGCACCGGCCTGGGGTCCTGCCGCCCCGCGGGCACCTGGTAGAACTCGCCCGTATGCGAGCTGACCTCGTCGGCCCACAGCGTCCGCAGCACGGCCAGGTACTCCTCGGCCCGGGCCCCGCGCCGGGCCATGGACGCGCCCATGATCGTGAACTCCTCCGGCATCCAGCCGAGGCCGAGCCCGAGGTCGAGCCGCCCGCCGGACAGCACGTCCACGGTCGTGGCCTGCTTGGCCAGGTAGGCGGGGGAGACGAAGGGCAGGCTGATGGTGGCGACGCCCAGCCTGATCCGCGACGTCCGGGCGGCCGCGAACCCGAGCGCCACCATCGGGTCGAGCACGCTGCGGTACACCGGCTCCATGCCGGAGCCCTCGGGTACCAGCGGCCGGGAGAACGTCCACAGCGACGCGTACCCGGCCTCCTCGGCCTGTTCCGAGAAGGCGGCGAGGTAACCGGGGGTGGCCCAGGCGCCCGCGACCGGGGCACCGAATCCGATTCTCATGACCCTCACCCTAGTAAAGGGCGCCCATAGACTCGGGTCATGCCCGACGAGTCCCCGCTGCCCGTCACCGAACGTACCCGGCACCGCCGCCTGCGCGAGCAGGGCAGTACCGAACGCGCCGACCTGGCGGCCATCCTGGCCGCGGGGGTGATCTGCCACTTCGGCGTGCTGGTGGACGGTTACCCGATGGTGGTGCCGACCGTGTACGGGCTGGACGTCGACACGCTGTACCTGCACGGCTCGGTGGCCAGCCGCAGCCTGGTCTCGGCCCCGCAGGCTACCGTCTGCGTGACCGTGACCCACCTGGACGGGCTGGTGCTGGCCCGGTCGGTATTCGAGCACACGGTCAACTACCGCAGCGCGATGATCTACGGGACGCCCCGGCCGGTGACGGACCGGGAGGAGAAGCTGGCCGGGCTGCGCGCCCTGGCCGAGCACATCGCGCCCGGCCAGTGGGACTACGCCCGCCGCCCGAGCAAGAAGGAACTGGCCAAGACCACGCTGCTCGCCCTGGCCCTGTCCGAGGCGTCGGTGAAGATCCGCACCGGCCCGCCCGACGACGGTGACTCCCCGGACGCGGCCCTGCCGGTCTGGGCCGGCGTGCTGCCGCTGGTCCCCGCCTGGCAGGACCCGGAGCCCGACCCGGTGCTCCCGCCCGGGATATCCCTGCCCCCGCACATCGCCGCCCGGATCCGCCGCCCGCTGGGATGACCGCCGCCGCCGCGCCGCAGCCGCCGCTCTCCGCGAGCGGCCGGTACATCGTCGATGCGCGCGGGCGGCGCGTCCGGCTGGCCGGGGTGAACTGGTACGGCTTCCACGAAGATGACGGCGTGGCGCCGGGCCTGGACCGTACCGACCGCGTCAAGCTCGCCCGGATGATCGCCGCACACGGGTTCAACAGCGTGCGGCTCCCGTTCAGCCTGTGGATGACCGAGCAGGCCACCCCGGTTCCCAGCGAGTACCTGGCCGCCAACGCCGACCTGGCCGGGGCCACCCCGATGCAGGTCTACGACGCCTGCGTGCAGGCGCTCACCGAGGCCGGCCTCATCGTCATCCCCAACTGCCACACCCTCGACGCCGGCTGGTGCTGCGCGGAGGACGACCAGAGTGGCCTGTGGTTCAATGACCGCTGGCCGGCGGCGAAGTTCTTCGCCGCCTGGCGGGAGATGGCGGCGCGTTATGCGTCGAACCCGCTGGTGGCGGGGATGGACATCATGAACGAGCCCAGGCGGTCCCATGTGGGCTGGCGGGTCCTGACGCCGACCTGGGGAACGCGGCCCAAGACCGATCTCGCCGCCATGTACACCGCGGTCGGGAACCTCATCCACGAGGTCAGCCCGGAGGTGCTGATCATCTGCGAGGGCCCCGGCTTCGCCGCCGACCTGACCGGCGTGGCCCGCCACCCGGTGCGGCTGGAGCGCCCGGGCAAAGTCGTTTACAGCCTGCACGACTACTCCTGGTTCCACCCTCAGGGGCAGCCCAGGGCGGCGTACCTCGAGCAGATGCACCGGGCCGGCGGCTATCTCCTCAGCGAGCAGATGGCCCCGGTCTGGATCGGCGAGTTCGGTAACGACACCAGATCGATGGCTGGCTTTTCCGGGGTCTGGTGGAACAACTTCGAAGCCTGGGTCACCGAGAACGACGTGGACTGGTGCTGGTGGGCGCTGAACGGCACGCAACCCAGGGGGACTGTCCCGGTCGCGGGCCGGCACCGGTCCGACTGGGGTGACCCCGAAGGGTTTGGCCTGCTGGCTCCGGACTGGCGCGGCGTGGCCAACCCGGGCGTGCTGGACATCCTCCAGCAGATGATCCCGCCCCGCACCGGCCCCGGCGTCAGCTGGTGAGGATCCCGGCTAGCCGAGCTTGGGCAGGACCGCGGCGGCCAGGCGCTCCATCTGCTCGCGCTGGTCGAACAGCGCGGTGAACAAGATGAGCTCCGCTCCCGCCTCCGCTACCTTGTTCACTTCGGAGACGCAGTCGGCGGCCGTACCGGCGAACGCGGCGGCCTCGATGGCAGGCACCCGCTGCCCGTAAATCCCTTCCAGGGCGGCGTTCGTCCGGGCCCGCGCTCGCTCGGCATCCTCGTCGATCGCGACGTACAGGCGCTTGGCGATGGGGAAGCGGTCCGCGGCCCGGCCCGCCTCGGCGAGCGCGCGCCGGACGATCTGAACCTGCTCGGCGAACCGGCCCGTGGTCGAGGATCCGGCACCGAAGAAGCCGTCACCCATCCGCACGGCGCGCCGCAGCGCGGGTTCGCTGGCCGCGCCGAACCACAGCCGCGGATACGGCTTCTGGAACGGCTTGGGCTCCATCGGCGCGTTCTCGAGCTGCCAGAACTCGCCGCGGAAGGTCACCCGGGGCTCGGTCCACAGGGCCTTCATCAGGTTGACGCCCTCGGTGAACCGCGCCACGTACCGGGCCGGGTCCACACCGAAGGCGCCGAACGGGCGGCCCGGGCCGCCCGTGCCGACGCCGATCTCGATCCGGCCGCGGCTGAGCTGGTCCAGCGTGCTCAGGCTCTTGGCCAGGTGCACCGGGTTGTGCAGGGTCGACACGAACACCACGCACCCCAGCCGCATCCGCTCGGTGCACGCGGCCGCATAGGTCATCGCCTCGATCGGGCTGAGCTGCGGGCCGACGCCGAGCGTCGATTCCTGGGTCCAGGCGCTCTCGAAGCCGAGTTCCTCGGCCCGCGCCAGGTACTCGCGGAAGGCCGCCGGGCCGAACTCGCCGTCGGCGTAGAACTGCGGGATCGCGATCGCGAACTTCATGGGCAGCAGCGTATCCCGGATGCGGATGGGACAATCAGGGGGTGACTGATCTGGCCGGACGGCTCCGCGCGATCTGCCTGGCCCTGCCCGAGGTCACCGAACGCCCCAGTCACGGCGCGCCGACCTGGTTCGTCCGGGGCAAGAGCTCGTTCGCGACGCTCTGGGCCGACGGTCACCACGACGACCAGTTCCCGCACCTGTGGTGCGCGGCGCCGCCCGGAGCGCAACAGGAGCTCACCGCGTCCGACCCGGAGCGCTTCTTCCGGCCGCCCTACGTCGGGGGCCGCGGCTGGATCGGCGTCCGCCTCGACCGCGACGTCGACTGGGCCGAGATTGCCGAACTCTGCCAAGACGCCTATCGCGTCATCGCTCCCGCGAGGCTAGCCGCCAAGCTCGATGATTAGCCCAGCACGGCCCGGGTGATCTCGGCGGCGCAGCCCCAGGCCATCGAGATGCCGGCGCCGCCGTGACCGTAGTTGTGCCACAGCACGCTCTCGCCGAGCGGCTCGGATTCCAGCCGTACCTCGGGCCGCCACGGCCGCAGGCCGACCCGGTGGCCGAGGATCTCCACCCCGCGCAGGCGAGGCTCGATGGCGGCGCACCCGGCCACGATCCGTTCCGCTACCTCTGGCTTCGGGTCCGTGTCCCAGTTCCCCTCCTCGTTCGTGCCGCCGAGCAGGATGGTGTCCCCGTGCGGGAACATGTACACGATCCAGGGTGGTTCGGGGTCCCGGCTGACGAGGAACTCCTCGATGCCCGGGTTGGCGGCGATGACCACCTGCCCGCGCACCGGCACCACCGCCGGGTCGGGCACCAGGTCGCGGGCGGCGGCGCCGGAGCAGTTGACGATGACCGGAGCCTGGCCGGCCAGGCCGGCCAGTGAGGCGACCGGGGAGACCTCGAGCGTGCCGCCGGCCCGCCCGAACCTGGCGTGCAGGTAATCCAGGTAGACCGGCATGTTGGCCAGCGGCGCGGTGTAGTGCCACCCGTCGGTGAAACCGTCGGGCAGTTCGGACTCCTCGCAATCCCGCAGGTCCGTCAGGAGCTGGGTCCAGTAATACCGCTCCAGCGGGCCGCAGGAGACCTCATGGCCCGTCGCCATCCGCACCCCGGTTCCGGGTTCGGCGGCGAGCTTGGACAGCACCTCGAGCCCGGTCCGGCCCCAGCCGAGGACCCGGTCCGACGGTCCCACCCGCACCGCGCCCCAGACCGCCCCGGCCGCCACCGACGTGGTCTGCGCGGGCAGGGCGGCCGTCCTGATCGTCACGCTGAGCCCGGCCTCGGCCAGGCTGATCGCCGTGGTGAGGCCGACGGCCCCGGCGCCGATTACGAGAACGTCCATGAGCCGACCGTATCCCGGCACCGGCGCGAGATATCAGCGGGGACGGACCAGGGTGAAGGTCTCGAACTCGGTGTAGTCGGGAGTGGGCTCCCCCTTGGCGCCGGTGGCCGGGTTGACCGGGTCCGCGCCCACCGCGTGGTAGTGGGTGACCTTGATGCTGGGCTGGCCGTCCGAGCCGTGGCCCGGGTCGACGTCGAAGACCGCGATCCCGTAGCCGGTGACCGTGTCGCGCCTGGCGGACCAGATGGCGTCCTCCACCGCGTCCGCCGCCGCGCGCGTGAAGACGCCCGGCGTGGATGACTGGACGGGCCGGTCGGCCCTGGTGAACACCTTGGCCTGCCGTGGGGGGGTCCGGGGGGGCGATCCCCCCGGGAAAAGACTGCCGTCGGCGGTATCGGTACCGTACTCGTCCAGCGGGGCGTCGGTGCCGCCGCAGCCGAGGATGAGGTGCACGGTGCCGTGGCGGGTGTCGAACACCCCGCTGTCGGTGGTCGTCACCGGGTGCGGTCGCATCGTGTTGACCACGGCCCCGGTGGCCACCTCGTGGCCCGCGTCGGTGTCGGCGCCGCGTAGCGGGAAGGAGCGCTCGTAGTCGTGGTCGTGGCCGCAGAGCACCAGGTCCACCTGGTACCGGTCGAACAGCGGCAGCCACTCCTGGCGGATGCCGAGGTCGGAGCCGTTGCCGGTGGACGAGGATGAGGCGGCGCACTGGTGCATCTGGACGATGATCCAGTCCACCGTCTCGTCCCGGCGGCCGGCCGCCAGCGTCCGCTCCAGCCAGGCGGTCTGCGCCCCGTCCGAGTATCCCCTGAGGTAGAACGAGGTGCCCGGCCCGATCGCCGGATGGCCGGTGCCCGAGGCCGGGACGAGTGCCGCCGGGCCCGCCACGAATGCGGCCGCGTCCTGGTAGACCACGTCGTCGGCGTCGAGGGAGACGAACAGGACCGAGCCGACGCGGAAGGAGTACCAGCGCCCGGCGAAGCCGGGCATCCGGTTCTCCGGCAGGGTGTAGCGGGCCAGATAGGAGGCGAAGCCCTGCGGCCCGTTGTAGAACTCCACCTCATGGTTGCCCAGGCACGGCATCCAGGGCCTGCTGCCCGCCGAGGTCTGGTTGTTGTTGCCGAAGTCGCGCCACACCTCCGGCTGCGCCGTGGGGTTCAGGTTCGCGTAGCACAGGTCGCCGTTGAGCAGGTGGAACAGCGGCTGGAACGACTCGACTGCCTCGACCGCGTAGGCGCTCTGGCCGTAGGAGAGCACCCAGGCGGTGTTGGGGGTGGCCAGGTCGCCGAAGCTGGTGAAGCGGAACGGTGCCCGGCCCGCGGGGGCGGTGCGGAAGGTGGCGCTGAACGGGTCGGCCGCGTTGCGGTCGTTATCGGCGGTCGCCGCGTAGGCGTAGGTGGCGCCGGGCCGCAGGCCGCCGACGCGGGCGTGGTAGGTCCAGACCGTCTCGCCGCTGATTCCGTCGGTGTAGGGGCGGGGCTCGGCCGGGATCACTCGCTGCCCGATCCGCACCCGCGGACGCCGGGCCTGGCCGGGGGAGGCCCAGGAGACGACGACCCCGGTGGCTGGATTCTCGCTCCAGGTGAGATGGATCTGCTCGGGGGTGCCGTCGCTGCTCCCGGCGCGGATCCGGCGGGCCCGGGTGGCCGCTCTCGCCGGGCTGGCGGTGGCCGCGAGCAGGCCGGTGCCTCCGGCGCCGGCCAGCACCTGGCGGCGGGTTGGCGAATGCGAGGACCGCGGTGGGCTGTCTGAGTTCTCCGGCACGACGGAAACCTAGCGCCGGAGAGTTAACACCGGATGGCGGGCCGGGGACGGCCGGTTCCGCCATCCGATGAATTGTGTCAGCCCAGGGCTCAGATGCGCGTCCAGGCCTCGCTGAGCACCGCGCGCAGGACCCGCTCGATCTCGTCGAAGTGCTCCTGGCCGCAGATGAGGGGCGGGGCCAGCTGGATGACCGGGTCGCCGCGGTCGTCGGCGCGGCAGACCAGCCCGGCGTCGAACAGAGCCTGGGAGAGGAAGCCGCGCAGCAGCCGCTCGGACTCGTCGTCGCTGAACGTCTCGCGGGTGGCCTTGTCCTTGACCAGCTCGATGCCGTAGAAGTACCCGGCGCCGCGGACGTCTCCGACGATCGGCAGGTCGTACAGCTTCTCCAGGGTGGCGCGGAACGCGCCCTCGTTCGCCCGGACGTTCCCGAGCAGGTCTTCCTTTTCGAAGACGTCCAGGTTGGCCAGCGCCACCGCGGACGACACCGGGTGGCCGGCGAAGGTGATGCCGTGCAGGAACGTGGCCGTCCCCGCGGTGAACGGCTCCATCAGCGCGTCGCTGACCAGCATGCCGCCCAGCGGCGAGTAGCCTGAGGTCACGCCCTTGGCGAAGGTGATGATGTCCGGCTGGTAGTCGTACCGCTGAGCGCCGAAGTAGTAGCCGAGCCTGCCGAACGCGCAGATCACCTCGTCGGAGACCAGCAGCACGCCGTAGCGGTCGCAGATCTCCCTGACCCGCTGGAAGTAGCCGGGCGGCGGCGGGAAGCAGCCGCCGGAGTTCTGCACCGGCTCGAGGAAGACCGCGGCGACCGACTGCGGACCCTCGCGCAGGATCGCCCGCTCGATCTCGTCCGCGGCCCACCGGCCGAACTCCGCCTCGTCCCCTCCCACGAAATCCGGGGCCCGGTAGAAGTTGGTGTTCGGCACCCGCACGCCGCCGGGCGGCAGCGGTTCGAACGGGTACTTGATGTCGGCCAGGCCGGTGATGGCTAGCGCGCCCATCGACGTGCCGTGGTACGCGATCTCCCGGCTGATCACCTTGTACCGGGTGGGCTCACCGATCAGCTTGAAGTACTGCTTGGCCAGCTTCCAGGCCGATTCGACCGCCTCGGAGCCGCTGGTGGTGAAGAAGACCCGGTTCAGCGGCCCGGGCGCCATCTCGGCCAGCCGGGCGGCCAGCTCGATGGCCTTCGGGTGCGCGTAGGACCACAGCGGGAAGTAGGCGAGCTCGGCCGCCTGCCGCGCGCCGGCCTCGGCGAGCTCGGTGCGGCCGTGGCCGACCTGGCTCACGAACAGGCCGGACAGGCCGTCTAGGTAGCGCTTGCCGTGCTGGTCGTAGACGTACGCCCCGGAACCGCGCACGATCACGGGGACGTCGCTGTCCTCGTAGGAGGACATGCGAGTGAAGTGCAGCCAGAGATTGCGCTTGGCGGCGTCCTGTTCGTTGCTGATGGCGTCGGAGGATGTCATCTTGTTCCCCATGAGTAGGTTTGCTTGCGGAGCTTGAGGTACACGAATGTTTCTGTGCTGGTCACGCAGGGCACGGCGCGGACCCGGCCCAGGATCTCGAGCAGGTGATCGTCGTCCTCGCACACGACCTCCGCCAGCACGTCGAACGATCCGGCGGTGATGACCACGTAGTCGATCTCCTCCATGTCGGCGAGCTGCCCGGCCACCTTCTCGAGATCGCCGTCGGTCTTGATGGCGATCATGGCCTGCCGCCGGAAGCCCAGCGTCAGCGGGTCGGTGACGGCCACGATCTGCATCACGCCCCCGTCCTGGAGGCGCTGCACGCGCTGCCGGACGGCCGCCTCGGACAGCCCCACGGCCTTGCCGATCGCCGCGTAGGAACGCCGGCCGTCCTGCTGCAGCTGCTCGATGATTTGCTTAGAGACGTCGTCGGGTGCGACAACAGCAGGATTCTGGGACGGGAACGTCCTAGGGCTGCGCGCCATACTGCCGTCTCCTCTCCCGAACTCGGGTTATGCCACCCCTACTGGCCAACTGATTTCGTAGGTATTAGTAAAGATAGCAACTGAATCACTTGTGAAGATAGACCAGCTCTGCGAAGCTCGTCGCAGAGGATCGTGTGGATGGAGGCTGGAGATGGCAGACCGCGCGCTGCAGAACTTCGTGAACGGGAAGTACGTCGACACCAGCGACGAACGGACCAGCGACGTAATCGACCCCAGTACCGGCGAGGTCTACGCTCAGGCCCCGATATCCAGCCGCCAGGACGTGGACGCGGCCATGCAGGCCGCGGCGGCCGCCTTCGCGGGATGGCGGGACACCACCCCCTCCGAGCGCAGCCTGGCCATGTTCCGGATCGCCGACGCGATGGAGAAGCGGGCCGACGATATCGTCGCGGCGGAGACCCGCAACACCGGCAAGCCGGTCGCACTGACGGCCTCGGAGGAGGTCCCGCCCGCGGTGGACCAGATCAGGTTCTTCGCCGGCGCCGCCCGGGTGCTCGAGGGCCGCAGCGCGGGCGAGTACATGAAGGACCACACCTCGATGATCCGGCGCGAGCCGATCGGCGTGTGCGCCCAGGTCACCCCGTGGAACTACCCGATGATGATGGCGGTCTGGAAGTTCGGGCCGGCCATCGCGGCGGGCAACACGGTCGTGCTCAAGCCCTCCGACACCACGCCGGTCTCCACCCTTCTGCTGGCCGAGATCGCGGCCGAGTTCCTGCCGCCCGGCGTGTTCAACGTGATCTGCGGGGATCGCGACACCGGCCGCGAACTCGTCTCGCACCCCACGCCGAGCATGGTGTCGATCACCGGCTCGGTGCGGGCCGGCATGGAGGTGGCCCGCACGGCCGCCGACGACCTCAAGCGCGTGCACCTCGAACTGGGCGGCAAGGCACCGGTCGTGGTGTTCGACGACGCCGACATCGAGGCCACCGCGGAGGGCATCGCCGGAGCCGGCTACTTCAACGCCGGACAGGACTGCACCGCGGCGACCCGGGTGCTGGCCGGGCCGGGCGTCGCCGCGGACCTGACCGCCGCACTGGCCGAGCAGGCCCGGAACACCAAGACCGGCGGCCTGGACGTGGAGGACGCCTACTTCGGCCCGCTGAACAACCCGAACCAGCTGGCCCGGGTCGAGGGCATGGTCGGCCGCAAGCCGGATCATGCGGAGGTCGTGGCCGGCGGCCACCGGGTCGGCGGGCGCGGCTTCTTCTACGAGCCCACCGTCGTGTCCGGGCTGCAGCAGGACGACGAGATGATCCAGGACGAGATCTTCGGCCCGGTCATCACCGTGCAGCGGTTCACCGACGAGGACGAGGCGGTCCGCTGGGCCAACGGTGTCCAGTACGGGCTGGCCTCCAGCGTGTGGACGAAGGACCACGGCCGCGCGATGCGGATGGCCAAGCGGCTGGACTTCGGCGCGGTGTGGATCAACACCCACATCCCGATCGTGGCCGAGATGCCGCACGGCGGCTTCAAGCACTCCGGCTACGGCAAGGACCTGTCGATGTACGGCTTCGAGGACTACACCCGCATCAAGCACGTCATGAGCTACATCGGCGGCTGACCTAACACAGGCGGGCGCCTGCCCGGGCTCAGCCCTTGTCCGGGCGGCGCCAGACGTCGCGGTCGTGCATCAGCTCGATCTGCCGGTCGATGACCTCGCGCCGGTACTCCGCGTGCGTGTACGGGGCACGGTCCAGGTAGAGGTTCTTCGGGTAGATCGGCTCTTCGTAGATGAGCTGGTACTGCTCGGTGGTCAGGTCCTTGATCCAGTTGTCCCACTGCGCGCTGGCCCGGAACTTGCGCAGCGCCTCCACGTCGATGGTCCCGGCCACCCAGGACGAGCCCGCGCTGTAGTCGTGCCGCCCGACGATCTGGCCCCGGTAGTCGATCACCGCCGAGCCGCCGCCGAACGTGTCGATCGGCACGTCGGAGTCCGTGTGCAGGTAGTAGGTGCCGACGTTGCAGGCGATCAGGTAGAAGTTGTTGTCCAGGGCCCGGGCGCGGTTCTGCACCTCGAAGAGCCCGTTGCCCACGTGCGGGTGCGGGTACGGGCCCCGGTAGACTACCTCGGCACCGTTCATGGCCAGGCCGCGGGCGTTCTCCGGGTAGGAGCCCTCGTTCGCCATCAGGAAGCCGAGCCGGCCGATCTCGGTGTCGGCCACCGGGTAGAACGCGTCCAGGTTGCGGCCGTACAGCTCGATCCACCGGTCCCACACGTTGTGCGGGGTCACCGAGTGCTCGACCGGCAACAGCGGCACCACCTTGTGATGCCGCAGGATGACCTCGCCCTCGGGACTGAGGATGAACCCGACGTTGAAGAACCGGCCGGGGAACTCGGGGTGACGCGCCTTGGCCTGGCCCATCACGAACGCGTCCCACTGGCGTGCCAGCGCGCCGAGCGCGTCCGTCTCCGGGCCGGGGACGTCGATCGCGCACTCCCGCGCGAACGTCTCGTGGTCCAGGTCGAGCACCTCGTCGTTGAAGCCCTGCAGCGCCCCTTCCGGGATGGCGATCAGCCGCACCGGCAGGTCCAGGCTGGACAGCCACGACGCCGCCTTGATCAGGTGCGAGATGTGCTCGATGTTGACGCGGATCTCGTCGCGGTGGCGGATGCCCCGCATGGTGGGCACCAAGCCGATGGCCTGGTAGGGCTCGATCATGACCGTCCTCCGGCGCGCTGTGTCCGTTGTGGTTAGCCCGATGCCCGCTGCCGGGCTTCGGCTTGCTCCTTAATGGCCTCGTTGATGGCCGCGAAGCTGTCCTGGATGCGGGTGACCGTATTGACCGTGCCGCGCACGCGGTTGCCGCCGATTCCCCGGTACGTACCGGCCTGCTCCAGCGAGGTGCCGCCGGCGGCCGGGGTCAGCCGGAACACGCGCTCGCTTATCGTCACCCCGGCCAGCTTCGACACCCACCGCAGTTCTCTACTCGGCTCGGCGGTCCGCACCGTGACCTTGGCGGTCATAGTCCGGCCGGTCGCCGGATGGGTGGTCGTGATGGTGAGCCTGCTTCCGGCGGCCAGCAGCCCGGTCACCGACATGTACGCCGGGTGCCACCGCGTATAGCCGGCCAGGTCGGCCAGCACCGCCCACACGGTCTCCGGCGTGGCGGCGATCTCGGTCGTCATCGTTATCTCGTGAGCCATCGTGGTCGGCCTCCTGCCGGGATCATACGACGCGCGGATCGGCGCCGACGCGGCTGATCGGGGTGACGCGTGTGCCTGGAGACGCCTGAATGTGACGAAATGCTTACGAAAGGCGTCATTTTTCGATCCATATCTGCATCTGCTCCGTTCCTCTGGGTAGGAACAGGCCGATCAAGACCCATCGGCCCGGTGCCCGGCGGAACCCTGCGCCGCCGGGCACCCTCCTGTTCCGGGACGTCCCGATGCCTGGCTGAGGCCCGCGCTAGCCGAGGTTCAGCAGCACGATGCCCGCCGCCACCAGCACGGTGGCAGCGATGCGGGTGCGGCCGAACGGCTCGCGGAAGATCAGCGTGCCGATGATCGCGCCGAAGATCACGCTGGTCTCGCGGAGCGCGGCGATCGGGGCCAGCGCGCCCCGCGTCTGCGCCCACAGCACCAGGCCGTAGGCGAGCACGCTCAGCGCCCCGGCGGCCAGGCCGGCCAGCAGGATCCGCTTCGGCTGCTTCAGCAGCACGTCTCGCCGCCGGAAAACAGCGAACATCGGCACGCACAGGCTCTCCAGCACCATCAGCCAGCCGATGTAACCGACCGGGCTGCCCGACAGCCGCACGCCCACGCCGTCCACCGTGGTGTAGGCGGCGATGGTCAGGCCGGTGCCGACGGCGGCCGCGAAGGCGGCACGCCCCGGACGGCGCCCCGCCAGCACCAGCGTGGCCAGCCCGCCCGAGACGACCAGCACGCCGACGATCTGCGGCAGGGCCAGGTGCTCATGGATGAAGATCGCGGCCAGGATGGTGACGACCAGCGGGGACGTGCCCCGGGCCAGCGGGTAGACCTGGCTGAACTCGCCCAGCCGGTAGCACTGCATCAGCAGCAGGTTGTAGAAGACGTGGATCGCGACCGAGCCGAGCAGGTACGGCCAGCAGTCCCCGTGAGGCATGGCGGCCACGATGACGAGCGGGATCCCGACCGCGATGCCGCCCACACCGATCAGCGCGAAGGCGAGCGTCTGGTCCTTGATGCCGTGCGCGATCGCGTTCCAGGCCGCGTGCGTGACCGCGGCGGCGAGAACCGCGAGGGTGACGGTGAGCGAGAGGGTGGTCGACGGGTCCAAACGGGGCTCCTCAGGCAGGCTGAACCGGAGCCCTCAGGGCTTCTATCCCGTCAGGTGTTCCCCGGCTTCCCGCGCTGCTACCTGCGCGTTCGGCCGGGTCGCGGCGTCGCTCGGTCCAGTCCCGGCCGCCCTGATTGTCGTTTTTGCCTGGCAGACAGCCGGCGGAACCCTAGACGCAACCACGTGCTGGGCCCAGTTTAACCCGTCCGGGCGTGGCCTTGCCTGCCGGTGATCTCGCCGGTCTCGTACTCCAGCTGGATCCGCAGCAGCAGCGTGACCCAGGTCCGGTAGGGCCGCCAGTTCTCGCTGATCGTCCTGACCTGCTCGGACGTGGCCGGGCCGGGCAGCCGGTAGGCGAGCGCGACCGCGCGGGCCAGCCGCGGCTCGGAAGTGGGCACCGCGTCCGGGGCGTTCGCGCCGCGCAGCAGGGTGAGCCCGGCGGAGAAGTCCCCGATCCCGGGCAGCTTCTTCAGGTCGGCCAGCGCTTCCCCGGGCGGCATGGCGCGCAGCCGGGCGGCGTCGAGCTGGCCCTCGAGGGCGGCCCGGGCCAGCGACCTGAGCCACTCCGGCTTGCGCCCGGCCAGGCCGGGGAACGTGTCGAGCCCGGCCAGCCGCTGCGGCGACGGGAAGGCGTGCACCACCCGGCCGCCGAAGCCGACCGGCTCGCCGAGCCGTTCGGCCATCCGCGCCTTGATCGCCGCCGCCTGGGTGATGCGGA
>Ga0335076_10003986_pt1 | contig 14888 bp, 15 predicted proteins | sample Lox_Sample_25_FD_206717 | JGI IMG/M metagenome (GOLD analysis project Ga0335076, IMG submission 206717) | Soil microbial communities from Loxahatchee National Wildlife Refuge, Florida, United States - Lox_Sample_2.5 | ecosystem: Environmental > Terrestrial > Soil > Wetlands | place: USA...
CGGAGCTGAAGCTGTTCGTCTGCGGCGGCGCGTCGGTGTCGCCGTCGTTGATCCGCAGGGCGGCGGAGTATTTCGACCGCGCGGTGGTCACCAGGGTGTACGGCTCGACCGAAGTCCCGGTGACGACGGTCGGCGCCCCGCTCGACCCCGACCATGCCGCTGACACCGACGGACGCGCCGGATTCGCGCAGATCACGCTTGGCGACGGCGAGATACACGCCCGCGGCCCGCAGATGCTGGTCGGGTACCTGCACCCCGACGATGAAACCGGATCGTTTGACGCGCGCGGGTATTTCCGCACCGGTGATCTCGCCCGCTGGGTCGACGAGGACTACCTCGTCGTCACCGGCCGGGCCAAGGACCTCATCATCCGAAACGGCGAGAACATCGCGCCCAAGGAGATCGAGGACATTCTCATCGACCACCCCGGCATCGCAGAGATCGCCGTCGTCGGTCTGCCGGACACTCGCACCGGGGAACGCGCCTGCGCGGTCATCGTGCCCACCGATCAACCGCGTCCCGACGTCGCGGGCCTGCGCAGTTTCCTGCAGGCCCAAGGGGTCGCCACATTCAAAGCGCCTGAGCAAGTAGTTATCTGGGAACAACTCCCGCGAAATGACGCCGGCAAGGTGCTCAAGCACCAAATCCAGGCGGCCCTGACCGAGACGGACGGATGAAATGCAGGTAGCGATCGTAACCGGCGCAACGGGCGGTATCGGCTTCGGATGCGCGACCAAACTTTCCGAGATGGGCATGGCGGTGCTGGCCACCGGCCGCAACGAGCAACGACTCGCCGAGTTGGCCGAGGCCATCGGCGCGTCCGACCGGATCGCAACCGTCGCGGTCGACCTGACCGACGATGACGCACCCAGCCGCATCGTCGAAACGGCGGTCGAACGTTGGGGCCACATCGATTTCCTGATCAACAACGCCGGGGTGGGCAACCCCACGCCGCTACACGGAACCGACGACGAGACACTGGATTACTTCCTCAATGTGATGTTGCGCGCGCCGTTCCGGCTCGCGCGCGACGTGCTGCCGCACATGCAGCCCGGCTCGGCCATCATCAACATCACGTCGACGTTCGCCGTCGTGGGTGGTCTTCGCGGCGGCCCGTATTCCGCGGCCAAGGGTGGATTGACCGCACTGACGACCCATATCGCCTGCCAGTACGGCTCGCACGGAATACGCTGCAACGCCGTGGCTCCCGGCGTGATCCAGACGGCGATGACCGAAGAGCGTCTGCAGGACCCGCGATTTCGCCGAATGCAGGTCGAGATGACGCCGCATCAGCGATTGGGCACCGTCGACGACGTGGCGAGCACCGTCGCGTTCTTGTGCTCGCCCGGCGGCAGCTTCATCAACGGGCAAACCATCGTGGTCGACGGTGGATGGAGCTCCACGAAGTACTTGTCGAAATTTGCACTGACGTCGGAGTGGACGGCCCGGTGAACCTGTTCGCGCTGCTGGAGCAGACCGCGCAGCGCTTTCCCGATATTGACGCGGTGTATCACGGCGAGCAGCTCTGTTGCACCTGGCAAGAGCTACGGGACCGCGCTCTGCGTCTGGCGGGTTCGATTCGGCAGCACTGTCCGGCTGGGGCGCGGATCGCGGTCGTCAGTGAGAATCGCCCGGAGATCGTCGAGCTGCTGTTCGGGATTTGGGCAGCGGAATGCGTTGCGGTTCCTATCAATTACAAACTGCATCCGCGTGAGGTGGTGCAGATCCTGGAGGATGCGGGCGTCTCGCAGGTCTTTGCCTCGGCGACCATCGCCGCCGAGTTGGGATCGAGCTGTGGCTTTCCGGTGGAAAGCGTGGAGGCAGAGGACTACTCACTTCGGCTGACCACGGCACCCGCACCGGTCCGCTGCACCGATCCGTCGACGTTGGCCTGGTTGTTCTACACCAGCGGGACCACGGGCCGGTCAAAAGGCGCGATGCTCACTCACCGCAACCTGATGGCGATGACGATCTCCCACCTCGCCGACATCGACGCACCCGACGAAGGGTGCAGCCTGCTGCACGCCGCACCGATGTCACATGGCTCCGGTCTCTACATCCCGGCCTACGTGCTGCGCGGCGCCCGTCAGGTGGTACCGCGGCGCCCTGGATTCGATCCGGGCGACTTCCTGGACCTGTGCGAGCGTCATCCGGGCTGCACCGCCTTCCTGGCGCCGACAATGGTTCAGCGAGTCATCGACACCGGCCGCACCTGCCCGAGTCAACTGCGAACCATCGTCTACGGCGGCGGCCCGATGTATGTGGAGACCATCAAGAGAGCACTGGCGGCGTTCGGGCCGGTCTTTGCGCAGATTTACGGCCAGGGCGAGTCACCCATGACGATCACCGGTTTACGCCGCGCGGACCACGAAGCCGCCGATGACGCGATCCTGGGCTCGGTCGGCTACCCGCGCTCAGGCATGCAAGTCGCGGTGCTGCGCGACGACGACACCGCGGCGGGCGTAGGTGAGATCGGTGAAATCGTCTGCCGCGGTGACGTTGTCATGTGCGGCTACTGGCACAACCCGGAGGCCACCGACGCGGCGTTGCGCGACGGCTGGCTGCGCACCGGCGATATGGGTTCCTTTGATGCGCGGGGCTACCTGACGCTGCACGACCGTTCGAAAGATGTGGTGATCAGCGGCGGCACCAACATCTACCCCCGGGAGGTGGAGGAGGCGCTGCTCGAGCATCCGGGCGTGTCGGAAGCCTGCGTGGTCGGAGCGCCGGACGCCGAATGGGGTGAGATCGTCGTCGCGTTCATCGTCGGCGCGGCAGAACCCGATGAACTCGACGCGCACCTGCTGCAACGTATCGCCCGCTTCAAACGGCCCAAGCGTTACCTGATCGTCGATCAGCTACCGAAGAACAGCTACGGCAAGGTGCTCAAGCGGGAGTTGAGGCAGCAGCTGGTCTGACTTCACGCCTCGTAGGTGACGTGGTACCAGTGCCGGACCGGCTTATGGCTCTTGTCAGCTCGGCCCGTGTCCGTCGCACTGACCACGTTGACATCAGTCAGGTCTGGATTGTGGGCCGCAATGTAGCGCTCCAACTCGCGGACGACCGCGTGATGTGGCTGAGCGGGGTTGGCGAGCGCATTGGTCGTGTGTGTCTGCGGCACGCGACCAATTATGCCTACCGCGCGAAGTGGTTGCGGATGCCGGCCAACATGGCGACGTGGGCGTCGACCGCTTCGCGCCGGGTCGTCGAAGCCAGCAGACGGGGAGCGGCAATCTGCAGTCGCTCGGTCAGACGAGTGCCCGAGCCGATCGGATCGAAGGACACCGTGCCGCGCAACCGCACCCGGGGGAACTGACGTGCCTCGGTGAGCACATCGCCGTGCTCCGGCACCTCGACCCGCGCCCAGTAGCTTATGCCGATCGTGAGCGGACCCAAAGGGATGCGGTCACGCACCCGATAGGTCTGCACGTAGCCGTCGGCGGTCTCGCTGCGGGATAAGGTCTGTACCGAAACGACCAGCGGATGAACAACTTTGATGTTGTCCAGATCCACATAGAAGTCGCGGACCTCGACCGGTGTCGCGGGTACCTCTTCGGTCAGCGTCTCCGCGGCGTGGGCGATCCAAAAGCTCACAGTGGGCCAACTTAGCGGTTGCGCGCCAGCGCTTCGACAAACGCGGCGATGCGGCCGCGTGTCTCCTCGTTGATCCAACTGGACCGCACCTGGGCATCCATTTCCGCGCCGGCGTCTATCGCGGCGCGGGTCGGCTGATGCAGCTGCCGCTTGGTGGCCGCGTATGGACCCGGCGCGTACTGGCCGAGTTCACCCGCGGTCGCCGTCGCCTTCGAAATCAGCTCATCATTCGGCACGACCACGTCGACCCATCCCTGGGCCAGCGCGGCGCCGGCGTCAATCGTCTTGGCCTGCAATGCCGCCCGGGTGGCCGAGGTCCCCATCGCAAACCGGCATATCTCGAGCGCGGCCACCGGGAAGGGCACACCGACCGAAAGTTCGGTGAGGCCGATCGTCCCGCCCGACATCAGCCGTACATCGGCGCACAGCGCCAGGACACACCCACCCGCAATGGCATGCCCGTTGATCGCGGCGACCACCGGTGCCGGGTGATCAAAGACCGCGAGAAAGGCCTCCGACAACGCGGTGACGAACCGGTCGGCATACTCGGCGCCGCCGTCCGCCAACGCGCGCAGATCGACACCCGCCGAGAAGCACCGGCCGGCGCCGGTGATCACGACGGGTCCCTCGATGTTTCTCATCGATGCGATGACGACCTCGAGCAGGCCCAGGTCGAGTGCGTTCACCGGCGGATTATCGAGACGGAGGATCGTCACACCGTCAGTTACCTCTGGGTTTGCCACAGATCCTCCTCGCGCATGCCGGCCATCCGGACCTTACCTGTGGTTGGGCCATTGACAATCTCGTGGTTCCGCTGTGATAGTGATCGAGCGTTAAACGAAAACATTATTCTCAGTTAAGGCGGAGATGTGAGCGCAGAGCGGCCGATGGCGTGGTTGCCGCACTCGATTGCGGAGGCGTCCGCAAAGACACCGGCAAGCGGCGACGTTGACGTAGCCGCCGGTTGGTCGCATCTGATGCGCCGGCTCGGCGATGCGGCACAGATCGTCGAATCCGATCCCGCAAACCGAAATTCGGTCGATCTCGCCGCGGGGATGCGGCATCTGCTGGTGTTGTTGGCCGCCGGTATCGATGAGGCGTTGCGATTCGATCCCGACCCGATCCTCTGCGTCCAGCGCGCGAGCACCAACGACGTCGTGTCGTGGGGAATGGAATGTCCGGACTGCCTGTACACCCGTGCCACGATGCACGGCGGTGAGAGCTATCGGTTGTTCGGTAACCGCGGCACTGCCCGGTATGTAGGACTGCAGACGATGGACGGTATCGCCTCGACCGCGAATGCACTGGTCGACGAACTCGACGCCGATGCCGACGGCAACTTCGAGGTGGTGTTGTCCACCGAGGAGCACGACGGGAACTGGATGCGGATCGAGGGCGCCCACCCGACATTGACCGTGCGGCATTTCTTCTATGACTGGGACACCGAGGCGCCGTCGTCGTTGCGAATCGAGCGGATCAGCGAACCGATGCAGCGCAACGCCCCCGCGGTCGAGCGTGACACCGTGGTGTCGCGGCAGCTGGTCGCCCTGGGTGATTTCGTGCACGATAACCTCGATTTCTTTCTGCGGTTCGGCGAGGCGGCGCCCCCAAACGGCTTTCTGCCTCCGATCGACCGCACCGCGATGGGCGCGGCTGCGGAGAACAAGCCGGTGATCGGGCGTTGGGAACTCGGCCCTGACGAGGCGTTGATCCTCGAAGTCGAACCACCCCAAGGGGTTTACTGGAGCTTCTCGCTCGGGAATCCGTGGTGGGAGACGATCCACTACGGTCGCCATCAGTCCAGCCTGAACGCGCATCAGACCGTGGTGGACTCCGACGGGCTGGTGCGGGTGGTGCTGTGCGGGCGCGATCCCGGAGTGGCGAATTGGCTTGACACGGCGGGATTCAGCAACGGCGCCATGATTCTGCGGTGCGTGCGCACCGCGACAGCGCCGACCCCGCGCGCTCGGGTGGTGGCGTTCGACGAGATCGCATCCGCGTTGCCCGCCGACACCTCGAGGATCACCGCCGCCGAGCGGGCATCGATCATTGAGCGGCGCCGGCGCGCCGTGCACGAAAGGTTCGCGCTGTGACGTTCTCGGCTGATGAATTGGAAGACGGCGCCCGTGCCGCGACGGGTTTGCACGACTTCGGATCGCCCTACTACCGCGAGGGTTTGGAACGCACCGTTGACGGGCTGAACAACGAAGCCGAGCTTTCCGAGATGGGCCGGATCATCCAACACGCCACGATCAGCAACGCGCTGATCCAGCGCCTCAAGATCGAGGACACCTACTCGCAGCATCCGGAAATCGATGACGAAGTAGTTGGCGGTCCGGTCTTTGTCATCGGGCTGCCCCGTACCGGGACCACAGCGCTGAGCCAACTGGTGGCCGCTGACCCCCAGTTTCGGTCATTGCGGACGTGGGAATCGCAGGCGCCGACGCCACCGCCGGAGGCAGCAACCCAACACACCGATCCGCGTATCGCACAGGCCGAAGAAGGCCTGCGGATGCTGAACAACATGTTCCCGCTGATGAAGACGATGCACAACTCCGAAGCGACGGCGGCGACCGAATGCCAGGACTTGATGGGCATGAGCTTTCGCACCTTTCACTTCGACGGCGTTGTCCGAGTCCCGAGCTACCTGGCGTGGCTCATGCAATGCGACATGCGCGAGACCTACCTGTTTCATCGTCGGGTCCTCAAACTGCTGCAGTGGCATTGCCCACCGACGCTGTGGCACCTCAAGACTCCCGTTCATATGTTCGCGCTCGATGCCCTCGTCGAGGCGTACCCAAACGCGAAATTCCTCTGGAGCCATCGTGATCCCGCCAAGGTCATCGGTTCGGTGTGCAGCCTCATCCGTTACGTGCGCAGCTGGAGCAGCGACCGCGACGATCCTGAGGAGCTGGGCGCAGAGCAGCTCGCCAGCTGGGCGGAAGGCACTCGTCGCGCCATGGACTTCCGCAAACGTGTTGGTGACGAACGGTTTTGCGATGTCGCTTTCGCGGATTTGCAGCACGATCCGGTGCGCACGTTGCAAACCAGCTACGCATCTTTGGGCTTGACGTTCACCGACGCCACCGAACGTTCGGTCGAGCGGTGGGCCGGTGAGCACAAGCCCGGTGCCCGCGGCACACATGACTACGACCTGGCGGACTATGGACTGACGCCCGACGGTGTCCGCGAACGGTTCGCGGACTACCTCGCCACTTACGACGCGAGCGCATGACGCGCCCGGTTAAGCGGCGGCGGGACAAGCTGGCCCCCGACCCGGATATCCGCCGCATCATCGTGACGGCCACATTGGAAATTGTTCGTGAACAAGGGGTTCGAGGACTCAGCATTGCGGCGGTGCTCGAACGCGCCGAGCTGAGCACCCGCGCGTTCTACCGGCATTTCGGGTCGAAGGACGAACTGGTTGCCGCGGTCTTTCACGAGATGGCCTACGCCGAAGAGCGCAGACTGAGAAGAAGAATGGCAAAGGCCGCCAACCCCGTCGACGCGGTCGCCGCATGGATTGATGGGCGTCTTGACCTCGCGTTCGACGAGAAGATCAAATCGGATCTGCGCCGGCTGTCGTTGGAGGCGCAGTCGCAGATGTTCGCCGCTCCTGAGCTGATTCAGCCGGCATACGCGGAGATGCTGAAGCCGCTCATCGAGCAACTGCGCCAAGGCCTGAGCCTCGGCGTCTTCCACGACATCGATCCGGTGACCGACGCACAGGCCATCCAGGGTGTGGTGTGGGCCAGCACTGAACGGCAATGGGCCGCCGGCGATTGCCAACGTACCGAGGTCCGCCAACGCGCTCTTCGTTTCTGCTTGCGCGGCCTGGGCGTGACACCCGACGCGACCACCGACGATAAGGAGTGACATGGACCTGGGGCTGGCCGGATCGACCGCCGTCGTCACCGGCGGCAGCAAGGGCATGGGACTTGCGATCGCGCAAACCCTGGCGGCTGAAGGGGCCAGCGTCGCCGTGATGGCCAGAGGCCGACCGGCTCTCGACGCCGCGGTGGACTCACTCCGCAAGGCCGGTGCGCCCGACGCCGTCGGCATCAGGGTGGACATGACCGAAGCCGCCTCCATCGCCAGCGGCTTTGCCGAAGTAGCCGGTCGCTGGGGCCGGCTGAACAGCCTGGTGCACACCATCGGCCCGGGCGACGGGTACTTCGAGCAGATGGACGACGCTGAATGGGACGCCGCGTTCACCCTTGGCACCATGTCGGGCGTCCGGTCCGTTCGCGCCGCATTGCCGATGCTGCGCGCCGCCGACTGGGCTCGCATCGTGACACTGTCCGCGCATTCCATTCAACGGCAGAATCCGCGCATCGTCGCCTACACGGCGTCCAAGGCGGCGCTATCCAGCGTCACCAAGAACCTGTCGAAAAGCCTTGCCAAGGACGGCATCCTGGTGAACTGCGTGTGCCCGGGAACGATCGTCACCGCCAGCTTCACCGAGCAACTCAAGGACATCCTTGCCGCCGACGGTCTGGACGCCACAAACCCGCACGATGTGATGACGTGGATCGACAACAACTTCCATCAGCCATGCGATCTCGGGCGAGCCGGGCTGCCCGAGGAGATTGCCTCCATCACCACCTACCTGGTCTCCCGACGCAACGGGTATGTCACCGGCGCAACAGTGAATGTCGACGGAGGCTCGGACTTCGTCTAGACCCGATTGCGTGAGCGGGCCGCGAAAGAATAGCATTCTCCTCATCCGCGAATGAGTGTCTCAGGGCTCGCGACGAAGGGAGCTCGATTGACGGCGTCCGAGACGTTGACCGTGCAGAGGCCGCACGGCGGCGTAGTGGTACTGCAGCTCAACCGGCCCAAGCGGCTCAACGCGATCGACGACGTCATGGTCGGCGAGCTCAAGGAGACGCTGGCCGGTCTGGCCGCGGACACGTCAGTCAACGCTGTGGTGCTGACCGGGGCGGGAAGGGGATTCTGCTCCGGCATTGACATGCGCGACTTCGGCCCGGACGTACCCGAAGCGACAGCGCCAGCAATCGACCGGCTGCGTTTCCAGGAGCGGATGGCCGCGCTGCCGCAGGCGATTCGCGATATCCCGCAGCCGGTGATCGCCGCCGTCAACGGGCCCTGCGTCGGCGCGGGCTTGGCACTGTGCCTGGCCGCTGACATCAGAATCTGTTCGACCACAGCGACTTTCGGCAACGCGGCGATCCTGCTTGGGCTGTCAGGGGCCGAAATGGGCATGAGCTACTTTCTGCCCCGCATTGTCGGCGCCAGTGTCGCCGCTGATTGGATGCTGACCGGCCGCATCGTCTCGGCTGAGGAAGCCGACCGCCGCGGACTGGTCAGCGAGTTGGTCGAGCCCGCACTGTTATCCGAGCGTGCGCTCGAAATAGCCACTCGCATCGCCGAGCTCGCTCCGCTGGGTGTGCAACTGACCAAGCGGGCGATACAGGTCAACACCGACGCCGCCGGGCTGGGATCGGCCCTCGAACTCGAGAACCGCAATCAGGTGCTCAGCCACGCCACCGACGAGGCGGCAGCCCGCAGACAGACGTGGTCGTCAACGAATAAGTAGCGAAAGGACAACCGGTGGCCTGGGATTTCTCGACCGACCCTGAATGGGCCGCGCAACTCGCCTGGGTTGACGAGTTCGTCCGCGCCGAGTGTGAGCCAATCGATCTGATTGTCAAGGAGTCTCACGATCTCAACGACCCGGTGCGGCAGGCGCTGATTCCGCCGTTGCAGCAGATCGTCAAGGAACGTGGGCTGTGGGCAACCCATCTGGGCCCGCATCTGGGCGGACCTGGCCACGGCCAGGTGAAACTGGCATTGCTCAACGAGATTCTCGGGCGGTCGGAGTGTGCGCCGATCGTATTCGGCTCGCAGGCTCCAGATTCCGGTAACAGCGAAATCCTCGCCCACTACGGCACTTCGGAGCTCAAGCAACGTTATCTAGAGCCGCTGCTGGACAACCGGATCGTGTCGTGCTTTTCGATGACCGAACCGCAGGGCGGTGCGGACCCGAAAGTGTTCACCACGGCCGCGGTGCAGGACGGCGACCACTGGGTGATCAACGGCGAGAAGTGGTTCTCGTCCTTTGCGTCGATGGCGTCGTTCTTGATCGTAATGGCGGTGACGGATCCCGACGCACCCCCGTACCAGCGCCATTCGATGTTCGTCGTACCCGCGGAAACGGCCGGTATCAACGTTTTACGCGATGTCGGCCTCGGCTACCAGCCCCTCGGCGGAGGGCGCGAAGGTTACGTGCGATACGAGAACGTCCGCGTTCCCGCCGACCACATGCTCGGACCGCGAGGTGGTGCCTTCGTGGTCGCTCAGACCCGGCTCGGCGGTGGGCGCATTCACCACGCGATGCGCACGGTCGGCCTGGTCCGGCGGATATTCGACATGCTTTGTGAGCGCGCGGTTTCCCGGCACACCCAAGGCGACATGCTGGGCGACAAGCAACTCGTCCAGCAGATGGTCGCTGACTCGTGGATGGAGATCGAAGCGTTCCGGCTGCTGACATTGCAGACAGCGTGGAAGATCGACCAGCACAACGACTACAAGGCGGTTCGTGCCGACATCTCGGCGGTCAAGGCGATGATGCAGAAGGTATTGCACGACGTGTCGGCGCGTGCGCTGCAGCTGCACGGATCGCTGGGTGTCACGCACGAGATGTCGTTCGTCCAGCACATGGTGGAGTCCTTCGTCCTGGGACTGGCCGACGGGCCGACCGAAGTCCACAAGGTCACCCTGGCGCGCCTGCTACTCAAGGACTACAAGCCCGCGCCCGACATCTTCCCGTCGGAACACCTGCTGCGGCTGCGCGAAGCCGCAGAAGCCAAGTTCGCCGACAAGCTCGCAGGGATTCCGCGGGATTAGCCGAGCAGCGAATGACCAGCGCAGCCATCAGGTTTCGCGCAGGAACGGCTGTGGGTGGGCGGTGCACCGAAAAACGGTGCTGAATGCGAGCACGATGGTCGTCGCCACGGGTTACCGTTGGCGCTAGCTGTGCGCGTCACTGCGTGTCGACCATGACCACACATCGGCTCTACTGCTTAGAAAGGCTTGGGCATGACAACGGGCTGCACCCGTGTCCCCACGTTTGCGATGGTCACGACGTTAGCGGCAGTCGCGCTAATGGGACCTCTCGGAGCGGCAGCTCCGATCGCTCGCGCCGACCCGATAGACGACAAATTTTTGGCGGCGTTGCAGTCCCAGGGCATTACCTACCAGTCGCCGGAGGCGGCCGTCGCCGCCGGTCATTTGGTGTGTCAAGAACTTGATCACGGCGAGACCCCGCAGCAAGTCGCGCAAGACGTGATGAACGTCAGTAACCTCGATCCTTTCCATGCCGGATACTTCGTCGGCGCGAGCATCGGCGCGTACTGCCCGGGCCATGCCTAAAACAATCGATAGCCGAGATACGCCGCAGGCTAATTGGGGCCGCAGCGAGTATCGTGGAGTAATCACCAACAGGAGAACTACCTTGGTCGCAAAAGCTCTCTTCACGGGCGCTATCGCCGCCGTCATCGGTGTAGGAACAGCGGCGCCCGCGCTTGCTGATCCCCCCACGTTCAACGAGATCAGCTGCTCCTGCCAACCGCCGGTCCCGATATTCAGCCTGCTCGCCCCAGACCCGATCACCCAGGGAATCCAGCAGGGCTTGTCTGATTTGGACCCCAACGCCGTCCAGCGGTAAGCGGCCAGCCTTCGGCGTGGCTAGCTGAGCAGTTCGCGCACTCGCGACAGCAAGTGCGGCAAAGTCGGCGCCATCGCCTCCAGATTCGGGTCTGGCGCACGGCGCCGTCGATTGTGCTTGACGATCAGTGACCAGGTCGCCGCGGACTTGAAGCAGGCCAGCGCTTGGAACCAATCTAGTTCCGGCACATCGCGTCCCAGCTCTTCGCGGTAAATCGTCGCCAGCTCTGACAACGGTGGTGTCGCGTCGACATACCGCGTGGAGCGACGGTAGGTCCGAGGGTCGCAGTTGATCAGGAACCAACCGGCGTCGACGCGCGGGTCGCCGACCGACCAGATCTCCCAGTCGATGACGGCGGTGATGCGGTCGTCGATGGCGAGCAGGTTGCCGAGCCGGAAGTCGCCATGCACGATGGCGGCCGGCAGTGCGGGCGGCGTGCTGGATTCCAGGGCGGCGGCGACCTCGCGCCACCCCGGCACCAGTGCGGCGTCGACGGTATCCAGCGTGCGGCACCACCGCTCGACCTCGGCCGCAGGCCCGATCACCGGCTCGGACCCCAGGCCCACCACAACGGGATCAATGCGATGCAACTGCGCCATGGCCGCTGCGGCGCTCCGAAAGCGCCCAGCCACAACGGTTTCAGATCCACAGTCGTCGCCGTCGAACAGCGGCTCCGATGTGGTCCCCTCCACCCGCGACATCACGAACAGCGGGGGCACGTCGGGGGGGTCACCCGGATCGTCGAAGAGCACCTCCGGGACGGGCACCGGCGTCGTCGCGAGTGTCCGGATGATCCGGGCTTGCCGCAGGACGTCGCGGTGCGCGATCGGCTGCACCCCGGGCGGTGCTACCTTGACCACCACCGGCCGGTCCGCGTACCTCCCGACATAGGTGAGGCTTGATGCTCCGCCCTGCAGCGGGGTCACCGCCGAAACGTCCCGTGACGAAAGTCGCTCGGCGAGCTGGACGAGCAACGCGTCGGTCAGTGCAACCACCCGATCTCACGCAGGAACGGTTGCGTGTGCGCGATCCGGCCGGTCATCGACTTCGGGTCACCGGTGCACAACGTCAACGCGGTCTGGGTGATGAGCTCGATGTCCTCGGTATCCGTCTTCGCCAGATCAAGTGTGCCGGCACCCGGCGTGGCGACCGGGTTGGACGGGGCGGCGGCGTTGACCGCGATGCCGTCGTCATAGAGTTCGGCCGCAAGGCTTTTGGTCAGCCGGTTCAGGGCCGCCTTGACCGTGCCGTAGACCCCGAAGCCGGCCGCGCGGTCGAACTCCGAGAATGGCGGGCCCGGCGGGAGGTCGCCGCCGACCGACGTCACGTTCAGCACCCAGCCGCGGCCGCGTTCGCGCATCGCGGGGATCGCCAGTTGCGTCAGGTGCAGCGGCGCCAGCACATGCATTTCGATCATCAGCCGCATGCGTCGTTCCGGAAACTCGTCGAGGGGACGCAGAAACGTCACGGCGGCGTTGTTGACCAGAATGTCTGGGGCACCGCCACGTTCGACCAACTCGGCGAAGAGGCGCTCCCGATCCTCGCTCTTCGACAGGTCAGCCTGGATAGCGATGGCCGACCCGCCGGTGGCGGTGATCTCCTCTAGCGTCTGCCGAAGCGAGCCGTCGTATTTGGCATCGGGTTCCATCGTGCGGGCCGTGAGCCCGACCGTGGCGCCTTCGGCGGCTAACCGCTGTGCGATCGCCTTGCCCAGGCCGCGGCTGGCGCCGGTCACCAGCGCCACCTTGCCGGCACAGGCCCCTGTCACGTCCGACCAGCCTCCTCATGCGCGAGAACGGCTTCTCCTCGACGGAGAATGCCGTTATCCAGTTGCTGGGAGTATAGGCACGAGCATCTAGCCCATAGCCCGGAGCCGTCAACCGGGTCTCGACGGCTGAGCGTTTCCTGAGTGTCAGAAAAAGTACTAGACCTGTGTGTAAAAATTTTGGGCACCGACCGGCAGCTGAACGATCGTATTTACGCTGCTAGAAGGACTGAAATGGCACTGTCGCGCGGTGCACGGTCGGCGGCGAGTCTGAGATTTCCCCCAAAAATACATTGCTTTTCTATGTTTCTTCTGGGTACTGTCCGATGTCATTACCCACGGGTAATCGACACACGTAGAAGGAGCAACCCTATGCATCGCCGTTTGATACTCGCCAGTTTGGCCGCCACTGGCGGGCTGGTGACCACCGCGTTTCTGCAGATGGCGGTCGCCGCTGCCGACGCCCCCAGCGCCACCGGGGCTGATGCCTTCACCATCGGTGATTACACCTTCGACCCATACACGTCCGTCTATGACGTCGGCGATGTCGAGGGCTTCACCGATGTTTATCCGCTCAGCGGTGCGTCGCCGTTGTTGGAGCTCGGCGGCGGGGACGTCCTCGGCGGCCTCCTCCCTCTTGGTCCGCAAGACTTCGAGGTGTTCAACCCCTCTACCGGCGCCGAGCTGGGCAGCATCGACACCAACGAGACCGTGGCGAGCCTGTTCGGCTTGACCAACGCCGAGTTCACCGTCACGGGTGACACCGCCGCCGCCGGCGGAAGCGCCTCGGATCTGCCGACGGTCGGTTCCGTCTACGACGCCTTCAACCTGGGCAACGGCTACGAGAACATCTATACCGCGATCCCCGGCACCACAGGCGGATCAGACACCGTCACCGACGTCTTGATAACACCACACGGCGACATCAACCTGGACTCGCTTTTCGGCGGCATCGACGCCGCCGCGCCACTGCAACCGGGCGACGCCTTCACCGGTCTTGATGTCAGCGGGATCAGCAGCGCCCCAGACGCTTTCAGCATCGGCGGCTTCACCCTCGACCCCATCAACGCGGCCGGCGCCGAGGGCTTCAACCCGGTCAGCCAACTGGCCACCGTTGCGCCGCTATTGGAGATCGGTGGCTCGAACGTCGGCAATCCCGCCGAGGCCGGCAACGACTTCGCCAGTCAGACCTTCGACATTTACAGCGGCAGCGGGTCGAGCGCGACCGACGTTGGAACCATTACGACCGGCGAAGATGTGACAGATCTGTTGGGCTTCACCAGCACGCAAATCGTCGTTACCAGTGCCACACCGGCTGACGCTGGAGATGCCGCAGACCTGCCGACAGTGGGGTCGGTGTACGACGCATTCAACCTCGGCGACGGGTTTGAGAACGTCTACTCCGCGATCCCGGGCACCGCCGGTGGAGCCGACGCCGTCACCGACACCCTGGTGACGCCGTTCGGGAACGTCAACCTGGACTCGCTGGTCAGCGGTATCGACGCGGCAGCCCCCATGCAGCCCGGCGACGCCTTCACCGGTCTCGAGGCGGGCGACAGCAGCATCGGCGCCGACGCCTTCACTATCGGCAGCACTACCTTCGATCCCATTACCAGCGCCGGGACCGATGGCTTCGATCCCGTGTACCAGATCGTTGGTGCAGACCCGCTTTTGGAGCTCGGCGGAGCCACCGCCACCTTCGCCCCCGGCGCTACCATCGCGCTCAACGGGCAGGACTTCGACATCTATAGCGGCTCCGGGTCGGGCGCCACTGAGGTCGGAAGCATTGGTAGCAACGAGTATGTGACCGACCTGTTGGGCATGACCGACACGGAGTTC
>Ga0335076_10003989_pt1 | contig 14878 bp, 15 predicted proteins | sample Lox_Sample_25_FD_206717 | JGI IMG/M metagenome (GOLD analysis project Ga0335076, IMG submission 206717) | Soil microbial communities from Loxahatchee National Wildlife Refuge, Florida, United States - Lox_Sample_2.5 | ecosystem: Environmental > Terrestrial > Soil > Wetlands | place: USA...
GCAGGTTCGAGCCCTGCTCCTCACATCAACGATCGGCGTTGTGGTCGGCTCACAAGCGCCGCTAGGGACCGGGGCCAAATCCCATGTTGTGACCCCGCCGATGGCGATTCACCCCCTCAATTTTGATAGGTAAATCGCCATCGGTCGGACTGCGCCTCCGTGACACGCCCGAGCCGTTGTGACCTCGACACAACCGATCGCCGCCGGTTCGAATCCTGGTGCCAGAGACTTCAACGCCCCCGTGGTCGAAATGGACAATGACGCCGGGCCCTCAACCCGGAAGCTGCGGGTTCGACTCCCGCCGGGGGTGCTCACGATCGATGACGTCGGCCGCTGGTCGACCTCGCGGTAAGGGGTCGAGTCCGGTCCCGCGAGGGAGAAGGCGAGGAAGTAGACCCGGCCGCCCACCAGCGTCGACTCAAATTCCCCGCGAGCCTCATGAGCTCGAGATCGCGGGTTCGAATCCCGCCCGCGCTCGCTGCCTCCTAGGGCTGCTTCTTCCGGACCCTCCGGAAGCGGGACATCATCCGGCTCAGCTTGCTCCCGATCTCCTGGGTCGCGTCAGCGGCGATCTTGCCGACCGTGTCGTCGGTCTTGACGATCCCCAGCTCCTCGTCCGTCGCGCGGGTCGGACCCCCGCGCGCGACTGTCTCGGCCGCCGCTGCGCGATAGCCCGCACGGCGGGCCTTGGCGGCGTCGATCTCCGCCTGCAAGCGGGCGACGTGGCCGTCGGGATCTGGCGTGGCGGTGGATCCACCGGCGTCGTCGGTCATGAGACGTATTCCAGCATGCCCATGCGAATCCGGTCGCCGCTTTCAAGAACTGCTCCTCCCCCGCCTCCGTAGCTCAGCGGAAGAGCACCGGGCTTCGAACCCGGCGGCCAGAGGTTCGAATCCTCTCGGGGGCACTGGAAACCGTGGCGAGAGGTTCGCCAGTCGCGGCGGGATACGATCGCCGCTACTGCCACCAATCCCGACAATCGCGTCACCCGGGAAAGGGATGTGATGGACTCGATCACGTCATCGATGACTCGCGAGGAGATTGCCGCGCTACTGGGCGGCGGCAGGCTGTACGACCCTGGGCGAGACAGCTTGTACACGGTCGAAGAGCTCATGGCCGGGTATGAGTCGGACGCACCGGCGCAAAGCCTCGACGCCCGTCTCGCCGCTCATGTCAAGGCTTGCGGCATTCCACCCGACGATGTCGACGAAGCGATCGCCCAGGTCGTTCACGACCAGGGCGTCGACCGGGCCATGCGCGCCTTCGTCGCGGGCTCTGTCGCCGGTGGACGACACATCGTGGCCGTCATGGGTGGGGCCTCGACCCCGAGGGATGCGCCCGCCTATCGACTCGCGGCCGAGACGGCGAAGGCCCTCAGCGAGGCCGGGTTCCTGGTGGCCACGGGCGGAGGCCTCGGGATCATGGAGGCGGGGAACCTTGGCGCCTACTTCTCCGGACGTCCAGACGACGAGTTGCGCGCCGCGATCGACGACCTGAAGCGCTGTCCGGTCTACCGTGGACACGAAGCGGAGTACATCGATACAGCCCGCGTGATCAGAGCCGGCCAGCGCGCCGCCGCGCCGAGCCTTGCCGTCGCTACCTGGCGCTTCGACGAGGAGCCGATCAGCCAGTTCGCCACGCACATCGCCAAGCTGTTCCAGAACTCGGTCCGCGAGGACGGTCTTCTCAGCATCGCGGACGCTGGGGTGGCCTACTTCGAGGGCGGCTTCGGGACGCTCCGGGAGATCTTCCAAGACCTCGCCCAGAATGACTCCGCCAAGCCGGCGCACCAGATGCCGATGGTGTTCGTCGGTATCGAGGCATACGGTCCCCGCAGCTCACCGTTGCACCTTGTGCGTTCTCGGGCCGGCCGCGCCGCGCCACCATTTGACGACCTCATCACGCTCGCGGACTCAGCCGACGCGGTCCTGGCGGCGATACTCGCCGGCCGCGGGCGATCCCTCCCACCGGATGACTCGCGCGCCCCGTCTGGCGAACACGAGGCAGACCCGTGACCCGACCAGGGATACGCGGGCGCGACGGCGCGCGCCGCGACACACACTACGTCTCACCAGCACCGCAAGAGAGAAGGCGACCATGGATCCTTCAGACGCAGCCATCCGCGGACAGTCCGTTCGCACCCGGGCCGAGCGCGATCACTCCGCACCGCCGCGGGATATAGACGAGTTGCTCGCCGCTCGGGTCGCGACGGCCCCGGGCTTGGTTCGCGCCGGCGCGAGCTGCTGGGATCACGCCCGAACGCCGATCCATGCGCTCTCGATGGAGAGCGCCTACGCCGATCCGCAACTGCTGCGGGATCTCGGGGCGCGGGGCGGACGATTCGCCCCGAAGATCGGCGTCGAGGTCGTGGTTGGTGCCGAGACCGCGGGGGTGCCGCTGGCGGCGTCGATATCGGTGACCGCAGAGCTGCCGTTCGCGTTCGTCCGAAAGCCCGGGTATCACGGTCACGAGCTCGACGAGCCACCAGTCCGAGGAGCAGACGTAGCCGGCCGGCGGGTGCTGCTCGTCGACGACGCGATCTCCAGCGGCAGCTCGGTGGAGCGCTTCGCCGCGTCCCTGGCCGGGGTGGGCGCTGAGGTCGTCGGAGTGTTCGTCCTGGTTGACATGCGCGAGGTTGCGCCCACCGTGTCACCGGTCGCGGCGGCGCTCCCGACCGAGGCGGTCAGCACCTACCTGCAGGTCCTCGATCTCGCCACCGCCAACGGCATACTCGACCCCACCCTGCACGAGCTCACCGTCGACGCGATCGTCAACCAATGGGCCGACGACGACCCGCGCTGGAATCTCCTCCCCGTGACCGCCGACGGCGCCCTGGCGGTCCCGTTACGAGAGGCCTGCCCGCTCGTCGGGGCAAACGCACTCGCCGACTCCGGGAGCGGGTGACCTCGCGGCCGCGCTGCCCAGCCGCTCAATTACGATGCCACGGGGTGCACCTTCCATAGATCGACAGGAAAGAGGTAACCCTTCATGGCTGGTTCCGATCCCACCATCGTTCTTATCCACGGCGCGTTCGCCGACGCATCGGGCTTCCGCCCGTTGTACGACGAGCTCCTCGGCGAGGGCTTCAAGATGCTCGCTCCACCGAACCCGCTGCGCGGGATGACCGGCGGCGACGGCGATTACGTGAAAGGCGTCATCGGCGAGATCGATGGACCGGTGCTGCTGGTCGGTCACTCCTACGGCGGTGCGGTCATCACCGCCGCCGGAACGGCCGACAACGTGGTCGCTCTCGTGTACATCTCCGGCTTCGCTCCAGATGAGGGCGAGAACCTGACCGACCTGCAGTCCAAGTTCCCGGCTCCCGGGATCATCCCGTTCATCGTCCAGCACACGTTGCCCGACGGCAGCAGCGAGTTCACGCTTTCGCTCGACGGCTTCCACCAGTCGTTCTGCGCCGACGTCCCGGCTGATGACGCTGCGTTCTTGGCGATCTCTCAGCGCCCGCTCGCCGGTGTTTCGCTCACCGAGGCGGCGCCGACCCCCGCGTGGCGCAGCCGCCCGGTCTGGGCGGTGCTGCCGACCGCCGACCGGTGTATCGATCCCGGCGTCCACCGGTTCAGCTACGAGCGCATGGGCGCGCAGATCACCGAGGTCGAAGGTGCCTCACACGTCGTCATGATCTCCCACCCCAAGGAAGTCGCCGAGGTGGTCATGACCGCCGCGCGCAGCTCGGCCGCGCAGCCGGCCTGACTCGCGAACCGGCGCGACAGCCTATAAACACATCCGCCTCGCGGCGGGAGGACTTTCGACGTCTCGATGCGTCTGTAGCTACGTGAGTGCCTTGGCTTTGAGCGCGTCGAACTCGGCCTGGGTGATCGCGCCGCTGTCCAGCAACTGCTTGGCCTTCTCGATCTCGGCGGCGGCGCCACCGCTCCCGGCCGCGCTACGGACGTAGTCATCGAATTGCGACTGCGCGGCCTGGGCCTCCTTCGTCCTGCGCTCGGCCATCCCGTCGTGATTGACGATCAGATATGCCAACACGCCGATCCAGGGGAGGATTACCACGAACACCACCCACGCTGCCTTGCCCCAACCAGAAATGTCGTGACGACGGAAGACGTCGATCAAAACCGTGATCGCGATCCAGATGAAGATCACCCACGTAAAGATGATCAGGATGTCCCAGAACAAGTTCCAGAACGGGTACGACGTAGCTATAACCATCCGATCCGAACTCCGATCTATTCGTGATACGGCGCCTGCCCGCGAGCATCGAAGCTAGCGAGCGCGTCGGACGCACGCGAATCAAATACATTTGTACGTGATAGCGTACGCGTCGGGGCGTACACGCACGGCCATCACGAGTCGGTGCTCCGAAGCCATCGCTGGCGAACGGCCGAGAACTCGGCTGCATATCTGCTGCCGTCTCTCTCGCCGGGGCAACGGCTCCTCGACGTCGGGTGCGGGCCGGGCACAATCACGCTCGATCTCGCCGGCCGTGTCGCCCCCGGTCAGACGGTCGGCGTCGACCGAGATGCGGGCGTGGTCGCCGAGGCTCAGCGACTGCTCGAATCGCGCGAGGTCCCCGGCATCGAGTTCATGACCGCCGACACCTACGCGCTCGGGTTCGACGACGAGTCATTCGACGTCGTCCACGCCCACCAGCTACTCCAGCATCTGACCGATCCGGTCGCGGCGCTGGTCGAGATGCGCCGCGTGCTGAGGCCCGGAGACGTCCTCGCCGTGCGCGACGGCGACTACGGCGGCTTCGTGTGGGCGCCGGCCGACCCACTGCTCGACCGCTGGATGCAGCTCTACCACGACGTGTGCCGCCACAACGGAGCCGACGCTGACGCCGCGCCCCGTCAACCGGCGATCGGGAACCTCAGCTCGCGCCGAGCGTCTGTGCCCAGAAGTCTCGATTGGCGACCTTCTCCGCGTCGCCGCCGACCTTGCCGGACACCTTGACCTGGGTCCCGTCGTCGCCGGCGGTGAAGCTCAGGTTGACGGCCTCGCCACCGACAACGCGAAACAGCGCCGCCAGCAGGGGCCAGCTCCACTGCGGGCGAAACGATAGTGAGCTCGAGTCGCTACTCGCCAGACGCATCTTCGCCGTCTGCTTCATTCGCTCGCTCACGGTCTCCTGCACGCGCGCTTGAGCTTCAGCCGGAGACCCCGTCATCGAGAGGTCATAAGAGAACGACTGGGCCATCACGATCCTCCTCGAAATTCGAGTTGCGCCGTTCGGGGGTGCTTGCTGTTGGGCCCTTTCTACCACGCTCGTGACGACGACAGGGACAACTGCCCGTGGCTGCTCGCGCGATCAGCATCGACCCCGGCTCGGATGGATGTCAGGGATGAGATCCAGGATCAGCCCGATGCGAGATCCCACGTACAGCGCGACTATCGGGGCATATCGTCGACCCTCTTGAGAGTGGAGAAGCGCCATGTATACACCGACCGTCAGACCGATCAGCACTCTCCCGAGCGCGCACGAGCCCGTCCGGCGCAAGTCCTGCGGGCACTACAGGCACGCCGGCAGTTGTCCCGACTGCCAGCGGACGCAATTGGCGCGCTGGGCTCGACAGTTGGCCGAGGTCACGCCCCGGCAGGCCGGCGTCGTGGTCCCGCTCAGAGCGAACGCCCCTGTACGGGATCGAGCCCCTCAATGTCATGGGGAAGATCCAGGACTACGCGCGATGCGAGATTCGGGCGCCGACGGCACGATCTAGCCGAGCTTTGGCGATCCCGACTCACCAACGCACGTGATCCTCGAACTAGAACAGGACGTCACCACGACGCCGGCGCCCGCCGGCCGACTGCTGGACCCCGAGTCACTCGGGTCGCACGTCGACCGGCTGTACCGGGCCGCATACGGTCTGTGTGGATCCAGGCAGGACGCCGAGGATCTCGTCCAGGATACCTACGAGAAGGTGCTCCGCCGCCCGCGGTTCCTGCGCCACGACCAGGATTTGGCCTACCTCCTCAAGGTACTGAGGAACACGTGGATCAGTACGAGGCGTTCGGCCCGCGCGGTGGTGGTTCCGGCCGGAGACGCGATCGACGATATTGAGGCCCCGGACGATCCGATCGGCCAGTTCCTCTCCGGGGCCGCCGTGTACGAGGCTCTCCGGAACCTCAGCCGGCCGCTCCGGGAAACCCTGGTGGCGGTCGACGTGGTCGGGCTGTCCTATCGCGAAGCCGCGCGAGCCCTCGGCACCAAGGAGGGCACCGTGATGAGCCGCCTCCACCGCGGGCGTCAACAGGTCGCCGCGCAGCTCACGCGCGATTGGTGAGAATCAGCGACGTGCCTGTGCGGTATGACTCAGCCGGCGACAGGCACGAGCGCGTACAGGGCGCACGCGAGCAGGACGAACAGAGGTGCGGCGTTCGGGTCGGTCGCGCCACCTTGGAAGATGCCGCCGAGGCCCTGCCCGATGAACCAATACACGATGTTGAGAACGATGGCCGCGATCAGGAACGACTTGGCGTGCCAGTTGCGCGCGACCGCGATCCCGATCGCGATTGACACTGCTGCGAGCACGAGCCCGATCGGAAGTCCGTCACCTCTTGCGGCGGCCGCCACCCAGTGTTGCCCCGCGGTGAGCCACGCCATCCCAGATGGTGCAGCGTCGATCAGCGTCGTCGTAGCGTTGGCGGTTGTGTTCGCCGCGAGCAGCCACACCAGGCCCATCAGCACCCACAAGATTCCCCACGTCAGCCGCGCCCCGCGTACTCCGAGCAAGCCTCCGGGCCGGCCGTTCGGCCACACGATCGCTCCGATCAACCCGTACAGGAGAACTGCTCCCGGGGCGCCGGTGAGCGCGTTGGCGGTATTCGTGAACAGCAGTCCGAATGACTCACCGGACCACCACACGACGAGCGCCCAGAAAAATGAGAGTGCGAGCGCCGGTTTGACCGTCGGGCGATACAGGATCCCTAGGCCGATCGCGACCTGCACGAGCGCGAAGGCGGTGTTGAGCACGAGCTGGTGGGCGTGAAGCACGTTAGCGCTCCAGAGGACGCTGCTCGCGATCCAGTGCGGTTCACCGGCGGCCCCGGCCTTGAGCATCTGGACGAAGCCGTTGCCGTACATGAACGACTGAAACTAGAGCGCGCCGTCCAGCAGCCACACCAACCCGAGCACGGTCTGGATCGCGCGAACGGCGTCGGAGGCGAAGTAAGCCCGTGCGCCGTATCTCGGCGACGCGGGCGTCCTGGGTTCGTCCGCGCTGATGGGCAGGTCGATCGTGGTGCTGATGCTCATGTCGGTTCACTCCAAGTGGCGACGGTCGCCGCGCGTTAAGCGCGGCGACCGTGTGTGGGTTCTCAGGAAGCGACGCCGGTTGCCAGTCCGGAATAACCGGCGAAGCAATCGTGCGCCGGCGTGCCGGCTCCGGCCGGCCAGTTGACGCCGTCGTTGTAGAAGACGTCGACTTCCTGGCCGTCAGCGGAGATCTCCGTTGAGTCGCTGGCGCTGCCCACCTGGGCAAATCCGCCGACTGGCTGATTGTCGAGCGCATCGCTGTCGGTGTGGATGTTGATCTTCGTACCGGCAGGCATCGGACCGTTGCCGTCGAGGTCCGCATACGTGTCGGCGGTCACGTCAAACGTGACCTGCTGTCCACCCGACATGCCACTCGGGTTCGAGCACGTCGAACTGAACGTGAAGTGACCAACGGTTCCGAGCACGACGGTCTGCCCGATCGACAGGAAGTGCTCGCCGTCCGACCCGATCGCCGTGGCGGTCGGGGCATTCTGGATCGTATCCACGTCGCCGCACAGGAGCGGCTGGAACGCGAGCGTCGGATTGCCGCCCGAGAGGATCTCGTTGCTGTCGCCGAGATGGATGTTCAGATACCAGCCGCTGGCCGGGGGCGGGGTCGTCACGCCGGTCACCGTGCGCGTAGCGTGAATGTCACCACTCGCATCGGCGACGAGGTCGGGGAGCATGTACACCACTCCGCCCTGCGCCTGGCAGGTGCCCTGATGGATGTGAGCCGCGTGCGTGCTGCCCGGGACGAACCCGCGGGCGTTCACGTCGACCGTTAGCGTCTGCGCCGCCGCGTTGTACGCGATCGCGAAACTGCCCGACAGGTGCGATTCCCAGCCGAGCTTTGACCGCAGCGGCAACTGCGCGGTTCCCTGAAGCGGCTGTGGGATGTTCGCGCACGAGACGACCTTGTTCGGGCTCACGCCGCCACCGGTCGCTCCCGGCGTCCCGAGTAGCAGCGAGACCGACTCGGCCCCACGGGCCTTGCGCCCGGACACTCGGAAAGTGGATTGCAGCTGTCCGCTCCCATTCACCTGAACCACATGGACCCCGGAACCGCCCGTCGTGGCAGCACAAGGAGCCATCGAGAGTGCAACCTCGTGGGCGCTGCCCGGCGTCAAACCGAACGCGTCGAGCGAGATCCCGAGGCCGCGGCCCGCCGTACGGTGAATTGTCACCGTACCCGTCGGCATCGACGCGAGCGGAGTCGGCGAGGCCGCGATCGCCGGAGCAGCAATCACAAGGCCCGCCAGGACCGTCACTGCGGCCAGAACCGCAGACTTCAACTTGAAGGGCATTGGTGTCTCCCATCTTGGGCCCCGGCCACCGGCGCAGGGCAATATTGCGTACAGCCCTTGAGACAGGTGTGACGTCGGATTTATTCCATCGACCCTCGTAGTCGCGAAAGATCAGGGGAGACATCAATGAACACCCTGATGCGGGCTCGGGTCGCCGGTTTCACACTGATGACACCGCCCCGCGATCAAGCGCGATCGTGCGGATGCCAAAGTCAAAGAGCCACGAGGAGTGAGAGATGAGCGTCATACGCTGTCGAGAGGCGCGCGCCGAAATCGAGCGCGCGGCGTGCGCGCGATTGCGCGCGGATGTCTATGTGCGGGAGCGGGCTTGGCTCCCAGAGGACCGGGTCGACGACGGCCTCGAGGCCGACCATGACGACGCGCGTTCGGTGCATCTGCTCGCGACCCGAGGATTCGAGCCGGTCGGAACGGCCCGTCTGATCCTCCGGACAGCGGGGCACCCGTTGCCCTCCGAGGCGCTACTGGACGCGCCGTTGCCGCAGGGGCGGTCGGCGGCTGAGGTATCGAGGCTCGCGGTCGCCCGTCACGCGCGCGGGGACAGCGAGGTGCTGATCGCGCTGTGCGCCGGGCTCTATTCGACGGCGGTCCGCGATCGCATCGACGACCTGTACGCAATGGTCGAGAAGCGTCTTCACCGGCACCTCGTCTGGCTCGGCTTTCCGTTCCGCCGCGTTGGAAGGCAGCACTGGATCTACGAGAGCTGGAACTACGTCGTGGCGATGGAAGTCGGGCTGGCGAAACCGCGTCTGCTGTCCGCGCTTGACCGGTACACCGCGTGCTCCGCGGAGGAGGCCGTCGATGTCCGCGCTGCATGAACCGGCCACCGCGCGCCGACCGCTTGGCCCCCATCCGGGGCACGAGCGGATCGTCGCCGCCGCGGTCCGCTCGCCGTCGGCCCACAACGCCCAGCCGTGGCGACTCGCGCCGCTGTCCGACGGGAACAGCTACGAGTTGCACTACGACGCGGCGGACTACCTTCCCCACGACCCGGAGGATCGCGACGCCGGGCTGGCGATGGGAGCGTTCTACGAATCGATCGCGATGGCCGCGGATCTCGAGGAGCTGTCCGCGTCGTTCACCCCGCGGTTCACGCGCGAGGGCAGCGACCTCCTCGTGGGTCTCGTCACGATCGAACCGCGCGGCGGCGGCGTCGACTCCGACCCGCTTGCGCCGTTCCTGTCGCGGCGGATGACCAACCGCTCCCGCTACGAGCGTCTTGGACTCGATCCGGCGCTGGTCGCAGCATTGACCGACCTCGGATGTCTGTTCCGTCCACCCAAGGAGATCGCGCGCCTGATCGCCGAGGCGAGCAAGGACTCGTGGAGCGGCCACCAGTTCATCCACGATCTAAAGGAATGGATGAGGTTCACGAACCACGCCGATGACGGAATGACCCCGGAGGTGCTCGCGCTGAGCGCGCTCGATGTCATTGGTCTGCGGATCGCCCTCCGGCTCGGTCGCCTACCGCGTGCGGTGAGTCGTGTCTACGCCGCTCGCGACGTGCGCCTGGCCACCTCGGCGCCGGCCGTCGCGGTGTTGACGGCACCCGATATGACGCTGCCGTCGATCTTCGACGCCGGGCGGCGGCTGCTGCGGTCGTGGACCACGGTTGTGGCGGCCGGGGCCGCTTATCACCCGTGGTCGATCGTCATCGACGAGGATCGGACCCGGCCGATGCTGGCCGGGCTGGTTGGGGCGGCACCGATGGCGATGTTCCGCGTCGGCTACCCGAGGGCGGAGATTCCGCGCTCCCGCCGACGGCCGGTCGAGACGTTCCTCCGCCCACCGACGACCGAGGGATGATCCGATGGACACCTGTCGCAACTGGGGGTTTGTCACTGCCGAGGAGCAGGAATTGCTCGGCTCGGTGAAGATCGCAGTCGCCGGCGCGGGTGGTGACGGTGGCCTGGTCGCCGAGCACCTCACCCGGCTCGGGGTACGGCGCTTCGCGATCGCGGACCCCGAACGGTTCGAGGCCGAGAACGTCAACCGCCAGGCGGGCTGTGATGCGACCACGCTCGGACGTAACAAGGCCGAGGTGACCGCCGAGGTCATCAGGCGGATCGCGCCGGACGCGGAGGTCGACGTTTACCCGGGTGGGATCTCGACCGAATGTGTACGGGAGTTCGTACTGGGATCCGCGGTCGTCGTCGACGAGACCGAGTACACGCGTCCGCATCTGTCGCTGATGCTCGCGCGCGCCGCGCGGCCGGAGGGCATCCCGGTGGTGTCCGGCCTGAACGTCGGGTTCGGGGCGATGGTCACGTGCTTCCTTCCCGGCTCGATGACCCTCGAGCGCTATCTCGGGCTGCCTCCTTCGATCACGATCGAGGACGCGGCGCGCGTCGACCTGCCGCTGCGGCGGTGGGTCGTGAGGCTGCCTGCGTACGCGGATGAGCGAGGTCTCCGGGTGGTGGCCTCGGGGCGCGCCGCGGCGCCCTCGGTCGCGCCCGGAGTGGCCCTTGCCGCCGGTCTCGTTGTGACTGAGGTGTTCAACCTCCTCGGCCGGCGCCGGCCCCCGACGGTCGCCCCGCGGACGCTCGTATTCGACGCGCTGGAGCGACGGACGCGGGTCGTCCGGTTCCCCACCGTGAGTTACGCCAGCTCGCTGGCGCGGCTCGTGCTCCGGTCGCGACTCGGTCTCAACCGCCGGGTCACTCCACCGCGCACGATCGCGCCGGCTCGCGGGCCCCGGATCAGACAGGCGTCGGCTCCGGCGAGGTAAGCGCCTCACGGAGCCTCCGCCGCGACCGGATGTCGAGCTTGTCGAAGACGTGGCGCAGATGCGTCTCCACCGTCTTCTGGGTGATGAACAGAGACTGCGCGATCTCGCGGTTGGTCTGGCCGTCCGCCGCCAGCTCGGCGATCCGCAGCTCGCTCGGCGTGAGGGACTCCACTCCGTGCAACCCGCCCCGAGACACCCGCTCGCCGCTGGCCGCGATCTCCTGACGCGCGTGCTCGGCCAGCCGAGTAGCGCCGCACACCACGGCGAGGTCGTGGCCGTCACGCAGCCGCGCGCGGGAAGCCGCACGTTCGCCGGCACGGCGGATGGCGGCACCGAGGTCGACAAGTGTGCGCGCCCGTTCGAGCCGCGCGGGTGAGCGCTCGAGCACACTGATCGCCTCCTCGAGAGCGTCCACCGCCGGCGGCGATTGAACGAGCGCGAACGCGCGCAACGCGATCCCAAGCGCACGTGCGGCGCCGAACCCCCGGGCCAGCTCGACCTCCTCCGCCGCCAGACGACGCGCTGCGCGCTGGTCCCCCAGCTGATGAGCGACCAGGGCGGCCGCGGATCGCCACGCGACGAACGCCGGCGCGCCTACGCCCGACGAGTGCGGAAGCTCGCCGATCGCGAGAAGTCCATCCAGCGCCGCGCGCGGGTCACCGAGTGCGAGCAGCAGACGGGCGCGGCTGTAGAGCACGACGCTTTCATGCGCCGTGTCGCCGTCGAGGCTCTCGTCTGTGCGCTGCAGCAGATCCCGCAGCTCGGGTTCGGACCGTCCCTCCTCGATCGCGGCGCTGTTGTAGGTCGCGATCGGATACTGGAACAAGAATGGGCCGCCTGCGGATACTTCCTTCGACAGCTCGAACGCGTCTGACGCCGCGGCGAGCGCGCCGGCCAGGTCACCCCGCCGGTAGGCGATCTCCGCGTTCAGGCTCAAGCCGATCACAAGCGAGGTCAACGACCCGCGCCGGCGCGAGCGCTCGATCACCCGATCGAACCGCGCCGCCGCCTCGTCCAGCTGGTCGCAGTAGATGAGCACGGCGCCCGCCGTTGTCTCGCCGGGCGGGAGCACGATTCGCTCGTCGGAGGAGCCGGCTCCGGCACCCGCACGCGCGATCAGGTCGAGGATCTCGGAGACCGGCCGGTTGACGAGCAGCTTCTCGTAAGCGAGGAGCACGAGCTCGTACCGCTCGCGATCCGACCGAGCCGCCCGCCCCGGATCCTGAACGGCTTCGATTCGCTCCGACAGCAGCGCGTGCGCTCGATTGCTGATGGCGGCGGTGCTGAGCAGCTCCGTCTCGACGCGGTCCGCAACCCGCGGGTCGGATACCCCATCGATGCCGGACAGCACGTCGATCGCGCGATCAGCGCGACCCGTGAACTTCAGCAGCTGGCCGAGCATGATCGACACCCGAGCCCGCTCATCCGGGTCGGCGGTCAGCCGGACCGCATCCCCGAGATGCTCGGCCGCATCGCTAAGGCCCGACAGCATCTCCGCGTGCCCGAGCTGGGTCAGCAGCTCGGCGCGGCCGTCTTCGCTTCTCTCCACCTCCAGCGCCCGGCGCAGGTAGTCGACGGCGTTGCGGGGAGCGCCAAGGATCAGGGCAGACCGAGCGGCCTCCATCAGCACCTCGAGCACCCAGGGCTCCTCGACGCCGCCGGCAAGCAGAAGCTGAGCGGCGACCTGCTCGGGGAGAGCACCGCGGGCGTGCAGGAGAGCCGCCGCCTCACCATGTCGAATCGAGCGTTCGTCCGCGAGGAGGCTGGAGTAGACGGCCGCACGGATGATCGGATGAGCGAAGTTCAGCTGCGGTCCCTCGCCGAGTAGCGAACCGGCGCGGATCGCGGAGGCTGCGGCCAGAGCCGACTGTTCGTCGAGTCGAGCCAGTGCCGCGGCGACCCCAATCGCGGCACCGTCTCCCAGGACTGCGATCGCCTGGGCCAAAGGGGTTGCCGCCGGCGAGATCTTCGCCAGGCGCGTGAGCACAGCGGTAGCGACCCGCTGGGGGACCAGCGACTCGACGCTGCCGGCGTTCGCCGCGGTAGGTGCGATTCCGCGCTCGTGCAGCTCCAGCGCGAGCTCTCTGAGCAGGAAGGGATTGCCGGCCGTGGCAGCATGGCAGGCCTCGGCGAAGCCCTCCTCGACGCGGCCGGCGACCTGCAGCGCGAGCATCCGTTCGACTCCGTCGACGCTCAGCCCGCGCAGCGCGAGCACCCGTAGCGTCCGATCGTCGAGCAACACCGACAGCGGCGCCGCAGCGCCCGACAAAGGCGTGCGGACCGCGAGGGTCACGAGCACGGGCAGCTCTTCGAGCCGGCGAGCAAGGTAACCGAGAAACGCGACCGACGGATCGTCCGCCCACTGCGCGTCGTCGACGCACAGAGCGAGCGGACGGGTCCGGGCGATGTTTGCGCACATCCAGTACAGGCCGTGCAGTCGCGGGTACACCGAATCCCCATGGTCCGCGTCGGCCAGCAGGGCCTCTGCCTCGAACAACGGGGCGGCCAGCTCGGCCGCCCCCGACAGCCAGTCGCGTCGCTCTGCCTCACTCGCCATCGCGATCATCGGCTCGAACAGCTGGCGAACGACGCCGAAGGCGAAGCCCTGCTCGAGCTCGGCCCCTCGCGCGAGCCGCACGTTCGCGCCGGCATCGTGTGCGAGCGCCCGGGCGGCGCCGAGCAGCGTCGTTTTGCCGATCCCGGCCGGCCCCCCGATCACAAGCACCCTCCCCACGCCGTGCGAGGCGTGATCGACCGCGCGCTGCAAGTGCGCTGTTTCCAGATCACGTTCCAGCAAGCCCTCGGCCCCCGGCGCGGCCATTTCGCGGATTCTACGGCGCTCGCGCGAGATTGAATTTCGAAGTGGGTCCACGCGTCTCTGACGAAGTCAACGCGTCACTTACACGGCGCGAGCTAATTCACAAGACAGGAGCCTGCTATGCGTAACAATCTGTACCACCGCTTGTGCCGCGGCCGATCGCTGCGGACACTAGTCGCCGCCACCGGAGCGGTGGCCGTGTGCTCGGGCGGCGCCGCGCTGGCCGCACCGGCGGCTGACGCCGCGCCGCCTCCGGTCCACATCTATTGGGCCAACGGATTTGGCAACACGATCGGCGAGTCCAACCTCGACGGAAGCGACGCCAACCCCAGCTTCATCACCGGCGCGGACGACCCCACCGGAGTCGCCGTCGCGGACGGCCACATCTACTGGTCAAACCAGAACGCCGACACGATCGGAAGGGCGAACCTCGACGGCACCGGCGTCGACCAGGACTTCGTCACCGGTGCGTCCGCACCGGGCCAGATGGCCGTCCACGCCGGGCGGATCTACTGGTGCAACGTGCGCACCGGCGCGATCGACGAGGCGGATCTGAACGGGACGCGCGTAAACGAAGACCTGATCAGTGGCACCGCGTGCGGGGGCGTCGCCGTCAACGACCAGCAGATCTACTGGACCACGATCGGCTTCGGTCAGATCGAGGAAGCGAATCTCGACGGCACCGACGTGAACGCCAACTTCATCCCGAACCAGTACTCCTACGCACTCGCGGTCACCAACCAGCATCTGTGGACGCAGACATCCAGACGGGGCCGCAAACA
>Ga0335076_10003990_pt1 | contig 14877 bp, 16 predicted proteins | sample Lox_Sample_25_FD_206717 | JGI IMG/M metagenome (GOLD analysis project Ga0335076, IMG submission 206717) | Soil microbial communities from Loxahatchee National Wildlife Refuge, Florida, United States - Lox_Sample_2.5 | ecosystem: Environmental > Terrestrial > Soil > Wetlands | place: USA...
TCTCGCCCCTAGGAGGAGGCACATGGCAACGAAGAAGAAAGCCGCGACACGCCGCCGTACAACCGCGGCGCGCGCGACAGGCGCTCGCAAGACTGCCGCGAAGCGCAAGACGACGGCGCGCAAGGCCGCGCCGAAGCGGACCGCTGCACGCAAGACGACGGCCCGCAAGAGCACAGCCCGCAAGACGACTGCCCGCAAGACCGCCGCGAAGCGCAAGACCACGGCGCGCAAGACGACCGCCAGGAAGACCGCGGCGAAGCGCAAGACCACGGCGAAGCGCAAGACCACCGCCCGGAAGACCGCCGCCCGCAAGACGACGGCGCGCAAGACCGCTGCTCGCAAGACGACCGCCCGCAAGAAGACGGCGGCCCGCAAGGCCGCTCCGAAGAAGAAGGCGGCGGCCCGCAGGCCGGCAGCGCGCAAGACGGCGGCCCGCAAGACCACCGCCCGCAAGTCGGCGGCCCGCAAGCCGGTCACCCGCAAGACGACCGCACGCCGGGTTCCCGCGCGCCGCACCAGCCGCTGAGGCTGAGTCGCACCCGTGCGAAGGGCCCCGATCGGGGCCCTTCGCCGTTTCGGGACTAGCAGAACACGGCGACCGTGAAGAAGTCGAGCGCCTCGGGATCTCCGCTCGAGTCGTACGTCTGCACTGTGACGCCTGCACCGCCCGTCGTCTGCGCAGTCGCCTCGCCCTCGGTCAGCGCGTCGCCCCCGGGGATCGCGAGCACGGCGCAGTTGCTCACGTCCTGGTTGAACGTGAGGTCGTAGACGCCGACGCCCGGACCGGGGACGACCTTCTGCACGCCGCTCGACGGGCCGAGGTCGAGACCGGGGCCGTTCGCCTTCTTCTTCACCGTCGCGAAGAGCTTCGTCGCGGGATCGCCCTTATCGCCCTTCGCCCCCGGCGGCCCCGCCGGGCCCGGCAGCCCGTCCGCGCCCTTCGGCCCCGCCGGCAGCGCTCCCGGCCTGAAGTTCGCCGCGACGAGCGAGTGCACCTTGATCTTCGAGGCGACGACGGCCTGGTTCTGCAGCTGCTTCGTGCCGACGCTGTTCGCCGGGAGGACGATCGCCGAGTAGCCGGTCCCTCCGAGCGCGACCGCGAGCGCGATGCACGCGACGACGAGCGCCGAAGAAGGCCGATGCAGCGAGGGTCGATGGCGGAGCCTGCGCATGTGTGCGCTCCTTCCGGAGTGGGCTTGCATCCGCCGCAGAAGAGCTGTCGGACGCCGATGCTACGCTCCCGGCCGCGGGCGTACCAAGCGGGGAGGAGTCGCCGCTGACGGAGCAGCAGGCAGCGGGTTCGTCCTGGCACCACCAGCTGGGCCAGTGGCTGGGCAATCCGCTGCTCGTCACCGTCGTCGCCGCGCTTCTCGGCAGCCTGCTCCTGCCGGAGATCACGCGGAAGTGGCAGGACCACCAGAAGGCGCTCGAGATCCAGACGGGTCTCGTCAGCGACATGAGCACCGCCGTCAGCGGGGCCGTCGCCAACAGCCGCTTCATCGCCGCGGGCCTCGTCGCCCGCTCCTCGAGCCAGCCGGGCGCCGAGCAGCAGGCGTGGAACGGCGTCTATCGCGACTGGACGACGTCGAGCGCGTCGATCGGCGCGAAGCTCCGCGCGTACTTCGGCCCGACGGTCAGCGCCGACTGGCAGCAGTTCGGATACGTCGTCACCGACTTCGTCGCGCTCAGCGCGCAGCAGCGCGCGAACAGCGGGCGGCAGCAGCAGGTCGAGGAGATCTACCGCTACCGCGACCGGCTGAAGGGTGTGAACCTCACGCCGGCGCAGTGGCGCCTGCTCGCCGGCCCGCGCGACGCCGCGCAGTTCCAGGACACGTACGCCGCCGTCAGCCGCGCGCTGCTCACGCGCCAGGACGAGCTCGTGCAGGAGGTGCTCGACTCGAAGGTCTCCGGCTTTTAGCCGCCGCGGAGCCCGTGCACGCCCTTCGCGGCGAGCCACACGGCGAGCGCGGCGGCGATGACCGCGAGCGCGACCTCCTGGTTCCGCGCGATCCACTCGCGGATGCGGCCGAGCCCGACCGAGGCGCGCGCCGGCAGGAGGTACGCATAGAGGATGAGCGCGCCCTGCACCGACATCGTCACGAGCGCGAACAGCGCGAGCACGACGAGCGCCTCGCCCGTCGGCACCTCGGAGCGCAGCGCGTCGACGCCCGCGGCGACGACGAGCGCGGTGTTGATCCAGAACGCGCCGATGAGGAACGCCCAGATCGGGCGCATCGTCCCGATCCGCGTCATCCATCTCGGCTGCTCGGGCACCCTCCCCGTCCGCGCGGGCCGCCGCCGCCAGAATCGCGCCGCGGCGACGATCAGCAGCACGCCGATCGCGATCTGCGCCGCGCACGCCGCGTTCGACGGCGTCCCCGCCTTCGAGAAGTCGTAGCCGCCGAAGAAGAGGACGATCACGGCGCCGCAGACGAACGTCGACAGTCCCCAGCCCGCGAGCCAGGCGATCGAGTTCGACGGCCGGCCCGACGCGAGCATCAGGATCACCGCGACGATCGCCCACGGCGACAGCGCGCAGACGACCGCGAGCGGGAGGGTGTCGAGGAAGAGATCGCCGATGCCGCGCGCCTCTCTAGCTCTGCGACGGCGGGTCGAGGAGGAAGCCCACAGCCTTTTCTACCATGCCGTAGGATCGCCCCCGTGATCCGCGTCTGCGTCGCCGGCGTCACGGGCTGGACCGGGAGCGCCGTCGCCGAGGCGGTCGAGGCAGCGCCCGATCTCGAGCTCGTCTCCGGTGTGTCGCGCTCCGACCCGACACGGTTCTCCTCGGTGGCGGAGGCGCTCGACGCAGCGGCGGCGGACGTGCTCGTCGACTACACGCACGCCGCGGTCGTGAAGGAGAACGTGCTCGCGGCGCTCGCGCGCGGCGTCGGCGTCGTCGTCGGCTCGAGCGGGCTCTCGGCCGGCGACTACGCGGAGATCGACGCGCTCGCGCGGGAGCGCGGCGTCGGCGTGATCGCCGCGGGGAACTTCTCCGTCACGGCGGCGCTCCTCCTCCGCTTCGCCGCGGACGCGGCGCGGCACGTCGAGTCGTGGGAGGTGATCGACTACGCGAGCGAGGGCAAGGAGGACGCTCCGAGCGGGACCTCGCGCGAGGTGGCGGAGCGGCTCGAGGGCGTCCGGGCGCCGGCGGTCGCGGTGCCGGTCGACGAGACGCTCGGCGACCGCGAGGCGCGCGGCGCCACCGTCGCCGGGACGCAGGTGCACTCGCTCCGGCTTCCGAGCTTCACCGTCTCGACCGAGGTCGTGTTCGCCGCGACCGGCGAACGGCTCTCGATCCGCCACGACGCGGGTGAGAGCGCCGCGCCGTACGTCGCCGGCACGCTGCTCGCGGTCCGCGCCGTCCCGGGTCGCGTCGGGCTGACGCGCGGGCTCGACTCGCTGCTGGACTAGAGGAGGGGGAGCAGTTCGCCGACAGAGCCGAGCGTCAGGTCCGGCCGCTGCGTCTCCGGGACGCGGTCGAGGTCGACCTCGGCGCTGATCCCGGTGCGGACGAGCACCGTCGTCGAGCGGCCGAGGCGGCCGAGCGGGATGTCGAGGCGGATGTCGTCGCCGACGACGGCGATCTCCTCCGACCGCACGCCGAGCAGCTGCCGCATCACGCGCACGGCCGCCTGCGAGGGCTTGCCGACGACGACCGGCCGCGCGCTCGAGGCCTTCGCGATCGCGGCGGTGATCATCGCGCCGCGGCTGAGGATCGGCCCGTTCGCGCCTGCGTACGCCGGCACGTAGCTCGCCGTGAGGAGCCTTGCGCCGGCGATCACGGCGCGCGCCGCCCGCTCGAGCTCCTCGAACTCGACATGGTCGGAGTGCGCGACGAAGACGGCGTCGACCCGCCCGCCGTCGTCGACGAGCTCCATTCCGCACGCGCGCAGGTACCCGCGCGCCGACTCGCTCGCGAACGGGAGCACGCGCCGCGCGCCGCGGTACGCCATCACGGAGCGGAGCGGCGTCAGCACCTGCCCGTCCGCGACCGGCAGCCCCGCCGCGCGCAGCTGCTCCGCGAACGCGTCCGGCGGGAGATGGCTCCCGTTCGTGAACACCGCGAACGGGCGGCCGGACGCGGCGATCCGGTCGAGCACCTCCCCCGCGCCGGGAATCGTGTGCACCTCCTCGGGGCCTGTGCGGTGCACGAGCGTCCCGTCGATGTCGAACACGAAGGCGCGGGCCTCTTCAAGACGCACGGCGCCACTCCACGAGGTCGTCGCCCTTCTGGACGCGGAGATACGAGATCGGGCGCCGCTCGATCTCGCGCAGGAGCCGGACGAGCGGATGCCGCGGCGCGCCGGCCGCGGGCGCGGCGCGGCCCGCGATCGGCCGGATCGCGTCCACCTGCTCCTGCGGCATCGTCAGCCGCAGCAGCAGCGCCTCGTCCGAGATCCCCGCGCCGAAGCGCCGCCGCGCGCCCTCGAGGCTGACGGGCTGCGCGTCGCGAAACGCCTCGACCTTCGGCAGCGAGAGCACGCGGTCGGCGATGTCGGGATCCGGCGGCGCCGGGAACTCGCCGTAATGGCCGAGGAAGTAGCGCACCGTCTCGTCGGAGACCGTCGACCAGCGCTCATGGTCGACGACGTTGCGGAACGCCTGCGTCGCCATCAGCTGCGACACCGGCGTGACGAGGATCGGATAGCCCATCTCCGCGCGCACGCGCACGATCTCCTCGAGCACGGCGGGGAACAGCTCGGGCCGGCCGATCTCGTCGAGCATCCGCGTCGTCGTCGTCACCATCCCTCCCGGGAGCTGGTGGTGGTAGTACGCGGCGTCGTACTCGCGCGGCGCTCCCGGCGGCAGGCGCTTCTCGCGGACGAGCTCGCGGAAGTACGCGTCCACCTCCGCGAGCGCGGCAATGTCGAGCGCGTGCGCGTAGCCCTCGGCCTCGAGGTTGCGGAGCGTCGACCCGACCGTGGGCTGCGAGGTGCCGCTCCCCGCAGGCCCGACCGCCGTGTGGAGGACGTGGAATCCCGCGTCGAGGCCGGCCATGTAGACCTGCGGCGCCAGCCCGATCGTGCAGTGGCTGTGCAGCTCCACCGTGCGCCCCGTCGCGACGAAGTGCGGCGCGAGCTCGCGCACCGCGTCGGTCGTCAGCAGCCCGCCGGGATCCTTGAGGTAGAAGCGGTCGATGTCGACGCAGTCTGCGAGCGCGGCGACGCGCTCGGCGTAGTACGGGTGCGTGTGCACCGGGCTGATCGAGTACGTCAGCCCGACGACGATCTCCTCGACGCCCTCCTCGCGCGCCATCCGCGCGACGCGGCGGAGCGCCGCCGGGTCGTTCGCCGGCTCCGCGAACTGGAAGCGGCGGATGCCGTTGCGGGCGACGCACCGGAACGCGAGCCGCATCACGTCCTCGTCGCACGGCTGCCACGCGATGAAGCGCATCCCGGTCGTGATGAAGTTGAGGAGCGTGCTCGGCATCGCCGCGCGCATGAGCCGGATCAGCTCCCACGGGTCCTCGCGGTGGAAGCGCACGGAGACGGCCATGTGCGTGCTCGAGGTGAAGTCGAGCGCGTGGAAGCCGACGCGCTCCATCGCGGGCGCGATCGCAAGGATGTCGTGCGCCGTGAGGCCGGTCGCGCCCCAGAGGCTCTGGTTGCCGTCGCGGGTCGTCGTGTCGACGATCCCTATCGTGCGTTTCCCAAGTGACAAGTTGTCACTTGGAAGGGTCACGGCTCGACCCGGAAGAGCGGCGCGCCGTACTCGACCGGCTCGCCGTTCTCGACGTACACCTCCGCGATCGTGCCGGAGACTCCGGCGTGCACCGAGTTCATCATCTTCATCACCTCGATGATGCAGACGATCGTGTCCGGCTCCACCCGCGAGCCGACGTCGACGAAGGGCGCCTCGCCCGGCGCCGGCGCTCGGTAGAAGGTGCCGAGCATCGGGGCGACGATCGCGTCGCTGCGCGCGCTCGGCTCCGGTGCGGGGGCCGGCGCGGGCGCCGCACCGCCGCTGCGGACGACGTGGAGCGACAGCTCCTCCGTCTCGACGCGGAGCTCGTCGAGGTCGGACTCGTCGATGATCCGCAGGATCTCGCGGACGTCGTCGTCGTCGAGCGGCATCGCTATGCCTTCTTGTCCACGCCGAACGCGCTCATCACCGCCGCCATCGCCGAGGTCGGCGCGGACGCCGCCGGCTTGTGCACGGCCGTCACCGGCCGCGACTGGACGACGAAGAGCCCGCCGCCGCGCGCGATCGCCCACTCGACGTCCTGGTGCGAGCCGAAGTACCGCTCGACCGTGCCCGCGACGTCGACGAGCGCGCCGAGCGCGTCGGCGTCGAGGCACGCGACCGACCGCCGCTCCTCCGGCACCGGCACCCGGACCGCGCCGCGGCCCGCCTCGTCCGGGACGTACTCGACCTCCTTCGCGTGCACGTGCTCGCGCACGACCTCGCGCGTGATCTTGCTGACGAGGAAGTCGTCCGGGGTCACCTCGCCGCCGACGACCGCGAGCCCGAGCCCCCAGCTCGCGTTCACCGCGACCATGCTCGGGTCGCCGCTGACCGGGTTGCACGTGAACAGCACGCCGGAGACCTCGGCGTCGACCATCAGCTGGACGGCGACGCCCATCGCCGGATCGTCGGCGCGGAGCCGCGCGCGGTACGTGATCGCCGGCGGGCTGTAGAGGCTGACCCAGCAGTCGCGCATCGCGTCGCAGACGTGGTCGGCGCCGCGCACCCAGAGATACGACTCCTGCTGGCCCGCATACGTCGCGTCCTGGCTGTCCTCGCCGAGCGCGCTCGAGCGAACCGCGACGGGCGGCTCCTCGACGCCGACGGCCTCGGCCAGCTCCGCGTACCGCCGCGAGACCTCGACGCGCAGGTCGTCGGGCACCGGCGCGAACCGCATCGCCTGGCTGATCGCGTGCGACGCGGCGCCGACCGAGTCGACGTCGTCCGGCGACATCCGCGACGTCTCGGCCGCGATCATCCCGCCGAGCCCGGCCTCCTCGACGAATGCGCGGAAGGCCGACGTCGACACGGCGAAGCCCGGCGGCACCGGGATCCCGCCCGCGATCAGCTCGCCGAGCGTCGAGCCCTTGCCGCCGTACGCCCGCGCGTCGGCGCTGCGCAGCTCCGCGAGCCGCGCCGTGTGTGCCGCCGCGCTCACTCGAGGATCGCCACCGTCCCCGCCGTCCCGTCGACACGGATCCGCTGCCCCGTCTTGATCGCCGAGGTGGCGCGGCCGGTCCCGACCACCGCCGGCAGGTCGTACTCCCTGCAGACGATGGCCGCATGGGACATGACCCCGCCGATGTCGGTCACGGCGGCGCGGATCTTCGAGAAGATCGGCGCCCACGCGGGCGAGGTGATGGAACAGACGAGGATCTCGCCGTCACGGACGTCGCCGATCTCCCCCACCGTCCGCACGACGCGCGCGACGCCTTCCACGACTCCCGGCGAGGCGGCGGTGCCGGTCAGCTCGGAGCCGCTGCCCTCCTGCTCGCGCGCCCACGCGTGAACGCGCTGCGTCGTCACGCCCCAGAGCATGATCAGCGCCGGGTCGAGCATCTCCTCCGGCACCGCGCCGACGGCGGGCGGCGGCGTCCACTCGCCGAGCCGCTCGAGGATCTCCTTGCGCCGCGCGACGATCGGCGGCCAGTACCTCGGCCCGCGCGCGGGCCCGCCGGTCGCCCACGTCAGCGCGAGCTCGTCGAGCGCCTCGTACACCTCGAGCCGAGTCAGCTGGAAGATGTCGTCGCGATCCTCGAAGAAGCCGTGCGCGACGAACACGTCGCCGAACTCGCGGATCTTGTTCCACCACTCCGTCAGGAACCAGTAGTCGCAGATGAACTTGTGCTCCTCGACGTACGGGAAGACCGTGCGCGAGAGCGCGAGCAGCTCCTCGAACCCCGTGCGCGCGTCGTCGCCGAGCAGCGCGGCGTACTCCGTCGCGAGCTTCTCGCGCGTCGCCGCGATGTGGTCGGACGGCCGCTCGATGTCCTCGCCCGCCTTCAGCGCGCCGATGTGGCCGATCAGCGACGCGTACGGGATCCGCGGGTCGTCGAGCCAGCTCGTGTACGTGTGATAGAGGCCGTCGCCCGTCGCCATGTGGAACCACGGCTCCTTCACGCTCTCGAGCTCGGCGAGCCACGCGCGGCCGGCGTCGCTCTGCGTGAGCTCCGCGTCGATCTCCTCCGGCGAGCGGCCCTCGACGAACGCGCCGTCGACGCCGGTCTCGATCGCGAGCCGCGCGAGCCGCCGGAGCTCGGCGTCGGGCCGGAACAGGAGCACGTCGAGCCCGGCGACCATCTGCGCGATGTGCTGGTCAGGGATGTCCGGCAGGTTCGCCTTGCACAGCTCGGCGAAGGTCATGTACGCGCCGTAGCCGAGGAGGAGGAACTCGAAGTGGTGCTGCCACATCAGGTCGAGGAGGCGGAGCGCGTGGCGGTACGCCTGGATCACGGCGCAGTAGCTCGTCTCCTGGTCCTCGAACGCGACCGCGTCGGGCTCGTACTCGTCGAGCGGCGGCACCTTCAGCTCGCCGAGCTCGACGATCAGCGCGTCCATCTTTTCGCGCCACTTGCCGTAGAGCTCGTCCCAGTTCGCGTAGTAGTAGCCGGCCCGCGCCTGGAAGTACCCCGCGCGCTCCCCGATCTTCGCCGGGTCGAGGACCGGGTTTCCGGAGATGTAGATGTAGCCGTTGATGCAGCGCCAGTCGATCCCCATCGCCGGCGGGACGGCGAAGACGCGGTTCTGCCAGTTGCCGATCGCCTGGTAGGGGCTGTCGACGCAGATCGCGTCGAAGGCCGGCATGGGCACCGGGAAGTGCATCGAGTTCCAGAACCAGAACCGCTGCTCGTCCGCGTCGCGGCGTTCCTCGTCGAAGCGCGCGTAGTACGGGTACATCTCCTCCCAGCCCTCGCAGCCGGGCGGAGTCTCGATCTCGTACGGGCTCGGGAACGAACCGACGGACGACGGTGCTGCCATGGGGACTCCCTCCTCGAAGCCGGGCCGGGCCCGGGACGCCGCGCAGGTGCGCACCTGTTTCTACACCGTGGTGCTCGGCGATTCTTACCGCACAGGGAACGCCCGCGTGGGCTCCGGGGCGATAGGCTGGCCGGACAGCTGCGGCGGCGTCGAGGGGAGGCAGGCCCATGCCGGGCGTTCGCAGCCACGCAGCCGAGAACTTCGAGCTCCAGCTCGAGGGCGTCTCGTGCGGATTCGTGAAGTCGGTCGGCGGAGGCGACGTCTCTGCCGAGGTGATCAAGGAGGAGATCGGCCCGTCGTACTTCGTGAAGAAGCACATCGGGCAGCCGCGGTTCGGGGATTTCACGGCCGAGATCGGCTTCGGGATGGCGCCGCCGGTCTACGACTGGATCGCCGCCTCGTGGAAGGGGAGCTACGCCCGCAAGGACGGCGCGATCGTGGCGGCGGACGCCGACCTGAAGGCGCAGTCGGAGCGGCAGTTCTTCCACGCGCTGGTGACCGAGGTGACGATCCCGGCCTGCGACGCCTCCTCGAAGGATCCCGCCTACCTGACGCTCGCGTTCGCGCCCGAGCTCACGAAGACCGTCAAGGGCAAGGGCAAGCTCGACCCTCCCGCAGGCCAGCAGAGCCTGTTCCTGCCCTCGAACTTCCGGCTCGAGCTGGACGGGCTCGACTGCACGCGGGTGAGCAGGATCGACGCGTTCACGGTCACGCAGACCCTTGTCACCGACGACATCGGCGACGCGCGCGACTACGCGAAGGAGCCGGGCAAGATCGAGTTCCCGAACCTGAAGGTGACGCTCGCCCAGAGCGGGGCCGCGACCTGGCAGAGCTGGTTCACGGACTTCGTGCTCAAGGGCAACAACGACGACGCGAAGGAGAAAGACGGCGCGCTCGTCTTCCTCGCGTCCGACCTGAAGACCGAGCTCGGCCGGGTCAAGCTCTTCAACGTCGGCATCTTCGCCCTGCGCGAGCCGATCCGCCAGGCGCACGACGAGTCGCTCGCGACCGTGACCGCGGACCTGTACTGCGAGCGGATGGAGCTTGTCGGGCCGCGGACGACGTCGTCCTAGGCGCCGCGCTCGTTCAGGTCGACGGCGGCGCGGACGAGCGCCTTGAACGCCTTCCCGTCGATCGTCTCGCCCTCGTGGAAGTCGATGGCGCGCCGGACGTTTCCCTCCATGCTCGAGTTGAACATGCCCGTGGGGTCGTCGAGCTGTGCGCCCTTGGCGAAGGTCGTCTTCACGACCGACTTGTACGTCTCGCCGGTGCAGATCATCCCGTCGCGGTACCAGGTGGGGACGCCGCGCCACTTCCACTCCTCGACGACGTCGGGGACGGCTTCCTTGATCAGCTCGCGGATCCGGGAGAGCGCCTCGCCGCGCCAGTCGTCGAGCTCCATGATCCTCCGGTCGATCAGCTCCGAGGGGGACAGCTCCGCCGCCACGTCAGCGCACCGCCTTCTCGACGAGCGCGCGGATCTGCTTCTCGTCGGCCGCGGTCAGCTTCGTCAGGGCGAACGAGGTCGGCCACATGGCGCCGTCGTCGAGGCTCGCCGTGTCGCTGAAGCCGAGCGTCGCGTACCGTGTCTTGAACTTCTGCCCGCTCTGGAAGAAGCAGACGACCTTGCCGGCCTTCGCGTAGGCGGGCATGCCGTACCAGGTCCTCGGCTGGAGATCCGGCGCAACGGCCCTGACGAGCGCGTGGATCCGCTCCGCCATCGCCCGATCCTGCTCGGGCATCTCGGCGATCTTTGCGAGCACCTCGCTCTCGCCGCCGGCGTCGCCCACGCGCGATTCGCGGGCGCGCTCCTTCATCGCGGCCCGCTCCTCGGCGGTAAAGGCGCGCGACGCCTTCCGTGCGGGTTTCCTCTCGGCGATGGCGGTCATGCTAGACGCGGCTCCGCCGCCCACGCTTCTCGATTCCTGCTCGCACACGATCGGCGCAGCCGACGCGCGCGTGTTGACAAGGGGTCGTCTGACGCCGTAGGGTCGCCGGTAATGCAACCGGGAAAATACCGGAAACAGTCGCGGCGAGACGGCCTGCGGCCCCCGTCTGTCCACCCAACGCGAGGGGAGACCATCACATGCATGCACAGCTCCGGGTGCTCGCGCTCGCGCTCGTCGTCGGCCTCGCCGGCACCGCTCTCCTGAGCGGATCCGCGAGCGCCGCGATCCCGGCACCGCCGGCGGGCTTCACGCTCACGTGGAGCGACGACTTCAGCGGCGCGGCCGGCACCGGCGTCAGCACCGGCAACTGGCTCTACGACACAGGCACGGGCATCTTCGGCACCGGCGAGATCGAGACGATGACGAACAGCACCGCGAACGTCTTCCAGGACGGCGCGGGGCACCTCGTAATCCGCGCGCTGCACAGCGGGTCGAATCCGTCCACCGGCTGGACGTCAGGCCGTATCGAGACGCAGCTCGCGACCTTCGGCGCACCCGCGGGCGGCGTCGTCCTGATGCAGTCCTCGATCCAGCAGCCGAACGTGAACACGAGCAACGGCCTCGGATACTGGCCCGCGTTCTGGATGCTCGGCGCGCCGTTGCGCAGCGGCGTCACCTGGCCGACGTCGGGCGAGATCGACATCCTCGAGGACATCAACGGGCGCAGCTCGGTCTTCGGCACGCTCCATTGCGGCGTCAGCCCGGGCGGCCCGTGCAACGAGAACACGGGGCTCGGCAGCGGCGAGCATGCATGCCCCGGCTGCCAGACCGGCTACCACACGTACGGCGTGGAGATCGACCGCTCCGTCTCGCCGGAGCAGATCCGCTGGTATCTCGACGGCTCGAACTACTTCACGCTGAACGCGAACGCCGTCGACCCGACGACGTGGGCAAACGCCGTCGACCATCCGTTCTTCATCATCTACGACCTCGCGATGGGCGGCGGCTTCCCCGCCGCCTTCGGCGGCGGCCCGACCGCGGCGACCGTCTCCGGGGGCCAGATGAACATCGACTACGTCGCCGTCTACAACAAGGCGCCGGCCGGCGGTGGCGGCGGAGGCGGTGGCGGCGGCACGGCGCGCACCGGCCAGATCACCGGCAACGGGGGCAAGTGCGTCGACGTCGCCGGCTCGAACACCGCCGACGGCACGCACGTCCAGCTCTACACGTGCAACGGCACGAACGCGCAGAAGTGGACGTGGAACTCGGGCGACAGCACGATCCGCGCGCTCGGGAAGTGCATGGACGTCTCCGGCGGCGGATCCGCGAACGGGACGAGGGTCCAGCTCTGGACGTGCAACGGCACCGGCGCGCAGGCGTGGCAGGTGCGCTCCGACGGGTCGATCCTCAATCCGCAGTCCGGCCGCTGCCTCGACGACCCGGCGCAGAACACGGCGAACGGGACGCAGCTCCAGATCTACGACTGCAACGGGACGGTCGCGCAGGTGTGGCACATGCCGTGACCGAGGCTCAGGCAGGCGATGCGGTCGAGGCGCCCGGCACGAGCGTCGCGGCGAGCTCGACCCGCATCGCCTGGCTGTCCTGTCCGTCGACGAGGCCGAGGAGGAGGCGAACGGCGAGCCGGCCCATCTCCTCGAGCGGCTGGCGCATCGTCGTCAGCGCCGGCGTGACGATGCGCGACGCATCGAGCGCGTCGAAGCCGACGACGGAGACGTCGCGCGGCACCTCGAGGCCGCGGTCGCGCGCAGCGTGGATCGCGCCGACGGCCATGTTGTCGTTGAACGCGAAGATCGCCGTGGGCGGACTCTCGAGTGCGAGGAGCGCGCTCGCCGCAGCGTGCCCGCTCGGCACGTCGAGGTTGCCGCGGTGCACGAGCTCCGGATCGGGGAGGACCCCCGCGGAGGCGAGCGCGGCGCAGTAGCCGGAGAAACGGTCCTCCATCGACGCGAGGTCGCGGGGCCCGGTGATCGCGGCGATCCGCCTGTGGCCAAGGCCGATCAGGTGGTCGACGGCCTCCTTCGCGCCGGAGACGTTTGCCGCGGAGACGGTCGGGATCCCGTCGGGCAGTTCCTCGCGCGGATCGATGACGACGAACGGGTAGCCCTGATGCCGGAGCGAGAGCAGCTCGTCGGGTGACTCGGTCGGCATGACGAGCAGCCCGCCGTCCGTGGCGTCGTGGACGAGCCGCTCGATGAGCGTGCGCTCGCGTACGTGCTCGTAGCGCGTGGCGCAGAGGGTGAGCCGGAGCCCCTGCTCGTAGAGCGCCTCGCTGATGCCGCCGAGGATGAGCCCGTAGTACTCGTACTGGACGACGGGCACCGTGACGCCGACGAGGCCGGTGCGCGTGCCGCCGATCCGGCGCCCCCCGGGAACGGGCCTCGACTCCCGCAGCGCCTGGAGGACGAGCGAGCGCGTCTTCTTCGAGACGTCCGGCCGTCCGTTGAGGACGCGCGACACGGTCGCCACCGAGACGCCGACGCGGTCGGCGATGTCCTTCATCGTCGCGCGCTGCCCGTTGCCGGTCACGACCGGCGGCTCGTTCGGCTCCATCGCGGCCGGGAATGCTACCGGTACGGCTACCGGAAGTCGCGGGCCGGAGCGATGAACTATGGGCGGTACTGGGCTCGAAGCAAGCCGGGGCCTGATCGACTGGGGGCGACTGACGGGCACTTTGTGCGCGATTTGCAGGACCTTCTCGGGGATGGGGACGGTGAGCCTCGACCACTCTCTGCGACTCAGTTTCACTCTGTCGGTGGACAGATTCAGGACAGTCTGGGCGGGCTGCTGGCTCGGGAGTTGGGGGCGGAGGCCTGCCCCGGGAGGGGCGGCCTCGCCCCCACTCCGGCTGCAGTGGCGCGGCTGCTGCGAGATCTTGCCGACCTGCTGGACGGAGGCCGGGAGCAGTGAGCAAACAGCGACTCAGGGCCGCGCTAGGGCGGCGAGTGGTCGGCGGTGTCACGCTGGAAGCGTCCGTCTCCGGCGGGTAGGCGGCTCGCGCTCGAGCGCAAGTTCGAGGCGAACGTCGATCACTACGGCGGCCCGGTCTCGCTGCTAACGCTGACCCCGCCGGGGCAGGACCTGCTGCCGTGGGGTGACGAGGTTCGGCTCGTATCCGGCACCGTCGGAGGCGGCGACGCCGAGTTCTCGCGGCTCGTGGAGTATCCCTACCGGGAAGTGTGGAACTACACCGCGCAGGCGCGCGCATCGCGGCTGTTCGAGGCGGCGCAGCGCTCGGCTGATCGGTGGGTGAAGCGAACGTTCCCGGAGAGCGGGATGCCGCGCCAAGTCGGCAACGTGCGGGCTGAGCAAAAGCGGGGCGTGTGGCACTTCCACTGGCTGCTGCCGATGGGTACACATGTCGAGCGGCTGTGGTCGCGCCATATTCGGAAGTACTTCGAGCGGGCATGGCGGAACGAGCAGGAGCGCTGGACATCGGAAGAACGGTGGGCGCTGTTGTGGGCCGAGTACGCAGGCGAGCGGACTCCGAAAGGCTTCTACGGCTTCGGCTTCGTCGACCGGAAAACGTCGCGCCACTCCGCGTCCGGGCGCAAAGCGGCGCGATACATGGGCCGAAACGCGGCCGGCTACATGGCCCGCAACGTCGCCGGCGTAGGCCGCCACTACGTCTCAGCTCGGCTCGTGCGAGAAACGGGAGTGACGATGAGGGCGCTTCGGGCGTGCAACTGGCTCTACGTGAGAACAAAGCTGATCGCATCCGGCGAGCTCGATGACGAATGGATTCCCGGCCACTGGACCCCTGAATGGACAGCGCAAGTACTCGCAGTCCAAGCGATCACGGAGCGTCGGCGAGGCCCGTAGCGCCGAAAGGCCACCGCGGCCGGACGACTCGGGTGAGGGGACGCTGGCCCAGGCTGCCGTCCTGTCGTCTCTCCGAGCCGCGCCCACTTCCCTTGCTCGTTGAAGCGTCCTATTCTCCGCCCGTGCGTATGGCAGTCGTCATAGTCCTCGTGTTTCTCGTGGTCGGCTCTGGGGCAGCCGGTGCGACTTCGTCGCTGCCCGG
>Ga0335076_10003991_pt1 | contig 14877 bp, 13 predicted proteins | sample Lox_Sample_25_FD_206717 | JGI IMG/M metagenome (GOLD analysis project Ga0335076, IMG submission 206717) | Soil microbial communities from Loxahatchee National Wildlife Refuge, Florida, United States - Lox_Sample_2.5 | ecosystem: Environmental > Terrestrial > Soil > Wetlands | place: USA...
GTGCTTCGCAAGCCTGTGGGGCGCGTCGACCCTTCCGGCCTGGCAGCGCCGCGGCATCTACAGCGCGCTGACCGAGCATCACGCGGCCGCGGCGCTTGCGGCCGGCAAGACCCTGATCACGGTCGACGCCAACGAGAACAGCCGCCCGGTCCTCGCCAGGCTCGGCTTCCGGCCGCTCGTGCGCACGCAGGGCTACATCTGGTCGCCGCCGGCCTGACGCCGGCCGTACGCTAGATCCGGAACAGCCGGCCGAATCCCGGGATCGCATCGCCGACGCCCGCGAGGCGCAGGCAATGCCAGGCGAGCGCGTGATTGCTGGAGGTCACGGGCTTGCCGATCTCGTTCTCCAGCTCTTCGGCAATCGTGGCGACGCGCAGCGACGTACAGGAGACGAACACGCCGTCGACCGTCGGCTCCCGCGCCAGGTCGCGCACCGCATCCTTGATGGAAGCCTGCGAGATCCGCGCGACCTCGTTGTCGTTCTCGTGGTTGAACGAGCCCATCACCGGCACGCTGATGCCGCGCGCCTCGACGAAGCGGCGGAACATCTGGTTCACCTCGTCGACATAGGGCGTCAGCAGCGCGATGCGCTTCACGCCCAGCTTCTTGAAGCCGGCGATGCCCGCCGTGATCGGCGTCGTGCAGGCGACGCCGGGCCGCGCTTCGCGGATGCGCTCGAACACCGTCTCCTCGCCGATGACGACGGTCGCGGAGGTGCAGCCGTAGCCGACGACGTCGAGCTTCGTGCCCGGCAGGATCAGGCCGGCGGCAGTCGCTAGGCCCCGCTCCATCTCGGCCAGCGTCGCCGCGTTCACCTGCGCCGAGTTCATGATCCGGCTCTCATAGAGGGCGACGCCGTCGAGCCGGCAGATCTGCCGGAATTCGTGCTCGATCGTGTGGTCCGTGGCCAGCACGATGAGGCCGATGCGCGCCCGATGCGCGACGCCGCCGTCGAGCGCGAAGCGCATGTGCGTCTTGCTGATCGCGTCGCCCGGCTCGATCGACCGCAGGGCAGTCTCGTTCATGGGAAGGCTCCTGTTCGTCCCGCTCGCAAGTATAGGCCGCGGGCGGCGTCCGGTCATCCGGCAAACCGCCTACAGCAGGTAGAGCAGCAGCAGGGGCACCGTGGCGAAGGAGATCAGGGTCGACAGCACGATGATGCTGGCGACCTCCTCCGGTTCGCGCCGATAGAGCTGGGCGAAGAGGTAGTTGAAGACCGCGACCGGCATGGCGCTCTGGATCGCCAGCACGCCGGTCGCCGCGTGGCCGAGCCCGAGCGCCCAGCCGACGCCGAGCCCGATTGCGGCGCCGGAGACGAGACGCACGAGCGATAGCGTCAGCGTGCGCCGGAAGCTGCCGATGCGCAGACGCGCCAGCGACACGCCGAGCGCGATCAGCATCATCGGGATCGTGAGGCCGCCGATCAGGTCGGCCGTATTGGCCAGCCAGTGCGGGACCGCGACGCCACTGGCATCGAAGACAAGCGCGAGCGCCACCGCATAGATCAGGGGCAGCCGCAGCAGCCGGCCGGGATCGGCGGTGCCGGCGGCGATGCTGACGCCAAGCGTGAACTGCAGGATCGAGTGCACGGCGAAGAAGACGATGGCGAGCGCGAGGCCCTGCGGGCCGAAGGCGAAGAGGCAGAGCGGCAGGCCCATGTTGCCGGCGTTGGGGAAGATCAACGCCGGCAGGTAGGAGTGGAGCGGCAGCCGCATCAGCCGCAGCACGGCAATGCCGACCGCCGCGAAGCAGACGAAGGCGGCGAGCGACGCGCCGGCCATCTCGCCGATCGTCGCCATGCCGAGCGGCAGCTTGGTGAGGGCGCCGAAGACCAGGAACGGCGTGCCGACCTGCGTCACCAGGGCGGTGACGAACTCCGCCTCGAACGGCCGCCGCAGGCGGGCCCACAGGAAGCCGATGCCGGCGGCGACGAAGATCGGCGCGACGATCGCGGCAAGCTCGGCAAACAACAACGCGCGACCCTCGTTGGCGCCGACGGCGCCGGCGGCGTGGCGCTAGGCGACTTCCTTGGCGGGGGTGGGCAGCGGCAGCGCAGCGGCGTCGCCTGCGGCGGCGCCCTGCGCCTCGTTCGCACCCGTCGAGTCCGGTGGCGTCCCCTCCCCCTGCTCCGGCCCGCCGTCGCCCGAAAGGACCTCCCCCAGGGACCGCAGACGGCGAAGCAAATAGGGACTCACCTCGACGGCCATGCACCCCTCCCCCTCGAGCTACGGCCGCAAGCTAGCACCGTCCGCCATGGCGCCAGCCCTGTGAATAACGAGGATATCGGAGATAACACGGAAATCTCGCGGCGCGGCCGGCCGTTGCCAAAGCGCGGGCGACCGTCAATGATCCGGGCCTCCGTCATCCGTCTCCACCGATCATCGCCATGAACAGCAATCAGACCTGCGGCCAGGCCGCCATCGCCCTCCTCGAACGCTACGGAGTCGACACGGTCTTCGGGATTCCCGGCGTCCACACGCTCGAGCTCTATCGCGGCCTTGCCGAGAGCCGGATTCGCCACGTCGCCGTGCGCCACGAACAGGGCGCCGGCTTCATGGCCGATGGCTATGCGCGCGCCTCCGGGCGGCCCGGCGTCTGCGTCCTGATCTCCGGCCCGGGCATGACCAACGCGGCGACGCCGATCGGACAGGCCTATTCGGATTCGATTCCCATGCTGGTGCTGTCGAGCGTCAACGCCACGGACGATCTCGGCAAGGGACGCGGGCGGTTGCACGAGATCACGTCGCAACAAGCGGCGATCGCGCCGCTGACGGCCTTCAGCCGCACTGTGCGCGACGCCGCCGAGCTGCCGCCCGCCATGGCCGATGCCTATCGCATCTTCGAGGCCGGCCGCCCCCGCCCGGTGCATATCGAGCTGCCGCTCGACGTGCTGGCGGGCCGCGGCCCGGCGGTCGGGGACCGCGCCCCAAAGGCCGGGCCGCCGCCCGTCGACGCCGGCGCGATCGCCCGGGCGGCGGCGCTGATCGCGGCGGCGCGGCGGCCCGTGATCATTCCGGGCGGCGGCATCATCGATCACGGACCCGTGGTGACCGCGCTCGCCGAACGGATCGGCGCCGCCATCATTCCGACGACGGCCGCCAAAGGCGCCGTGCCCGACAGCCACCCGCTCTGCGTCGGCTCGACCCTCTCGCTGCGCCCGACCCAGGACCTGTTCCGCAGCGCCGATCTCGTCATCGCGGTCGGTACCGAACTCGCGGAAACCGATTCCTGGATCGATCGCCTGCCGATCACCGGAAAGCTCATTCGCATCGACGTCGATCCCGGCTGCCTGACGCGGGACTATCCGCCTGACGTCGCCATCCTCGGCGACGGCGCCAGCGCGCTCGCGGCGCTGCTCGACGCCGTCGCCGGCGGACCGCAGAGCACGATCGCCGCCGCCGACCTGTCTGACTTGCGGCGGCGCAATCGCGAGTCGCTGGCGCCGCTGCAGCGCAAGCACGCCCGCGTGCTCGACGCCCTGCGCGCCGCGTTGCCGGCCGACGGCATCGTCGCCAGCGACATGACCCAGATCGCCTACACGGGCTGCCACTATTTCACCTGCGAGCAGCCGCGCTGCTGGTTCCATCCGCTGGGGTACGGGACGCTCGGCTATGCGCTGCCGGCCGCCATCGGCGCCCGGCTGGCGGCGCCTGAGCGGGCGACCGTGGCGCTGGTCGGCGATGCCGGCTTCCTCTTCACCGTGCAGGAGCTGGCGACGGCGGTGGAGCTCAAGCTGCCGCTCGCCATCGTGCTGTGGAACAACGATGCGCTTGCGCAGATCGCCGAGGGCATGGTCGAGCGCGGCATTCCCGAGATCGGCGTGCGGCAGCGCAATCCCGATTTCATCCAGCTCGGGAAGGCCTTCGGCTGCCGGACGGTCCGCGCAACCAGCCTCGCCCGCTTCAAGTCGGCGCTGCGCGCGGCCTTCGCCGCCGATGGCCCGACCCTGATCGAGGTGCGCGAAGACGCCGCGTTCCTGGCCTGAGCGCGCGGCTTTCGCGTTTACCGTGTCCCGCGGCAGCCGGTAAACCATATCCGTCAACCATGATGCCGGCTTGCGTTTGGCGGCGTCCTGAGCGACCATGTCTTTCGCGTGGGTGTGCGTTCCCAGAAAAGGAAAGCGGCCGCTGGTGCCGCGCAACGAACCTGCGGGAATGCCGACAGGACTGGACCGCGATCGCGATGACAGGCGAAGTGTCGAAACGTCGCAGCGATGAGCTGGCGGAGCTGCGTGACCGGTACAATCAGCTCTGCACCGCGCTGACGCTGAGTGCCGGCGCGAACAACGCCGCCGCCGAGCGCGTGCTGCAGGAACTGCAGGCGCTGGCGCAGCTGATCGCCGCGCGCCAGGGCGAACCCGATGCCGGCGGTGCTTCCCTCAAGGCCGCGCCGTCGGCGGAACGGCAGCCGGCGATCGAGACGCAGCGGCGGGCCGGCAATGTGGTCGCGTTCCGCTTCAAGCTCAAAGGCGGCGGCGCCGAGAACCCGCGGCTTCCTGCCGCCCTCAATGTCCTGACGGGCCTGCGGAACCCGCCCGACGACGCCGCGGAGACGGTCGACTGGGGCGGGTCCCTCGGACGGATCGCGGAGTCGTCAACCGTCAAGCCGGCGCCGCCGGCCGCGGCCGTGGACCCGGCGCTGCACGCCGCCGTCGCCGGACAGGGCGCGGAAATCGAGCGCTTGGCGCGCAGCAACGACAACCAGCGGCAGTTGCTGGAGCGGCTGGAACAGCGGCTGCGGGCGACCGGCGCGGCGCCGGACGTGGCCGGCGATATGGCCGCCTTGCGGTCGGCCGCGGCGCATCACGGGCAGCAGATCGTCTCGCTGGCCACGGCCGTGCATCGGCTCGCCAAGCTGCTCGCCGCCAACACCGTGCTCGGCCGCTGACATCGTTCGCGACGGCGGCTACCGGATCGACTTTCGCCGGAAAAAATAGATGCGGGGCGTCTCCTGGATCCCCGGGTCCGCCGCCGGGCGCGGCGCATCGAGGCGGATGCCGCCGCCGGTCACCGGTGCCAGGACGATCTCGCCGGCGCCGACGATGGCGGGCGCGCTGCCGTCGCGCGGCGTCACGTCGACCTCCCCTTCCTGCACCCAGACGGTGGTCGATCCGTCATCCTTGACCCACACCGAGAAGACCGTCCCGCGCGCCGCGATCGTCGCCGCCGGGGTGACCACCTTGACGTTCTTCTTGGTGGTCCTTCCGGTGAGGAAGCGGCACACGCCTTTGCTCAGATTGGCCAGCAGCGTCGTCGCGTCGGCGTCCGGGGCATAGACGAACTGGTCGAGGACGACGCTCGTAGCGGAGCCGAGCCGGAGCACGGTGTCGTCCATCAGGTGCACATGCAGCGCGCCGTCGGTGACCGTCTCCAGCCGCTCCCGCACGTAGACGTCGTCCTTGAGGAAGAGGTCGCGACGCGCCTGATCGGGCGGCGTTCCATAGGCCCACATGCGAACCGCGATGACGTCGCCGGCGAGATCAGGGGAATCCGCAGAGGCCGGCGCGAGCGACGCCACGCAGAGCATGGCTAGGCCGAGCAGCAGGCCGCGACGGCGAGCCGGCGGCACACGCCGCTCGCGATCCCGATGCGCAACGAACGCCATGCAGATCTCCCGCCGCAATCGCCCGATCAGCCGCCGTTCCCGTGGCTGCCGCCGGCACCATTGCCGGAAAGCTTGCACTGCCGATCCGGCGGTGGACGAAGACGCATGGGTTTCCGTTCCTTGCTTGTCATCAGGCTGTCATATTCCGCCATCTTACCGGATAGGCGCCCGGAAAGCTCCACCCTCTTGATACCGCCCCGGCGCAGGTGGCGCTGCCAAAAGAAAACCCCGCCCGAAGGCGGGGTTGAAAGTTTGCGTGTGGGTGGAAAAGTCCTCATTGCGTCAGCGATGCAAGCACCCATCGGCTCCGAGGACAGACAGGACAGCAGCCATCCGTCAGAAGACGGATATCGACCGTGTCACCGCTGACCATGCTGGATTCGTCCCTTTCGGGGTTGTGTTCTTTTTGTGGTCGGCCTCAGGCCGGCGGATTGGCGCCCATCAGACGGTCGCCGGCCACGGTCGCATCCGGGGCGATGTCCGGCAGAGCCGCCAGTTCGCGATAAATCGGCGTGAAATCGGGGCGCGTCGCCTCGAACAGCTGCTCGAAGTTGTCGATGACGAAGTAGGTGTCCTGGAAGCGGTCGATCTGATAGTCGGTCCGCATGATCCGCTTCAGGTCGAAGGCGATCCGGTTGGGCCGCGGATCCTCCAGGCAATAGATCGACTCGGTCTTCGACGACACGATGCCGGAGCCGTAGATGCGCAGCCCGTCGGGACAGCGGATCAGGCCGAACTCCACGGTATACCAGTAGAGCCGCGCCAGCTGCGGCAGGCTGCCGAGCCGCAGGGCCTTGAGGCCGCCCCGGCCGTAGGCCTGCATGTAATCGGCGAAGACCGGATGCACGAGCATCGGCACATGGCCGTAGATGTCGTGGAAGACGTCCGGCTCGGCGATGTAGTCCATCTGCTCGGGGGAACGGATGAAGCAGGTGGCGACGAAGCGCCGGTTGGCGAGATGCTCGAAGAAGACGTCGTCCGGGACCAGGCCGGGCACGGCGACGATGCGCCAGCCCGTGGTCCGGTCGAACACGTCGTTGAGGCGGCGGAAATCCGGGATGCCGTCGGCGGCGACGCCGAGCTTGGACAGCCCGGCCAGGAACTCCGGGGTCGCGCGCTTCTGCAGGAGGGCGGCCTGGCGCGCGAAAAGCGTCCGCCAGCGGCCATGCTCTTCGGTCGTGTAGCTCTCCCACTCCTGCTCGATCGTTCCGTCGGCGCGCGGCTCCTGCGCCGGCCTCACGTCGGGCGATGTCGCGGTGCGTTCCATCGAAACGGATTTGGGTCTGCGGTTGCCCAGGTCAAGACATTATCGCGCACGACCAGTTTACGGTCGATGTCATTTCTGGCCGGTGCAGCGGACGGGCGGCGCAAAAAGAAAGGGCCGCGCAAGCGCGGCCCTAAGTCGATGATTGGAGGAAGTCAGTGCGATGATCATGCCTTGAAGCTTTTAAGAAGGTCTTAAAAGCGCCCCGAAAGCGTCGACGGTCTTTGACCCCCAACCCTTAACGAGAGATTAACCCGTTGCCCCTTATGATCGGACGGGGTTCGGATGGGAGGCTGCCATATCCAGGATGTTCGCCGGCCTGACGACCATCGTCGGCCTCTGTTTCGTGGTTCTTGTGGGTTGGTATCTCGGCGCTCCGACGTCCGCGCCGCAGGCCGCGGTCGCCGTCGATTCCGGCGGGCCGAAAACCCTGACGATCACGACCGACCGCCTCGGCGCCCATCACGTGATCCGCGCCGCCCTGCTCGGCCCGAGCGGCCATCTGCAGATGGCCTCGTTCATCGTCGATACCGGCGCCACGGACCTTGTGTTGCCGGACTCGATGATCGAGCGGCTCGGCTTCAAGGAATCCGACCTCGAACCGGTCCAGCTGCAGACCGCCCACGGCGTCGTGCAGGCGCGCAAGGGCGTTCTCAAGGCGGTGCAGCTCGGCGGCCCCGACAACAACGACGAGGTCTTGCGGGTCGCTGCGGTGTTCCTCAGCGAGGACGACACCGGCGGCTACGCCCTCATGGGCATGAACGTGCTCGGGCGCTACAGCATCACCATCGAAGACGACGCCAACCAGATCATCCTCGTGCGCAAGCACTGATATCGCGCACACTACGGCAAATCATAGAGCAGGTTTCCTGCAGTCTGAATCGCCGGCTCTCCTTCATTGTCATTCCGGCGAAAGCCGGAATCCATAAACACAGGCCTGAGACTATGGATGCCGGCTTTCGCCGGCATGACAGTCGAGAGTCAATGTCTCCACTTAAAGGAAAGCGCTCTACGAAACGCTGCGCAGCGTGGTGACGGTGTCGCCGGCGGCCGGCTTCGTCAGCGTGCGTTCGGCCGGGAAGACCACGATCGCCGTCGTGCCGACGCCGACATCGCTCTTGAGCGAGAAGCTGGCGCCGTGCAGTTCGACGAAGGACCGCACCAGCGGCAGGCCGAGACCGGTGCCCTCGTAGCGCCGGCGCAGCGAGCCGTCGGCCTGGCCGAACGGCTCCATGACGCGGGCGAGATCGGCTTCCGCGATGCCGATGCCGGTGTCGGACACCGACATGGCGAGGCGGCCGCCGTCGCGATAGGCGCGCACCGTCACGTTGCCGCCGCGCGGCGTGAATTTCACGGCGTTCGTCAGCAGATTGATCAGGATCTGCTTCACCAGGCGCTCGTCGCCCCACAGCGCCGGCAGCCGCGGCTCGATGTCGAGCCCGACGCGGATGCCGGAATCGGCCGCCCGCTCGCCGACCAGCCGCGCCGTCGCCTGCGCCGCCCCGCCGAGGTCGACGGCCACTTCGAACAGCTTCAGCTTCCCGGCCTCGATCCGGCTCAGGTCGAGAATGTCGTTGATGATGTTCAGCAGGTGCTGGGCGCTGTCGTGGATGTCGCGCACATAGCCGGCATAGGCCGGCACGGCGATGGCGCCGAGCACCTCGTTGTTCATCAGTTCGGAGAAACCGATGATGGCGTTGAGCGGCGTGCGCAGCTCGTGGCTGGTGTTGGCAAGGAATTCGCTCTTGCTGCGGTTGGCGACCTCGGCGGCGTCGCGGGCGCGCCTGAGCTCGTTCTCGCGCCGCTTCTCTTCGGTGATCTCGGTGAGCGTGCCGACGATGCCGCCGTCCCCCGTGCGGCGCTCGCTGATCCGCAGCCAGCGCCCGTCGGAGAGCTCCATCTCGAACGACCCGGACGGGTTGACGTGCCGCTGGCAGCGTTCCCGCACCCACTCCTGCATGCGGCCGTTGGCCTCCGGCACCAAGCCCTGGGCGGCGCAGGCGCGGGCGACGTCCTCGAAGCGCGCGCCAACCGTCACCAGATGCGCGGCCGGCCCGTGCAGGTCGCGGAACTTCTGGTTGAAGAGCGTGATGCGGTCCTGCGCATCGTAGAGGACGAAGGCCTCGGAGATGCTCTCGAGCGCATCGACGAGCCGTTGCTGCGCCTCGGCCGCCATCGATTCTGCGGCCGCCCGCGCGCTGATGTCGCGCACGAGGGCGATGTAGACCGCGCCCCCGCCCTCCTGCATCTCGGTGACGGCGAGGTCCATCGGGAACGCGGTCCCGTCCTGCCGGCGGCCCATGATCCCGCGCGACGACCCGCTGCGCGCGACGGCCGCGAGCAAAGACGTCGCGGCGCCGGCGCCTTCCCCGAACCCGGCGGTGCCGGTCAGGAGCGCGGCGAAGCTCTGGCCGATGATGCCCTCGGGCGCGTGACCGAAGATGCGCTGGGCTGCCGGATTGAAGGAACGGATGGTGCCGAGTCCGTCGATCGTCAACAGGCCGTCGAACGTGTTGTTGACGACCCGGCGCATGAACGTGTCCTGGTGGCGCAGCGCCAGCCCTTGCGCCAGCAGCCGCACGCTCTGGTCTTCGATTCGCCCGGTGAGGCCGACGCCGTAGGCCAGCAGCGTCGAAAGGATCCAGGGCGACGTATCCAGGAGAACGGGAAAATGCCATTGCACGGCGATGGCCAGGGCCTCGACGGCGACGATGATGGCCAGGGAGCAGACCAGCCCCATGCGCCATGACCAGATGCGGAAACGCGATCCCGCCAGGAAGATGAGGACGGCGCCCAGCAGGATCGGCAATTTCGGCTGCCGGTGCAGATCGCGGCCCTGCATCAGCGACTCGGTCGCAAGGGCATGCACGAACGTCCCCGGCAGCGAGCTCCAGACCGGGACCGACAGGCTGTCGCCGAGCTCCGCCGCGGTGCCGCCGACCAGCACATGCCGGCCGCGAACGGCGGCCGCATCGAAATCGCCGTGGAGCACGTCGACGAACGACAGCTGCGGGATCGAGCGGACGTCGATGCCGTAGTCGATATAGAACGAATCGAAGGGCTGCCGCTCGGCGCCGGCGATCAGCGCCGACAGCCGGGGCACGAATCCGCTCGGCCACAGGTCGGCGATGTCCATCTCGCGCACGACGCCGTCATAGTCGGGCATGACGTTCAGCGAGGCCAGGCGGGTGTGGGCGCGGAACTGCGGCAGCGGCTGCGTGTAGCGGAAGCCCTGGTCGCCGACCTGGCGGTTGAGCTGCTTGTAGACGGGCAGCACGACCTTGTCGCCGTAGCGATCGAGCGCCGCGGCCAGGCGCGCATCCTCGTTCTCGGCCGACACCGAGCTGAAGTCGATATCGAGGGATACGTCGGTGGCACCGGCCGCGAAGAGCCGGTCGAGGAGGTCGGCGTAGAGCGACCGCGGCCACGGCCAGACGCGATACTCGTCGAGGCTCACGGTGTCGATCTTGACCACGACGATGCTGCCCGCCGTTTCGCGCTGCACGAGCTGGTAGCGCCAGTCGATGAGCTTGTTCTCGACGAAGTCGAGCGCGCCGATCCAGTAGAAGACAGCGACCGCCAGGAAGGCGAAGAAGCTCTTGAGATACGGCTTCATCTGATAGGGCTTCATCGGCCCGGCCCCGTCGCGGGTCCGTCGCGGCCGGCACGCCCGACGTCGCCGCGCACGCTGCCTGGGCGTGCGCGTCCGCATCGTGCCGCTGTCGTGAGGATGCGGGTCATCATCCGTGCCGGTGTGCGCTCACGCAGTGTTGAAATCCGCGGTTGTGGCGATCGTTGTGGCGGCGAGTATGCCATAGGAATACGGGCACGGCTCTCGCTATCGACCGTGTCCACGGCCGATCAGTGATGGTGGTGACCATGGTCGCCGCCATGGCAATGGCCGCCCCCGTCGCCATCGCCGTCCCCGCCGCCGCTCCCATCGTCGCCACCGCTGCCGGAGCCGCTGCTGCCGTCGCCGGAGCCGCTGCTGCCGCTAGAGCCACCGCTGCCCCCGGAACCGCCGCTGCTGCCGCCGGAGCCACCGCTACCGCCCGAGCCGCCGCTGCTGCCCCCGGAGCCACCGCTGCCGCCCGAGCCGCCGCTGCTGCCCCCGGAGCCACCGCTGCCGCCGGAACCGCCACTGCCGCCCGAGCCGCCGCTGCTGCCGCCGGAACCGCCGCTGCCGGAACCGCCCCCAGTCCCGCTGCCGCTGCCATTGCCGTCACCCCCGTCGCCCGGAGGCGGCCCGGGCTCGGGCTCTCCGGACCCCTTGGGCGCCTTGAAGTGCGGATTCTGCGGGTCGCCTGGTCGCCCCTGGCCCGGAGCGCTGCCGCCGGGGGCCGCCCCGCCGACGCCCGCCCCGCTGCCGACCGTCACAGAGTTGCTGCCGGCGGCGACCGTCGCCGTCTCGCCAGGATGCAGCAGCGCACCTGCTCCCTTCCCGCCAGCCGCTCGCACCTCGACGCTGCCGCGCTGCACGCCGACTCTGTCGCCCGTAAAGCCCGCATGCACCGTGAACCGCGTGCCCTTGACCAGGACCACCAGATAAGGCGTATCCACCTCGAAGCGGCGGTCCGGCCGGTGCCCGACGTCGAAGAATAGCGTGCCGATCGACTGCTTCAGGCGCATCAGCAGGCCGGCCTCGGGTACTGCCGGCAGCACGACGCTCGAGTTCGGCGACATCCGGATATGGTCCACGCCGTTGGCAAGGTCCGCCTCGCCGTCGGGTCCCGTCGCCACTTCGCTGGGGCTGTCGAGCACGGTCGCCGCGGCCAGGGGTGTCCAGGCGATCGACCCGGCGTCGGCGGTGCGGACACGCACCGTCCCTTGCACCGTCACGGCCCGCCACGGCCCGACGTCGCTCTCTGCATCGCCGGCCCGACTGGGCGGCGACGCCAGGCTCAGGATCCCGAGCAACAGAACCATGCAGCACACGACCGTCAGGCGGTGACACCGGTCGGCGGCGGCTGGCACGACACATGAGTAGTTGCGGTTGGGCCTCATCGACCATCCCTGCAGCATGAATCCGAGACGGCAAGGTGCTCAGGATTCCTTCAGGGCGGCGTCGATCACGCCTGCCACGCAACGGCGGGAACCCAGGCGTTTCCAACCTAGGCGCCAATGGTAAATGCTTTCTTAACCATCGCCCCCGCATTGGCCGGGCCGCGCCGGCAGGCATGACGGGGCTATGCCGCATGGCTGCGGCCCATCGGCAGGGCGGCGAGACTCAGCGCGGGGGCCGCCTCGTGCACGTCAGAAGCATGTTGAAAGCCGTGTCCATGTCCATGGTGGCCATGATCATGGTGGCAGCCGCCGCGCCCATGCTTCCCGTGGTGGTGCCCGGTCCCGTCCCCTTCGTCGTTGCCATCGTCCCCGTTGCCAGCGCCCCCGTTGCCGCCGCCCCGGGAATGTCCGTCTCCGTGGTCATCGCCTGTATCTCCGTTCTGGTTGCTGTCGCCGCGGCTCGCGCTATGCGCAACGCCGGCGCGATCATCTGTTCCGCCCGACGCTCCGCTCGTGGCGTTGCCGGGCGCGCCGCCGGCTGAGGTCCCCGGCGCCGGATCGCCGGCGTCCGACAGGCCGCCGCGGGAAACCCGGCCGCTCGCCGACGCCGAGACGCTTGCCGTCTGGCCGGCCGTCAGGTCGATCCCGTCGCCGCCCTTGGCCGGCGAGACGCCGACGATGCCCTCGGTCACCTTGACGGAGGCGCCGCCGCCGCCGGTGGTCGTCGTGAACTTGGTGCCCTTGACGATCGCCACGAGGTAGGGCGTGTCGACCTCGAACTGGCGCGGCGGGCGCTTGCCGACCTGGAAGAAGGCCGTGCCGATCCAGTGGATGACGCGGGTGACCGCACCCTCGGGCGCCGCCGGGAGTTCCACCTGGCTGTCCGCCGACATGCGGATGCGGTCGACGCCGTTGGAGAGCACCAAACGGCTGTCGGTGCCGGTCATGACGACGCTGCCCGGGGGCAGCGTCGCGCCGGTCCGCAGCGGCTGCCAGGCGCCGTTGATGTCGCCGGAAGCCCGCGTCACGGCGGTGCCCGCCAGTTCCGCCACGGACCAGGCCTTCGGCATCGCCGCGGCATCGCCGGCCGCCGCCAACCGCGGCCCGGCCGCCAGCGCTACCAGCAGCAGCAGCGCCAGGACGGCACCCTGCGCCAGCCGCGCGAAGCCGCCGGTCCGCGGCCCGGTCGGGCCGTGCAACGCGTCGGGCGAGCGAGCGAATCCGGCGGTCATTGCGCCTGTCTACCTGCCGCGAAAATGCTGGGTCGGCCAATGACATCAAGCCTAGGCCGGGCTGGTAAACGGGCCGTGAAGCAACATGCTTAACGGGCGGGGCTGCGCCCAGGAAATCCGCAGGAAATCCTGCTCTTAAGCCTATCTCGGGAAGTCGCCCCTACGGGGCGAGGAAGCCGTCGATTTCCGCCTCGGTCGGGAAGCGGCCGAGCTGCTTCTTCGAGAACAGCAACCGTCCGTTCCGGAACACCTCGAACGCCCCACCGCCCGATTTCACGAGGTCGACCTCGGCGGCGGCGCCGTCCATGAGCCTGGCCCTCGCCCGGAGGGCCTGTGGTTCGTAGTTTCACACCACGCAGTATTCGATGCGGAACTTCATGACCGACCTGTTCGCTGGCGCGGCGCGCCTTGTAGCAATGATTCCCCGCGGCCGCAAATGCGTCAGGACGACCCGCCCGGCTTAAGCGCGCGCCGCCGCCGGTCCGAGCGCCACTCGCCGGCGATGACGGCAACGCCGCTCACGATGATGAGCGCCGCCCCGACGAAGACGGCCGTGCGCGGCACGTCGCCCCACACCAGATAGGAGAGGCCGAAGGCCCACAGGAGCGACGTATATTCGAAGGGCGCGATGAGCGAGGCGGGCGCCAGGCGGAAGCCCTCCAGCAGCACATATTGCGCCGCGGCGCCGGCAACCCCGATCCCCACCATCAGCAGCAGCGCGCCGGGTGTCGCCCCGTTCCAGGTCCAGGGCAGCGTCACCCCACAGGCGACGACGAAAGCGGCGTTCGAGAACAGCATCTGCATCATCGTCGTTTCGAAGGCGCTGATCTGCCGCACGAGGATGTTCGAATAGGCCCAGAGCAGCGCCGCCGAGAGCGTCAGCACGATCGGCACGGCGCTCACGGCGCCGCCTGGCTGGCAGGCGATCACGACGCCGACGAAACCGATGCCGGTCGCCGCCCAGCGCTGCCAGCGCACCCGCTCCTTGAGCAGCAGCACCGAGAGCGCCGTCACCATGAGCGGGGCCGCGAAGTAGATCGTCACCAGTTCCGCCAGTTGCAGGCTGCGCGCCGCCCGGTAGTAGCAGAGCCAGGCGCCGAGGATGACGGCGCCGCGCCAGAGCAGGGCGCGCTTGTTGACGGAGACGACGACCTGGCGGACGAGCGCGCCCCGGCCCTGTGCCAGGCATAGCAGGGTGACCGTTATGCTGCGCACGAACAGCACCTCCCAGACGGTATGGTCGGCGACCAGCCATTTGACGGCCGCATCCTGCAGGGAGAACAGGAAATAGCCGACGATCGCCAAGGCGATCCCCAGCAGCCCGGGCGAACCGTGCTTCGAAGCGGTGGTCACGATCGCAGGCGGCCCCTTGCGCAAGACATGACGCGCGGCGGTCGGCAGCGGCGGGGCCCGCGCGCCGCCGGACAGCTCCCGATCGCGGCGGCGACCTTGCCGGCAATCGCGGCGCCGCGTCAACGCGACGGCGACGCAACCCCGGTGCTCGGTTGCTGCATGCCCGCGCCGGCGACGGGCCGGCGCGGGTCTCGGGCGGGCGCGGCTAGCGGCGCTTGGCGCCCATGGCTTCGGCAGCGCCGTTCGGCTCGGGCCCCGTCGGCGTTTCGCGCTCACGCGGGTTTACGTGCAGATCGTGGCCGTCATCGCGGCTGTCGCCGCACTTGCGCACGTCCGGCGAACCGTAGGTCGGGCAATAGACGTGGGAAACGGTATCGTCCCGCGACTGGTTGCCCTTGTCGGCCGCCATGGCGCCGCCCG
>Ga0335076_10003992_pt1 | contig 14876 bp, 16 predicted proteins | sample Lox_Sample_25_FD_206717 | JGI IMG/M metagenome (GOLD analysis project Ga0335076, IMG submission 206717) | Soil microbial communities from Loxahatchee National Wildlife Refuge, Florida, United States - Lox_Sample_2.5 | ecosystem: Environmental > Terrestrial > Soil > Wetlands | place: USA...
TCTGCGCGGGCGCAGTTCCATAGGCGCCCAGTGCACGGTTTCGATCCGGCGCCGTCGCACGGGGGCGTGTGGCGGCAACCACCATGGTGGTCGACACTGTGTCTGGGCGCCTGCTGATCCGCGACCCCACCAGAGAAGCTCGGGATGGCCGCCCGAGCCGCCTCCATCAGGGCGGACGCGCGCGTCGCGGCGATTACACCGGCTCCCGTCAGCGTTACTAGCGGCACCTGAGGGTCGGCAATCAGCTCTCGAGCTCGTCCAGTTCGTGGTTGCGGCCTATCACTTCCACGCCGCAGCGGCGTTCGATTTCGATTGGGACACGCACATCGTCGACAGCTTCCACGAGGACAGGACGCGCACGGTCGTGCGGTCGTTCACCGACGGGCTGCAACACGGCTGGATCGGCCGGCAATTGCCGCGTCTGTTCCGCGAGCACGGCCTGACCGACGTGAAGCCCTAACCGCCAACGGCCAGGAATGTGGCGGGTCACCGACTTTCTGCTCGCCGCTGTCCCACCTTCGAGCGAGCTCGCGCGCTCCTTGCGGGTGACGAGCGCGGGAAGGATGATTGTCCGGTGACCGCGGGGAGTTCGGCGATTGCCGCGGTGCAGGAGTCGCTGCTGGAGCGTTCTGGCCAGCTGGAGGCGCTGGATGGGGTCTGGGCGTCTGTTGCGGGGGGGTGGGCGGGCGGTTGGTGTTCGTCCGCGGCGAGGCGGCAGCGGGGAAGAGCATGCTGGTGCGACGGTTCTGCGAGCGGCGGGAGCGCGTGCTGTGGGGCGCATGCGATGAGCTGTTCGCGCCGCCGGCGCTCGGTCCGTTTGTGGACATTGCACGTATCGTGGGCGGCGGGCTGCAGGCCCGCGTCGCCAACGGCGGGGGTCCGTATGAGGTGTTGGAGGCGCTCCGGCAAGAGCTTGAGCGTGGGAGGGTGCCGGTCTTGGTGATCGAGGACGTCCATTGGGCCGACGAGGCGACCCTGGACGTGCTGCGGCTTCTCGGCCGGCGTATCGAGGGCATTCGGGCGCTTGTGATCGCGACGTATCGCGACGATGAACTGGGCCGCGAGCATCCGCTGCGCGTCGTTGTTGGAGCGCTTGCTACGGCACCCGGGGTTGCGCGCGTGAACGTGCTCCCGTTATCGCCGGAGGCCGTCGCTGAGCTGGCTGCGCCGCATAGCGTCGATGCTGACGAGTTGTATCGCGTGACGGGCGGCAACCCGTTCTTCGTCGTCGAGACGCTCGCAGCGGGCTCCGTCGAGATACCGGGCACGGTGCGCGATGCCGTGCTCGCCCGCGTCGCGTGCCTTCGCGGCGGAGCCCGCGCACTACTCGAACCACTCGCGGTGACGCGACCCGGCACCGACGTGTCGCTGCTCGAGGCGATCGCTGGCGACGCGATCGACCACCTCGAAGAGTGCCTCGGCTCAGGCGTCGTCGTGCCGACGGGCGCGGGCGTCGGTTTCCGGCACGAGCTCGAGCGGATGGTGATCGAGCAGTCGCTCGCCCCCCATCAGCGCAGAGCGCTGCACTCTCGCGAACTAGCGGCGCTCCAATAGGGGCAGATTTCCCGATTTCCGTGGCGCCTGAGTTTGCCGATGCAGTTAGGAGTCGTGCCAGCCGCGCACGAGCACAGCGAATGGGCGTTGGGCAGATCTACACACGTCGCCGGGCGCCTGCACAAATGTCCGGCCCGAGCGCCGCGAGAGCCCGTCGTGCGGTCATGGAGCGCCTCCGGCTCGCCGCCCTCGTGAACGGCACGCCCTTCATTATCTCGCCCTGGCCCCCGACGTCTGCGGGCTCCGGCACGATAAGTCGCCTCCCGCAAGCTACACTCCGGTTTCCGTGCCGGGCTTGAGCTCGGCGAAGTAGTGCCAGCGTTCGTAGTTGTTGCTCATGCACCTCCCGCGTTTCGCAGCACACGATCTCCCCGGGAGGGAATGCAATGGCTACAGGAACCGTGAAGTGGTTCAACGACGACAAGGGCTACGGGTTCATCACGCCTGATGACTCGAGCAAGGATCTATTCGTTCACCACAGCGCGATCCAGGGGAGCGGCTTCAAGTCGCTCGCCGAGGGTGCCAAGGTGAGCTACGACGCCGAGCAGGGCCCCAAGGGCCCGGCTGCGGCGAACGTCCAGCTGATCTGAGCGGTCACGGTTGTGGCGCTGCGGCCGTGCGCTGCAGCGCCGCGCCGTCGCCACGCGCCGGCCGCCACGCGGAGTGCACCGGCCCGTGCGCGGCCGCATCCGGCAACTAAAGAAGCCCAACGATCCGAGGACGGCGAGCATGGCCTCACGAGGCAAGAAGAAGACGACCTTTGCAAAGCTCGCTCGCGAGAGCAGGCTCCGCGAGCGTCGACTCGACAAGCAGGCCAAGAAGGACGCGCGCAAGCGTCCGGCCGAGATCGAACCGCCAACGACCGCGGCTGATGTCGCCCCCGGCGTGGCGGCGGATGTCGCGCGCGTAGCTCAGTAGTCGCCGTCGTGAACGGCATCCAAGTCCGCATCACGACGGCGGTCTGCCCACGGCTCGGGGATACTGGATGCCGTGAGACGGTATCTGACGCGCTCGTAGGGGACGATTACGCATCCCGGCGTTGCGTCCCGGTTACCACAGACTGCGCTCGAGCGCCTCGCTGACGCCCGGCAGTGCCCGCAGCGCATTGGCCGCGGCCTCGAGCGTCGACTGCCCCGGGGCAGCCGTATACGTGAGCGTTTCGTCGCGCCGAGACCCGTCGGGATCGTCGATCTGCACGACCAGGCTGACCGTTTGATCGCGAGAGCGTTGCTGGGCGGCGAGATATCGCGCAACTGCGCGTAGCGTTCGCCCGGTCACGATCACCGCGACGGTCCTGGTCCCAAGGTCGCCGTAACCGCCGACCGGGAGCGACTCGTCCGAGAGGACCGTTGCTTCGGCACCGAGACTTTCGGCCAGCTCCTGCGCATCCGATCGCTGAATGCGGCGTAGTCGAAGGACGAGCCGCTCATCGATCATCGATGACTGCCCATCATGGTCGGCCGGCTGGCGATGATGCGTCCGCCTCCGGGCCTGCGCCGTCGACGGTGTCGAGCGCACGCCACAGCGCTCGCATCGTCGGAGCGAGATGCGCGAGCTCGTCCAGGTGAGTTTCGGACAGCCGATCGAGCTTTTCGACCCCGGCCGAGGTGAGGGTAATGCGCACCACGCTCTTGTTGTCGGGGTCCCGGTTCCGCTTGACCAGTCCGTCCGCGACCGCGCGGTCGATCAGACCGACAGCGCTGTGGTGACGTAGGACCAGGTAATCGGCTATTTCGCCGACGGTAGGCCCGGAAGCGTTTGGGTGACCCCGGATCGCGAGCAAGAGCTGGTGCTTGGCCGGTGTCAGCCCGGCGGCCTTAGCCTGCTCCTCGCTCCATCGCAGAAAGCGCCGTAATCCGGTGCGGAGCTGAAGCAGCCGACTGAAGTCCGCTTTGTCGAGCGTCATGTCGCGGCACGATATCGGTTGGACCAGCAGAGCCTTATAGCCGATCAACCGACGCCGTGCGCGCGTTGCCTCCACAACGGGGTGGGCGTGGATCGGCTCGTCGTAGGGTGCGTCGGCGACCCATACCGCGCGACAGACGGCCGACTACCTCGATGAGGCGGCCGTCATGTTGTTGACGGACTGGTCTCCACGCCTTCGCTGAAACGGCGGCGGATGTGCTTCTCCAGGTCCTCGTCGCCGAGGGCTTCCTGGCCCTGGCTGAACCGCCCGCGGTGCAACCCGGCTTCCGGCGGTGCAATCGACTGCTGGCCGTCGCTGAACCGACCCAGGCGCAGCTCGTCCGGATCGCGCGGGTAGCTGGCCTGGCCGAGAGCAAACCGTGACCGCGGGATCTCGGGCTGGAACGGCCGCTGGGCGGTGGTGTGTGCGTGAGCACTCATGTGTTCCTCCTCCTGCGAGAGGCGAGCGCAATGTGACCCGGTCAGTCGGATACACAACGGACTGGGTCGAGCCACAAATATCGTTACGCGATATCGTAGCACGATCACATTCGTGGTTCGTGCGTCGCGTGGTTCGGACCTCGCCCGCAGATCCCTCAGCGCGGGCGGGTGCTTTCCCCAATCTCTTCGCCCCCGGAGGGAAGTTGGGCCAATTCGGGCACGAGATCGGCGGGACGCCGGCCGGACAGCACGTCGACCACCGCCGCGATTCCGCGGGTCCGGAGCTCGAGCACGGCGGCGTCGGAATACCAAGCCGAGTGCGGTGTGACCAGCACCCGAGGGTGGCGCAGAAGTCGATCATCCGACGCCGGCGGCTCATCGACCAGCACGTCGAGCGCCGCGGCGGCCAGCGCGCCGCGATCGAGTGCGTCGGCCAGCGCCACCTCGTCGATCAGGGCGCCGCGGGCCACGTTGATCAGGTAGGCCGTCGGCTTCAGCAGCGACAGGCGCCGTCGGTCGAGCATGTGATCCTCGCGGCCGGTGCGAGAGGCGTTGACGCTCACCACGTCGGCGGATCGCAACAGGTCCTCCAGCGCCATTGGCTCGGCGCCATGACGGCGGACTTCGAGATCGGTCACGTGCGGGTCGTGGGCGCGTACGGCGAAGCCGAACGCGGCGGCCCGGCGCGCGACCGCCTGACCGATCCGGCCGAACCCGATGATTCCCCAGGTCGAGTCGCGGCTCCGGCGCACCGAACCGGTGTCGACGCGTGCCCAGGCGCCGCCGCGCGCCTGTTCGGACAGCGACTCGATCCGCCGCGCCAGGTTGAGCGCGAGCGCGAGGGTGTGGTCGGCAACCTCATCGGTGCAGTAGCCGGCGACGTTGGTCACGGCGATGCCAATCTCACGTGCCGCGTCGAGATCGATGCCGTCGTAACCGGTGCCGAACTCTGAGACCACTTGTAGGCCTGGGTAGCGGCGCATATCGTCACCGGTGACACGCGAGCCGGCAGTTAGCAGTGCGACCACTGACATCGCGTCCGAATCACGCAGTTCCGGCATGGGTACGACGGCGACGTTCAGCGGCGCGAGCGCGGCCCGCTCGAGCGCGAAGTCGTCATCCCATTCGAGGTCGATCGCGATCGCAAGCGCGTTGTGGCCGGGCGCGGTCACGTTGTCAGGGGACGATCGCCACTCACGAGCGGTGCGTCGGGACCGTCGATGTTCGTCAGGGACGTCGCCAGCACCAGCATGACCCTCGCCCGAGCCGCGCCGCTGGGCAGCACTCCGGTGAGCGACCGGAGCCCGAGCTTGCCCGAGACCGGGCCGACAGTCCGGCGAGCGAGGACCTGGCCCCGAGCGGACAGCAACGACACGACGACGGACGCCTCGCTATGGGCATCGCCGCCCAACCACGCCGAGGCCGCATAACGCGTCCCGGTCGGTTGGAGTCGTCCGTCCGTCCGGCGCACCGATGCGGTCTGTATCAGCTCTGCCGTGCCGCCGGCGCCGCCCGCAAACAGCTGCCCGACACGATCGCGCTCGGCGTCCCGGGCGGCGGCAAACCGCGGCGTCCCGTACCGGATCACGGTCGGAAGACCCCTCGCGATGGTCCAGCCCGGGATCGTCACCGCGACCCATCCTTGCGCCGAGGACGCGCCAGCCTCCGCGCCCGAGTTGAGCAGCAGGTTCGCGCCTGTGGGTGCGGCCCACGCCGGACCACCGCGAGTCGCAACGACCACTATGACCGCGAATGAGGCGAGTAGCGCGAGACGACGAAGCCGCATAAGCTGAATCACGGTTCAGCTTATGCCGTCGAGATGGCGCCGATCAAGGGCGCCGCCCTCGCGACAATCACCGGTTCACACCAAGGGTGCAGTCGAGCTGGCGCGCGGTCAGGCCGGTCCGGCCGTCGGCGGGCGCGTCGCCCGCCTGATCGGGAACCGGCGCCAGCTTGATCCTAGCCCGCCCCTGTTCCAGGAGATCGTCCGGTTCCAACGCACGGGCGCCCGTAGTAAGTGACTTGGATCGTGAAATCGGTGTTGTGCGTGAATGTGTCGTCGTTCGCGAGGAGCATCGAGCCGCCGATCGCGATCTGACCGCTGCACGGTACCGCCGGACCGGTGCTGGTGATGCTCGTGATCGTACGGCGCAGGTGGTCCGAGCCGTTGGGCCTTGCGGCGTGGTGCTTGTGATTGCGCCGATGTAATCGATCCCGGTGTTCGTCCGGGATTGCCGGGCGACGATCGCCCAGCGAGGGCGTGTCGCAAAGCCATGCTCGACACCACCTGTTCGCATCGGCGCTGTGCCTGGGGTGGTCTAAGCGCCACTAGTGAACCTGCGTTGCGCGGAGGTGAGCGAGCACGGCCAGTACCCGGCGGTGGCCGTTCTGGCTGTCCGGGATGTTGAGCTTCGTGAGGACGTTGCGGATGTGGGTCTCGACGGTTCGCTCGCTCACGACCAGGCGCTCCGCGATGCCGGCATTGGTCAGACCTTCTGCCATCAATTCGAGCACCTCGCGCTCGCGGTCGGACAGGTCCGCCAGCAGCCCGGCGTGGCGGCCCTGCCCGAGCAGACGCCCGACGACCTGCGGATCGAGCGCCGAGCCACCGTGGGCGACGCGCTCCGCGGCATCGAGAAACTCGTCGACGGCGAGCACGCGGTCCTTGAGGAGGTAGCCGAAGCCGCCGAGCGTCACGAGCTCGATCGCGTGGCTGGTTTCGATGTGCTGGGACAGCACCAGCACCCCCACCCGAGGATGGCTGCGCTTGATCTCGTAGGCGGCGCGCGCCCCCTCGTCGGTAAACGTCGGCGGCATCCTGATGTCGACGACAACGAGGTCGGGGCGATGTCCCGCGACCGTCGCCACCAGATCACGGGCATCTCCACGGGAGGCGGCCACCTCGTGTCCGCCGTCGGCGAACAGCCGCACCAGTCCCTCGCGCAGCAGCACCTGGTCTTCGGCGATCACGACCCGCAAGGCAGCTCCGCGGTCAGGATCGTGCCTGTGTCAGGCGCACTCTCGACGCGCAGACTGCCGCCATGCGCCGCGACCCGGTCGTGTAGTCCGCGCAAACCGCCACCGAGCTTGTCGACCGCGCCGCCGACGCCGTCGTCGGTGACCCGGACGATCAGGTGACCGTTGCTCCGCTGGGCGCTCAGCACAACGCCGGTCGCATTGGAGTGCTTGATCGCGTTGGTCAGGCCCTCGCAAGCGACGAAGTACGCCGCCGCCTCCAGGCCAACGCTGAATCGCTCCGGCGTTGTGTGCACCTGCACTGGCAGCGGCGCCCGCACGGCCAGCTCGCGCAGCGCCGGGTCCAGGCCCGCGTCCAGCTGCGCCGGCGGAAGTCCGTGCGCCAGCTCGCGCAGCTGGTCGATCGCGAGCGCCACCTCGGTCACGGCCTGCTCGAGCGTCTCGTCCGCATGCGCCGGCTGTCCGGCGCCGAGCTCGTGCTGGGCGTGGCGCAGCCGCAACCCGATCGAGACCAGCCGTTGCTGCGCCCCGTCGTGGAGGTCGCGCTCGATCCGCCTCCGCTCGGCGTTCCCGGCTGCAACGATCCGCGCGCGTGACGCCTGCACCTCCGCGAGCTGGCGTCGCAGCTCAACGCGCAGCCGCGCGATCTCAACCGCGAGCCCTCCAGCCTCGACGAGGGTCACCAGCGGATCGGGACGCTGCGAGCCGGTCGGGCGGTGCAGCACCATCGCCACCGGGGCGCCGGCACGCAGCACCGGCGTCCGCACGCGAGCATCCCCCGGGTCATCGTTGACCGGCATGCCCGCCGTGTCGACGTACACCTCGCTCGCGGGCAGAAAGAAGCGCAGCTCGAGCTCCGGGTCCGACAGCAGCCCACGCAGCAGCGGCTCGATCTCCTCCGGCGCAGACTGTCCGGAGCGCAGCCGCTCCAGAAACTCCGACACGCGCTGGGTCGCCTCGTAACGCGCGCGACTGAAGCGGCGGTCGACGAGGTCCTGAAGGGCCGCACGCAACGGCCGAAACGCGACCGCAACCACGAGCGTCGCACCGGCGGTGACCCAGCGAGAGTCGCTACCCAGGGCAGTTCCCAGTCCTACCGCCGTCACCGCCCACGCTCCCGCCAACAGGACCGTCAGTGCTCCGTAGACCGCTGTCCGCTCGATCGCGACTTCGACCTCATAGAGCCGGTATCGCGTGACCGCGACCCCGACGGCAACCACGAACACGCTCAGCAGCAGCCCAACCATCCCGATCCGCACAGAAAGCCCGCCGTGCGGCCACGGGAACCAGGTCAGCAGGACGAGCGTCGCCGCGGCACCCACGACAGCGCCGACCGCGAGCACCAGCTTGAGCTGCTGGCGAACCTCACCCCGCGAGCGGCGCCAGCGCAGCGCCAGCGACGCCGCACCGAGACCGATCCCCACGACCGCCAGCACCCAGCCGAGCATCTCAGCCGCGATCGTCGATCCCCTGATCCCATCGATATGGACCGGGTTGGACAATGACGCGAACGGTGCTGAGAGTGAGCCCGGCTCCAGCAAGCTCGGCACCGACAGCAACACCGCCGCCACCCAGCACACCACGGCCGCCGGCCGCCAGCACGGCGATACCAGCCGACCGTTTGGGAACAGCATCAGCGAGAGCCCGATCAGCGCAGCTGACGGCTGCGAGACCGGATTGCTCAGCCACGCGACCGCGGCCATCCCGGGAACGCCGCCGGGCCGGCTGAGCCCATAGGCGCCGTACTGGTAGCCGAGCAAGCCGATCGCGACCAGGAGACCGATCAGCAAGAACAGCCGCCCGACGGCATTGTCCGAGACTCGCACGGCGATGATCGCTCCGCTGCTCGCGAACGCAACCGACATGGCCGCGAACGACACACCTCCGAAGCCGGAGAACACATCATCCGTGAGCGCACGGTCCCAACTCATCGCCAGCAACACAACACTGCCGATCGCTGTCGCAACGGTGATCGCCCAAACCAGCGCCGCCCCGTACCGCGCGCGGTAGGTCATTTACCTGCCATTGTCCTCCAGCGGCGTGGCGGGAGCAACCGCGCCAGCGCGGACGCTCGGCTAAGTGCCAGCACTGACCGCCAAGCAGCGCTGACGCCGTCACAGATCCCGCGCCGGCCCGGATTTCAAGCAGGCCGCGCGGCCATAGCTTGCTTCCCCATGAACAACACACTCACCACATACAACCGGCGCGGAGGCACTCTCGTGATCGCCGGCGCAGTGCTCACGATCGGCGGCGCCGTGCTCTCAGCAGTCGTCAACGGATCCAGTTCCGTGCCGGACGACCTGGTCCGCTACCCGTTCTCCCACGACGCTTTCGCGCCGTTCACCGTGTTCGCCGCCGTGTGCCACCTCCTGATGCTCGCCGGGGTCATCTACCTCGCGCGCGGGGGACTGGCGGGTGACAGCCGGACCGGCAGGATCGGCCTTGGCTGCGTCATCGCCGGCCTCGGGCTGCTCTTCGTGTGCGAATGGGCGCAACTGCCGTTCGCAGATCAGCACACCTCAAACACGGGTCCGTCGATCGTCGACGGCGGATTCGGCGTGGCCACACTGCTCCTCGCCGGCGGCATGATCGCGGTAGGCGTCGCAACCCTGCGCCGGCCGAGCCTCGTCGCGTGGCGCCGGTACGCGCCGCTGATCTGCGGGCTACTTTCCCTGGTCGTGATTCCGATCCAGTTCACGTCGGCCCTTTGGGTCGGGATCACCGTGTTCTGTTCCGGCTATGTGCTGCTGGGCGTGTCGGTGATCAGCGACGGTGCCCGCCACGCGGACCACGCGATCCAGATTGCATGAAACCGGTACGTCGGCCGGCCGCTCACGTTCGCGGCCGGCTGCCGGCCGACAACTGTCTGACGACCGCTCCTCGGCTTGTCGTACTCAGCTCACGCGTTCGGGCCAGGGCAGCGGGAAAAGCTCACGGTAGGGGCGGGCCTCCTCGACCACGCGAGCGACCGAAGATCGGGTCAGTACCCGCTCGAAGTAGGCGGCCAGCGCGGGATACGCGTCCCGGTCAAGCGGATGGACGACGTCGGCGTAATGCAGGGCGGGCGCCGCGCCGCAGTCGGCCAGCGTGAAGACGTCGCCGGCCGACCAGCCATCTTGATTCGAAGGCCTTCTCGGGCCAGCTCGCCATGCTCCTGGTACTCGGCGAGGTCGAAACCGGTCGCATGCGGCGACGACATGTCGATGCGCACCGGTCCATCCGCTCGCCTGCGGCCCGCGAGCGCTGTATCAGATGAAGGCTCTCGAGCGTGTTGACCGCGCCGGCGATCGCGCTCCGGCTCGCCAGCAGCGCGTCGGCTAACCCGACGCGCGCCGCTCCCACGTCTCAAAGGCCATCAGTCGTAGGACTGGGTCTCCTGCTCATGAGCGGTGAGCACCATGGGGTGCGCCGGTAGGCCCGACAGGATCGTCTCGCGGTCCACCTCGAGATCCGGCCCGACGTGAACGAGCTCGCCTGGCTGGATCTCTTCCCACCCCGGTTCATCGCTAATTCGTTCGCTGGCGATGACTACCAGCGGCATCACGACTGCGTCTTCGGAGTGCAACTTCAACGTGCCCGCGGCGTCGGCTTCGTCAAGTGGTGCCGCGCCGCTCGGGCCGCCCGGCCGGCGGCGGTGCAGGTGCAGTGGATTGTGCTCGGGGTAGCGCAACGCCCAGATATGACCGATGTCGCCGAGAACGAAGTTGAGGCTGTAGAGCTCGTACTCAGCAACGACGTGGCGCACGGCGGCGACGATCCCCGCGCGGACGTTACCCCCAGCCTCGCGTATGGCCAGCGTGATCAGCGCGAACAAACGCTCGGAGTCGGTGTCGCCCATCACCATCGCTCGGTTAGAGCCCAACCTCGCCTCGATCCGATCGAGGTCTCCGACAACTCCGTTATGGGCGAACAGCCGGCCGTCCTGGGTGAACGGGTGGGTGTTCACGAGAGACACGCGGCCGGTGCTGGCGTATCGCAGGTGAACCAGGATCTCGCTCGCGTCCAGCCGCCGAGCCACATGCCGGTAAGCCGGATCCTCGGATGCCTGGACCGGATTCCGAATCAGGATCATTCCCCGCCTTGCCGTCAACGCCGCGAGCCCGTAGCCGTCCGCATTGCGTTCGCTCTGGCGCGCGATCGAGGTCGGCGCGTCGAGCAGCCAGAACTCGGCGCCGACGTCTCGTTCGCCCGCGTGCAGCGCAAACAGCCGACACATGAGGCCGAGTCTACGCAGGGCCCAAAGCCGTCCCGACCTCACCGGCGCGACCGCCGCCGTCGACGGTTCGCGTCGATCCGGGACAGCTTCGAGGGGGCGCGGGCCCTGGCCGGAGCTCCTCCGAGACAAGCTCCAAGGGAAGTGGTTCGTGTTTCTGGCGGGGAATCACGGCCACCACTTCGTCACTCGCGACGCTGGGACGAACCGGAACCGCGGGTGCTGCGGCTGCGCGAGCACCTCAATCCGCTGCACGAGGCGCCGAACGGCGAGGTTTTCCCTGAGCCGGTGATCAGCGAGGGTTCGGCGCGACGGTAGGAGTCCCGAGCCGTCGGCCCACGTGTACGACTGCGGCGGTGCCGTAGATGTCGTGAGCGTCCCGGGGCGTGCGCCGGCGCTCGGAGACGTGCAGAAGATCGACGGCCGCGATCACGCTCAATGCGACAGCCGGCCACAGACCGAGGACGAGCAACGGGTGGCCGAGGTCGTGTCCGTTGAAGTAGATGACGTCCCGGGCGCCGCGGATGATCGCGTTGTTAGGTAACCAGGGCGCGATCTGGCGAAAGCCGTTCGGGAGGAACCCAACCGGCACCGATCCGCCCGAGACAGCGTTACCGACGAAGATGAACGCGACCGCCGCCAACGCGGTGCCTGGCAGCCCGACGACCGCCTGTAGGGCTGCGACGAGCAGCACGAAGGAGAGCGCGCCGAGAAAGCCGATCCCGATCAGCGCCCCGCTGGCACCGGTCAGGGCCCCGAGGATGGTGTCGATGGCCAAGACGCCGCCGCAGGCGGCGAGTAGCGCAAACAGGGTCGCGGCGCCGACGCGCCACCACAGTCGCAGTCGCATACCGAAAAGGAACAGGCCGACGCCGCCGAGCACGCTCGGAATGAGCAATCCCAGGCCGAACACGAAGCTCGACAGGCCGGACCGGTCGCCGCTCGCGAGCGGGGCTACGTCCAGCGGCTTCGCGGCCCGATGCATCGACCGGGCCGCGGCGGTCAAGGCTGTGGTGACTGCCTGCTGCTGCAGGGCGCCCTCTGCACCGGCAGTCACGATCGTGACTGGGCCACGCGGCGGCACGATGAGCGCCGCCGCGCTGGACTGCGAGCGCACGCTATGGATCGCGGCCGGGGCGTTGGGCGCGGTCACGACGTCGAAGCCCCCCGGTTCGTTGTGCTGAAGGCCGGCTGCGACCCGGGCGCCCACCGCGGGTGGGGCGGCGGCGGCGATCCGGACCCCGTGCGGCTTGGGGTCATGGTCGGCGTAGCCGAACGAAAGGGTGATCACGAGTCCGAGCACTGCGGCGAACACCGCTATCGCGAACAGCCTGCGCGGGCTGGGGACGGATGGCGGGACGGTTCCGCCCGCCGTCGGGGCACGCGCGGCGTCGGCGTTAGGGCGATTGGGCGATTCCGGGGTGGCGTTCATGGGGTCATGTCCGGTCGAAGTTTGATCTCTACGTTTACTATACACGTTGAGAAAACATGTGTCAAACTTAGTTCATGACCGATCCCCACCTCAGCTCGCCCGGCCCCGGCGCGCGTCGACGCGGCGGTCGGCGCCCCGGCAACAGCCCCTCGCGCCAGAAGATCCTCGAGGTCGCCCGGGTCGCCTTCCCCGCCAATGGCTACTCCGAGACTTCGCTTCGGGGGATCGCTCGAGATGCCGGGGTGGACCCGTCGCTGATCGTCCAGTTCTTCGGATCGAAGGCGGGGTTGTTCGCAGCGGTTGTCGAGTGGCCGTTTGACGCGACCCAAGTCGCCTCCGAGATAGGAGAGGTGCCCGTCGGGCAGGTCGGCGAGTACACCGCACGCATATTCATCGGCCACTGGGACCGCGACGAGCACCGTAACCCGATCATCTCCCTGATCCACGCCGCGCTCGCGGACCCTGCGGCGGCCGCCATGTTCCGTGAGTTCATCACCTCCAACCTCACGCTGCCCGTGGTCGAGCGCGTGGGGGCCGATCGACCCCAGCTCCGTGCCGCGCTGCTCGCCTCGCAGCTCATCGGCTTCGGGCTGTCCCGGTACGTCCTCGCCTTCGATGCGCTCACCTCGGCCTCGAGCGAGGAGCTGATCGCTGCGCTTGGCGCGACCCTCCAGAACACGTGCACGGGTCCGCTCGCGTTGCCCGAAGTCTCGCCTTAGTCTGGACCTCCCGGGAGCTAATCCCGCCTCTCGCGTCCGAACATCTGGAGGAACAACGTGAACACGTTGAGGACGTCCAGGAAGATTCCGGAGGCGCACTGCGTAGATGAATTTGCCGGCCGGCATCGAGGCGAACAGGCTGACGAGCCCGTACACGATCTCCCGAGCAGCAGCGAGGACAGTGCACGGTAACCGCCGCTCGACATCACCTCGCGCCGGAAACTGGCGAGGGGCTGCATATAGGCTGCTGATTCAAGCTTCAACGCCACAGCAGAGGAGGGACCACCGCATGGGCAGCATCACCACGCATGACGGCGTCGAGATCTTTTACAAGGATTGGGGTTCGGGACAGCCAATCGTCTTCAGTCACGGCTGGCCCCTTTCCGGCGATGACTGGGACACGCAGATGCTGTTCTTCCTGCTCCAGGGCTACCGGGTAATCGCCCACGACCGGCGCGGGCACGGACGCTCGGAGCAGGTCGGCGATGGTCACGACATGGACCACTACGCCGACGACCTGGCGACGGTGACCGCCCATCTCGATCTCCACGACGCCATTCACGTCGGGCACTCCACAGGCGGCGGCGAGGTCGTGCGCTACATCGCCCGGCACGGCGAAGGCCGCGTGGCGAGGGCAGTGCTGATCAGCTCGGTGCCTCCGCTGATGCTGCAGACCGACGCCAATCCGGGCGGTCTGCCGAAGAGCGTGTTCGACGGCATCCAGGCCGAGGTCGCCACCCACCGGTCCGTGTTCTACCGCGACTTTGCGTCGGGGCCGTTCTACGGTTATAACCGCCCCGGCGCGGAGCCGTCGGAAGCGATCATCGAGAACTGGTGGCGCCAGGGAATGATGGGCGGCGCGAAGGCTCACTACGACGGGGTCGTCGCCTTCTCCCAGACCGATTTCACCGAGGACTTGAAGAGGATCACCGTGCCGGTGCTCGTCATGCACGGCGACGACGACCAGGTCGTGCCCTACGAGGACTCAGGGCCACTGTCCGCCAAGCTGGTGCAAAACGGGACGCTCAAGACGTACAAGGGATTCCCGCACGGCATGCCGACCACGGAGGCGGACACGATCAACTCAGATCTGCTGGCGTGGTTGAAGTCGTGACCGAGCCGGTTTGAACCGCCCTCCGGGATGCCCCGGAGGGCGGGTTCTGGCTACGGCAACGTTCCGGGAGGTGCGAGGATCTCGATGTCTCGCGTGGCCGCCGTTGCTGCGAGCAATTCCGGCGTCAGTTCGTCGAGCTCCGAGACCTCGCGCACGAACTGTTCGAAGCCACCTGTCGTCGACAGGACGAGGAACCGGGCTGGAGCGTCGCCGACTCGGTAGGCGTGTGGCACGCCGCGTGGCGCGAGCACGAACTCTCCGGGCTCGAGCCGGATCTCTCGCCCGGGGAGGAACAGTGAGAGCGTGCCATCGAGGAGCAGAAAGCCTTCGTCCTCCGAATGGTGAATGTGGAGCGGCGGCATGTCGCCGGCGGGGACCTCGATCATGTCGACCAGGCCGTAACGACCGCCGGTGCTGGCGGAATCGGCGAGGACTCGGCAGTGCGCGCCGAGGAAGAGAAGGTCGGTGGGAGTAGGTGGTGTCTCGGGTGATGTGTGCATGCGCGGCATCGTCGCCGAGGAT
>Ga0335076_10003994_pt1 | contig 14876 bp, 16 predicted proteins | sample Lox_Sample_25_FD_206717 | JGI IMG/M metagenome (GOLD analysis project Ga0335076, IMG submission 206717) | Soil microbial communities from Loxahatchee National Wildlife Refuge, Florida, United States - Lox_Sample_2.5 | ecosystem: Environmental > Terrestrial > Soil > Wetlands | place: USA...
CCGGAGCTGTTCCGCGGAGTGTACACCTATGCGGCCGACCACGGAATGCGGCTCACGGCGCACGCGGGCGAGACTGGACCGCCGGAGTCGATCTGGGGCGCGCTGAACTTGCGTGCGGAACGCATCGGGCATGGATTCACGGCGGGGCAGGATCCGGACTTGATCGAGGAACTGGCGTACCGTCAGATTCCGGTGGAGATTTGTTTAACGAGCAATGTGCGGACGGGAGTATGCAAGAGCATGAGCGAGCATCCGGCGAAAAGCTATTTCGATCAGGGAGTGATGATCACGCTGAATACGGACGATCCGGGGCTTTTCGGGACGACACTGGCGAGGGAATATCGAATTGCGCAGGAGACGTTCGGATTCTCGGATGAGCATCTGCGTGAGTTGGCGCGGAACTCGTTTGAAGCGTCGTTTCTTGCGGCGGACAAGAAGCTTGAGCTGTTGAGTTTATTTGACGCGGCCGCAGCGCGGTAAGCGCGCGAGAAACTTGTCGGCCGCGCTCTCGGATTCGGGTTCGATGAAGACTCTGAAGATCAGCGTGGTGGCCACGATTGCTACGGTTCTAGCCTGGGTGGTGAGGTTGCCGCAGAAGATGTGGCCGGGGCATCCGCAGATGGCGGCGTTTTTCCTGGCGTTGATTTTGTGCCTTGCGCTGCAGTTCGTGTGGACCGAGGGGAAGCCGGAAACGTCGACGGCGAAAAAAGAGAAATAAGCAGCAGGGCAAAGTCTATGCCAATCCGTACCATTCTTCAGCTTGGCGATCCGCTGCTGCGGGAGAAGTGCGAGCCCGTGGAAGATGCGGCATCGCGCGAGATTCGTGAACTGGTGAGGGACCTGGCGGATACGCTGGCGCACTGGCGTTCGACGACTGGATATGGAAGGGGAATCGCAGCTCCGCAGATCGGGGTGTTAAAACGGGTGATTTTCTTGAAACTGCCGGGAGTCGAGCCGTGGCCGCTGATCAATCCGGAGATTATTGAGTCGAGTGCACAAAAAATTGTGGTGTGGGACGCGTGCCTGAGTTTTCTGTCGATCTTCATGCAGGTGGAGCGACATCGGGAAATTACGGTGCGCTATCAGAACCTCTACGGTGAGACGCTTGAATTCGAGGCGGGGGATGACCGCAGTCTCTCAGAATTGCTGCAGCATGAGATCGATCATCTCGACGGCGTGCTGGCGATTGATCGAGTCATCGATACGAAAACCGTCTGCACGCGAGAAGAATTTGAGAAGCGGTATCGGGATGCGAGTCCGTACGCGGTGGCTGCGGTGAAATGATCAGGCACTCGGCTTCGGAAGTAGAACTGGTGGCAACGGCTGAATTGCTTCGAATGATGCATGATCCCCTTCAGGGGCCCAGCAATGAAACCGGCCTTTTGGGTACATCTCGTGGGCGGGATCGCGCTCCTCGTCGGCTGTCAAAGAGGGGAGGCCAATCGCACTGCGACCATCCGAAGTGCGATGACTTGTGCAGGGTTTGAGTACGTTGGGGAAGCCCCAGATCTTCCCAACCGCACGGTCGCGGACCATGGGACGCAACAATCGACTTTCCCAGCGCAGATTGCAAAGGGTAGGCAGTACATCTTTCATCGCAAGCGAGACGCCAGTTTGTCATGGATCGCCGTTCAGGACTGTTTGAAAAGAGGCGGTGTCTCTATTACGGATGCGCCCAAGGGTAACGTTGGCCTCTCCTACACTTACCTGGGCGGCCCCTTGTACATAGTCGAATTTCGTTTAAGCGAAGCGCGTTATACATTTCAGAACAGCGTGGCGAGAGAACTGGAATCAGGTCGGTTGAACTCTGCGTTTGAGCAGCAGGATTTCGTTCTCCGGCGAGACTGACTCCGCGCCAATGCTGTTAAAACACATTCTTTAGTTCGGACTTTTTTATTCCTGATGCTTCACATTGGCATTGTCGCTTGCAGCACTGAAGGAGCGGCTCTGTGCTACCGCACGATTTCGCTGGAGGGAGCGCAGAGGTTGGGGAAGCATGATCATCCCGAGGTGTCGCTGCATTCGTATTCGCTGGCGGAGTACATGAAGCACGTCGACCGAGGAGACTGGGCCGGTGTGGCGGAGTTGATGATTGCTTCGGCAGAAAAGCTTGCGAAGGGCGGCGCGGATTTTCTGATTTGCCCGGACAACACGATTCATCAGGCGTTCGATCTGGTGGAGCATCGGTCAGCGCGTCCGTGGATGCATATTGCGCGTGAGGTGGCGAAGGAAGCGCAGCGACGTGAATACAAGCGGCTGGCGGTGCTCGGGACGCGGTACCTGATGGAAGGTCCGGTGTATCGCGAGGCGCTGAAGGCGGCTGGGATCGAACATCGTGTGCCGGGTGCGGAGCAACGGGAGCGCATCAATCAGATTATTTTTGACGAGTTGGTGAATGGGCAGTTCTTACCACGGTCATTGGCATACTTTGTCGAGGTGATTCGGGCGATGAAGGATGAGGGGTGCGATGCCGTGGTGTTGGGATGCACGGAAATTCCGCTGATTGTGACGGCTGACGCTTCACCGTTGCCGGTGCTGGATTCGACGCGGCTGCTGGCGCGGGCGGCGGTTTGCAAGGCGATTGAGGGCTGATGAAGCGGGGGCAAGATGCCCCCGCGACAGCCGGCCGGGAGGCCGGCGCTACCAGGATGGCGCTCAAACTGAAGTTTTGGTTGACAAGGTCGAACTACGGGATCGTCCGGCTTGCTCCGGAGGCGGCGGTTCCTGAGTGGGCGCTTCAGGGCGAGTTTACTTCCGTCACGCGGACGCGTGAGGAATTGTCGATTGTGTGCCCGATTGAGAATCTGCCTCGCGAGGTGAACTCTCCGCACCGATGGATTTGCCTCAAGCTGGACGGGCCATTTCCTTTTTCGCAGACTGGGGTGCTGCTGTCATTTATCGAGCCGTTGTCGAAGAATGGAATTCCGATCTTTGCGGTTTCGACCTTTGACACGGACTATGTTTTCATTCAGGAGGAGTGGTCTGGCGCGGGGCTGGATTTTTTGCGGCGGGCGGGTCATGAGCTTCAGAGTGGCGAGGAATTCTGGAGTAAGGACATCGGATTCTAAGGGCCGGCTTTGCGGAGCACGCGAGATCCCTCAGCCCGCTGGAGAAAACGCGGGCTTTCGGGATGACGCATACTTGAGTTGGGTTTCAGATGCAGCAGCGCCAATTAGGCGAAGCCCCGTGCCATTCGGGCCTGTTTACGTGCCAAACAGTGCATGCCTAGGTACGAGGCTGCTGTGGCTGTGTTGTAATGAAGTAAGCTTCCATTCATGCCATCTTCTCTCACAGTTTCGCGCCGCAAAGTGAAGGCTTTGTATCGCAACGTGCGCGGTGCGGGCAAAGTGCTGGGCGCTCTGGTTTCGACGGAGCATCCGTTGCTTGCCCACATCATTCCGATGCGGCGCTGCAACCTGGCTTGCACATACTGCAACGAGTTCGACGACTTCTCGAAGCCGGTTCCGATCGAGGAGATGAACCAGCGGATCGACAAGCTGGGAGAACTGGGCACGTCGGTCGTGACGATTTCGGGCGGAGAACCGCTGATGCATCCAGAACTGGATGACGTCATCCGGCGCATCCGGGCGAATGGAATGGTCGCGGGGCTGATCACGAACGGATATCTGCTGGTGGCCGAACGCATCCAGCGGCTGAATCGCGCGGGGCTCGAGTGGCTGCAGATTTCGATCGACAACGTGAATCCGGATGAGGTTTCGAAGAAGAGCCTGAAGGTGCTCGACAAGAAGCTGCAACTGCTGGCCGAACACGCCGACTTTCACGTGAATATTAATTCGGTTGTTGGCGGAGGGATCAGGCATCCCGAAGACGCGCTGACCATCGGCAAACGCGCGGTTGAGCTTGGTTTTTCTTCGACCGTTGGCATCATTCACGACGGCGATGGGCAGTTGCAGCCGCTGGCAGATGAAGAACGGCGCATCTATCACGAGATGCAGGCGCTGGAGAAGAGCAGTTTCACGCGGATCAATGCCTTTCAGGACAACATCGCCAAGGGATTGCCGAATGATTGGAGGTGCCGTGCTGGAGCGCGTTATCTCTACATCTGCGAGAACGGCCTGGTGCATTATTGCTCGCAGCAGCGCGGGTATCCGGGGGTTCCGCTGGCGACCTACACGCGGGAAGACATCCGGCGGGAATTTCTGACCGAGAAATCGTGCGCACCCCACTGCACGGTTTCGTGCGTGCACCAGGTGTCGATTTTCGATTCGTGGCGTGCGCCGCAGCATCCCGCGACACCCATTCAAGCTGAAGCGCACGCTGCCGAGTTAGTGCAGATCAAGTAATCGAGGCAGAAATCCTACCTACTTTTTGGGCTGAGCCGACGGCGGCAGTACGCCGTTGAGACGCAGATACATTGCTGCGGTGGCGTAGTGATCGGCCCATCCGCTGGCGATCGCCATAGCGCCCATGGCGCGGGGGAACTGGCGGCCTCCGAAGAGTTCGACGCTGTCTCCCAACTTGGAGTCATCCATCTTGCTTAACGCGTCGTTGCAGAAGGCGAAAGAGGCCTTAACGGCGGAGAGAAGTTGATCTTTGGAGTCGCTCTCCTTGGGTTCTTCGGCCTTGGGAGCGGGGACATCGGCAACCTTGGCGCAAAGAGCATTGTTGGAACCAATGATGTGGACGACCAGATGTGCGAACGTCACCTGCTCGGGGGTGGGCTTGTAGGAAAACTTGTCGGCAGGCATAGCCTCGACGGCGCCGACGATGTTGTTTTGCGAGCGCGGCAAGAGCATGCGGAGCGAAGTTGCGACAGGATCTTTGGTAGGGCCGGTTGAATCCGCGGGCTTGGCAGATGACGCCTGCGCCATGGCAACGGCGGCGCAGAATGAAAGACACGTGGTCAGCAGAATGTATTTCACAGAACCCTCCTGAGGTGCTTCGATGATAAACCGGAAAGCGCCCGCACGGGTTTAAGCGCAGAGACGCGGCTGCGGAAAATCAGTTCTGCGTTGTTTTGTTTAGCCGAATGCTTTTACATTGCGCCGAGGGCCGAGGTTCCAAGTTTGAAGAATAAGTACCATGCCGCGACGATGATGATTGCGGTTGAGCGTTTGACCTTGCTGGTGCAGGCGAAGCCGATGCCAACGAGGATGATGCTCCAGATGCCGAGGATGTCGATTGAAGAAGCCATGCCACGCAGAAATTTGTTGGTTGTGTCGGGGTCGAGATAGTAAGCGAGATTGGTGCCGACGGGATTGTTGATGTCGAAGCCTTCCGGATTGACGCCGGCAAAGAGCGCAATCGCTCCCAGGATCCCTCCGATAACTCCGGGCAGGGCGGCATACACGATGATGGCGTAGGCTTGGCCGAATGATGTATCGGCGCCCGCGCCTACCTTGAACGTCGCCCAAAGAACCACGGTCTCGACGAGAAAATAGAACAGAATCAAGAGGGGGCTTCCGTACGCGAAGATCTTGATGATCTTGCTGGAAAGCTGCAGTTGCTTGGCCTGCTGATCGGCGGGCAGTTTGTCGAATTGATCGGCGCGCGAGGAGTGCGCGACCTGATTCTTGCTGACCTGCTCGAATCCTACCTGCCGCCCGATGGCGTACATGAAGACGATCGAGACGATGGAGATCAGGATCCACGGAGCCCACCAACTCGCGCTGCGGCGGATGTCGGTGAAAGTTTTCGATGGGGCGATGAACGTGTTCACAATGCGCGCGCCCTGGGAGAGCGGCGGCGTTGCGGGGGCGGGTGAAGGAGGAACAGGAACGACGGGAGTGGCGGACATGAATGCCTCCTGGAAGATGCAGGAATTCTAGTGTGCAGAGCAGCACAAACACAAGGCAGGCGAGGGTTTAGGCAGCTAAGATGTTGTCATGTCGAATGCCACGCCGATGGCGATTGCAGTTCTGATCGTGGAGTTGGTGCCGGCGATTGCCTTTGGAGCCGCGGCGGAACGCGTGGCGCAAGCGGTGTCGAAATGGCCGCGAGCGGCACGGATTCTGGTCCCCGCAGTTCTGGTGTTGCCGTACGCTTTCATCGCGACGACGCAGGGGATATTCCGATGGTCATGGTTTGCGCTGTATGCGGTCTTACCTGTGCTGCTGGCGTGGTTGCTGGATCAGGCAATGGCGGCCGATCCGGAACAGCGGGGAAACTGGCGGGACGCGATCATCTTATTGACGCTGGGATTGGCGGTCGATTTGCGCTGGTTCGAGCCTGCCTGGCCACACGGTTGGGAGGGGCTGGGCAAGCTTCTGCTGGTCGACGCCGGTTTGTGGGGATTCCTGGCAATCCGGCGGCTCAGCGGGACGGGCTTCAATTTCTGTCTGAGATGGAGTGATTGGAAGACAGGATTGAGAGAGCTCGTTTTCTTTGCGCCCGTGGTCTTGGCGCTCGGGGTCGCGCTGGGATTCATTCATCCGCACGCGGGCGCTCCGAGGATTCTGAAAGCGCTGATGACTTGGGGCGGGATTTTTGTCTTCATTGCCATTCCGGAAGAATTGTTCTTCCGGGCGTGGGTGCAGAACTTGCTCGAACGACGCGTGGGCCGGCGTTGGGCATTGATCATAGCTTCGGCCCTATTCGGACTTTCGCACTTCAACAAAAGGTCAGCACACTTCAACTGGAGGTACGTATTGCTGGCAACGATCGCGGGGATCTTTTACGGACGCGCTTGGCGGGAGCGGCACCGAGTGCCGGCATCAACGATCACGCACACCTTCGTTGATTGGACCTGGTACCTGTGGTTCTAAATATCGCGCTGCGGAGTCGACTTCATTTCGCCGTGGTTGTGGCGACGTAGTGTCCCGCTTGAATTGGATGGTAGTGGAAATAACCTAGTCCCACCCGCATATGGTGCAGCATGAAGTCGGGAACACAGACGGCGAAGCAAAGACCGAGCATGCCTTGGGCTAGTCCCAGCACGTAGAGACTGCGGTAGCGCTGGAACAGCCAGCAGGAAACGGCTCCCCAAACCAGGGTTGCGATCGTTAGCGGAATATTCGGCAGATGCGCGAGTGCGAAAAGCAGTGCAGCGAGTGCCATTGCTTTGTTCGTGGTGAGAAACCGGGTGAGACGGGGCATGAAGTAGTCTTGCAGCAGAAACTGCTGATAGAGCGTCCAGACTACATATCCTCCGACATGGGAGAAATCTGGGGCGTAGAGGGCGTGGAAGGTGCCAATCCGCTGGGCGAAGTAGACGCCCGCGATGGAAAGGGCCACGGCCGCAGGAAGAATCCACAGAGAACGCACGAACCCCTGGGTACCCAGCCCAAGTTGATTTAGCGTGGGGCGCTTGGCCAGTACCAGGCCCAGAGGAGCAAACAGGGCCAAAGGGCCGAACACCAGTTGTTCGCGTGAGGGAAGCCAGAGAACCGCCAGGATGGCGGCGAACCCGATGATCAGTTCGACCAGTTCACGGGAAGATTTCTGTTCCTGCGAAAGAGACAGGGTTACAAGCGTTGAATTCGATGCTGTGGCCACCGCGTTTCGACCTCGGACGAGTAGGAGTGGTAGACACGCAAATTGGTTGCAACTGATTCTTCGTCCGCTTGTCGAACAACGCTTCGCAAGTGCTGTCAGGCGTAAACATGCGGTGTTGCTTGCAGCAAACTACGCGTGTACTGATGGTTTGGATGATTTGCAATGAGGTCGGTTGCGCCAATTTCTACAATTTTTCCTCGATACATAACGGCGATTCGAGTGGAGAGGTAGCGCACGATGGGCATGGAGTGCGAGATGAAGAGGTAAGTCAATCCGAAATCGCGTTGCAACTGCGCAAGAAGATTCACAATCTGCGCCCCGACGCTGACGTCGAGAGCCGAGACCGGCTCGTCGCAAACGATGAATTTGGGATGCAGGGCGAGGGCGCGGGCAATGCCGATACGCTGGCGTTGTCCGCCAGAGAATTCGTGGGGATAGCGTCGCAAGGCAGATTCGTCGAGCCCGACGGCGCGAAGGAGTTCCGCAACGCGGGAGCGGAGGGTGCGCGCCGAGCTTTCTGATCGCGATGTGAAAGAAGTTGCATCCCGGTGGATGCGCAGCGGCTCGGCGATGATGTCTTCGACGCGAAAGCGCGGGTCGAGGGAGGCAAAGGGGTCCTGAAAAATGATCTGCAGGTCGCGGCGGAGGTGGCGCAATTCCTGGTGGCTGGCGGAAAGCAGATTGCGTCCCTCGAAGGTGATCGAGCCGGAGGTCGGTTCGATGAGGCGGAGGATCAGACGTCCCAATGTGCTTTTACCGGAGCCGGATTCGCCGACTAAGCCGAGGGTTTCGCCAGCGTGGATGTCGAAGGAGATGTCGTCGACCGCGCGCACTCCGGGGCCGGTAGCGCCGAACATCGTTTCTGTGCGCGGGAAGACTTTTGTGAGATTGCGGACTTCAATCAGGGGCACGCTCGGATGCTAGCAGGGGATGAATACGATCGCGAGTGCCGAAGGGGAGACGATTCCCTCAGGGGCTGAAGCCCGCGTCCCCTGCGGCACTTGGCGGCACGGCTAAAGCCGGGTCCTGATACGAAGCCTTTGGGTGCACGGCTGAAGGGGACGCCCTTTCCGAAAAGAATCCCCACTTCTCCCAACTGCTGGGAGAAGTGGGGCACCCAATATCTATTCGCGCGAGGGCTGTTTACTAAGGCCGGTTCTATCCGGCGGCGATTAGGGGGACGGCAGCTAGGGCGGCGAGTAGGCCGACGAACTTCCAGCGGCTGAAATGCTCGTTGAGGACCAGCCGGGCTAGCAGCACAGTGATGGCGGGATAAAGAGAAGTGATCACGACCGCTTCATCGAGGCGGCCGTGCTGGCTGGCAACAATAAAAAGAGCGCTGGCGGAGATGTCGAAAAATCCGGCAAGGGTGCCCAGGCCGAATGCCGTGCGGTCCAATGAGAGTGGGGCGCGAGTGACGATGACGGCAATGGCAGTGGCGGAGAAAGATCCGATGCGGGAAACGGTGGCGAGCCAGACAGGAGATCCGGTGGCCTGATGGATGCAGAGATAAAATCCGGCGAAGCCGACCCCGGCGAGCGCCGCCATTGCGACGCCTGCCGGGCGGCCCGAGTCCTGAGCTGAGGCGGAAGGTTCGGGGCGGGTGATGAGCCAGATCGCCAGGATGGCCAGGACAAATCCTGCGATGGTCCATCGGCTGGGAGCACCTTCCCTGGCGATATCGACGGACGTAGGGATTGCGGCCCCGAGCAAGGCGCCAATGGGTGCCGTCAGGCCCATTTGTCCGGAGGCGAGTGCGCGATAGAAGATGGCGAGGGAAAATCCTCCGACCGAGCCAGCGATGATGGCCCAGATGACGCTTGAGCGCGACGGGAAGGCGTCGTGCTGGACGAAGGCGATGGCGAACATGAGAGCAAAAGCGCAGACGTGCGAAAACGCGGTGAGAACGAAGGCGTTAGCGCGCCGGGAGCCGAACCCTCCGGCGAAGTCGGCAGTTCCCCAGAGAAATACTGCAGCCACCGAGTAGAGGGCTGGTGCAAATTGGGATGCCGAGCTCATGCCGGACGAGGGTAACACGGCGTCGGGAGATGGGCCGCGGGCGCGCGATGGCATTCACCGCGTGTTAGAATTTTCAGAACCGATTTCCCAGCAAGTTCTCAGGTTCCGAGGCCCGGGTTGATCGAACTGGCACCGTCGATTCTTTCTGCTGACTTCGCACGATTAGGCGAGCAGGTGCGCGCCGCGGGCGAGGGCGGTGGGAGTGTCATTCATGTGGACATCATGGATGGACACTTTGTCCCGAACCTGACGATTGGGCCTCCGGTGGTGAAATCGCTGCGCAAAGTGACGGATCTGCCGCTGGACTGCCACCTGATGATCGAGAATCCGGACGAGTACATCCCGGCATTTGCCGAGGCGGGCGCAGACTGGATGTCGGTGCACCAGGAGGCGTGCCGGCACCTGAATCGCACACTGCACCTGATTAAAAGCCACGAGTGCCAGGCGGGAGTGGTGATTAATCCTGCGACGCCGGTGGAAACGCTCACCGAGGTACTGGACATTGTGGATTACATACTGGTGATGTCGGTGAATCCGGGATTTGGAGCGCAGAAGTTCATTCCGTCCACGTTACACAAAATGAGGAAGTTAGCCGAGATTCGCGGACAACGGAATCTGACCTACCGCATCGAAGTAGATGGCGGCGTAGCGCTTGAAACCGTGGGCGACGTGGTGCGGGCCGGGGCCGAAATTCTGGTGGCGGGCAACGCCGTGTTCGGCCACGGCGATCCAAAGAAGAATGCCAGCGAACTACTGAAGGCTGCCACTGAGGCGGCGATGGAGAGAGTTTAGGGTTCAGGTTTCAAAGTTTCAAAGTTTCAAGGTTTCAAGGATCAAGGTCTCGACGACAGTGAGATTGGACCTCTCTGAAACATTGAAACCTTGAAACTCTGAGACCTTGAAACCTTGAGACCCTGAAACCTGCATTTCCGAGGAATCTATGTTTCGTCGAATCTCGATGATCGCTGTGATGGGCTTGCTGCTGGCTTTTACTGCGGCATGCACCAACCGGAAGTCGGTTAATCCCCTGGCGAATGTTGGATCGAAGCAGCCGGATAAGGTGCTGTTCGACAAGGCCATGGATGCCATGCGGCACAACCGTTTCGACGTGGCCCGGCTGACGCTGCAGACCCTGATCAATACGTATCCGGATTCGGAGTTTATTGCGCGCGCGAAATTAGCGGTGGGTGATTCCTGGTACGCGGAAGGCGGTACCGCGGCGTTGGCGCAGGCCGAGCAGGAGTACGACGACTTCATTACCTTCTTCCCGAACATGCCGGAAGCGGCGGAAGCGCAGTTGAAGAAGGCGAACATTCACTATCAGCAGATGGAGAAGTCAGATCGGGATTACACGCACGCGATGCGAGCCGAGGATGAATACCGCAAGGTGGTGCTGCAGTTCCCTGACAGCAAACTGGTACCAGAGGCAAAGCAGAAATTATTGGAAGTGCAGGAAGTTCTGGCGGACCGCGAATTTGGGATCGGGCGTTTCTATTACCTGCGCGAGTCTTACCCCGCATCGATCGCGCGCCTGCAGTCGCTGGTGGATAAGTATCCGCTGTACAGCCGGGCGGATGAGGCCTTGTATCTGCTGGGGCAGAACTATGAGGGGCAGATCACGCGTATTAAGAATACTCCAACGTGCGACGCTCACGGCCGGCCGCAAGGTTGCATGTCGGCCGCGGTGAGAGAGGCAGCGGTCGCGAAATACAGTCCGGTGCTCATTCAGAAGGCGGCCGAAGAATACGACAAGATCCTGACGCGGTACCCAATGATGGACCGCGCTGATGACGCGAAGAAAAGATTGGCGGCGCTGCACCAGCCGATCCCGCGTCCGACGAAGGCGGCCGTTGCGCAAAACAAGGCGGAAGAAGCCAGCCGGCATGACACGACCATGGCCGCGAAGCTGATGGGGGTGATCAAGAAAGGACCGGATACGGCCAGATCCGCGAAGGTGGGCGAGCCACTGTTGATTGATCCGACCCCGATCAGCGCGAGAGACATTCAGAGCGGCGAGATGAAAGCCATCATGGATGTGGGGAAAGCCGACTCGGGCAAAACCGGGGCGACGGTGGAAATTGTCAAACCGGACCAGCCGACATCGGACGCGGCGGGATCCGCGACTGGGGGAACGCCAACCGCGGCTGAAGTGTTTGGTCAACCGGTAACGGGGACAGCGGCGGCTCCGGCGCAACCGGCGGGCACTCCTGATCCGAATGAGTTGAAGCCAAACGCTCCCGCTGATCCGAACGAGCTCAAACCGACGGACAACGCCAGTGACCAGGCGTTACCTCCGCCACCTCCGCAGGTCAACGAGATTCAGCAAGGGCAATCGTCGTCCTCAAAGGCGGCCGCGAGTGCAGACACTTCGACGCTGGCGAGCGACCAAGACATCTCAAGCAGCAAAAAGAAGAAAAAGAAGGGCCTGAAAAAGGTCATGCCGTTCTGACGCTGCGAGAAGATTACCTAAGAAACCAGGTTGCGCGTTGGGTGTTGTCCCCTAGTAACCGGTTACTTCCCTTTTGCAGCATTGACTTGGCTTGTGTGGCGGGTTACCTTCGCGTTATCTCCCCTCATTCGAGGAACCTTTGGCCAGGAAGATACTGCTCGCCGATGACAGCGTAACCGCCCAGAACATGGGGCGGAAAATTCTTGCGGATGCGGGCTACGAAGTCCTAACCGTAAATAACGGCTCAGCGGCGCTGAAGAAGATCGCCGAAGCCAAGCCCGAACTCATCGTGCTCGATGTCTACATGCCCGGATACAGCGGGCTTGAGGTGTGCCAGCGCCTGAAAGAGACGAGCGAGACTTCCCGGATCCCGATCCTGCTGACGGTGGGAAAGTTGGAGCCGTTTAAGCCGGAAGAAGCCAAGCGGGTGCGGGCGGATGCGTTTATCGTGAAGCCTTTCGAGGCCAGCGAGTTGCTGAGTGCGCTGACGAAGCTGGAAGACAAGATTGTTCCGCGCGCGGAGTCGTCGAAGCCGGGCCGCTTTGCCCGCGCCAATGCCGCGATCGATGATGCCAAATACGACAAAGCGATGGCGGGGGGAGAAGATTCCGGGTGGAAGAACCGCATCGCATTCCCCTCGAAGAAGAAAAAGGTCGAGGAAGATCCAGCAACGGATGATCCTGCTCTCTATAACGCGGTAAACAAAGATTTGCGGACGGTGGTGGAACACAAGCCGTCGCAGGACGGGCGCCAGCAAGAGCAGGCAAATGGGGCGCGGGTAAACCTGGAAGCGCTAGGGACAGAAGGCCTGCCGAAAGATGTGACGCCTGAGGAAATCGCGGCCTTGGCTGCTGCCGCGGCACAGGTAAAGGGAAAAAACTCTGAGGACAATGTAGTCGAGATCAGGCCTCAAGAAGCAGCGTCAGCAGACGCCAAGGCTGGCGACGTTGAGATCAAGCCCGAAGCGAAGGAGGCGGAAGCGATTTCGGCTCCAGCTACGGAAACGAAAGCGGCGGTGGAAGAAAAGAGCCAAGCCATTTCGGAAGTTGAGGCGAGTGTTGCGTCGAGCAATGCGGACGGCGCGCATCCGGCAGCAGAAAAGATCGAAACAGGCGGGTCCGTACCCTCTGTAGCCGCGTATTTGGTCGAGAGCGGCGCACCGCCTACGGTTGAGATCGGGTCAGTCAATGGCAATGGAAGTCACGCGCAAGCCGAAGAGCCGGTGACGATGGCGATGGCTGCTGGCGCCGAGTATGTTGCCTCTACGGCGCGGTGGACTGCCGTTTCAGTGGCAGTTCCGGCGGATGAGGCGGCCCAGTCCCTCGAGCACGAAATGCAGAAAGCCTATGCGGCCTTCGCTGCGGCAGATGCCGCTCGGAGTGTCGCGTTCGGGTCTCATCCGGCAGAGTCCTCGAACGCTCCGGCCGCTGAAGCCGTTGCCGCTGTGACCGCGACAACAGTTGAGGCAGAAATTCCGAGAGATGATTCTCCGGTTGCGGGTCAGGAAATGCAGCTTGGCGCAGCAGTTCCTGTGGCACCACTCACGGAAGCTGCGAGCCCTGTCGAGAATACCGAAGACCACGAGAACGCGGTGAGGGAGTTGGAGGCGGCAGCGGCTGCCTATGAGGCTCAATTAGGGACGCCGCGGGAAGCGCTCACAGCTGATGCTTTTTTTGCAGCGACTCCGGCAAACTTTTATTCGACGCCGAGCACGACGGGGGAGCAGACTCCTGGTCCTGTTCTTGCGTCTGACGTTCATCACGAGCAACCTGTAGCTTCTTCCGAAATCGAACCGGCGAAAGTTGAGGAGTCGATCGCCCAAGTCTCATCCAGTGTTCCCGAAGCCCTGACGGTGCAAGAGCACGCGGCGGCTGAATCTTCCGAGGCCGTTCCCGTCGAGACTTCACCTGTGATCAGTGAGCCGACTTCGCAACACGACAGCCCCGTGAGGGGTGAAACCGGTGCGCCTGGAAAAGAATCTGAGGTCGCGGAATCGACCGCCGCAGCCTGGGCAAGCTGGCGCAAGAATCGGGAGGCGGATACGAGCCCGGCCCGAAACGGGGAAAAGCCAAGTGGTGGCAATGAAGAGCCGATGCGGGCTGATGAATCCGCCATGGCGGTTGCCGCCGGAGCGGAAAGGGCTCCGGAGGAACAATCCCGTCCAACCGAAGAATCGGGAGAGATTGCCAGCATCGTCGACAGTGTGCTGGCTGATCTGCGGCCAAAGATTGTTGAAGAAATCTCGCGCAAGCTGGGCAAGAAAAAATAGGAACAACGCCTCGTTGCCGGCTTCACCCTTCCCGAACTAACTCCACTGAACTACTATCTCAGCTAAATCACAGCACCTAGGCGATCTTCGCCAGGATCTCTGATTCCGGTGCGGTGTAGGCGCCGATCTGTTCGAGCATCCCGAGGCGATCCCAGACGTCCCACCCTTCGACAATTTGGCCGTCCACAATGCGGGCGATCGTCATGCCGGAGACGCGAACCAGCTTGCCGGTTGGACTACCCATGCCTTCTCCGGAGTGAGTCGCGGTGACGGACCAGCGAACGGCCACCTTGTCATCGACAGCAATGACATCGTCGACGACGACATCGGTGTCGGGGAAGGCGCGGCGAATCCTCTCGGCAAAGGCCGCGAACTCGCGGGGGCCGTGCATGGGTGCGTCCGAGGGCGTATGACCGTGCACTACGGCATCTGGAGACAGAAGCTCGTAGATGGTTTCGTTCTTGCGTTCGCGCCAGACTTCGCGATACCAGCGCTTTACCAACGCGATGTTTTCTGAAGATGTCATAGGTTACTCCGGGGGAAGAGATTGGCGGGCCGGAACACAGTATGCCGAGAATGCGCCTTGGGCAAGGACAATTGTTGTGAGCAAAGTAGTAAGGATGGGAGAATCCTGCGGAATCAGACGTCTTCTGCGATCTTGAGGGTGTTTGTCCGCGTGCGATC
>Ga0335076_10003995_pt1 | contig 14875 bp, 24 predicted proteins | sample Lox_Sample_25_FD_206717 | JGI IMG/M metagenome (GOLD analysis project Ga0335076, IMG submission 206717) | Soil microbial communities from Loxahatchee National Wildlife Refuge, Florida, United States - Lox_Sample_2.5 | ecosystem: Environmental > Terrestrial > Soil > Wetlands | place: USA...
GCGCCCTGACGCGCGGGGATGCTGCGGCGCGACTCTAGAGGGCATTTCCCGGGGGCACAATCGATGGGGCAGCCGCTCGGGCGATGCGGCCGGCGGGGCGCCGCCGCGGCCTCTCTGGAGGTGAGACAGCCGGGATTGGCTCGGAGCGCCGCCGAGCGATCGCCGGCAGTGAGCGCTAAAGCGCCGCGACCGCGGCCACGAACCCCAACATAAAGACGAGCACGAACGCAACCGCAGCGATGGCGGCGAACGGAATGCGACGGCGGTGCGGCTTGGCGATCAGCTCGCGGAAGCCGGCGACGTCGCCGGCCTCACCTCCGGTCCACGGCTCACCCATCGATCCTCAACTCTTTTCCCAGGGCAGCTTGACGTCCCCCGCTTCGCCGATCTTCGCCTTGCGCAACCATCTGCGGCGCCGCAGCCACGCCCGGAAATTGGCTGCCGCAATCAGCGCCCCGACGATCAGAAATACGTCGATCAGCATGTAACGGCAGAGCCGATCTTTCGCACCTCCTGCGCCACGAGGTCCCAAAACGCGGCGCTCGCCAGCTCGGCGTGCCGGCGGCAGTTGCGCGAACGGTCCTGCATCAGCTCGTGGGCGCGGTCGCCGTAGTGCCGAAGCATCGCCTGGGCGATTTCGGCGACATCGAGGGCATTGTCGTCGGTCATATTGTCAGCCACGCAAGATACCATCTACCGGGACCTGAGATGACCCCTTGCGCATAAAGAATCCATACGGATTTTGCCAGCATCGCACCCGTGGACCTTGCCGACGAGTACCAGCAGACCGCTTGAAGGGGCCTTGCTTCACTCCGCGACGAGCGCCGCCTCACAACCGGTCCAGGCCCGACGCATAGGTGATGGCGAGCGCGAAGAAGGCGACAGCCACCGCCAGCATGATCGCATCCCACATCTCGGCTCTCCTCTGCCAGCCGCCACGGGCCCGAGGCCGCAATGACGGGCTCGCGACGCAGCATCACCCGATCATGGCCAGGTCGTCAGCATTCCGCCGAACGTGCTGATAGAGCACGCGAAAGCCCTTACGCAGAACAAAGCCAGTCAGCTCATCGACGCTCTTGGCGAGGACGTCGTAGTGCCGAACGGCTTCAGCGACAGCAGACACATCGTCGCCGAAGAAAAAGTCATGCCGCTCTCTGAGCACCGGCCTTGGCCCCTCGCCCGTCTCGAATATCTCTAGCGTGTAACGCGGCATGTGAGCCTTCGGTGCTTGCGCCGGTGGTAAACAGGTAGTCTCTCGCGCGTAAAGATTCGAGATGGATTTGGCGGCGACTTGGGACAGGTGGCGCCATCTAGCCGGGGAATCTGGCGAGCCATGAACAACCGTGAATTTCGCGCACCCTCTCAGCGCCAGCCGCGGCAGAACGATGCGGCAGCCGCGCTGAACACGCCGGCGGGGTGGAGGCCCTGGGTGGATGCGCGGCCGATGGCGAGGCCGCCGAGCCAGGCCGCCACCATCAGAGCGCCAAGCGCGGCGCCCGCGAGCCAGGTGGCTGATGATCTCCGATCGATGCGCAGGGTCCTCTCCTCGATGGCAGCTTCGCCTCGTGAGGCCGGAAAAGGAAGTTCAGGATACTATCTCTGAGCCCCCTCCGGCGCAAACAGCCCCCGGTGAAATTCCGCGTGCCGCCTGCTCAGCCGCTCGTACTCACCGCTCTCCGCCAGCTTTTCGAGGGCGTAGAGCCGCGTGGTGGCGAGCAGCCGGTAAAAGGTGGGATCGCCGGTTATGTCGGCCGCAATGAGCGATTTGCTCGCGAGACGACGCACGCCGTTGAAGATGTCGGCGAGCGTCAGGCGAGCGTCCACAGCGACGGCAATCGCCGCCTCTATCGTGAAGTCGCCAACAAACACGGATAGACGCTGAAGAATGAGCTGTTCGGGTTCCGGCAACGAAGCGTAGCTCCAATCCATGGCGGCGCGCAGACTCTGGTGTCGCGCCGGTGCCGTGCGACGGCCCGTCGTCAGGATCGCAACAGCATCGTCCAGCCGGGCGGCAAGGCTCTTGATGCTCAAGACGCCGCTCTGGGCCGCAGCCAACTCCAGCGCCAGCGGCGTGCCGTCGAGCCGGCGGCAAATCTCGACGATCTCGGGAAGATCGGCGGCTCTCGAGGAAAATCCGGCGGTGGCCGCCGCCACACGCTCGATGAACAGCTCGACGGCCGAATACTGCAGCGCCGCGTCGATCGTAACGGCGGCCGAAGGCGGCGGAACAGAGAGAGGCTCCAGCCGATACAGCCATTCGGAGTCGGCGCGCAGCGCTTCACGGCTGTGTGGCGAGGATGCGGAGTTGCGGCGCAATGCTCAGAAGCTCTTCCACAAGCTTGGCCGCCACGTCCGCCACATGCTCGCAACCGTCGAGGACGATCAAGACATGCTTCTTCCGCAGCCGATCCTTCAGCCCGCCGAATGAGGCGATACCCATCGTCGAGACTCTGAGCGCCGCACCGAGCACAAGATCGACAAACAAGACCCCATCGCGGAAGGAGAGCTTGCGGGCTTCGGCGACCGCAACCGCCACCCTGGTCTTGCCGACACCGCCCGGACCAACAATGGTGAGGAGGCGGCACTCGGCGAGCCGGGCACTCAGCGCCGAGATGACAGTATCGCGACCAATGAGGCGCGTGAGCGGTGTCGGCACATTGACCGCGACCGTCGACGTGTTCCGGCGAGCGGGCGCCGGCTGCCGCGCCAGGGGCGCAACAAAGCTGTATCCTCGACCCGGGATGTTCGCCACGTAGCGCGTTTCGGCGCGGCTATCGCCTAACGCCTTGCGCAGTGCGGCGACATGCACTCTGAGCGCTCCCTCGCTGACGACCGCGTCGGGCCAGGCGCAGGAGATCAGTCGCTCCTTTGGGATCGTCTCGCCAGCCCTCTCGACCAGAGCAATGAGGATGTCGAGCGCCCGGCCACTGAGATGCAGCGGCGCTCCATCCCTGAGCAGCATGCGCTGCGCAGGGATCAAGCGAAAGGCACCAAATGTGATGTTTGCTTCATCCATCGGCACCTCGTGCTCGGATGGACGATCAGGCAAGTAAGGCTTCTGCAAACCGACGACTCGTGCCTTGCAATCCTAAGCGACCGCAAATCTGTGTAAAGGACGTCTTTGCACCCTTTTGAACATTTAACTTCGCCTAACGGGAGAAAAATACGTTCATCGCGACAGAGCGGTTGATCGCCAGAGATGGTCCGCTCGCTGCCCACGCGTTCACAGAACGCACTTACACGCGGGAACTTGCGTTCCAGTCGACTGCGTCCAAAGTGGCGGAATTCGAGAATCACCTCGATCGCTGACACGCCTTGGATGAGCCGGTCGCCGCCGAACGCCAAGCCGGTTCCGCGATCGTTTTACGTTGCACCTCCGGGACCGATCGAGGGACCCCGCCGCATTTCGATCACCGGAAAGCAGGGGAGCGAAACGACGATGGTATCGAGAACCGAACTCCACCAACTTTACGACAACAGCGCCCAACAACATCCGATCACTCACCAATCCGAGGATTGGCCCTTCGACGTGCCGCACGACAAATATGTGGCGTACATGCATGTCCCGCACGACATCGGCGGCACCCCAGCTGCGCCCATCCCCTTCGAAGACAAGGAGGAAGAGCTGTGGGAGCTGAACACCTACAACACCTGCGAGGTGCTCGGCTGGAGGGGCGTATGGAACGCCGAAGAAAGACGTCGCCGGGCGGACAACGATGTGGGCGCAACGCTCTATTACGGGTTCCCGTATTACGGACGCTGGATCTGGTCCGCCGCGCGAACGCTCGTCGATAAGAATATCGTCTCGCTCTTCGAGTTGATTGAAAAGATCGCAGAAGTGAAGGCCAGGGTCGCCAATGGCGGCGCGGAAGTGGTCAGCGGTGTTTACCGCGAAGCCGCCGGCGACAAGCCACGCGGTGGTAGAAAGGCGCAAGCTGCTGGCGCTCAGACGGCGGAGCCTGCGACGCGACGCGCCAATGCCGATACCGCTCCGGATCGCCTGGGCGCCAATAACGAGGCCGCTCCCTATCGCTTCAAAGAGGGGGACCGCGTCCGGGTAAAGGATGCGCCGAACCTCTTCTACAGCCGCACCCAGATGTACACCCGCGGGGTCACCGGCACGATCGCCAAGCGCATCTATCAAACTGTCGCGCCGGAGGACGAGGCCTGGAACCGGGACGACGCCCCGCCGTCGAAGGCGCCGTCGTCCATGGTTTCGGTAACGCCCGATCTCACCCATGGGAGGAAGGACGGCCCGTGCTTTTCATCCTGCGCAGCATCTTCCGCGACGAAAGCGCCAACGTTCGGCGCAAGGTCGTTGGCCTCTACCTGCTCCTGATCGCATCAAACCTGGGGGCTTGGGCCTACGCGCTCGTCGCTTTCCATAACCGTCCGGTGTTGCTCGGCACCGCGCTCCTCGCTTACGGGTTTGGACTTCGCCATGCGGTTGACGCTGACCATATCGCCGCCATCGACAACGTCACCCGCAAGCTGATGCAGGAGGGCAAGCGCTCGGCGTCCGTCGGGTTCTTCTTTTCGATTGGTCACTCGCTGGTGCTCTTCATTGCAACCGCGATCATTGCGGTGATGGTGATCAAGATCCAGGGCGGCTTCAACACGTTTGGCACGCTTGTGTCGGGGCTGTTCTTGCTGGCGATGGCAATCATGAACCTGGTGATTGCCCGGTCGGTGTACCTCACCTACCAGCGTGTTCGCCGCGGCGGCAACTATAACGACGACGACTTCAACATCTTGCTGAACAATCGGGGACTCATCGCACGGATCGTGCGACCGTTGTTCCGACTGGTGAACAAAAGCTGGCAGATGATGCCTGTCGGTTTCCTGTTCGGGCTGGGCTTCGATACCGCGACCGAGGTCAGCCTGCTCACCGTCGCCGCCGTCGAGGCGGGCAAAGGGACGTCGGTTTTGTCGATTTTAGCTTTTCCGGCGCTTTTTTCGGCCGGCATGATGTTCGTCGACAGCACGGACGGCATCTTGATGCTCGGTGCGTATAGCTGGGCCTTCGTCAAACCGATCCGCAAGCTCTACTACAACCTCACCATCACCATCGTATCGGCGCTCGTGGCGCTGGTGATCGGCGGCATCGAGACACTCGGACTGATCGGCCAGCAGTTGAACCTCCATGGCTGGTTCTGGGATCGGATGGACGATCTCAACAACAATTTCGGCGTGCTCGGCTACGCCATCATCTGCCTCTTCATGAGCGCCTGGCTGATTTCGACGATCATCTATCGCGCGAAGCGGCTCGGCGAGGTCGAGATCGGAGTTCCGCTGCTCTCAAATCGTGACGAGAGCATGTCCTGAGATCTGACAGGAGGATGCAGTGGCAGAGTTTGAGAAGAGGTTGGCTTGTGTCATCAGAGCAGACGGGAAAATCGCTCTCGAGAGCTGTGAGTTCGACGGCGTCAACAAATACGTCATCACCTGGAAGATCCCCTTGCAGGGCGGGGCGAAGACCAACATTGCCGCGACCATTGGCAGTGCCCTGGACGAGCCGATCGCGCCGGGTTTTGTCACCGTCGGGCTGACCGGCGAGCCGTCCCAGATGCAGGTGCACACGTTCGATGTGGGGGGCAAGCCCGCGGCACGACCATTCCACATTGCCTGCTTCCGAGATCAATGATTCGCCGTACCAAGCAACGCCCTCGAGTTATCGCTTGGCAGAACTAACGTGCAGAACCTCTTGCATCTTTCGCTGCGTGTCGGCTCGGGCTTGCTCGGGGTGCTGCTGGTATTGGTGTTCCTGAGGTCGGTACTGCAAGTCGCCGTCGTCAATCGCGAGCGCGGGGATCGGCTGTCACGCTGCGTCGGTTGGTTCGTCTACTCGGCACTGGCGGGCCGAGCGGCGAAGCGGCACAGCTACGCCGAGGTCCAGGACCTGCTGTCATGGATCTTACCGGTCTATATCTTGCTGCTGATCGTCGTGTGGTTTGGCATCGTGCAAGCCGGCTTTTCGTTGCTGATCTGGTCTTTCCAAGCCGAGCGCAGCCTGTTGCAAGCAGTGATCGCCAGTGGCTCGGCCCTCAGCACGCTCGGCTTTCTTACCCCGCCCGATACGGCAGGTCAGCTGCTGGCCATCCTGGAAGGAGCGATGGGGCTTGGCGTCGTCGTCTTCTATTTCACTTTTATCCCCGGCTATCAAACGACGATCCAACTGCGGCAGGCCAAGGTCGCGTGGCTTTACGCACGCGCCGGCGGCATGCTGACCAATTTTACCCTGGTCGAATGGTTCGCGCTCTCCGGTTCGAGCGACTGGAACGCGCTGTGGGAGGATTGGGAGTCCTGGTTCCGTAACATAGCCGAGACCCATGCGCTGGCGCCCATGCTCGCCTTTGTCCCGACGGTTCAACGCGGTCAGACATGGGTCGCCGCCGCGGCCGTCGCGCTTGATTCGGTCTCGTTGTATCTGTCTGCGTTTGAGGCACGCGAGACGTCATCGGCGGCGGTGTGCTATCGCACCGGTGTCGACGCCCTGCGCTTGGTCGCAGCGGAGCTGTCCGATCGCCGAGGCGTGTCTCCGGCGCGGAGAGGGGAACACCTTACGCGCTCTTATTTCGATGCAGCCTGCGAGCGGCTGATCGCGCGCGGCGCGGCGCTCAAGACGGAGCGCGATGCGCGTTGGGTTCGCTTTGTCGAGCTTCGCGCGGGCTACGAGGCGCTTCTCGTGAACCTGGCCGAGAGTCTGCTCGTGCCTGCGCACGGACGCCTGCTGTCGCCGCTGACGGTGGCCGATGAAGAGGCCCTTCAGTGATGTCGCTGGGTCGGGCGCAAGTCGGCGATGGAGACCATCGGATTTCCCCTCAGATCATTCGCGGGGTAAAGACGCTACGGGACCGAGGCTAGAGGCGCTCCGGCCGTTCCAGCGAGTGGATCAGCCATGCCGATCAGTGTCTTCGGGGGATTGCGACCGATCCGTGGCGCGACCATGGCGCGCGACGGGCTCGCAGGCCTGGTTCTCGCGTCGATCGACATCCCCCAAGTGCTCGGCTATGCCCACATTGCCGGCATGCCCGTCGTCACCGGGCTTTACACCGTCTTATTGCCGCTCGCCGCATTCGCCGTCCTTGGCTCGTCGCGTCATCTGGTCGTGGCGGCGGACTCTGCCACGGCCGCCATCCTCGTCAGCTCGCTTTCACGCATCGCCGCACCGGAAAGCGCCAGGTACGTGGCGTTGGTCGGGATGGTGGCGCTCATGACAGCCGCTTTCCTGCTGCTCGCCCGGATCTTCAAGCTGGGGTTCCTCGCTGATTTCCTGTCGCGCACCGTGCTGGTTGGTTTTCTCGCCGGGGTCGGGGTTCAGGTCGCAATCCTGATGCTGAGCGACATGCTCGGCATCGCGGTCGATACCCATCGGACGCTCGGCCAGGCATGGGAGATACTCCAGCGATTGTCGCAGCCGAACCTTGCAAGCTCGGCGCTGTCCGCGCTCGTGGTGGGCGGCATCCTCATCGGCAACCACATCGCTCCCCGGGTGCCGATGTCGCTGCTGGCGGTGGTGGGGACGATCTGGGCAAGCGCCACGTTCCACTTCGGCGCACGCGGCATCGGCGTCATCGGCCCGATCTCCGGCGGCCTGCCGCCGATCGGACTACCCGACGTGACCTGGAGCGATGCCATCGATCTCACGCCGGTGGCCGCCTCGTGCTTCGTGATGATCATCGCGCAAAGCGCCGCAACCTCGCGCAGCTTTGCCCAGCGTCATCACGAGCGCGTCGATGACGATGGCGACATCCTCGGTTTGTCGGCGGCCAACGCCGCCGCCGGGCTAAGCGGCACGTTCGTGGTCAATGGCAGTCCAACGCAGACCGCTATGGCAGAGCGCGCGGGCGCGCGCAGCCAGGCGGCGCAACTGGTATTCGCCGGGATCGTGTTGCTGGTACTGATCTTCCTGACCGGCCCGCTGCGATATCTGCCGCGCTGCGCCCTGGCGGCGATCGTCTTCACGATCGCGGTGGGAATGATCGACGTCGGCGCCCTGCGCCGTATTCGCAGCGAAAGTCCCGGGGAATTCCATCTCGCCCTCATCACCGCTGCCGCCGTCGTCGCGGTCGGCGTCGAGCAGGGCATCCTGCTGGCCATCGCCCTATCGCTCTTCCGGCATGTGCGCCACAGCTACCGGCCGCACACGGTGGTGTACGCGCCGGCCGCGACCGGCCGATGGATGCGCGTGGCTGCGACGCCGGGGACGGAGACCGAACCCGGCCTTATCATCTATCGCTTTGGCGCCGATCTGTTTTACGCGAACTGCAACCGGTTTGCCGACGAAGTGCGCGCCCTGGTAGAGCATGCGCCGACACCGGTCCGCTGCTTCCTGGTCGATGCGGGCGCGATCACGGATATCGACTATTCGGCCGCGCAGTCGCTTCGCGATCTGCTGAACGAACTGGCCCACCGGAACGTTGCGATTCTCTTCGGACGCGTGAGCCCATACCTTCGCGCCGACCTGGACCGGCACAGGATTACGCCGATCATTGGCCAAGCGCGGATTTTCTCGACCCTCCACGAAGCGCTCGCCGCGGCGCGTGGCGACGCCCCCGGCGGAGGTCCGCAAACCCCTGCCGTTTAACCGGCGCACTGGGCGCGCTTCGCACGCCTCATTGCCTCTGTCGTCCGTCCTTGACGGTCACTCCGCGACCTTACGTCGCCTAGCGCCGGTCCGAAGCGGGCGCGGAGCGGCCGGTATTGGCGAGGTCCTTGAGGGCGATAATCACGCGGATCCACATATCGGCGCCGATCGAGTCGCCATTTTTTTGAAAAAACAAGACGCGCTCGCGGGCTTTGTCGAGCGCATTTGCTCCGTAAGTATCGGCGTAACTTTGCGCCGCGCGGTGGACGACATAATCCGTGATCACCATGGAACAATTCTATCAGAGCGCCCAGCCGAGCGCGAGACGCGGACGTCCGACTCGATGCGCGGAGTCGGCTCGTAGCGCTTCAGCAGGGCGTCGGGGCTCAGCCCTCGGGGATCGCGCCGTTCCACAATCACGCCGCCTACATCGATCACCCGATACACAGTGACGGGCATTGGCGCCATAGTGCGAGGGTCCAGAGTTCACGGTCGAAAGTCTGGGGTGCGCGGCTCGGTTTCCGACCGTTCGCACCGGGGACGCAGGAGAACAGAGATGAAATGGACGGTGGCATCGCTAACCGCTGCGGCGATCGCTCTCTCTGCGGTTTCCGTCCAGGCCGCCGGGCCTTACGACGGCACCTGGCAAGTCGAAGCCGCCGCGGCGGGCATACGCGACAGCGCGACCGGCCGGCCGCGATGCGAGGGCCTGCGACTGCGGTTCGAGGTCAAGGACAACCAGATTCAAGGTTCGTTGGCGCGGTCGCCCCAGGGCCGCGGCCGTGTGACGCAAACCGGCCGCGGCGCGACGCCGGTTACGGGAACGGTTCAGCCTGACGGCACCGTCCATGCCCGCTGGCAGAACTTCACCATCACCGGCAAGCTCACCGGCGATAAGGCGGAGCTGCGCTGGACCGGCCAATGCGGTCCGCGCCTGGCGATGGGCGGGCGCACCGAACCGACGGAAGGGTCGGGTTCCAGCAGCGGCGCGCGCTAGCCCTCACCGGGCGCGCGGCAAAACCCGGGACGCCGCTATCGCCACAGCCATCTGCCTTTGCGCCAGACCCAACGACGGCCATCCCAACGCCAGCGCCCCTTTGACCAATACCAGGGATGGTTGGAGCGCGGCCGGGGTGGACGAACTTCACGCCGGGGCGGCGGCATCGGCGGCCGGCTCTGCGCATTGCTGGTAAACGGAAAGGCTAAAGCCGCGAGCGTCGCGGCCAGCAGCCATCGCCTGTCATGCATCAGACCACCTAGGGTTACTCCCGCGATGACGCTGCGCACCCCCTCGCGGCGAGCAAGGACCGACGGTAAAGGACGCCGAGGACATCGTGGAGTTCCGCGCCGGGCCGCTGTTGCGCAACAGCGTCATCGCCCAGGCGCATCCTCGATCGATTTCAGCTCGGCCGGCGCGCCGCCGGCCAGCCTGCGCCAATTCGCGGCGTCATAAGCGATACGCACATGATCGGGGATCACTTGGGGGTTGGACGCGCTCGCCATCTCGGCCGCAACTTCGGCGGCATCGTGCCTGGCCCTGACGGCCTGACCGCTGGCCGGATAGACGAAGCTGGTGCGCCTGGTGCCGATATCGCCGACGACGAAGGCGCCATCGGGTAGCATGCGATAGAGGATCATTTTGTCTCAGGCCTTCATCGGTATGAACTCGATGGAGGCCACGCAATGCTCGCCGCCGACCCGGTCGACTTAAGCGTCCTAAAGCCGCCTGAAAGCATCCAACAGAAGGCTTCCGGCGGGGCCATCGCCGCCCACATGCAAGGCGTGAAAGATGGAGGTAGACATGGCATACAGGAAGATGACGGGGGTTATGCTGGCCCTGGCGCTGGCGGCGGGAACCATCGCCACGGCGCAGGCCGCCGGCCGAGTCGGCATCGCATTGCTGCCGCCGATGCCGGTGACGACCATGCCGGGCGGCAGCGTCGTCAGCCCGACGTTCCCCGGCACGCCGAGCGGATTGTTCGAGCCGCCAACCCCTGGCCTCGCAACGGCGCCGCCAACGACCTCGTTCACCCCGCCACAGGCGGTGCCTTTGATCGCGCCCGGCTCGCCGCACCGCTAAAAGGCGGGGCGGCGGACGCCCGACAGCCACCGTCGTGACTTTGAACGCGCCCCGCTCTGGCGGGGCTCTTCATGCGGCGTTCAAGACAAATCCGGCTCGCCTTGCATCTGCTCCTGCAGCCAGTTCTGGAACTCGGCAGGCCATGCGAAGAACTTTCGCTCTGCGCTCACCAGGATCTTATAGTGCCGGTCGAGCCGATAGCGATGCGCCAACAATCCACCGACCGAATCATACTCTGCTTCGAGATCGGCAGGATGGCCGTCCCTGCCGCAGGAGTAGACATAGTATTGTTTGGAGCGCTTGCCTCCGACCAAATTGCTGCCATCGCTGTGAGGCCTAGCCATTCGACTGTTCTCCACAAACCAGAACCTGCTCTCGTCTAGGCCGGTCGCGACCACCATGGCAAGGCGACATTAGATCGCTGCAGTGCCGGCGCGTCCGACAAGGCAATCGCATTTGTCGCCAGCAAAGGATTCCCCACGGAGACGGTGAGGCCGTGAGGAAACAAGTATTGGCACGCAATACCCTTGCTCTTCTCACTGCCTCATCGCCTGCGTGGTCCAAGCTCTCCTGCCTCACCCAGGGCTTCCGCCGAGCGGTTGGCCGGCTTTTCTGGGTCAGGGCGCTCCGCCGGCCCTTGCGACCTTGCCGATCACATAGTCCCGGTCTTGGCGCGGAAGCATGCTCAGCAAGAGCAGCGCCAGATCGCGCAACGGCTCCCCCTTCGCGATCAGCTCCGTCTTGTCCTGGTTGGTGTACTCGAGCGTGATCTCGTGCGGGCCCTCGCGCTTGGCGCGCCAGAGCTCAGGAATACGGTTTGCCATAGGTCGTCGTCGATGGCCTTTGCGGTCTGCGACCGCACCCTACAATCTGGAGCGGCTATAGAGGCAAGACCTCGTTTGAAACAGACTAGGTGCCGGGCATGCGTCCGGGTTCAGGGTGACTCTGAAGATCGATGGGGCTCCCCATCGCCTCAATCACGGCACGGCGAGCCCGCTCCGCCTCTTCCTGGGTCTGGTAGGTGACACTGAGAAGGGGTGCGCTGTAGCGATTCTGGATCGAAAAGCCGTATCCATCCCCTATCGACCCTACGCCCCCAACCTTCCATTTCTGCGCCATAGCGATGTCTCTCGGTGCTGGACGGTTATACCAAGAGCCTATCGTGCGGGCTTGACCAAAGCCAGCCGACTTGGTGACCCCGGCCATGCCCCGCTTTGATAGCGATCCCGCGAAGCCGAGCGTTTCGCTCTAGAACGCCCGTTCGACGTGATACCCGCACAAGATCATGTTGACGATGTCGCCGTCCGCCGATAGCGGCAGCGCGATCCGTTCGAAGGCGAGATAGCGCGCGTCGGTATCCTTGCGGAACTGAGCGCGGATCATGTTGGGTCGGCATTCCCGGACAACATCGGCGAGCTGCTCGCGGAGCCGCGCATTGATGCCGTCGAGGTCGCAGTCCGACATCAGCCTGCCCGTGAGATCACCATCATAGGCAAAGACCAGCTCCGTGCCCCACAACCTGACGCGAAAATCGCCGCCGCCGACCACGTCGAAGAGCGCGAGATAGGGCAGCAGCGGGACCAACTCCTCGGGCAGGATGCTGGCCCGCGGCGGCGCCTTGGCCGAACCCTTCTTTTCCCGCCAGTAGTCGTGCAGAACTTTCAACTCGTGATGCAGCGGCTCGGTTAGCCGCTCGAGGGTGCCGGGCATCGTCGTCCTCCGGAGGGCTGGCGCGCGCGGGATGTTGTGGAGCGCCGGAACGCCGTTGGTAGCAGCCCGCGCCGCACAGCGGCATCCGGCGAGCACCCGATATCTTCGCACCGCGAAACCGTAAGCGCCGCCGCTTCGGCAGCTGTTATTGACCAATGATGAAGGACGCGCAATCGCGTTTGTGACCGCACCAACGGCAGGAAGGGATTCACCACAGAGCGGGTGAGGCCATGAGGAAAGAAGTATTGGCGCGCTTCGCGCGCCGATTCCCTTTTTCCTCTCACCGCCTCATTGCCTCTGTGGTCCATCTTTAATAGTACCGTGCGCTCTCCGCAGGGCCTCCACATGCGATAGCCCTGCGGGTGAAGGGGAAACGAGGAGACCTGGGATGAGCAAAGCGAAGCAGATCGCGCGCGCGGCGATCGTTCTGGCATGGGCCACCGTCATGAGCGGCGGCGAGGCCAGCGCCGATCAAGGCATCAGACTCCTGGCGCCCCCGGTCGACACCTGCCGCGCCTACACGGCGGCCGTATTTGGCAATAACCGGATGACGCTGGTGGGGTTCAGCGGATGGTTCCTGGGCTTCCTCTCGGGGATGGCGCAAGCGACCGGGATCGATTTTCTGCGCGACGCGAAAGAGGAGGATTTGAATAAGCGCCTCTACGAAGAGTGTCGAGCGCAACCCGACAAGTCGCTCTCCAGCGTTGTCGAGGAGATGGCGAAAAATCTCATGGCGGCGCACCAGAACCGGCATTGATCAAGATAGACCCGCGCCGGTGACCCGCTCGGCCCGCCGCACTCAGCCCTTGCGGCAATCGGCGCGATCCTTTATCTAGCTGTACGTTCATGGCCACTCGATTTCCCGCATTGCTCTGCTTCATTGCCGCCCTGCTCGGCAGCTGGAGTGCGTGCGCCCAATCTTCAGATTCAGACCTGATGCTTGGGCCGGTGCGGCTCACCGGCAACGAGCCGAGTTATCTCGACCTCGGGGCCGGCGCCTTCGACCTTCAGGGCCATCCCGGCACCGGAACCGTGGCTGAGGGAAAAGCCGAGTTCCGCTATGGTCAGAAGCTCTTCTATATCGGTCCGGCCATCGGGCTGCTCGCCAACACCAGGGGCGGCGTCTTCGGTTACGCCGGCTTCTATGCCGATTTCGCGCTGGGCCCCGTCGTGCTGACGCCGCTTGCCGCGGTCGGCGGCTATCACCAAGGCGGCAGCGAAAATCTCGGCGAGGTGTTTCAGTTCCGCACCGGCGGCACGCTGTCCTATCAGTTCGACAACCAATCCCGGCTCGGCGTGCAATTTGCGCACATCTCCAACGCCGGACTGAGCAGCCATAATCCGGGTGAGAACGAGCTGCTGCTGACCTATGCGATGCCGCTGCACCTTCCCTTCTAGACCCGACGTGATTTGCGATCGCCGGTCTCGCGCAACCGCCTATTGAACGAGCCGGGCGCGAAGACGATCGAATTCCGCGCTGCTGATCGATCCGGAATTCTTCAGTCGGTCGAGCTTATCGATTTCGTCGGCAACGCTGAAGCCGACCACCCGCCGCAGCTCGTCACGCGCGTGCTCCGCCCGCTGCATATTGCGCTCCGCCATGCCCCTTCCCTGCGTGATGAGGTAGGCGAAAATCGCGATGTAGGACGCCAGGATCAGCGCAATCACCCAAAGCGCTTTGCCCCAGCCGGAAATATCGTGGCGGCGAAACAAGTCGCCCGCGACGACAAAGAGCAACCAGAACCACACGACGAAGACGAACACGGCAACGAGGTCAGCCAGAAAATTGGAAAAGCTGAACCCGCCTTGGAAGAGCATGGCGATCCTCCCGCGCTTTGCCGCCCCGGTCACTCTCTTTGCCGAGCCTATTTCTAGCGCGGATCGGACGGCGCCGTAATCGGCGAAATCCCCTAGGGACCGATGGAACTCACGGTAGGGAGGTTTCACCGATCAGCGAGCGGTGCCGACGCGCTTAGCGGCTGGGCGCGTGCTTCTCCTGCGCGAGGAGATGATTGAGGCGGGCATTGACGCGCCGCAAGGAATGGGAAAACACCTGCTTTTTCGCCGCCAGACCGCGTTCGGCCGGGAACTCCTCCACCGGGTTGCGCGATTCGGCTTTGCTGCGGCTCGCGCGGCGATGATGACGCACGATGTCGCGCGCCCGCGCCCGCCGGGAGCGCAGCCAGCGCGCGAGCTCGATCAATTGATCGCGCGACAGGCTCTCCAGCTCGGGATAGTGGCTGCGCGCCACGGGTCCTAATTCGTCCTCGCTCAGAAGACGACGCTCGGCGGCAATCGGCATGCCCATCGTCACCTCCTCCCTGGCCAAGGGACCATGACGTCCGGAGGTTAGAACGGCGCACGGCCTGTCCCGATCCTTGAACATGCGTCAAGCGATTGCCCAGACAAAGATGAGCGAGGCGACGCCGCCGAGCGCGGTGCGCACCGCGTGGCGATGGCCCCATTCCGCCACCAGCGCATGCAGCGGCACGTCGGTC
>Ga0335076_10003997_pt1 | contig 14873 bp, 12 predicted proteins | sample Lox_Sample_25_FD_206717 | JGI IMG/M metagenome (GOLD analysis project Ga0335076, IMG submission 206717) | Soil microbial communities from Loxahatchee National Wildlife Refuge, Florida, United States - Lox_Sample_2.5 | ecosystem: Environmental > Terrestrial > Soil > Wetlands | place: USA...
ATTTGAAAGCATGGGGACTTAGTACTTATCTGCTGGGCGATATCAGGCATGACCCGGGTTTTATAGGTATGCCCTATGGCAAGCCTAAATTATCCGATTGCTCAATAAATATGATCACCGCGTGGATCAACCAGGGATTTCCAAATTAGAAGAATCAAACAAGACAATATGAAAAAACCAATTGCACTTGCAGCGCTTGTCATATTATGCATAAGCAGCGCGTACAGCCAGTTGTATATGACGAGAGCAGGTTTTATCGGCTTCTATTCCAAAACGGCTTTGGAAGATATTATTGCGGAAAATAACCAGGTTTATGCTGTTATTGATCTCGGGAAAAAAAACATGGCATTCAGTGCTTTAATGAAAGGGTTTATTTTCCAAAAAGAACTCATGCAGGAACATTTCAATGAAAATTATATCGAGAGTGATAAGTATCCCAAAACTACTTTTACTGGTTCCTATACAGGTGATGTTCCACCGGATGGAAATGGAGTATACCAGATCAAAGTGAAGGGAAATCTCACTTTGCATAATGTCACGAAGGAAATTGAAGAACCCGCCACTCTTGAAATGAAGAATGGCAAATTATTGGGGAAATCAGAATTTAAATTAAAGCCGGAGGATTTTAATATTAAAATTCCTTCCGTCGTCAGGGATAAAATTGCCCCTGAAATTAGTGTGGTAATCAACATAGATTGTAATACTGTTAAATAAATATATCATGAAACGACTCCTGTACTTTTCCTTTTTTATAATATTTTCCGGAATGTTACATGCTCAGGACAGCTCCCTGTTGAAGATGCTCAATGATTCCATGACTGTGCACACAAAGCCATTTTATGTGACCGGAACTTTCAAAGCCATGCATATAGTCAATATGCAAACCATCGAAGCTCCTGCTGCCGGTTCCCTTACTTTTGTCATTCAGCATCGCTTCGGTCAATTAAACAGCGGCATTTATAATTTTTTCGGACTCGATAATGCCACGCTTCGCCTGGGACTTGATTATGGCATTACCGACCGGCTTGCAGTAGGTGTCGGAAGAAGTTCTTATCAAAAAACTTATGACGGGTACCTGAAATACAAACTGCTGAGGCAAACCGATGGATCTGAAAAAATGCCTTTGTCAGTTAGCATATTGGGTACTTTTAATTACTATACTCTGCAATATCCTGCTGCGGAAAAACCTGATCTGACTAACAGTGACAGGATATCTTATACAGCTCAATTGCTGATTGCAAGGAAATTTAACAGGAACCTGTCCTTTCAGTTTACACCGACCTTTCTTCATTATAATCTCGTGCCAACAGATGCAGATAAAAACAATGTTTTTGCCTTGTGTGCAGGCGGCCGTATGAAAATTACCAAGCGCATGAGCATTAACGTTGAATACAATTACCTGCTTCCTAACCAGGTAGTTTCCACACCGGTGCATAATTCATTTTCACTTGGATGGGATATTGAAACTGGTGGACATGTATTTCAACTCGTTTTCACGAACTCACAAAGCGTTCTGGAAACCCAGTACATTACACAAACAACAGGCAGCTGGGGCAATGGGGGCATTTATTTCGGGTTCAATATTTCCAGAAATTTCAATATTACCAAAAAAGCAAAAAGCAGCGTGAAAAGCTGATGCAGGATTGCATAATGATGATCCGGTGTGAATGAGAAGTAAAAAGAAATTTATTTTCCGTCAGGAAAGCAAACCTTTTTTCATTGCCTTTGTAAAGTCTTCATAGTCTTTTTCTGTTTGGTCTGCATAGGCAACGGCAAAACGGCTGATGGCATCATCAAGGATTTCACTTCTTCCCATATACCCCGCCAGCACAGAAGGATTTCCCGTTTTTGCATGTGCGCGTGCCAGCATCCGTCCGCACAATTTTGCGTATGCTTTCAGTACTTCATTATCGAAATGTTCTACATCTGGGGAAATCTTTTTATCACGTAACTGTCGCAGATAGAAGTGACGTCCTGCCGGGCCGGTACTCCAGCCCAGAAAGATATCGCTTGCTGTTTGAACGAGCCGCTGGCCTTCAACCACACGCTGACCACTATGCGCAAACCGGCTCTTTCCTGTATAGGGTTCAAGCACGCTTTCCTTAGCTTCTTTTACCTGGATGAATAAGGGTTCTTCCCTGTCATTCATCATCAACAGTACGTAACAACGCGTTCCCACACTGCCTACTCCCACCGCTTTAACAGCAAAATCTACGATATGATATTGTTCTAATAGCCAACGGCGGTCGCCTTGTAGGGTCTCCATATAATAATTCAGTAAATGGATGAGAATATCCTTATCGTTAGTAGTTCTATCGTGATAAATCAAGGGGGGCTGGTCGGCAATCTCAAAATTCCCTGAAACGTTTTTTGTCGTTTTATATAATATTTTTTCAACGTTTTGTTTTTGTGCCTGCAGGATTTCATTCTGGAGCATCTGTCGGGTCTCTGTGCTTTTCGATTTTTCGCGAAGCGTCTGAAGATCGAATTTCATATACCAGAGATCAAGCGTATTCAATTTCTCAAATTCGATCAGATGATTCCTGTATGATTGGGAAACGATAAACGCGAGTTCCCTTGCATCCCGCTCCTTCAGTTTGTTGTGTCGTCCAGCCAATACAAAACTCGTCGCAAGTCTTTTCAAATCCCATTCCCAGCTGGCCGGCAGGGTCTCATCGAAATCGTTGGCATCAAATACCAGTGTTCTTTCCGGAGTGGCGAATCCTCCGAAATTCATGAGATGGCAGTCACCCATTGCCTGAACCATAATATTTGTACGGGGAAGTGTGGACAGATCATAGGCCATGATACCTGCTGTACCCCGGTAAAAACTGAATGGAGATATAGACATTCTTTCATGCCTCACCGGAATCAGTTTAGGCAAACGGTCATGGTCAGACGCTTTGATCATATCTGCCACCGATGGACGGGTCTTGTTGAGTTTGAATTCTGCATGTTCCTTCCGTCCTACCTGCTGGCGAATGCTTTTACCTTGCGCGAGATAATCCATATACAGAGGTTTTGAAGAAAATTAAGTTAAAATAAATATACGAAACGGAATTGTTATTAATAAAGCAGTATAAATAGAGCCACATTTTCTAATTTTAGAAATAAATCTTTCTGTTGATGAGCCGCCGCTTCTTCATGTTCGTTTTGGCATTCCTGTTATTTACACTGGTAGCCGGCCAGGCTAAGATCTCCATGAATGATCTCAAAAAGGAGATCACAGATACTTTAAGCCATCACAAAGGAAATTTCGCACTGGCGTTTAAAAACCTTTTCAATGATGACGAACTATTCATCAATGAACATGAACTTTTTCATGCCGCGAGCACCATGAAGACTCCTGTCCTTATTGAATTGTTCAAACAGGCTTATGCAGGCCGGTTCTATTTGACAGATCCAATTCTTATCAAAAATGAATTCAGGAGTATTGCCGATAGCAGCATGTTTAGTCTGAATCCAGCAGACGATGGCGACACCGATCTGTACAAGCATATCGGCCAGGAACTTCCGGTCAGCTACCTGGCTTATCGCATGATTACTTTAAGCAGTAACCTGGCAACAAACTTATTGATAGAACTCGTGGATGCGAGAAATGTAACGGCAACCATGCGTGAACTCGGTGCTAAAGATATACAAGTGCTTCGTGGTGTTGAAGACAATAAGGCTTATGACAAAGGGATGAATAATATGGTGACTGCCTATGACCTGATGTTGATTTTTGAAAAAATGGCTAAGGGTGAAATAATAAATTCTACTGTCTGTGCAGATATGATTAAAATTTTGCTCAACCAGCATTTCAATGAAGTAATTCCTGCGGGGCTGCCTCCCAATGTAAAAGTGGCTCATAAAACAGGGTCTTTCACCGGTGTTCATCATGATTCAGGAATTGTTTTTCTTCCGGACGGTCGCAAATATGTGCTGGTTATTCTTTCTAAAAACCTGGACAATGATGAAACTGCAGTAAAAGCCATGGCTTCTGTCTCAGCCATGATTTATCATTATATCACACAGTGAGGGGGAACAATTTTGATTATCTATTTTAATGAGGCCATATCTATGACAAAGCGGTAGTGAACATCTCCTTTTATCATTCTCTCATAGGCTTCGTTGATTTTCTGCATTGGAATGACTTCCACATCGGCTACGATATTTTTTTTAGCACAGTAATCCAGCATTTTCTGTGTCTCTTTCATTCCTCCGGTCATTGATCCTATAATGCTTCTCCTGTTTTTTGACAATGCAAAAACTTTTACTTTAGGATCCTGGGGAGGCAAACCTACAATGATCATTTTGCCATTCATTGTCAGCAGATCAAGATATTTTTCATAATCGTGGTTCGCTGAAACCGTGTTGAGGATGACATCAAAATAGCTGTCATGGCGTTTCATTTGTTTTTCATCTGTTGACAGCAGGAAACGATGAGCGCCTAATTTTTTTGCATCAGCTTGTTTTGACTTGGAAGTACTGATAACCGTTACCTCTGCCCCAAAAGAAACCGCAAATTTTACTCCTATATGTCCCAGTCCACCCAAACCAATAACTGCAACCTTTGTTCCTTTTCCGACGCCAATGTAGCGCAAAGGCGAATAGGTTGTAATGCCTGCGCATAACAAAGGCGCGACTGCTTTCAAATCAAGTTTCTTGGAAATAGCATGTACATAACGTTCATTGGTTACTATCTGTGTAGAATAACCTCCCTGCGAAAGAGTTTTGCCGTCGCGTTCAATTGCATTATAAGTCCCGGTAGCTCCCTCCTTACAATATTGCTCAAGATTTTTTTTGCAGGGTTTGCATTTTTTACATGAATCCACGATCACGCCCACTCCGGCCAAATCACCTTTTTTGAATTTCTTCACTTTCTTACCGGTTTTGACCACCCGGCCAACGATCTCATGCCCGGGCACCATCGGATATATCGATCCCCCCCATTCATTACGCACCTGATGCAGATCACTATGACAAACACCACAATACAAAATTTCTATTTGTACATCAGCCGGACCCGCTTTTCTCCGGTTGAATTGGAATGGTGATAAAGGGTCATGATCATTAAAAGCGGCAAATGCTTTAGTTTCTATCATATCATTAATTGATGTAAAGATGTGAAAATAGGGAAATGAAAATTACTTCATTGAACTGTAAACAAATTTATACAGTGATTGCCATATTTGTAGATGATCTCATGTAAATATTCCAAACTTAATCCGCATATTTCACTGCGTACACTTCGGCCTTCAATTCAAGGCTGACGGTTTCAGTCGTTTTGCATTGGATAGAGAGCGGTAATGCAGGATTGATATCATTCGCCTTAATCTCTGCTGCACCCCAGGACAACCCGCTCCAGATCATTTTATCGTATTGGATTTGCAAGGGAACTGGCTTGCCGTTCTGCGTGACTTCTATTTTCAAAAATTCATTCATCTTTTTTCCATCAGGTGGAGCTCCGCCCCAGGAGCGATAGGGGAAACCCCAGTTATCAAACTGCTGCAATAAAATGCGTATGTCCTTTCCCGTTGGGGCTTTTATTTGCGATTCAATATTGTTATTACCTGTTTTTTTGAAATCGGCCTGAATTTTATCTATCGTTAAGGGGATCCGGACCGAATTATCTGTACCGAGATTATATTTTTCCCCGGCATATTCATCAAAACCTGCTACAACAAGTTGTTCAGGTCCTAGTGTGGCAATCTTGTCGCTGATGATTGGTTTGAAGCCGCCGTCAGCAAACAGAACCACTGCTTTTGTATACTTATTGACAGGCAGTTCAATTGTAGCAATGGATTGGGAAGGATTAACAAGCGTCACAACCGTTCCGTTTATTCCTTCTGCTTTGAATCCATATGGTTTTGCATTCCCGGGAATCCCACCAAAAGTGCTCCATAAGCCATATTGTTGCAGATTATGAAACATGCTTTGCGTTTTCGAGAACCATTGTGCATCCCTGTCGTTGATTAATTCCATATTGCCATGATAGACATTCACCCATCCTCCTCGCGCAAGTTCCAGGATCAGCATGCCCTTCCATGCATGATCGGCTCTGTAATAGCAGGTACCGGTTTTGCCGGTCATAAAACCGCAATTGTCAATTCTTCGCAAGGGAAGGCCGTTAAATTCAAATTGCCTGACCATATGATCAGAATAAATATCCTGGGCGCGCCAGATATTCATGGCAGGTACATCGGCGAATCTTGGATCTCCACAATAAATAGTATCAAAAACTTCAAGCCATCTCGGGTCAACAGTCTTTTTAAATGGAGCATAGGTGTTGTCCATATCACCCCCAAATCCGTTGTATCCGGTAATGAGTACATCCGGATTTCTTACCCTGAATTGTTTCAGCATATCCATTAAAGCCAGCTTATTCATCTCTTCGATAACTTCGGGTAGGTGTGCCTGTTTGGCTGCTTCGGTAGTGGCTTCAAAATAGGCAAAGTCGAATTTGAATGCACGAACTCCTTTGTTGTACCATATTTGTAGTGTTTGGCCCAGGTGATTTAAATAGCCGCCACTGAACAGACACATAATATTAGGATCAGTAGCGAGAGAATCCTTCCATTCGGGAATGACTTCAAGGAAACGGCCGCTTCTCGTGGCGATGAGATTGGTTGAAAACCACATACCCGGCTTGATGTTATTTTCTTTACAGGCATTCAGCCACCTGTCAGGACCATTGGGCCAATGTTCTTTGTGCCAGACACGGTAGCCGCCCATTTTATCAAACCAAAACGCATCCATCATATAATAATCAAACTGTACTCCGTTTTTTTTCAGGCGAATTACTTCATTCAATTCACGCATGGCTAATTCTTCAGTAAGTGGTGCATTGTCTGATAATTCATCATAAGATGACCAGTTATTATAAATAGTGAGCGGCGTTGGAGGACCGGAAGTAATATAATTATTCGCAACCTTAGTATCTTTTACAAAACCGGATGAATCCCTATTCCACAATTTTAAAACCGGGTGAAGTGCAAGGCTGGCTCCAACCGTATTCCTGAGAAATTTCCGTCTTTGCATAGTGATATGAATGAGGGGATTGAATGAATCCTGGGATAAGATACAAAGAGTTTCAATTCATGCATGCATTAATAAAGCGTCTTGTCTCCTTTTTCCTTCCACACCTGAAATACTTTTTGTGCATCATTTCGGCCAATCGCAATCATTTTGATTGTGCGATGTTCATCCGACAGTTTTAATTCATCATAAATAAATGAATCATTAAAGCCTATTGCAGCGGCGTCCTGCCTGGTGTTTGCAAAATAAACTGTTTTAATTTGCGCCCAGTATATGGCGCTGAGACACATCGGACAGGGTTCGCAGGATGCATACAATTCGCAATCGTGCAGGTGAAAATGCCTGAGTTTTTTACAGGCATCACGGATAGCTACTATTTCAGCATGCGCTGTTGGATCATCGTTCACAATTACCTGGTTCCACCCCTGTCCTACAATTTCATCTCCCAACGTGATTATACAGCCAAAAGGTCCTCCCTGGTTTTGTTCCATTCCTCTTTCGGAAAGACGTATTGCTTCGAGCATGAATTTTTCTTCCTTGCTCATTTATTTTTTTTCAAAAATAAATTTATTTTATTTACGGGCTCTTGCTGAAATGTGCACTAAACAAAAATCCCGCCGGAGCGGGATTTGATGAGTATAGCTGAATATTTTATTATCCGATATGGTTAAGCTCTTTGCCTTTGTCTCGAAGCCGACTTCCGCTTGGATTTTCTCAATGCGGCATCAATTCCTTTTTTCAGGTTTTCGTAAGTAGGCTTACCGCTGAAAGGTTCTCCATTGATGAAAAATGCGGGAACATTGGTGACTCCTTTTTCAATTCCTTCACGAATATCTCCCTGGACCTGCCAGCCATAGGTTGCATTTACAAGATTGTCCAGGAATTTTTTATTTGATATTCCTGCTTCCCTGGAATGAAGTTTTAAACTGGTCGTACCGAGGTTACGGCGGTTGTGGAAAAGAATGTTGTGCATTTCCCAAAACTTGCCTTCCTGCGCCGCTGCAACTGCAGCTTCTCCGGCCTTAAGGCTGCGTTGATGAATCTTGGTTTGCGGAAAATGCCGGAAATTAAATTTTACCTTCCCTTCATATTCTTCCAGTAATCTTTTTACTACCTCATTCGCCTTTGCACAGTCTTCATTTTCGTATTCACCAAATTCGACAAGCGTTACGGGTGCATCTTTTTTCCCAACAAATACGTCCTTCGGTTCAATAATTTCAACTATTTCTTTTTTGAAAGCCATATTTATTACTCCTTTTTATTTATTTCTTATAACAAATCCAATAGTTAATGGTTGATATAAAGCTGAAATGCCACCGCTTGGGCGATGGCATCCGCAAATTAACTCTTTTTCGTGAGATTTGATCAAGGCCATGTTCCTATAATCAAAGCCAACATTTTCTTAACATTTCTTTACGAAGTGGCCTTTTTTTCCTTGCTTTTTTTCGTAGATGATTGATTATCAACAGAGTTTCGAACAAGATGTTCGTTCCGGAAGACAACGATTCCATCGAATACATCTACGAGAACTGGTTTGGACTTATCAATTTCGCCCGATAATATCTTTTTACTCAATTGGTTAACTATTTCTTTCTGGATTAGCCGTTTTAAGGGTCTTGCTCCGAACTGGGGATCAAAACCGTTTTCTGCCAGATAATCTATTGCATATTCGCTAAACTGCAGGTCAACCCCGTTTTTAGCGACTAACTGGGCGAGATTATCGAGCTGTATCCTGATAATGCCCCTGATTTCGTTTTTCAAAAGCGGTTGGAACATAATCACTTCATCGATGCGATTGAGAAATTCAGGTCGGATCGTTTGTCTGAGTAAATTCATTATTTCAGATTTGGTCTGTTCTACAACCTGCTCCCTGTTTTTCTCGGTTACATTTTCAAAAGCAGCCTGTATAATATGACTCCCGATATTACTTGTCATAATGATGATGGTGTTTTTGAAATTTACCACCCTGCCTTTATTATCAGTAAGCCTGCCATCATCCAATACCTGTAGCAGCACATTGAAAACATCCGGATGAGCTTTTTCAATTTCATCGAGCAGCACAACACTGTAAGGTTTTCTGCGAACGGCCTCTGTCAGTTGACCTCCTTCATCGTAACCCACGTAACCCGGAGGTGCACCAACAAGCCTGCTCACGGTGTGCTTTTCCTGGTATTCGCTCATATCAATCCGGGTCATCATGGTTTCATTATCGAAAAGATAATCCGCTAATGCTTTAGCTAATTCTGTTTTTCCTACTCCTGTAGTGCCAAGGAAAATGAACGAACCGATCGGTCTTTTCGGATCCTGCAGACCTGCACGGCTTCTCCGAATCGCATCTGCGATGGCGCTGATAGCTTCATCCTGCCCGACTACGCGTTTGTGCAATTCATCTTCCAGGTTCAGGAGCTTTTCTTTTTCCGATTGCAACATCCTGGCCACTGGAATTCCTGTTGCTTTTGCGACTGACTCAGCGATATCTTCGGCATCTACCTCTTCTTTCAATAAACGTTTTTCACTACTGCCTGACAGTTCTTTAGAGTAATCGTCAATAACTTTTTCCTGCTCTTTTATCTTACCATACCTGATTTCTGCTACTTTTCCATAATCTCCTTCCCTTTCTGCTTTTTCGGCTGCGAGTTTCAGGCTTTCGATTTGTGACTTTGCTTCCTGAACTTTTTCAACCAGTTCTTTTTCCTGTTGCCATTTTGCTTTCAATGTATCTCTTTGTACACTTAGGTTTCCAATTTCGACACTAAGTTGCCTTGATTTGTCCTCATCATTTTCGCGTTTGATAGCTTCCCTTTCAATTTCCAGCTGACGGATCTGCCTTTCGAGTTGATCCAGTTCTTCGGGCATGGAGTTCATTTCAAGCCGGAGTTTTGCTGCACTTTCATCGATCAAATCAATCGCTTTATCAGGCAGAAAACGATCCGTGATGTATCGATGAGATAATTCCACCGCTGCGATGATCGCTTCATCTTTGATGCGCACGTGGTGATGTGTTTCGTAGCGGTCTTTCAGTCCGCGCAGAATTGAAATGGCATCTTCTTCATTGGGTTCGTCAATCATCACTTTCTGGAAACGACGTTCGAGCGCCTTATCCTTTTCAAAAAATTTCTGGTATTCGTTTAATGTGGTTGCTCCAATGGCCCTGAGTTCGCCACGAGCAAGCGCAGGTTTTAAAATATTCGCAGCATCCATCGCTCCTTCTCCTCCTCCTGCACCAACGAGTGTATGAATTTCATCGATAAACAAAATAATTTCTCCATCACTGGTACTGACTTCTTTGACCACACTTTTTAATCGTTCTTCAAATTCGCCTTTATATTTTGCCCCGGCAATCAGCTGCCCCATGTCTAATGCATAAATGATTTTTGACTTCAGGTTTTCGGGAACATCGCCATTTACAATGCGATGAGCCAGACCTTCTGCAATAGCAGTCTTACCAACTCCCGGTTCACCCACCAGTATGGGGTTGTTTTTTGTTCTGCGTGAAAGAATATGGAGTGTTCTCCGGATCTCCTCATCCCTGCCTATTACCGGATCCAGTTTTCCAAGTCTGGCCAGTTCGTTTAGATTCTTGGCATATTTGTTTAATGCGTTAAACTGTGTTTCCTGGGTCTGGGATGAAACAGTAGAGCCTTTACGCAATTCTTTGATGGCAGTCGTCAGGCCCTTTTCTGTTAGTCCTGCGTCTTTCAACAGTTTGGCCGTAGAATCACTGCCATGGATAATCGCTAATAGCAAATGTTCGGGAGTCACGAATTCGTCCCCGAATTGTTTGAGTATTGATCCTGCACGAAGCAATACATTGTTCGCTTCCCGGCTGATTGATTGAGCAGGTTCAGTTCCGTTTGCTTTAGGAAGCTTGTCGACCAATTGCTGAAGTTTTGTTTCAACCAGGTTTACAGTAACATTATTTTTCTTCAGCAAATATTCTATGGGAGAATCTTCCTGTTCTAGCAACGCTTTCAACAGGTGTTCCGTTTCAATATTTGGATTTTGTAAATTAAATGCTAATTGCTGGGCCTGCTGTACGGCCTCTGCAGCTTTTATGGTAAAGTTGTTTAAATTCATAGCTGTAATTTTCTTCTTAAAACTCAAAAAATGGCTCAAATCTTAATCCAAAACAGGAAGGCTGAAACTATGTCATTCAAAATTAATGAGATCTGTCGACAGTTCACCCTGGCTTGTTGTTTTCTGTTATTATGTCGGGCTGGAATTGCCCAATCCGATTTCAGCCAGGTCGATCAGTTGTTGAAGCAAAACCAGAAAGCTTTGGGGAATAATTTTGTCGCCATGGTTTGGAAGGATGGCAAAATGGTATATCAGAAGAATATGGAGAAAGAAGTCGGCGATTTCAATGCCAAAACCCAGGTTCCTATCGGTAGCTGCAGTCAGTGGCTGACTGCAGCATTGGTCCTGACATTTGTGGATGAGGGAAAATTATCCCTTGAAGACGAGGTGAGTAAATTCATTCCCATTTACAAAAAATATATGAAGACCTATATCAATATCCGGAACTGCCTGACTAATACAACCGGAATTCAGGCCGATCCTGCAGGAGCTTTGAAGTTATTACAAAAAGGTAAGTTCGAATCCCTGGAAGATGAAGTGAGCTCCTTCGCGTCCAAAAGAGAAATCGCTGCCAATCCGGGAACTGAATTCTATTATAGTCATGTGGGTCCAAATATTGCGGGACGCGTATTGGAAATTATCGGCAAAAAAAGTTTTGACCGGTTGATGCAGGAAAGAATATTACGCCCTTTAAAAATGCATGGGACCACATTTGCGGATGATAAAGGCGGAGCAACTAACCCTTCAGCAGGAGCTCAATCTACAGCCGCTGATTACATGAATTTTCTGATCATGTTGCTCAATAAAGGTGAATTTCAGGGAAAACGCGTGTTGAGTGAAAAGTCTGTTGAGGAATTGGAGGAAATACAGTTTCCTGATATCCCCGTTAAATATTTGCCGAAGGAAGCTGAAGGGTTACACCCGGGATTAGGTGATTGGATCCAGGTTCAGGACAGTGTGATCAGCAGCCTGAATCTGTCAGGCACCTGGCCTTATATTGACAAATGCAGAAATTATGCTGCGATTCTTATGGTAAGGGATCCGCAATCAGAACCAAAGAAGGAAATATACCTGCAGTTCAGGGAGGCTGTTGACAGACAATTCAGCTCGGCCTGCAGGTAGTAGAACGTGTGTTAAAATATAACCCTTCAATGTCATTGTATTCTTCAACTCAGCTCATTCCTCATGCATATTTTATTTTTGCGTCCTCACCTAAAAATTTTATGTTTTACTGCAAGCTTTATTCTTCTTCAACGAGTTTACGCCCAATATGATTTTACTGAAACAAATCACCTGCTTGACACCTATCAACACCAGTTGGGGAACAATGTAGCAGCTATTATCTGGAAAGATGGGAAAACCATTTATAAAAAAGAACTTGGCAATTTTACAGTGAATACAGAAGTTCCTGTTGCATCCTGCAGCAAATGGCTGACAGCAGCCCTGGTAATGACTTTTGTTGATGAAGGCAGGCTTTCTCTGGACGATTCGGTCGGGAAATACCTTCCCCTGTTTACACAATATGGTAAGGGATCTATTAAAATAAAAGATTGTCTTTCGCATACCACCGGACTCGAATCTCCATCTGTTACACTTCTCAGCCTGATCGGCGAATACAGAAAACGCGAACACATGATTTCATTGGAAGAAGAGGTGAATGATTTTGCCCGAAACAGAAAATTGATAGCTAAACCGGGAACAGAATTCAGGTACAGCAACATCGGCCTGAATGTAGCGGGGCATATTGTCGAAGTGATCAGTGGGAAGAATTTTGAAAAGATTTTCCAGGAACGCATCGCCATTCCGCTTGGTATGTTACATACCAGTTTTGCCAAAGGAAAGGGCCCGGCCAACCCTTCCGGCGGCGCTTATTCTACCGCGAATGATTATACGAATTTCCTGGCGATGATACTGGACAAAGGTGTTCATAGAGGGAAACGCGTACTTAGTGAGAAAGCAGTTGCAGAAATGGAAAGATCCAGGATTACCCTGGCTATGGTAAAATACGCTCCTGATCCGGCAGACGGTTATACTTATGCGTTAGGTGAATGGGTGGAAGAAACTGACCAGAACGGCAGTAGTACTGCTGTCGCCAGTCCGGGTTTATTTGGTACCTGGCCCCTGGTGGATATCTGTCACCAGTATGCGTGCATTTTTCTTGTCAAAAGCTTTCTGAGCAAAAAACAGAGAGACATCTATCTGCGTATCAAACAATCTATAGATAGCCAGATGATTTCTACCTGCCTTCATTGAACATTGGGTGTTAATTATTGAATATTGAATATTTACCTCAAACATAATAATCAATGATAAATACTCAATATTCAATGATCATTAGATATATCGATTGATTATATTCTCCAGCCACTCCTGTTTTCCGCTGAGCTGTTTGGGTTCGCCATTGGTGATAGCAAAATTCCTCAGGTCTTCCAGGGTCAGTTTGCCTTCTTCAAATTCCTTTCCCTTGCCTGAGTCAAAAGAAGCATAGCGATCTTTCCTGAATTTTTTATAAGGAGATTTTTGAAGAATATGATCCGCAATAATCAGCGCTCTCGCGAATGCATCCATGCCTCCGATATGAGCCAGGAAAATGTCTTCCAGGTCGGTGGAATTTCTTCTCGTCTTGGCATCAAAATTAACCCCACCTCCACCGAAACCCCCGGCCTCGAGGATGATGAGCATCGATTCAACCAGCTCATTCAGTTGCATCGGGAACTGATCCGTATCCCATCCATTTTGTGCATCGCCCCGGTTGGCATCAATACTCCCCAGCATTCCTGCATCAGCAGCTACCTGCAGTTCATGCTGGAAGGTATGACCGGCAAGTGTGGCGTGATTCACTTCAACATTCAACTTAAAATCTTTATCCAGACCGTAGTGATGTAGGAAGCCGATTACAGTGGATGCATCATAATCATATTGATGCTTGGTAGGCTCACAGGGTTTTGGTTCGATGAAGAAAACTCCTTTGAATCCCTGTTTCCGCGCATAGTCGCGGGCCATGGTAAGGAATCTTGCCAGGTGATCAAGTTCACGTTTCATATTGGTATTGAGCAGGGACATATACCCTTCTCTTCCACCCCAGAAAACATAATTTTCACCGCCCAGTAAAATCGTTGCATCAAGGGCATTTTTAATTTGAGTTCCGGCATAGGCCACCACTGAAAAATCGGGATTGGTGGAGGCTCCGTTCATATATCTCGGATTGGAAAAAACATTGGCTGTTCCCCACAAAAGCTTCACACCACTGGCTGATTGTTTTTGCTTTGCGTAATCAACTATGGATTGCAATCTTTTTTCATATTCTGCAATGGAATCTCCTTCGTCGATCAGATCAATATCGTGAAAACAATAATAAGGAACCCCAAGTTTCGTAATAAATTCGAAAGCCGCATCCATTTTATCTTTTCCACGCTGTACTGCATCCGCAGAAGCATTCCAGGGAAAATTTTTAGTTCCCGGGCCAAAAGGGTCACTCCCGGTATTACAGAATGTATGCCAGTAACAAACCGCAAACCTGACATGATCTCTTAATTTTTTTCCTGATACAACTTTATTTTCGTCATACCACTTAAAGGCAAGCGGATTGTCTGATTGATGGCCTTCAAATTTTATTTGTCCAATGCCCTTGAAAAATTCTTTGCTGCCGGTAACGATACTCATAGTTTGAATTTTTATTTAATGAGATGGAGAAGATTTTTTTTCCAGTTTTGATAGGCCTGTTCAACCTGTGTCCTGACTTTAAGATCCGGTTCAATGCGTTTGATGACATGCAT
>Ga0335076_10003998_pt1 | contig 14871 bp, 16 predicted proteins | sample Lox_Sample_25_FD_206717 | JGI IMG/M metagenome (GOLD analysis project Ga0335076, IMG submission 206717) | Soil microbial communities from Loxahatchee National Wildlife Refuge, Florida, United States - Lox_Sample_2.5 | ecosystem: Environmental > Terrestrial > Soil > Wetlands | place: USA...
ATCTGCATCCTGCGCAGACTGCGAAGTCAGTCGGGGGAGCGGGATTCGTGGATATCCGGTTCGGGCTTAGAAATCCGGACGAAATTAAAAAAGCAAGTACAGTATCTACCAGCGGATACCTGGTTAAAAATTACAGCAATATGGGTTTGAAAGAAATTATTGAGGCAGAAAGGCAGAACAAAAGCAATTGATCAAATCTCCTTGAAATTTATTCAACCAAACCGGTCATGAAGTAAAGTTGCCTGCCTGTTCATATACTAATTCAGTTACTGAATGTTAAGAAAAAATGGTTGTTTTTTATATGATTTTACAGCTGTACCGTTTATTTGTGCAGGCAGCCATTTAGGACTTTTCTTTATTATATCCAGATACACGTCATCTATAAGGTACAACGCAGATTTAATCAGTAAGATGTCATGAATGGTTCCGTCTTTATCGACCGCAAATGAAACAATCGCTCCTCCGCTAAAATTGCCAACATTATTGACAACTTCATCCGGAACCTTGAGATTCCGGGCTAGATATTTTTGCCAACCCTCTACTCCACCGGGAAATTGCGATTCCCGGGCTCCAACTGTATCTTTTGTTTTATCCCGGGTTGCATCTTTTGTTTCAACAAGCGCTCCGTCCTGATAAATCTCTTCCATAGATGAATAGCCGGCATATCCATATACAACCCATATTCCATGCTGTTTGTTGTTCGAAAAACTGCCCGTTGAATCAATGCGGCCTACTATATCATAAAAAAATACCTCCCGTTTTTTACAGTATTTTTTTGATCCCTATATTGCTCTTTCCTTATCAGGGGGCCCTTGATACGGTAGTAATCCTTCGCCCAACAGGTGTCATTGAATTTATACTGCACCGTAAAATAATTTGCCTCATCAGATCTTACTTCATTATTGTGCGCATCATAATACCTGATTTTTTGTGCTGTGGCAGAGCTTAGATACAATAAAAGGATGAGTGAACCAATCAAAAGTTTGGGGAGCATGTGAATTTGTCCTTAATTGTAAATGGAAATGGGCTGTATATCTTCCATCACGTGATTTCAAATGTAATCGTTTTTCTTTTGTATTTCAATGTGTAAAAAATATTTTGATCCTTTCTATCGATGTCAGCATTAATTCATCAATCTCAAAACCCTGTCCGGATTTTTTTCATCATAAATCTATACCTTTAATATCTTTCCAGGACGATAAAAATTGCAAATATGAAAGACGAAACTTCCTCAAACAGTATTCCCGAATCAGAAAATTCAGGTATGGAAACTTCATCCAATCCAGGCTCTTCCATCAATCGCAGAAAATTTGTGGAAGTAGTTTCCACAGGCGCACTCGCGTTCACGATCCTGCCCAGGCATGTGCTGGGCGGAAAAGGATATGTTGCCCCAAGTGATAAAATCAACCTGGCTTATATTGGCTGTGGCACACAGGGTATCCGGGAACTATTACCCTTGCTTGCAAACACACAATTCCGGGTCATCGCGGTCTGCGATCCCAATAAAGAAGCGAGGGGTTACAAAGACTGGGCGAAGGACTGGCTCAGGGGAGAAATCAGGAAAGCGATCAATAACCCGTACTGGACTTCGGGCGGCGACGATATGATCCCTGGTGGAAGGGATAATGGAAAATCGATCGTTGATCATTACTACGCCAATGTTCATCCCGAATTGAAATACGGAGAGTGCAATGCGTATGCAGATTACCGTGAGTTACTCGATAAGGAAAAAGGCCTCGATGCTGTTAAGATCATGACTCCGGACCACCTGCATGGCATTTTTTCAATAGCTGCGATCAAGCGGGGCAAACATGTACTGGTGCATAAGCCCTTGTCCAATCGCCTGCTCGAAGGAAAGAAAGTAATCGAAACAGCACGTAACAATCCAAAAGTCATCACTCACCTCATACCCTGGGACTCCAACGGGTCAATGGAACAGGTGATGGCCTGGATTAATGGAGGAGCCATAGGTACATTGAAGGAAGTGCATAACTGGACTAACCGTCCCGTATGGCCGCAGTATCCGATGATACCCACTGATACGCCTCCTGTTCCGGAGGGGTTGGATTGGGACTTGTGGCTGGGACCGGAAGCCGATCGTCCTTATCATCCTAATTATACAAATATGGTTTTCAGGGGATGGTATGATTTCGGCGGAGGTTCCATGGCTGATATGGGACATTACAGTTTGTGGACTGTTTTCAACGCACTGCAATTAACATCTCCCGCTGTCATCGAACCCAACCTGAGTCATGTCGTGAGCATGCATGATCCGGTTCCTTTCCAAATAAAAAATGATTTTTCTTTCCCGATGGCAAGTACGGTTCGTTTCAAATATCCGGCCAATGGATCGAGACCTCCTGTCGATCTCTGCTGGTATGATGGGGGCATGCGTCCCCCAAGGCCAACGGAGCTGATAGAAGTCAATAAAGATCTGCCCGCTGAAGGAATGATGTTTGTGGGTGACCAGGGAAAAATTCTTGCGGGGTTTAATGTGCAAAATCCGCAGATCATCTCCGGTAAAAAAATGGATGCAATGCCTGCTAAAACAGACAATCGCAGCCAGGTTGAACAAACTTCCTCAGCTCTTCCTTTATTCGTTGAAGCCTGCAAGAGCGGCAAACAATATCCGGGAAATTTTATGGAAGCAGAATTTTTAACTGAGGCCGTTAATCTTTATGCAGTTGCCCTGCGTTCAGGAAAAGGCTTGCAATTTGATGCTTCAGGCAGGACAATCACCAATTCGTCGGATGCCAATAAATATTTGTCACGCGAATACAGGAGCGGCTGGAATCCCGATACAATATAAAATTGATTTACTGATTTAGTCGTTTACAAAACTCAACATGAAAAATATGAACAGAAGAAAATTCATCAGCAATACTGCCCTGGGTTTGGGCAGCGCTTTGGCTTTGTCACAAATCCCTGAACAGATTTTTCCGCGTTCTGTTTTCAAATATGCTGATATCCCGATCGGCTTTCAGACATTCCCCATCCGGGATATGTTATCGAAAGATTTTTCCGGCACATTGAAAACAATGGCAGGATTTGGATACAAGTTCACGGAAATGTGTTCTCCGCAGGGATATGCACAAATCGGATTCGGATTTTTGGCAAACACAAAACCTGCAGACATCCGCAAAACCATTGAGGACGCGGGTCTGGAATGTAAAAGTTGTCATTTCGGTTTTCCCGAACTCACAGATAAGCTGGATGACCGGATAGAATTTGCACATGAGCTCGGGCTCACTCAAATGATATGCTCGACTTTCTGGCTACCTAATACAGCTACATTAAAAGATTATCAGGATGCGGCAGACAAGCTGAATAAATCTGCCGAAAAAATCAAGCAGGCCGGAATGCAGGCAGGTTTTCACAATCATCATTTTGAATTTGCTACACTGGATGGGCAGTTGATTTATGATGCCCTGATGAATCGTTTCGATCCCAACCTGGTCAAAATGCAATTCCAGACCCAGGTCATTACTCTCGGTTTCAAAGCTTCCACGTATTTCAATAAATATCCCGGACGGTTTATTTCATCGCATCTGTCTGATTGGACTGCCGACAAGAAAGAAGTACCTATTGGCCAGGGAGTAATTGACTGGAAAGAATTTTTCGCTGCAGCAAAAACAGGTGGTGTAAAAAACTATTTTGTGGAAATGAAATTTGACACATTCAAGGACAGCGCTTCCTATATTCATGGACTTTGAAATAAGGATAGCTGAATAAAAGAGTAATTGATTTAGGAAATATTATTGCAACCATTTCCCTTCAAAATGGGAGAAATCCTTTTTCAACTGGTCAAATCTTTTTCGCTGGGCCAGATAACGTTTTTTTATCCCCGGGTGGTTGTCAGATCGGTAGATTTGGTAGCTGATGACCTTATGTTCTCGTGAATCGGCACCCAGTTTCATTTTGAGCAGGTGCATCTCATGTCTCAGTTCATCAATTTCAACTCTTAATTGTTCGAATTGCTTTTTAAAATTATCTATCCCCTCTTTTACTTCAGCTTCCATTTTTTTTGCCTTCAGTTCCGACAGGTAGTCATCAAATATGCGGAGAATATTTATATCATTATTTAATTCGGCTATCCATAAACGATAACGAAGATGAAGACCCATGATAGAAGGAATATTAGCCATAACAAGCAACTTTTTGAGTGATAACAGAAAGTTACTATAAAAAAGATCAAAAAAAATTTGGCCCTTTTAATTATGTTAACGTTATACCGTATAATCCTTATTTCGCGCTCAACTTTCTATACAAAAAATCCAGCGCCTGTGCATCTGGTAGAGGTTCGGTTGCAGGGCTTTCACTGAGTGCCATTATTTTTTTATCAGCGGTTTTGTAAGCCCCCCACACCGGAAGACCTTTACCGTTAGGGTTTCCCGTCTTAACAAAATTTACCCAGTACCATGCCATGGTCGTTGCGAGCTGATGATCGACGGGTTGCCAGGGACGGTTTACAAACTGCAAATTGTCGTAAGCATAAGGAACTTCCCCTGTGTGAAATGCTCCATATTTAACATATTCGCCAGTTGCAGGTGGTTTGCGTATGAACCGATATACATATACTGCTGATCCCTGGTCGCTTTGGATATTTGCCCAGGTATAATTCTGTGCGCCAAAGATCATGTCACGTGAAAGTTTCAACTGCGAAACAGCGGCTTCTGAATCCGTGCTTGCCGGATAATATTGTAAAAATGTTTGCGTGTCAGAACCGTATTTATCTTTCGCCTCTTTTTTGAATTCTTCCGCTTTTTTCATCGGACCAAATAAAAACCCTTCATCTTGATTCCAGCCTGTCAGGAGGGAGACATGATTTTCTCTTCCCTCAGTAAAAATATTTACAATGGCATCGGGCAATACATATCCATCGATGATCGGTCCGCGAAAACCAGGCGTTTTCTTCAACAACTCTTCTGCCGACAGGGAGCGAAGATCATTAATTGATGAAAGATGTAAGGACTCCGCCAATTTTTTGCCATCCTCTTCTGCCTTTTGCAGCGTAGCATTTCCGTTGGTGAAACTTGCCCCGCTTTCACCAATGGCTTTCTGAAATAAATTTTTTGCCAATGGTGATGCAACAAGACAGTTCACACTCATGGATCCGGCAGATTGCCCTCCGATAGTCACGTTGTCCGGATCGCCGCCAAAAGCGACGATATTTTTTTGCACCCATTTTAAAGCTGCAATCTGGTCCATCAACCCATAATTCCCGGAAGCATAATTGCCCGATTCGGCTGTCAGTTCGGGATGGGCAAAAAATCCGAATATACCTACCCGGTAGTTGATACTGACGAATACCACTCCTTTTTTTGCCATGGCTTCGCCGTCGTAGATGGGAACAGCACTTCCTCCGCTTATAAAACCCCCGCCATAGATCCATACAAATACAGGACGTTTTTCATTGGAAGATTTTGCCCCGGTCCAGACATTCAGATAGAGACAATCTTCTCCAATAGGTTCTTTTGGAATCAGGAACTCTTCCGACCACATGCTGAAAGGAGCAGGCTTGTTTTGCATGGGACTTGGTCCAAAACGATCGCATAGTTTCACCCCACTCCAGGGCTGGACCGGTTGTGGAGCTTTCCAGCGAAGCTGGCCGACAGGCGAAGCAGCAAAGGGAATACCTTTGAAAATATGGACTTCATGCGTTGAATTTTCCGTTCCGGAAATATATCCTCCTTCCACTTTTATTTTATCAAATACAGAAAATGCCCTTTCATTTTTTTTGAATCCAGAAAAAATTAAAAAGGGCATTAATGCCATTGAATATAGGGAGAATTTTTTGCTGACCGTCATAAGGCAAAGCATTTAGGTAAATGAAAAGATTAGAGGCCTAAATATATTCTCCCTGCGGTCATTTAACAAAAAAAAGCGACAAATAAAGGAAAGGGCGATCAAACTCATGGAGGGATCATTCACCTCTACAGGGCTCTCAGATGATCAGAGACTTCGTGTATTTTGTAATAGGCGCGATGAAGTTTGACATTGGAAGCAGGCGCTACCACCAATGAAAGCTTTTCGATCAGGGTTTCGCTCGAATCCAATCCGAATGCCTTGTCTTCGCCCAGTGCGATTTTCTTGATGCCGAAATAACTGTTCAGGATAAATCCATCCCGAACCGAAAATTCATTATCGTAAGAAAGGAATTTTTCCAGAATCACGAATCGAAAATCTTCAGCGATTCTGTGCTTTTTGAGAGAAGGATACCGGCTGGCAACATCTAATTCCTTATTACAAATCATCTCGTCAACAACCCTCCTGAACATAAGTCCGACACGGGGTTGCACTCTGAAACCGAGACGGAATTCAACGCGGATTACCTTGTCGGGCACCAATTCCTCCACACCATATTCCATTGTATAGGGTTCATCGGTACGTTCGATATGAACAAACCAAAATACATCTGCTCTTTTGGGATTATGACTGAAGATTGAATAAATAATTTTCTGCTCGATCTGGGTTGGCCGGTTTGCCTTGGTGAGGTAAATCAAATGCGAAGAAAACTTCGGGGTTTTTTTATCCTTACTTAATATTTCAAGCAACGGAAGATATTCAAGAAGGTTGACAAAATGGAAGAATAGTCGTAGTGTTTTCAATCAACTAAACTGATTAGGTTACGATTATTTCTTATTTGTCCACTTTTTGCTGGACCAGAAAAATTAAAAAATTCACTGTAAGTGAAAATACTTATTTGCCTTGCTTCTCGTTTTTAAGAGTTGTTGATTAAGGTGTTTCACTTATTAAAAGAGAAAAAAGTCTCTTTTTCGGAAAGAATACCCAACTCGGGAATAATCACTTCGCCTCATATTTTTCAATTCCATGATAATCTTGATGTTGTAAGTCCGGAATGGAAATTGAAAATTTCTGGTATAGTGAAGAAATTAACCTTATCCTATGTGCAGATGGAAAACCATATTATTGATATTGATCTTTACGGGGATCAAACAGGTCATTGGACAAACTCATGTTCAGACCAATTGGTTCTTTCAAAATCCTTCCACTTCTTCTACAATTTCCCTGGCCTTTGCCTCGGCAAGTACTTCGGGAAATTTGATTGTTGTGCATTTAGACTGGGATAAACAGAGTGTACACATTAATACAGTAACCGACAACAAAGGGAATACCTACAAAAAAATTAATGGAACGACAAACTGGAACGGGGCCAATTATGCTGCCGAACTCTGGTATGCTTATAATATTACCGGAGGTGCGGGAGCGATTACTGTTACCGCTAAACTTACCGGCAACACGACAAGTTTTTTCCAAATTTATATCAGCGAATATTCGGGGATTGCATCATCGATAGATCCTCTCGATCAAAACGCAGTGGCTCCAGGTAATACGGCTGCTGTCAGTAGTGGGGCAAAAACTACCACTTATGCCAATGAGTTAATCTACGGAGCAAGTATTGGAGCTTCAGGAACGCTGACAAAAGGAGCGGGATTTACCAGTCGATCAACTGCAAATCAGAATATTATCGAAGACAAAAATGTTAGTGCTACTGGTTCCTACAGTGCAACATTTACCAGTGCAGGTGGTAACTGGGTTGCACAGATGGCCACATTTTTTTCATCTGCCATTATTTTACCTGTAAACCTTTTGTCGTTCACCGGAAATTGTAATAATAACCAAATTGTATTAAACTGGACTACAGCTTCTGAAAACAATAACGATTATTTTACTATTGAGGAAAGCGAAAACGGCAGTGACTGGAATGTAATCGGGACGGTGAATAGCAAGGGCAATTCATCCATTGCGCAGCAATATTCGTTTACAACTACCGGCACTGCTGATGAAATTTCTTATTTCCGTCTCAGACAAACTGACCTCGACGGGAAATTTGTTTATTTCAATGTGATAAAAGTCAATAATTGCAATGCAGTTTTATCGGGAGTAAATATCTATCCCAACCCTACAGACGGACAGTCTCTTTCAGGAAGGATTTCTCTTCAACCCAATGCGACCTGTTCAATCGAAATATATGACAATATGGGAAAAAAACTGGCTCGCTTCAGTTCTGTTCAGTCTGAATTCAAAATCAGCTTTCCTTATACGCTCCACACCGGAGTCTATTTTGCAAGATTCTCTTCGACAGGATATGCCACGACAATTCGCTTTTTAGTAAAAAATTAGTATCAATTTGGCCATGTTCATAACCTTTAGCATTGAGAGCTATAGTAGAGTAGCAGGCGCTTTATTTATCCTATACATACTGGCCACTTATATATTCAGCTGGATTTTCATTCGAGATATTTTGAAGTCGGGGGCCACAAAATATGTGTTGTATCTCTCTACTACTTCACTGATTGCCTTCTCTTGTCGTCAGTTGAGCCTTTTATTCTCAATTACATTATTTATGGAAATTTTTAGGGCTAGTTTTATATCTCGACGTATTAAATACTTGCTTGCACTTTCAATATAATGGCTTCTTTACTTTGACATTAAGATGATCATGATAACTAGATTCGAAAACTATTAATGCGTATAAAAAGATCAATTTTTTTAGCAGCATTTGCCATTATTGTTCTTTTGGTCTTCGAGTGCAGTACGAATTATTTCCCTGGCCCGCTGAAGTGAGCTCTAAACGAAAATAGGTTCATTGAAAAGTTCGGAATAATGAAGTTATCAATATCATTCATTTTAGAAAATTGTATTTTTAGTTCTAACAATATACTCTCGTATGAGTAATGGTTTCTTCGCATATATTGAACGGTTAGAGTTCCTCTCTTTTTTTTCCGGCTATCCTATCGTCTATATGTTGATAACATTTTTAACCGGAATGCGCAAAATCAAAACTTTCACTATTGCGGAACGCATTCGGTCATTGCTGCCTTACGCTTATGCCTTGACAGGGACGCTGTATTTGGCTTTTGAATTAAAAAAATGGTATTCGGATTATTCGGGTACTCACACTATGCCGGGGGTCAACGGCCAGTATTGGTTGCTTTGGGCACTTGGTTCAATATTGTTCTGGATTCCATTTTTCAGTAAAAAAACGATGATTAGCTTTGTGCATAGTCTTCCTTTTTTCCTCTTGTTGCTGAAGGATATCTTTTTGCGCATGAACTCCGCTGTTAGCCGGGAAGATCTACGAAACGAGATGATTACTTATACTTTCAGCATCCTCCTTAATTTGACAACACTCCTGCCGGTTCTCCTTGTAAATCTTTTTGTTGAGCGGTACAGAAAAGAATAATCGCTCCCGGATCTGGCCTTTCTTTTCCATGGTTTTTTTTGTCAATTTCATGTTCATTGTACAATTCCTGATTGAATGCAGCACTTCGGATGACAAAAGTTTTGCGAACGGATGATAACAGTCATAGTTTAAAAATGATTTAGTGAGTTTTTTTGGTGTCGATATATGAATTGCTTCAATGATTTTAAAATAGACTAAAATTGAATGTTATGAAAGTACTAAGCAATAGAGTAATATTCTTCCTGCTGTTTTTTTTCAGCATGTACGGTTACATTGAAAGCTGTACACATAAGGATGTGGTGCTGCCGGAGGAATCGACAGGCACACCAATTATTAACCGCGGAAATGGGGTATTCCTGCCAGGCTCTGAAACGGCTGGGGATACATCTCAGTGGAAAATGGACCAGGTTCACTCCAGCACATTGTGGTCTGGAAGCTACCTGGGACAATCCGGCTTATTAACAGGCCGTTTCAACGCGTTTGGCTTGAACAGTCTTCCCGATCCGTTGAAGCAGTTATACGTTACGCCGGGACAGCCTGTAAAAGATACATCCTGGGCATTTTACGAAAATGATCCTACGAAAACATTTTTCTCCGGCTATGTGCAGATGAACACTTCTAATACGGGTGAACCCGGCAGAGACGGAGGATGTTACCTGGGTTATGTTAGTGCGCCCAAACCAATTTCCGGCACGCAAAACCTGACAGACTCCAATATTGCCGTGATCAGAACAACCAGTGTTGAATTTGATACGAAGAGCGCGGGTTATATTGTTACGATGACCTTGACCTGGCAGGGTGGGCTTTCTGCACCTAAAGACACTTCTATCAACGGAACTTTAACTTATGTGAAGAGATCTACTATCGGTGAAGGCACAGCGAATGCATATGATGTGTTTGGTCTGCAACTCAATTTTCAATTCAACTGCAGATCCTTTGGCATCACTACTTCGGAAATTTCTGATGTTATTTCAGTGCAGTGTAATATGAATTTTAATAACAAATAGGCAATCACACATAAACTCAGATTTTATGAAAAGTTCGCGGATTTTGATCGGGTTGCTGTGCTGCGCGGGTTTGGGCTTAAGCAGTTGTTATAAAGACGTAATTCTCCCCCCGGCCTCAACAACAGCGCCTCCCCAGTTTGTAAGTTTTAGCAATGACCTTATACCCATATTTTCAGCAAACTGTGCATTATCGGGTTGTCATGTACCTGGATCGCAATCGCCTACTCTCACACCCGATTTAGCCTATGACCAGCTTGTGGGAGGAGGATATGTCAATACTGTCGTTCCTGAAAAAAGCATACTCTACATAGAAATTAACGGAGACATGTCAATTCATATTCCTTCGGCTGATGACAGACAAAAAATTTATGACTGGATAAGGAACGGAGCACCTAACAATTAAAGTGATTTGAAAAAAAGATTAACATGAAAAATATTTTAAATAAAGCAAAAAGTTGTTCAGCAATTTTAATTCCTGCTTTTATTTCGCTGTTAATTTTAAATAATAAAATTTTGGCACAGGACGCCCAGCCGGCTCCTAAACCGGTGAAGAACACTTTTGAAAGCGTGTGGCTGATCGATGATCAAACGGTAATGGTTCCCGTAAAAGGAACTTTTGAAGCAGATATACAACACAGGTTTGGAACTGTTCAAAATGGTTACCAGGATTTGTTTGGAATTTATGGAGTGTCAAATATCCGATTGGGATTCTATTATGCACCCATTAAGAATTTATACCTGGGTTTTGGTTTGGCCAAAGAAGGTTTGCTTTGGGACGGAAGCGCTAAATATGCCATTATGAGGCAAACAAAAAACAAATATCCCGTAAGTATTACCTATTATGGGAATATGGGATACAAAACCGTTGCTGATCCCTCACACACGCTTTTTACTTATAATACAGAACGCCTGTCGTTTTTTAATGAGATCATGATTGCCAGAAAAGTAAATGATAAATTCTCCGTGCAGGTGGCATTTAGTATATCGCACCAGAACTCGGTACCGGCCTATTATGCACAGGGAGACACATCAACCTACGTCTTCAAGAAAGAGAAGTTTAACATGATTGCCATGTCAGTCTGTGGCAGATATAAATTAACCCGGCAAACTTCAATTATTGTTGACTATGATCAGCCGCTCACCCCCTGGCCGACCAACAACCCCCATCCTAACATAGCATTCGGGCTTGAATTTAACACCAGCGGACACACCTTTCAATTGTTTGCGGGAAATTATTCCCTGTTAAGCCCCCAATTGAACAGTATGTATAACAGTAACAACCCATTCAAATTTACCCAGACTGATGGAACCAAAGTACCAGGTGGTCAATTCATGATTGGTTTTAATATTACCCGGCTGTGGAATTTTTAGGTTTGATGATTCTCCCTGGAAAAATGGCCTCGGGTGAGTTCTTTGTGACATTCAATAAAAAAGTGATTTTCAAAATCGCTTTTTTATTTTTATCTTATGAAAAATTTATCGGTATTCACTGTGTCATTTCTGCATGCTAGCCTTGTTTTGGTGCTGTTGACTGATTTTTCCTGTAAGGGCCGGGCGAAAGAAAATACCGCAGCTCCTGAAGAAACGCCAAAAACAAATCACTCAATTATAAAAAAACCTCCATCCTCTTTTAATGATACGCTGACTATAGACAAAGAATCAGCTGTCATTTATTATGCAGATTCCCTGCAGATGGAAGGGATAAAAGCCGTAAACAAGAAAACAGTTTTTGACATGATTACGCATGATTGTTTTTACCAGATAAAAAATGCAAGGGCTGAAATCAGTGAGCATTGGAAACAAATCCACATTATTGAAGCAGCGAAGTTCCGGTATCTCTTGTTTGTTAAAGAGGATGGGAGGAGCAGTTGCATTGATCTCAATCAGAAAAATGACATTTGTGGAATATTTCTTTTTGACAGAAAAAAGGATCCCGTACTTGTTGATATGCCAAACATAAATACTCAAATCGGATTCTATTTTAGTAAATAGTTTTCCTGAGAAGATCATTTCCGCTGCAAAGGCAAATCTGCAGCCTTGTTTTTTGTCAACATGGTTCTTCATGAAAAAGAAGATAATTGATGTGCGCGGAAGCGGAAATATCTTGCCAGGGATTGAATACAGCATGGCTAATTCTTTAAAAAAATAAATCATAATTAAAATGAAAAAAGCGCTTCTTACAAGTTTGGGTTTTATTGCGGGCATTATTATGGTAAACATTGTTTCAGGTTTTATACCTTTTCAAGACAGGAAGCCCTGGCCTGTTCCGGATGAATTCAAAAACAAAAAAAACACGGTTCCTTCAAATGCCAGCTCTATCGCCGCTGGCAAAGATCTCTGGGCTACTCATTGCAAATCCTGTCACGGATCCAAAGGATTGGGTGATGGACCCAAAGCTGCCCAGCTAAAAACAGAGCCTGGTGATTTTTCAAAATCAGAAACCCAGTCTCAGTCCGATGGGTCCCTGTTCTATAAGATAGTAGAAGGCCGGGAGGATATGCCTTCTTTTAAAAAGAAGATACCGGATCAGGATGATATCTGGAACCTGGTGAATTTCACTCGCACACTGAAAAAATAAAAATATTAATATGGAATAGACAGAGGCTTCGTTGTTAACGGGGCCCTTGCGTCATGAATATTTCGCATAGGCTTGTCTGTTACCCAATCACGCAAAAGTTGAGCATGATAGTAGAAAATCATCTTCTTAACTGATGCACATCATATAGAATGAATGATGCCTCATTTACTTTCGATAGTCATTAAACTATTTAAATATTTCCTGGTTTATGAATTACAATGGATCAGAAAAAAACATTTCTCCATCGCGATCGAGACGAAAATTTGTTTTTGGTCTTGGGCTGATTTCTTTTTTGTCTGCCGCCGTTGCAGCTGTGAGAATCCCATTCTTAGGGAAAAGAAATATCATCGCATGCACCCCTGAAGACAAACCCAAAAAAGTAAAGATGCTGATGCAGGATGGTTCACTGGTAGAAATTGATGATCATTTCATTCCGGCTGATCGAAGAAAAATAACTGATACAGAACTGCAACATTGGATAAAACACAAAAATTCAAAGTAGCATGGAACAGGAAATCAATTCGAGAAGAGAATTCCTATTGACAGGATTGCTGGCCGCGGGAACGGTTGCAGGATGCTCTTCAAAGAAAAATGTTTTTGAAGAACCGAATGATGGAACAGTCGTTCCGACGGGAGAAAAAGTAAAACTTCTTTCGGTAGACGGAGAAGTTATTGAAGTGGACAAGGCTTTTTTGAAACCTGTGCCCGATCTTCCCCCGGTTTCAAACGATGAAGCCAGGAAAGGAATGAGCGGAAAAAAATTTGTGATGGTGATCGATCTGTCACGGTGCAAAAATTTGAAGAGATGCCAGTCGGCCTGCAATCACATGCATCATATCCATCCCGGACAGAACTGGATCAAAGTCTATCCGATGCAGGATGCCCCTCACACAGCGCCTTATTGGGAACCCACCACCTGTATGCACTGCGATGAGCCTCCCTGCGTAAAAGTCTGCCCGGTTGATGCAACATTCAAAAGGCAGGACGGAATTGTTCTGATTGACAGTGATCGTTGCATCGGGTGCCGGTTTTGTATGGCTGCATGTCCATATTCCACCAGAGTTTTTAACTGGGAGGATCCGGGTCTTCCAAAAGAAATTGAAGAACAGCCTTATTCCTGTGAAACCAGTGTACCACAGAAAAAAGGAACCGTCGGTAAATGCGATTTCTGTCCGGATATGGTAAGAGAAGGAAAACTTCCGCATTGTGTATCGGCTTGTCCGAATGGTGTATTTTCTTTTGGCAACCTGCTTGAAGACACCGTCACCAATGGCACCGAAACCTTCCGTTTCAGTGAACTCATGCGCGATAAGGGAGGTTACCGGCTGATGGAAGATCTGGGAACGAAACCCAGTGTATATTATCTTCCCCCGGTCAACAGGAATTTCCCTTTCGAAAATAACGAGGGTGAAGACAATACAAAGAGTTAACCAAAAAATTTTTAGCCGTGGATATTACAGAACAACAGAAAATAATCAATGATCTTTCGCCCCGAAAACTTGGGAGGATTGGACAGCTTTGGGTTTGTGCGTTAGTGTTGATTTGCGCTATCGGATTATACGCTTATAGCCGTCAATTGTCCAAAGGTCTTGTGGTTACTGCGATGAGGGATTATGCGTCCTGGGGAATTTATATTTCCAATTTCGTTTTTTTTGTTGCCATAAGCCTGGTAGGTTCACTGATCTCGGCTGTGCTGAAATTGAGTAATGTGAAATGGAGTACACCCCTGACCAGGATTGCTGAAATGATTGCTATTGCTGCCATCATTTTCGCAGGGATTATTATTGTAGTTGATATGGGCCGGCCTGAGCGATTCTATTTTCTTTTTATACATGGGCGGATGCAATCACCGATCATCTGGGATGTGATTGTGATCTCCACTTATCTGGTCATCAGCATACTGTTTTTTTATTTTCCGCTCCTGCCCGATCTGAGGCTGCTTCTGTATTCGGGTAAGAATGGTAATGTCGCATTTGCAAAATTGTACAGGTTTCTAGGCGGTTTTTGGAAAAATACAAGAAAGCAGATCAAGGCCAATAAGAGAACCATCAATGTAATGGCCACCATCATCATCCCGG
>Ga0335076_10003999_pt1 | contig 14871 bp, 11 predicted proteins | sample Lox_Sample_25_FD_206717 | JGI IMG/M metagenome (GOLD analysis project Ga0335076, IMG submission 206717) | Soil microbial communities from Loxahatchee National Wildlife Refuge, Florida, United States - Lox_Sample_2.5 | ecosystem: Environmental > Terrestrial > Soil > Wetlands | place: USA...
CGCCGCCTGCGCCGCGGAACTGACGGAAACGCCGGTCCTGTTCTTCCAGGACGACTGGCATCACGATACCGCTCCGCCATTCCCCGTCGCCGCCGCCTCGGTGCTGAACGGCACGGGGCTGACGGCGGTGCGGCCGAGCCTGCGCGCCGGCGGCATCGCGGCATCGCGCGGCACCGCGCCGTCGGCTCCCCATATCAGGGCCTGTCCGACATCGCCGCGGCGTTTCGGAATCGCGCTGAATAACTACTTCGACCAGGACGACGTCTTGGATCTCCTCCGGCGAATGCGCGGGCGGTTCTCGGACGCCGCGATCGTCGTGCGCCGTCACCCCCGAAGCCAAACGCCGCTGCGCGCGCATCCCGACGGCGTCATCGACGCACCGGCCGGTCAGCCGCTTGCCGATTTCGCCGCCGGCTGCGACGTCGTGCTCGTCGGCAACAGCGCCGTCCAGATCGGCTTGTTGCTCGCCGGCGCCGCCGTCGTCCATGTCGGAAATCTCGACCAGGTCAAATTCGACTTCTATCGCTATGTGTCGGCCGGCATCGTCTACGGCATGCCGACGTTCGGAGACGTGGCGGTCGACGACATCAACCGGTTCTATGCCGATCCCGATTGGCGTCGCCGGTTTCTCGCCAAGCTCGCCTTCGGCGACGTCGACGAATCCGATGTCCACCCGGAGGGCGCGCTCCGCGACTGGATGACGGCGCTGTTGGGATCGTCCGGCAACAAGGCGCCCCGGGCCCCCTGACCTGAAAAAGGCTGGCTGAGGAATTCCACCCACGGGGTGGATTTGCCTGTCGCCAAGACTTTCCCTATATTCGGCAAGGTCACAATTGCATCCAGCGAGAATTCGTCCCGCCGGCGATGATGCGGCAGCGCCGCAAGTGCCGGGCATTTTCCGTGGCAGGATTCGATCGATAGGCGGGGCAAGCGAGCATGGTCGACAAGTCAAGCGCGTTGGCGACGGACCCGAAGCTTCCGGGCGTGGCCTTCTTTCTGATCGGCGCGCCGCGCTGCGGGACGACCGCGCTGGCGCAGGCCCTGCGCGAGCGGGACGATGTCTGCTTCTCGGTTCCGAAGGAGACGCACTTCTTCGCGCAGATCCCCGAGAACTGGAAGCCAGAGCTGCTGAAGCAGGAATTCGTCAGCACCTTCTTTCCCGCCGACCAGCTGCAGCAGCGGGCCGCGATGGGCGAGGGGTCGGTATCCTATCTCTACTCGCCCGATGCCATCCGCGCGATCGATACGCTCTTCCCGCAGGCGAAGTTCCTGGTGATGCTGCGCAATCCGCTGGAGATGCTGCCGTCGTACCACGCCCGGATCCTCTTCATGATGGAAGAGGAGGTGACCGATTTCGAGGCCGCCTGGCATCTTCAGGAGGCCAGGGCCGAGGGGCGGGAAATCCCGCGCACCTGCCGGGATCCACGGGTGCTGCAGTACCGGGAGATCGGACGCCTCGGCAAGCATCTCGCCAACCTGTTCGAGATCGTGCCGCGCGATCGCATCAAGCTCATTCACTTCGAGGACTTCGCCCGCGCGCCGCTCGACGTCTATCGCGACGTCGTCGACTTCCTGGGTCTCGCCGACGACCACAGGACCAGCATGCCCAAGGTCAACGGCACGCGCGTCTACCGCAGCGCCCTGCTGCATCGGCTGACGACACGCCCGCCCAGCGTGGAATTCTCGCGCAAGCTCGTGCAGATGAAGATGCGCAAGCGCAAGCCCCTGCTCCTCCGTGCGCTGCGCTATCTGCGCCGGTCGAACGTAACCGGTTCGCACTGGTCGCCGCTGAGCCCGGCGATGCGCAATGAGATCGTCGACAGCCTCAAGGACGATGTCGCCCTGCTCAGCTCGCTCGTCGATCGCGACCTCAGCGGCTGGTTCGCCGACCGCTGATACCCCCGCCTATCGCGCAGCGATCAGTTCGGACAGGCGAAGGCGCGCGCCGTACACTCGTTCAGGCCGACGACGGGATATTCTTCCAGGATCTGCTTTGCCCCCAGGGCCTCGAAGATCTCGCGATAGTTGCGCCCGAAATGCCGCGTCGAGGTGGATTCTCGCTCGTCCTCGATCGCGAGGACAATCTTGCTGACCCGCACCATGTGCGCAAACACGAAGGCGCTGTCGGGATGGATGTGCATCATCACCGCCATCGAGAACAGCACGTCGAATCGCTTGTCGGGAATGGTCGGCAGAATCTGCTCGAGCGGGCCGATCTTCACGTCGACGGCCTTGGCCGTGTCGGGAAATACCTTGCCGAAGTGCGCAATGGCGGCCGGGTTGATTTCGATCGCGGAGAGATTGGCGAAGCCGTTGTGATAGAGGTGGTTGAGATTGCGGCCGGCGTTGCAGCCGATTTCCACGATGGCCGCGTCCTTCTTGACCAGGCGATCCAGCAGCGCGAGCAGCGAGGCTGAGCGCTCGACGTCGGCGGCGGCGTACCGGTCCGGGTGGTTCTTTTCGTCGGGCGGCGCGGTCCAATAGTTCTGCGCCTCGCCCTGGGTGAGCTTCGGCGGCGCATTCCGCACCTGGATCGGGCGCATCTTCTTGCGCACATAGCGATCGATCGCCTCGGGTATCAGCGCTTGGATGAAGCTGCGGGCAGGCATCTTCCGGTATCCCTGTTGCAATGTCCGAGTCAGATAAGCAGTCTAGCGCGTGAGCGCGACGGCGCTGCGGCCGAGACCATGCCCCGCTTCCGCATCGGCGGCAGCGAGGCATCCGGTCAGGATTTCAACATAGCGCTCGGCGGCGCCCTGACGAGCGAAATCGCGGGCGCGCGCCACGAGGCGCTCGCGATCGGGCGGCGTACGCAGGGCCTGCAGAATTGCGTCGGCAAGACGTTCCACGTCCCCCATGGGAACGAGGGTGCCAAAGCGGCCCTGGTCGAGAATCTCCGCCGGACCGCTGGGACAATCGGTGCTGACCAGCGGGCAGCCGCAGGCCAGGGCCTCGATCAGCACGCTCGGCATGCCCTCGAAGCGCGACGACATGACGAACAGTGAGGCGCGCGCCATAAAGGCGAACGGATTCGGCCGGTAGCCCAGAAGGTCCACGCAATCGCCGAGACCGAGGCTGGCGATCAGCCGCTCGAGCGCGGGCCGCTCCGGCCCTTCGCCCAGCACGATGAGGCGCGCGTCCACATGGGCGCGGACGCGGGCGAGCGCCCGCAGCATGGTCGCATAGTCCTTCTTGCGGATCAGCCGCCCGGCCGCGAGGAGCACCGGCGGACCGCCCGGGCGGAACCAGGGATGGTCGACCGGCTCGCGCGCCTTTTCGGCAGCCTCGTCGATGGCGACGGCATTGGCGACGGCATGGATGCGGGACGGATCGATCGACGGGATTGCGCTGAGGTTTTCGGCGACGCCCTGCGAGACGGCGATGATGGCGTCGGCCTTCGGATAGAGCAGCGGCATCAGCCAGTCCCGCGGCCGCCGAGCCACGCCCGCCGAGGCGGCATGTCCGCGCGCGCGCACGACGTTGCTTTGCCGGATGACGATACGGGTGTTCTGCCGCGACAGGAGCCTGGCGCCGAGCGCCACCATGTTCGGCGGGATCGACGTCGAGAAAAGAACATCGGGCCTGGCTTGCCGCAGGAACTTCGCGACAACCGGCAGGCTGCAATAGAGGCGGACGACATGCGGCAGGTGTCGCAGCCCCGGCACAGTCGCGGTCGGATCGATGTCGCGGAGCAGCAACGGCGCCTGTACCCGCGCGCGAAGCTCGTCGTTCGGCCGCGCCGCGAGGACGGTCACGCGATAGCCGCGCTGAGCCAGAAGCTCGGCGGTGGCGAGGAAGATGCGTTCCCGGCTCGCGACCTGACTCGCACTCAGGAGGATTGCCACATGCCCCGGCGTTGCGCGGGTTCCGGTCGTCTCGGCGGGTAGCGGGCCGGACATGGCGACTACGAGGCGAAGCGATGGAAGAAGCTGTACTGCCCGAGGCGCTCCGCGATCGACCGCTTCAAGGCCGGGTCCCAGGCGGTGTCGTCGCGGGTCCGCTTCGCCTCCTTGAAGACGATCTTGGCGCAGTCGTCCAGATAGCGGTCGTCGACTTCCGCGAAGCCGAGCCGGCGCAGCAGCGCGGTAAGGGTCGCCTTCGGATCGGCCACGAGATCGTCCAGATAGACGTCGATGACACCATCCGGATAGCGCTGCTTGAGCCGGGCGATCACCTCGGCGTTGTCGAAGTAGCCGTGGGCCGACAGCTCCAGGCCGATATGGGCGCGGCGCGCCCGCGAGGCGATGTTGTCGAACGGGTTGCGCACGACGTGCAGGAAGACGAACGGCACCGGGATCTTTGCGGGCAGCGCATCGAGAATGCCGGGATTCCGGCGCAGTACCCGGGTCGTGCCGTTTGCCTTCTTGTCGCCGATGATACGCAGCTGCGAGAACCGCCCCTGGTACTGCGACGTGACCTCGTAGCTGTAGCCGAAGTACCCGCGGCCGAAATGCTCGAAGAAGCGCGAATTGTACTGGATGGCGTCGACGACCTCGTCGAACGAGTGCCCGCGCCGGAAATGCTTGAGGGCATGCAGCTCGTGTGAAATGAGGACGCTCTGATGCGCGTCGAGCAGCGCCCCGACGAGGGAGTGACCGCTGCGCGAATAGCCGACGAAGAAGAGGAAGCGTTCCGGGCTGACGGGCACGGTCCGATAGCCGGCGAGCTGCTCGGGATAGCGCGCGACCAGATGGTCGATCGCCCTGTAGGTGGCCATCGATTCCCGGGCCCGTCTCACGTGACGGATGGCGTGGCCATGGCGCAGCAGGGCCGCTTCGGGCCGCCCGCGCAGCAGGTCGAGGCGCGCGCCGATTCCCGTTCGTGCGACGGCCGCGACATCGGCGAGCGCGTGGGCGCCGAGGAAGGAGCCGTGCCGTACGAGATCGGCCAGCAGGACCGGCGGTCTGATCGAGGCGATCGAGCGGGACGCCGTGTTGCCGTAGCTCGTCATGAATCCTGCGTGGCTCGCCGCATGCGGGGCCGGCGGCTCGGCTCGCCGCCGATCAGCGTCGCCGCGACCGGCAGGTGCTGCAGGACGGTGCCCCACACGCTCTTGAGCGTCGGACCGCGCCGACGCAGCCGGTCCTCGAGGTAGTCGATGTGCCGCAGCAGCGGCCCCATCTCGGTAAAGCTGCGCTCGATCCGCTGCCAGTCGGCGCGGAATTCGGGCGACTGCGGATCGACGCTGTCGCTGGCCAGCCGGAGGAGCCAGCCGTAGGCGTCGCGCGTCAGCGTGTTGACGTTCGGATCGCGGGCGAGTTCGTCCAGCGTGGCGCGGTGGTGGCGCAGCCCGGGGGTTATGAAACCCGCCGCGTAGTCGCGAATCTGCTGCTCGAGCGCCGGCGTCACCTCGATGCGCAGCAGGCGCGCGATCCGCGACAGCTCGTGAGTCGGATCGCCGACCATGTGGTCGTAGTCGACGGCGATGAACGGGCGGGCGAGGATCCGCTGGAAATAGGGAACGATCTGCGACAGCCACTCGGCATCCGACTTCTCCTGCGCGCCCCGGTAGGTGTCGAGGATGGCGCGCGAGCTCGCCATGTTGAGCGGATTGCGGATCGCGACCAGGTAGAAGATGTCGAGGCCGAGTTCGCTCAGCACATCCTCCCAGAACGGGAGAACGCGGATCATGCCGCCGCACTTGAAGCCCCAGAGCGGGGCGCTGCCGAAGCGGTCGCGGATCACCTGCACCGCCTCCTGGCGCAGATCCGACAGGACCGGGTCGTTCCATCGCTGCGGCTCGATCGGGCCGACGCTCGTACCGGTCGCCCGCAGCCCGAGAACACGGTGCAGGCGATGGTTTACACTCAGGAGGTCGCGGTCCTCGAAGAACCCCTTGGCGTTCTTGCGCAGCGCCGGCTTCAGGTTGTTGCCGAGGTCGACCGAGAGCGCCCGCAGCGCCCCGGTCAGCGCGCTGGTGCCGCTGCGCCCCGGACCGACGACGACGGCGACGCGGGGGCGCTGGCGCCCCGGTTCGGATGGCTGGCGCGCGTCTCCCATGGCTAGAAACCCAGCGAGGTCCGCACGAGCATCAGCGGCGTGCGCTTGCGGACCTCGACGATGAACACCTTGCGAAGGCGGTCCTTGGGAGATGCGAGCGGGCGGACGGCGTGCCACGAATGCTCGCCGCGCACGAAGAACAGGCTGCGATTTCCCAGCGACGGCGACGAGATCTCGCGGTCGAAATCCTCGAACTTCGGCGCCGAGCGGGCCGGGTGGCGGCCGCCGTCGTCGAGGACCAGCGTGTCGCCGCCCCAGGACGGGTCCCAATCCTCTTCGGTGTTGAAGTAGAAAATGTGGGAGGCGAATTTCCAGGGTGCGTCGCAATGCGGCGACACCGAGCAGCCTGTCGGCGTGTAGTGCCAGTGGTAGTGCAGGACGAAGTCGTCACGACCGATCATACGCTGGACGAAACGGCGGTAGGTGCCGCCTTCGAACTCGGCGATCAGCGCCGGCCATGGCTGCGGATAGGATTGCCAGCGCCGGTACTGCAGCGAATAGCGGTCGTGATATTGCTGCCCATGGGGCCGCCGGCGGCCGAAGACGGCCGAGAAGCGGGACTGGTCGGGCAGCGCGCGGCGCAGCCGGTCATACCCGTCGTCGGTCAGGAGCCGCTCGGCATGGAGATACGGATACGGCTTCTGCCGCCGGATCGCCTCGGCGTCGACGGCATCGAGCCGTTGCAGGTCCAACAGGGCGGGCGTGGGTTCCGTGGATTGAAGGGTGATTGCCATTTACGCCTCTGCTGTTGAAGGGTCTGATCCGAACAGGCCGCGGATGCGTTCGACCGCGCGGCGCAGGTCGGCTTCGCGCGGCCGCTCGAGCGGCAGCCGGCCCGATGCGCCGAGCAGGCCGTTGGCGCGAAGCGCGTCATGCAGGCGCCGGAGGTCGCGGGCAGGCGTCCAGTAGCCGCCGTCGATGAGCCGCGCGCGAAACCGGTCGATGGCGGTCGGCTGCCGCGGCCGGCCGGCCGGCGATCCATCGGCGCCGGCAATCCACGAACTCGTGAGAATGCGCGACGACAGCCGTTGGTCGAGGTCGAAGATCTCGACCGGACGCCGCGTGCTGAGGGCATCGGCCATCATCGACGCGCTGTCGCTGGTCACGAGGAAGGCGTCGGCGGACGCAAGCAAGGCCAGATAGGGGTTGTTCGCGTCGTTTGCAACCCATCGATAGACATAGGCCGGCGCGCGCAGCTTGCCGACGAGGGCGTCCGCAACGGCCACTGGCGTCCGCCGGCTGGTCGACACCAGAAGCGAGCCGTTGGCCTCCATCGCCAGGGCGTTGGCCCGTTCGGCCAGACGCTCCGCGCTCGCCGGGGTGATGCGGATCGAGCTGTTGCTGCCGCCGACCAATACGGCAAGCCGCGGGCGCGGCAGCGCGCCGAATTGATGGCCCAAACGGGCGCCGGCCGCCTCGACCTCGCGGTCTGCCGGGCTGTTCAGTGGGAGCAGGTTCTGCACCACGTTCGCGCGGTGCGGAATGCCCTGCTGCGCCGTCGCGATGATCAGATCGAACGAGTCCAGCGCGGCATAGGGTCCGCCTATGAAGACCAGGCGGGTGCGCCCGCCCGACGCCGCCCGGATGCGCCGCGCCATGCTCACGCTACGGCCGCCGACGGCCAGCACGAGATCCGGCAGACGTCCCGCTGGGATCGCGCCCGGCTCCAGCCGGCCCCGTCCGCAGGCATCGAGAATGCGGTCGCCGATGATGCGGGCGATGTGGTGCCGGACCTGCACCACCTCGTAGGGCCAGCCGAGTGCCGCGGCGAGGCGCACCATCTGCGTATCGTCGCCATCGCGTCCGTTGGCGAGGATCCAGGTCAGCCGATCGGCGGCAACGGGCATGGCCGCTGCGCGCGTGGCGGCCCCGGCCCGCGGCCGATCCGCCGCAGCATGGTCGATTCGTGCGGGCATGTTCATCGCGTCGGGGACGCCGATGCCGACACGGGCGAGACCGGGGCGCCGATCCGGATCGGGAGCGCCGCGGCGGTCCGGCGGACCTCCATCAGCTCCTCGTAGTGGGAGAGCAGGGCGCCCAGCGAGGCGTCCCAGTCATAGGCCCGGGCATGCGCGACGCAGGCATTGCCCATGCGCCGCCGCAGCTCCGCATCGGAAATTAGCCGGGACAGATAGGCGACGCACTCGGCCTCCTGATCCGGCGCGGCGAGGAATCCCGACATGCCGTGCGAGACCAGCGAGCTGCTGCCCGTCGCCTTCGTACAGACGGAGGGAACGCCGGAGGCCATGGCCTCCAGCGTGACGATGCCGAAGGTCTCGGTCACGCTCGGGAAGAAGAAGACATCACTGGAGGCATAGCCGCGCGCCAGCGCCTGGCCCTCGAGATAGCCGGTGAAGATCGCATCGGGCAGGCGCTCCTGCATCCATTGGCGCTCCGGCCCCTCGCCGATGACCAGCGCGCGATGACGCAAACCCTGCGCCCGCAGCGTATCGAGGACGTTCGCGAAGGTCTTGAGCCCCTTCTCCCGCACCAGCCGTCCGACGAAGGAGATCACGATCTCGTCGTCACCGATGCCGAGGGATCGGCGCCAAGCCAGGTCGCGCCGCTCCGGATTGAACAGCGCGGAGTCGACGCCGCGCGTCCATAAGCGCAGGTCGTGGCCGATGCGCTGTTCCCGCAAGACCGCGGCAATGGATTCCGACGGCACATAGACCTGGTCGCACTGCCCGTAGAAGTAGCGCAAATACATCGTCGCGTATTTCTCCAGCCAGCGCGCGCCGTAGTACCGGAGATAGGTGTCGAAGCGCGTATGGAAGGAGGCGACGGCCGGGATGCCGGAGCGCTTGGCCAAGCGCAAGGCCGCCAGACCCAGCAAGTCCGGCGTGGAGATGTGGAAGAGATTGGGCCGAAAGGCCGCCAGGCTCCGCCGGCAGGACGGCGGCAGGCCGAGCGCGATCCGATATTCCTTCCGCCCCGGCAGGGGGACCGACGGCACCGGCACCAGCGCGCCGGCATGCGCGACGGCGGGCTGATGGATCGTCGGCGCGAAGACGACGACCTCGACGCCCTTGCGCTCGAGAAAGCCGACCAGGCGGTTGAGCGAGACGGCAACTCCGTCCCTTATGGCATTGTAATTGCCAGAAAAGAGGGCAAGCCGGATCGGATGGGTGGCCATGATTCGCGGCAATCTAATAAGTAAAGGCCCGGGAGGCAATGGTTCGCGCCCTCACGGCTCATAACAATAAATGTTACAACGCGTTACAAGTCTAGTGGACGGCCGCGTACATGATCTTCTCTTCCGTCGCGTCCTCCGGCGCGAACTCCTCGACGATGCGGCCCTGGCGGCAGACGAGGATGCGGTCCGAGAGGTTCATGATCTCCGGCAGGTAGGAGGAGATCACGACGACGGCGAGGCCGTCGTCGGCGAGCTTGTTGATGACGCGGTGGATCTCGGCGATGGCGCCGACGTCGACGCCGCGCGTCGGCTCGTCGAAGATGACGACACGCGGCCGCTGCACAAGCCCTTTGCCGATCACCACCCGCTGCTGGTTGCCGCCCGAGAGTTCGATCACGCGGGCGTTCTCGTTGATGGCGCGGATGTTGAGGGTCTCGGTCCATTCGCCGGCGAGCGAGCGCATCTCGCGCCGGCTGACATAGGCGACCTTCTCGAGGCCGGCGGCGAGTAGCCCTGAATAGAGGTTCTCCGCGATCGACATGGTCTCGAAGAAGCCCTCGCTCTTGCGGTCCTCGGTGACGTAGACGATGCCGTCCCTCACCGCCGGCGCCGGCACGAGGTAGCGCACGGTGCGGCCGCGCAGTTCCACCTCGCCGCCATGCAGGAAGTCGCGCTTGTAGATGCCGGCCACGATCTTGAAGGTCTCGGTGCGGCCGGAACCGATGAGGCCGAAGACGCCGGTGATCTGGCCGTCATAGATCGAGAAGGAGTTGTTGCGGACGACATTGCCCATGGAGATGTCCTGCACGCTCAGGACCTTCTCGCCGCGCGGGCGGACCTCGCCGGCGGTGCGGCGCGCCTTGTAGAGCTCGGTCGACAGCGAGCGCCCGACCATGGCGCGGATGATCTTGTCGCGGTCGAAGGCGGCGGTGTCGTCGGTCACGATGCGCTCGCCGTCGCGCAGGATGGTGATGCGGTCGGCATGGGCGAGCGCCTCTTCGAGCGCATGCGAGATGAAGACGATGGAGACGCCGCGCTGCTTCAGGCGGCGCATGAGCGCGAAGAAGTGCCGCTTCTCCTCCGGCGTCAGCGTCGCCGTCGGCTCGTCGAAGATGATCACGGCGGCGTTGTGATGGACGGCGCGGGCGATCTCGACCATCTGCCGCTTGGCGGCGCCGAGGCTGGCGACGGTTGCCGTCGGATCGACCGGAAAATTGAGCGACTGCAGGAACTGTTGCGCCGAGATGTAGATGCCGCGCAGGCGGTTGAGAAAGCGCTCAGTGCCGAGATAGAGGTTCTGCGCCACGGTCATCGACGGCACCAAGCTGGTCTCCTGGAACACCATGGCGATGCCGGCATTGAGCGCCTCCGACGGCGTCGCGAACTGCGTGGGTTGCCCGCGGTAGAGCATGCGCCCGGCGCTGGCGTCGACGACGCCGGCCATGATCTTGGTGAGCGTCGACTTGCCGGCACCGTTCTCGCCGAGCAGCGCATGGATCTCGCCCGGGCGCAGGTCGAAATCGACATCGCGGATGGCCGGCACGCCGCGATAGAGCTTGGTGACCTTCTGCATCTCGACGATAGGGTTCATGACGGCGCCGCGAGGCTGAGGATGGCGCTGCCGCCCTTGGCGGCCACGAGCACGCGGCCGTCGCGTTCGATGGCGCCTGTGACGCCGTGCCGCCGCCCGTTGGCGCGGCTGTGGAAGCTCGCGACCGGGCGCAGGTTGCGGTCGAGGCGAACGAGCAGGCCATAGGAGCGGCTCGGCGACCACGGCTTATGGATGCCCATGGTCTTGACGCCGCCGCATTGCAGCGGCTCGAGGAAGCTGCTGCCCGACGACAGCGCCGGCGCGATCCAATAGGGACGCGCCACGTCGCGCATCATGTCGGCGCGATAGGCGTCCTCCTGCAGCACGAACTCGATGAGCCGGTTGCGCGGGGCGAAGAGGCAGAGCCAGGCGCCGCCATCCGCCGCAGGCGCCAGCCGCGCCGGATAGCCCGGGAGCCTGGCGAGCACCGGCACGGGCGCGCCGCCGCTCGCGGGCACGCGGACCAGCCGGTGCCGCCAGCTCTCGGCGACGACGATGCCGCCGCCCGGCGCGTCCGCAAGGACGCCGTAGGGAAAGGCGAGATCGCCGGCGAGCCGCGCCGCACGGCCGGCGGCGAGGTCGATCCGCCAGACGGAGCCGCTGGCGCCCTTCTCCATGAGGTCGACGACCCAGTCGGACGGCCGACGGCCGGCAGCGCCCTGGCACACGAGCAGCGCGCCGTCCCCGGCAAAGGCGAGCGCGGTCGGGCAGGCGAGCCCGCCGACGTCGGACGGGGCGAGCGCGAGGCCATCCCTGGCGCCGCCCCGGATCATGATGCGGCCGTCGTCGAGGGCGACGGCGACCGATCCATCGGCCGCGCCCGCCAACGCCGTCACCGCCACGTCGAAGCGCGCCACCGGGACAGGTGCGCCCGTCCCGTCCGCAGGCAGCGCCTGCACGGTGTCGCCGCTGGAGAACAGGAACGACGTGCCGTCGAAAGCCAGGTCATCGGGAGCCGTGGCCTCGCACAGCGCAGGGGCGTCGTCGATGGCGGTGTTCGCGCGCAACGGCCCGTCGAGCGGCGGAATCGTCACGGCCTTGCCGCGGACGCGGTCGAGCAGACCTCCAAACATCAGGACTCCGCCGCCCAATAGGAGCGCGGGCCGGTCCAATCGGGATCGGCGCCGGGGATGCGATAGCGGCCGACGCGGTTGTTGAGGATGCCGCCGACGTAGAGCCAGCCCTTATGCTCGCGCATCGAGGTGACCATCGGGTGGCTGACGCCGGCGAGGTCGCCGAGGGTGTCGAGGATGCGGCCGCTCTCGTCGAACTTCACGACGCCGCCGGTGTTGATGTTGGGGAACAGCCACTCGTCCTGGGGGAGGTTGCGGGTCATGCGCTTGCGCATGCCGGGATGGCGCAGCGCCAGGTCGAAACTCGGCGTGCGCATGCCGAGCCAAGCCATCCAGTAGGTGCCGTCGGAGGCGCGGTTGATGTTGTCGGGGTAGCCCGGCATGTCCCTGATGACACATTCGAACTGGCCGGCCTTGGGGCCGTCGAACCAGTAGCGGTGGACGCGGCAGGCCCAGGATTCCGCCAGGAACAGCGACTGCCCGTCATGCGCCATGCAGACGCCGTTGGCGTAGCGCAGCTTCTCGAGCACGGTCGTGGTCCGCCCGGTCTTCGGCTCGTAGCAGAGCAGGCGCCCGGTCGGCCGGCTCTCGATCGAGTCGAGCGCCCATTCATGGGCGTCGTAGCGCGTCGTCGAATCCGTGAAAAAGATGCGCCCGTCCGGTGCGATGTCGCAGTCGTTGGGATCGCGGAGCCGCGCATCGTCGACGATCGAGGTCCAGGAGCGTCGCGTCTCGGCCGAGAGCTTGGTGACGTCGCCGGTCTTCGAGATGGAATACAGTCCCATCGCCCCGACACAGGAGATGAGGTTGCCGGCCCGGTCGAAGGCGAGGCCGAGCGGGAAGCCGCCGGTATGGGCGAAGACCTCCGAGCGTTTGTAGTCCGGGGCGAAGAAGCGGATGATCTCGCCGTGGCGCGTGCCGCAATAGAGGTGATCGTCGCGGTCGAGTGCCACGTCCTCCGGCCCTTCGAGTTCGTCGAGGCCGATGTATTCCGTTTTAGCAAGCCGGTTGTCGAGCGCATAGGGGCTGCCGGAGCCGGGCACGGCGGATTGCGCCTCGCCCATGCGGTGATGGATCGGCGTCACATAGACTTCGTCCAGGACCTTGTGCCGGTTCTTCAGCCAGCGGACGTCGAGCGTCACGGCGGCGCCCAGCAGGAGGCCCAGCACCATCTGGTTGGCGCCGGTGCCGAAGCCGAGGCGGATGAGACCGTTGGTCATGACCAGCACGATGATGGCGCCCATGATGCCCTTGGCGATCGAGCCGCGGCCGCCGCCGAGGCTGTTGCCGCCGACCACGGCGGCGGTGAGCGCCGCGATCTCCAGGCCGGCGCCGGTTCCCGGCCCGGCGCCGCTCAGCCGGCAGGCAATCAGGAATCCCGCCAGGCCGCAGCAGAGGCCGGAAATCACGTAGGTCATGAAGACGGTGCGCTTCACGCGGATTCCGGCGTTGTACGCCGAGCGCCGAGAGCCGCCGACCGCAAGAATGTGCCAGCCCGGACGCGAGCGGGTGATGGCGACGTGGGCGACGATCGCGATGACGACCGCGGAAAGCACGGCGATCGAGAAGCCATGGACCGTGCCGTCGCCGATGAAGTCCCAGAGGTCCGAGGACATCGTCGAGGACTGGATCGCCGTGCCGTAGTCGATCACGAGGATGTCGAAGATGGCGCGGCCGATGATGAGGGTGACGAGCGTCGTCAGGAACGCGCGCAGGCGCATGTAGCCGACGAGATAGCCGTTGATGCACCCGAAGACGAGCCCGGTCAGCATCGCCGCGACGAAAGCGACCCAGACCGGCAGCCCGAGGATGAGGAAGCTGCCGACGGCGGCGAAATTGGCGAGGGCGAAGATCGTCCCGACCGAGAGATCGATGCCGCCGCCCAGCATGACGATGGTCATGCCGGTCACGACGATGGAGAACTCGCCGAGCTGGCGGGTCGAATCGCTGAGCGACGACGGCTTGAAGAAGCCGGGAATGAGGCTGCCGAAGACGGCGACCGTCACGACCAGCGCCAGGAACGGAATGGCGTTGTCGGTCCAGCGCTTGGTCAGGATCTCCCCGATCAGATGATCGGGGACGTAATTGTAGCGCAACCGCAGCGCCCGTTCCCGCAGGGTCATCGGCCAATCCGCTGATATTCACGTAGGGGCGACCGGCAGGCCGCCCGCACCTGGGGCAAACGAGGCCCGTGTGACGATTCACCCCGCAACGAAAAGATGGGCGACCTGCCGGTCGCCCCTACAGCTGTTCCCCTATTCCTGATTCCCCCGCGAAAGCGGGGGTCCAGGGCAAGCGACGGACGCGGCCCCCGGCCCCCCGCTTTCGCGGGGGAATCAAAACGAGTTTGGCACAACGGGCACCTGCCGAGATGTCTGCATGGCCGGAACAGAGGGCGGGGACGGCCGGTCGGCCGCCCCCGCGGCGGACGGTGCGTCAGAAGTTGCCGGACTGGACGGCCTTCACGTCCCAGCAGGTCGTGGGCTTGATGTCTGACTTCGTGGTCGCCCGCTCCAGCGTATAGATGTAGGTCTTGGAGGTGCCCGGCGGCTGGCCGCTCTGCAGCAGGAACTTGATGACCGCGTTCATGTCGCGCGACTGGTTGTGCACCTCGGTCATCACGACCGCACCGAAGGTGCCGTCCTGCAGCGCCTTGCAGTCGACGGCCTCGCCACCGCCGGTGGTCACCAGGAAGACCTTGCCGTCGAGCTTGGCGTCCTTGATCGCGGCCGTGGCGCCGGTGGCGTCGCCGTCCCAGAAATCGACGATGCCGCAGATATCCGGATGCTGCTGCAGCATGGTCGTGGTGACGTTGCGGGAGGTCGTCGGATCCCAGTTCGAGAACGGCTCGGCCACGACCTGGAAGTCCGGATGCTGCTTCAGCACCTTCATGATGCCGTTGTACTGATAGATCGAGGAGGCGTTGGCGGCGTCGCCCTGCACCAGGCCGAGCTTCTTCGTCGAGTTCTCGCCGCAGCCCTTCACCACCGCCTCGGCCTCGAGCTGACCCAGCCGGTCCCAGTCGCTGCCGACGAAGGCGTCGGCCGGGAAGTTCATGGGGTTGTCGACCA
>Ga0335076_10004000_pt1 | contig 14867 bp, 15 predicted proteins | sample Lox_Sample_25_FD_206717 | JGI IMG/M metagenome (GOLD analysis project Ga0335076, IMG submission 206717) | Soil microbial communities from Loxahatchee National Wildlife Refuge, Florida, United States - Lox_Sample_2.5 | ecosystem: Environmental > Terrestrial > Soil > Wetlands | place: USA...
CCCGCAGGAACACGAGCGGCTTCATGCCCGAGAACACGCCCCACCGGCTCGCCCCGCGCGGCGCGAGCTCGCCGAACAGGATCGTGTCGGTCGTGGGCGGGTGGCCGGCGGCTTGCAACCCCGCCCATGCGGCATCGAGCATTCTCCGGTACATGCGCGGGCTGTTCTCGGCGGTGAGGTCTCCGGGTACACCCTGCGGGGCCAGCGTCGGGCCGTAGTTGGGCTCGTTCCAGATCGACCAGAAGCTGACCCGCGGAAGGTCACCCGGGTCGCCGGGCGCCAGTGCCTGCCGGCGCGGGTCGTAGTCGCCGCTGTACCGCGTCGCCACCGCTTGGACGAACTCGCCGTAGGCGGCCGGCGACGGCTCCCAGTTCGGGTTGCTGTTTCCGGCCGGTCGTCCCGGTCCCAGGGCCCATCGCGGTGCGCCCCCCATCACGTCGAGATCGACGGTGATCCCGTCGCGGTGGGCGTCGGTCACGATCGCGTCCCAGATCTTCCAGTTCGCCGCCGGATAGGCCGCCGGGTCCGAGGCATCGAACCCGCCCGGAGCGCGCACCGAGCTCGGAGCGGGGGCGATCGTCTGCCATGCGATCGACACGCGGACGACGTCGGCGCCGAGCCCGCGCGTCCGCTCGAGCGTTCCGGCCGGATCGGCCAGTAGGTGCGGGTCGTCCTCGATCACGGACACTTGAGCCGCGGAGGCGCCGGCCGGCGCGGAACGGACCCCGATCGCGACCCCGACCGCCGCCGCGATGAAGAGCGAAACACCGAGTCGCCTCACGTGCGGCATCGCGAAAGACAACAGCCATGCTGCGGGGAAGTTGCGCCGCTCCGGGCGCGTTGCCGCGCCTAGCCGACCGTGACCGGGGCCACGCGGCTGTATATCTGCCCAGCGCCGGGTTGGGTCCAGGCGATTCGTACCGAGCCGCTGGAGGGGAACTTCACCGAGGTCGTGAAATAGCCGTAGGCATCGGTGATCGTGGCGCGCTGAACGGTCTTGAAGGCGCCACCGCTCGAGGGCTTGAACTGGATGAGCGCGACCTGCTTGCCCTTCGCGAAGTGAGCCGGACGGACGTTGCCCCAGACCTCGACCGCCTGGCCCTTCTTACCGGAGGGATGAGGCAGGTAGAGCGGGATCCGGAACGCGTCGTACATGGGGCCTTTGGGCGTCCCGGTGAGCTGAGATGGCGTGGGTGGCACGAACTCGAGCCCGGTATCGAAGTGGCTCGGAGGCGTTGGATCGGTCAACAGGTACTGATCCCAGGAGACGACGCGGGGGTCGCTCCAGCTGATGTACTCGGCCCAGTTCATGTAGTAGGCGGCCAGCGCCGGGCTGATCGCGCGCGCGATCTTCTCGGGCGGATTGGTTTGTAACCCGAACTCGGTGTCGTAGAGCGGGAACCTGGTGCTCGACCCGTATGCGGCCGCGGCACCGTCGAGCGTCGCCTGAAGGCTTGGGAGCTTCGGGAGATCGGCGTAGTCGGGTTCGTTCCTGGTGGCGACGTTCGGCGCCACCTGGCCCTGCGGATACGGGTGGATCGCGAATCCGGTGGCGTGGAACAGCGCCGGATGCTGACTGGGGAACGCCTTCGATGCCGACGCGCTCGCCGGACAGCCGCGCAGCGTCGCGGCGGTGCCCTGCAAGGGATGCAGCGAGCTGTCGACGCAATAGAGCGCGCGGATGAAGCGCAGCGGCACCATCCCCGAGAAGTTGCCCGGTTGACCTCCGGTCGTTTCGCCACGCGGCGCGATTTCGCCGATCAGGATCTTGTCGCCTCCGTGTCCCGTCTGCCCGAGCGAGGTCCAGGCCGCGTCGAGCAGCTCCCGATACAGCAGCGGCGAAACCTCGACGGCGGAGTTGTCGATCGCCTGCGGGGCGAGCTGTTGGCCGTAGTTGGGCTCGTTCCAGATCGACCAGAACCTCACGGGCGGAAGAGGCGCGCTCGCGCCCGCCGGTTTGTAGTGGCCGTCGTACCGCTTCCCGACGGCCTTGACGAACATCCCGAACTCCTTCGCCGAGGGCTCCCAGGAACCAACGAACCCGGCCGAAGTACCAGGCGGGAGGCCCGGCCCAACGGCCCAAAGGGGCGCTGGCGCTTCGAGCGCGAGGTCGACGCCGATTCCGCGCGTCGCCGCGGCCTGGACGATCGCGTCGTAGGGGGCCCAGTTCGCCGCCGGGTACGCCGCGGGGTCGGTGGCGTTGAAATGGGCAGGACGAGTGTGGGAGGCCGGAGACGGGGTCATGGACCCCCACTGCATGAAGATCTTGACGTCGTCGACGCCCAGCTGCTTGAGCAGGTCGAGCGTGGGCCCCGGGGCCGCGAACAGCTGGTACTGCGCCTCGAAGATCGTCTCGAGAGGCTGCGATCTGGATGCCTGCGCCGGTTGAGATGAAGAGCCGCCGCCGCAGGCCGCCACGACCAGTGTGAGGACGCCGGCGAGCGCCGCCGCGGTCAGCCTGAGCGCCCACGCCGTGCGAGGCAACCGTTTGACGCTGGGCGCGAGGATTCGTCTCAAGAGATGGCGCGATCGAGTCCGGAGGCCGGCTCGGTGACGAAGATCGGCGCCCAGTCCCGCTCTACAATGCGCGCGGATGCTTGTCCTGGCCCGCTCGGACGCCGCAGTGGCGGCCCGGACCTCCAGGGCGCTGAGGGTAGCAAGCGGGTCCGTTGAAGCGTGGCTCCTCGCCGGCATCACCGTGATCGGCGCGTGCCTCCGGTTCGCGACGCTGGGCGCGCAGAGCTATTGGTTCGATGAGGCCCAGGCCGCCCACGAACTGCACCTGGGGTTCGGCGCAATGTGGAACTCGATGGTGAGCGTCGAGACCAACCCGCCTCTTTACTTCGCGCTCGGATGGCTCTGGGCACACCTCTTCGGCAACGGCGCCGTGGCGCTCAGGTCGCTTTCTGCGCTCGCCGGAACCGTCCTCATCCCGATCGCGTTTCTGTGCGGACGAGAGCTCGTCTCGCGCCGCGCGGGGCTCGTGGCGGCCGCGCTCACGGCGCTCAGCCCGTTCATGATCTATTACTCGCAGGAGGCCAGGGAGTACATGCTGCTGGCCGCGCTCTGCGGGGCATCGTTTCTGTTCTTCGCGCGTGCATGGCACGACTCGTCGACGCGCAACATCGTCCTCTGGACGGTGTTCTCGGGGCTCGCGCTCCTGACCCATTTCTTCGCCGGATTTCTCGTCGCCCCCGAGGCGCTGTTTCTGCTGTGGGTCGTTCGCGATCGGAGGATCGCGATCGCGACGGGGATCCTGGTCGTCGTCGAGTGCGCGCTGATCCCGCTGCTGGTCACGCACGCAACCGCCCCGCTGCTCGGCTTCATCAGGGCGACCCCGCTGAGCCTGCGGATCCAGCAGGTACCGGTGGCGTTCGGTCTCGGGACGCTGTGGGAGGGCCCCCTCGTCAGCTACGGGCTGCTCGGCGCGGCCGTGCTCGCCGGCATCGTCATCGTGTTGCTGCTGGTGGGAGCCGACGCAGATGAGCTTCGGGGCGCCGGTGCCGCCGCGGCGGTGGCTGCGTTCGTCGTGTTCGCGCCGCTCGTCGTGGCGCTGCTCGGGCAGGACTACTACATCCAGCGCGCGCTGATCCCGGCGTTCGTTCCGCTGGCCGTGGTGCTCGGCGCCGCATGTACGACGAGGCGACTGCGGGTCCCCGGCGGGATCCTCGCCGGCGTGCTCCTGGTGAGCTTCGTGCTCGCGCAGATCAAGATCAGTGGCGACCCCCAGTATCAGCGTCCGGACTGGCGCGGGGTGGCAGCGGCGCTCGGAGCGGCGTCGGGCCCGCGCGCGATCGTCGCCTATGACGGGACGCTCGCGACCGACCCCCTGATCACTTACGTCCACGGAGTTCCCTGGACGGAGCCGCGCGGCCCGGTCCACGTCGGCGAGGTGGATGTCGTCGGATACCCGTGGCAGCTGCTCCGCGACCCGCTACCGCCCGGGGTCAGGCAGCTCGGGTCAAAGCGGGTGAACGGGTACGCCGTTGACCGCTTTTCGGTCGATCCGGCCTGGGGCCCGAGCCGGTCGGCGATCGCCGCGAGCGCGCGGGGTCTGCTGTTCCCCGCTCCCGCGTCGCCGGCGGTGCTGATCCAGACCTCGCGCTGACGCGTGATCCTGCTTCTGCACAACCGTTACCGGACGGCCGGGGGCGAGGAGCGCGCGGTCGCCGAGATCGCGGCGCTGCTCCGCCGCCGCGGCCACGAGGTCGAGGTGCTCGAGCGCTCGAGCGGCACGATCGGCCGCGGACGGGCCGCGGTCGGCCTGCTCGGGGGCGGGCTCGACCCCGACGCCGTCGGCCGGGCCGTCCGACGGCTGGGAGCGAGGGTCGTCCACGCGCACAACATCCATCCGACGCTCGGCTGGCGGGCGCTCGCCGCCGCCCAGACCGCGGGGGGGCGGACGATCCTCCATGTCCACAACTACCGGCTGTTCTGCGCGATCGGCGTCGCCTATCGCGACGGTGCGCCATGCTTTCGCTGCCGCGGCACGAGCACTTTCCCGGGCGTCCGTCTACGCTGCCGCGGATCGTTGCCCGAGGCGGTCGTCTACGCGGCGGCCCTCCACCGCCAGCAGCCCCGCCTGTACGAGCACGTCGACCAGTTCGTCGCCGTCAGCGAGTCGACCGCGCGGCACCTGCGCGACTTGGGACTACCGGCCTCGTTAACTGCCACGTTGCCGAACTTCATCCCAAATCACGGGTTCTCGTCGGAGTCGAGCGCCGGCGCGGGGGAGTTCGCGCTCGCCGCTGGGCGCCTGACCGAGGAGAAGGGGTTCGACACCGCGATCGCCGCGGCGCGCTCCGCCGGCGTTCCACTCGTGATTGCGGGTACAGGCCCGGACGAGGGGCGGCTGCGGGAGCTTGCGAGCGGCGCCGACGTCCGCTTCACGGGCCTCCTCGGCCCCGACGCGCTGGCCGAGCTGCGCGGGAACGCGGCGGTCGTCCTCGCTCCCTCGCGCTGGGAGGAGCCGTGCCCGTACTCGGTGCTCGAGGCGCTCGCCGCCGGCGTGCCGGTGCTGGCCGCCGACCGGGGCGGGCTGCCGGAGCTCGTGGGCGAGGACGCGACGCTGCCGGCGACCGATCCTTCGGCGTGGTCGGACGCGCTCGCGGCGCTGTGGCACAACCCCGGCCTGCGCGCCGAGCGGGGCGCCGCGGCGCTCGCGCGCGCCCACACGCGGTTCGGCGAGGACCGCTTCTACGACCGGCTGATGGCGCTGTATGGCGGCGATTCCGCCTAAGCTTGCGCCGATGATGCGACGGCTGGTCACCTCGCTGTTGATGGTCTGCGCGCTGATGGGAGCCGCTCCGGCGGTCGTCGCAGCCCAGTCCGGCGGCGGCACGGCCTCCGAGGCGATCACCGACTGCAACAACCACGGCAAACTCACCGGTCACTATTCGTCGGACACACTGCGCAACGCGCTTGCGGTCATGCCCGCGGACGTCCGCGAGTACACCGACTGCTACGACGTGATCCAGAAGCAGCTGTTCGCGCAGCTCGGATCGACCGCGAGCGGATCCACAGGCGGCGGCTCGAGCTCGGGCGGGTCGGTGCTCCCGACGTGGCTCATCATCGTGATCGTCGTGCTCGCGCTTGCGGCGCTCACGTTCGGCGCGCTCGCGATCCGGCGCCGGCAGCTCGACGCGGGGAGCGGACCCGAGACGCCTGGCGAGACTGAATCCGGCGCCTCGCCCCCGGTGCCCCCCGAGGACCGACCGGACGATCCTGGCGGGTCAAGCCCCACCCCGGGGGCCTGACCCGCAGATCGAATCTGCCTACTTGACCGTGATCTTCTGCGTCCGGCTGAACACGGTGCCGCCGGTGAGGAGCGGATCGCCCGTCGGATAGGTCCAGGCGAGCCTCACCGAGCCGCTGCTCGGGAAGGCAACGCGGACGTCGAAGTAGCCCCGCGCGTTCCTGAGCGGGACGGTCGCGATCGTCGTGAACGCGCCCTTCGAGCCGGCCTCGAACTGGACGAGCACGCTCTGCGCGGTGCCGGTGTCCTGCTTGGCGTAGGCCGCCGGGCGCGCGCCGCCCCAGACCTCGAGCTTCCGGCCCTTTCGGGTCGATGTGCTCGGCAGCCATAGCGGCATGCGGTACGCCGCGTATCCGGGCTTCTGGCTCCCGTTGGGGTTCAGAAGGCCGGTGTCGAACGACGCCGGCGGCGGCTGATCGATCAGCCCGTACTGCGAGTAGCTGAACAGCCGTGACTGCTTGTAGCTGAGGTACTCGGCCTCGTTCATGTAAATCGCGGCGTTCGCTTGGCTGACGCCCTCGCGGGGGTCCGGCGGCCGCGTCCGGAAGCCGTACTCGGTACTCCACACCGGGAAATGCGTGTGCGAGCCGTAGATCGCGTTCAGCCGGTCGAGCGTGCGCTCGAGCCGCGGAACTTCGGGCAGGTCGGCGAAGTCGGGGTCGCTCGGCGACCCCGCACACAGGTTCCTCTGCCCCGGTCCGCACAGGTGGGTGGGCTTGTTCGGTGGCGATGCCTCCTCGTACGGATGCGCTGCCACCGCGCTGGCCTTGAACAGCGCCGGGTTCTGCTTGCGGAAGGCCCGCGATCCGGCGGCCGACGTCGGGCACCCCTGCGCCCGCGCCGCGGAGCCGCGCAACTGGCGGTAATTCGAATCCACGCAGTACAGCGAGCGGAGGAAGATCAGCGGCTTCATGTTGGCGAACACGCCAAAGATGTTGTTGCCGTGCGGGGTGACCTCGCCGAACAGGATCTTGTCCCTCTTCGTGGTGTGGCCGGTCGCGTTCAGCGAACTCCAGGCCGCGTCGAGGAGGCTTCTGTAAATATGAGGGCTGTTTGGAGTCGACTGGTGCGGCCCGGTTCCCTGCGGGGCGATGTCATAGCCGTAGTTGGGCTCGTTCCAGATCGTCCAGAAACTTACGCGCGGCAGCGCGGTGGCCGATCCCGCGGGCTTGAAGGACCCGCTGTAGCGGGTGCCGACGGCCCTGGCGAACAGTCCGTACTCCTTGGCCGATGGCTCCCAGTCCTCGCGGAAGTAGCCGGTCGTTCCCTTAGGCACACCGGAGCCGGTCGCCCACAGCGGGGCGGGGCCGTTGATCGTGAAGTCGACTGCGATGCCGTCCGCCGTGGCTACTCGCACGAAGTTGTCGTACGGTGCCCATCCGCGCGCCGGATAGGCGGCGGGGTTGGTGGCGTTGAAGCCCTTCGGCTTGTGGGTCGAGAGCGCCGCGGGCGCGATCTGGTTCCAGGTGAGGTTGACCCGGACCATGCCGACGCCGAGGTCGCGGAGCGTCTGCAGGGTCCCAGTGGGATTGCTCAGCACTTGCGGGTCGGCCTGGAACACCGACACCTGCGTGGTAGAGGCGGCGGCAGGAGCTGCGTTGATCGCCGCGATGCTCAGGAGCAGCGCGGCTATGGGGAGATGACATCTGATTCTTGGCACGTAAGAAGACAACTAATCGAGTCCTCCGAAGTTGCGCCGCGATGGTGGTGGCTGCAACGTTCTGCCCGGCGCGCCATGCGACGCAAGATTCCCGCACCGGTGCTACTCCCAGGCTAGCTGGACTGCAGGCGATCCCGGGTGTTCACATACCGCAAATGCACCGTCTCTACACTGGCCGTGTGGCTTCAGAGCGCCAGATCAGGGTTGGCGGCGTCCCGATCGGGGGCGGGGCCCCGGTCGCCGTGCAGACCATGACCAAGACCGAGACGGCGGACCTGCGGGCGACGATGGATCAGATCAGGACCGTGGCCGACGCCGGCGCCGACATCGTGCGCGTCGCGGTTCCGCGTGAGAAGGACGTCGACGCGCTCAAGGCGATCGTGAGCGACTCGCCGATCCCGGTGATCGCCGACATCCACTTCAATTACACGCTCGCCCTGAAAGCTCTTGACGCCGGGGCGCATTGCGTCCGGCTCAACCCGGGCAACATCGGCGGACCCGACAAGGTCGCGCTAGTGACAAAACGTGCAAACGAGCTCGGCACGCCGCTGCGAATCGGCGTCAACTCGGGGTCGCTTCCGGCGCACCTGCGCGAGCTCGAGTATGAGAACCCGGTCGAGGCGCTGGTCACCGCCGCGGTCGAGTTCGTCGAGCTGATGGAGCGGCTCGAGTTCACGAACTTCAAGGTGTCGATGAAGTCGACCAGCGTGCCGAACACGATCGCGTCGAATCGGCTGCTGTCCGAGCGGATCCCGTATCCGCTGCACCTGGGGATCACCGAGGCCGGCACCAAGTGGTCGGGCTCGCTCAAGTCCGCCGTCGGTCTGGGGACGCTCCTGGCCGACGGAATCGGCGACACGATCCGGATCTCGCTCTCGACCTTCCACGCCGAGGAGGAGGTCAAGGTCGCCTGGGAGATCCTCAAGGCGCTGAAGCTGCGCCAGCGCGGGCCGGTGCTGATCGCGTGCCCGACGTGCGGACGCCTCCAGTTCGACATGGACACCGTCGTGGCCGAGGTCGAGCGGCGCCTCGAGGCATACGACGACCCGATCGAGGTCTCCGTGCTCGGCTGCGCGGTCAACGGGATCGGCGAGGCGCGGCACGCCGATTTCGGGATCACCGGCGCCAAGGACATGGGGATGATCTACTCGCGTGGCGAGCCGCTGAAGAAGGTGCGGACCGAGAACCTCGTCGACGAGCTGTTCGCCGAGATCGACAAGTACTATGCCGCCGGCAAGAAGGTCGTCCGCGACGAGACCCGGGCCGCCGAGGCGGCGGAGTGGCTGGCCGAGAACGAGGACGCCACCGCGATGACCCCCGAGCGGATGGCGGCGATGGAGGCCGCCGCGGCGCTCGACGAAGACGCCTCGCCGGTCGCCGGCCGGCGGTTCACCCGCGCGTAGCAGGCGTTCGCAGGGGGCTGCGGCCCGCGTCGAGTGCCGCCACGCGCGTTCACGAGGTTGCTGGCAGCCGTTCCGATCGGGCTGTAGCTCGCCTGCGGGTGCCGGCGCCGCGACGGCCGTTTCGCCGGGCGTCCGTGCCCGGCGGTCGAGATCCCTGTCAGGACGGGGCACATGGCCCACGGATGTCGAGCGAAGCGAGACCAAGAAACCGCATCCGGCTCCCGGCCTCGCTCGCTCCGCTTCTGAAATTCCGGGAGACCGCTCCGCTCGCTCGGCCGAGTCCACAGCCCGGCGTCCGGCCGGGCTAACTGACCGCTGCGAACCCCTCGGCCACCTTCGGCCAGTTGACGACATTCCACCAGGCGTCGAGATAGTCCGGACGTCTGTTCTGGTAGGTCAGGTAGTAGGCGTGCTCCCAGACGTCGTTGCCGAGCAGCGGCGTCTTGCCGTCCGAGATCGGGCTGTCCTGGTTGGCGGTCGAGAGGAGCGCGAGCCCCGAGCCGTCGTGGACCAGCCAGGTCCAGCCGGATCCGAACCGCTTGACGCCGTTGTCCTTGAACTGCGCCTTGAAGTCGTCGAACGAGCCGAACGCCGCGTCGATCGCCGCGCGCAGCGCGCCGTCGGGCTCACCGCCGCCGTTCGGCGACATCCACTCCCAGAACATCGAGTGGTTGGAGTGGCCGCCGGCCTGGTTGCGGACGCCGGCCTGCTTGTCGCTGGGCAGCGACCCGAGGTTCCTGAGGACCTCATCGACCGGCTTGTCCGCCCACTCCGTGCCCTCGAGCAGGCCGTTGGCGGCGTTCACGTAGGCCTGGTGGTGCTTGTCGTGGTGCAGGTGCATCGTCTGCTCGTCGATCGTCGGCGCGAGCGCGTCATAGTCGTACGGCAGCGGCGGAACTTCGTAGGCCATCGCGTGCTCCTTGCATAAGGGTCGTCGGGACGTCCTCCTTGTATCACGCCCGGGTACGCTGCGCTTGTTGTGACGCGGCTATCCACGTACTTCCTGCCGACCGAGCGCGAGCCGCCCGCCGACGCGGAGGCGCTTTCGCACAAGCTGATGGTGCGCGCCGGCCTGATCCGCCAGGTCGGATCTGGGTTCTGGAGCTGGTTGCCGGCCGGCTATCGCGTGCACCAGCGGGTCGTGCAGATCGTCCGTGAGGAGATGAACGCGATCGGGGGGCAGGAGATGCTGATGCCGGTGCTCCAGCCGGCCGAGCTCTGGCGGCGCACCGGGCGCTACGGCATCGAGGAGCTGTTCAAGCTCAAGGACCGTCGCGGGGCCGACTTGGTGCTCGCTATGACCCACGAGGAGGTCGTCACCACCCACGTCGCGGCCGCGGTCAGGTCGTACCGCGACCTGCCGCTGATCCTCTACCACTTCCAGGTCAAGGAGCGCGACGAGCCGCGCCCGCGGGCCGGCGTGCTCCGGACCCGGGAGTTCATCATGAAGGACTCCTACAGCTTCGACCGCGACCCAGCCGGGCTCGAGGAGTCCTACCAGAAGCACGTGGTGGCCTACGACCGGATCATGGACCGCTGCGGCCTTGAGTGGTACCGGGTGGAGGCCGACGTCGGGATGATGGGCGGGAGCGGCGCGCACGAGTACATGGCCCCGTGCCCGGCGGGAGAGAACGATGTCGCCGTCGCCCCCGGTTATGCCGCCAACGTCGAGGTGGCAAGCGCCGAGCCTCAGTCGGTGACGCTCGAACCCGCGCTCGACGCGCCCGAGCTCGTCTCCACCCCGGGGATGACGACGATCGAGGCCGTCGCCACCGAGCTCCGCGTGCCGGCGGGCGCCCTGCTCAAGGCGTTCCCGGTGATCGTCGCCGGCGACGCGATGAAGCTCGTGGTCGTCCGGGGCGATCACCGCGTGAACGAGGTCAAGCTGGCCAACGCGCTGAAGACCGACTTCCGGCCCGCCCACCCCGACGAGGTGACGACGCGGCTCGGGCCGCCCGGCTACATCGGCCCGGTGGGCGCGCAGGTGCCGATCCTGCTCGACGCCGGCGTCGGCGACGGCGGGTACGTCGTCGGCGCGAACGAGCCCGATGCGCACCTGCGCGGGGTCGAACCGGGCCGCGACTTCCCATTCGAGCGGGTCGACGTGCGCGCGGTCGTGGCCGGGGACACCATCAACGGCAGCGTGATCCGGATCGAGCCGGCGATCGAGGTCGGCAACATCTTCAAGCTCGGGACCCGGTACTCGCTGCCGATAGGCGCGAAGTATCTGGACGAGTCGGGTCAGGAGCAGCTCATTCACATGGGGTGCTACGGCTTCGGTCCGGCACGGGCCGCCGCCGCCGCGGTCGAGCAGTACGCCGACGACCAGGGCATTTCCTGGCCCCGGGCGATGGCGCCGTTCGACGTCGAGCTCGTCACGCTCGGCAAGGAGGGCAGCGACGAGCGAGAGCTGTCCGACCGGCTGTACGAGGAGCTGTCGTACCTTGGCCTCGAGACCCTCTATGACGACCGCGACGCTGGCCCGGGTGAGAAGTTCACTGACGCCGAGCTGCTCGGCTGCCCGGTCCGGGTGACGGTCGGGCGGCGCACGCTGTCCTCCGGCGAGGTCGAGGTGCAGATCCGACGAGGCCAGGAGTCGCGGACGGTCCCGGTGGAGGGCGCGGCCGAGGCGGTCGCGGAGCTGTCGCGCGGACTGCCGTAACTCTTCGGGCACCAGCGCGGTGAGCCCTCGCATCAGCAAGCGACGTCTGAGTGGCCTCGACCGCTCCGGGCCGGCGCCCGACGCGACTCTCTCCGGACACCCGCTGAACCCGTGGACGGTTCCGAACGCGATCGACTTCATCCGGCTAGCGGCGATCCCGGTGTTCCTGGTCATCGCGCTGTCGAGCGATGACGGGCAGGATGCCCTCGCGGTCGTGCTGTTCGGGGTGATCGGCTGGTCGGACTACCTCGACGGCTTCGCAGCCCGCCTGACTGGCCAGTACAGCCGCCTCGGCGCGCTGCTCGACCCGCTCGTGGACCGGCTGCTGATCGTCTCGGGGATGGTCGTCTGCTGGCATTTCTCGCTGCTCCCGAAGTGGGCTCTGGCGATCGTGATCGCGCGCGAGCTGTTCATGCTGGTCGCGAGTCGCTACGCGCTACGCCACGACATCGAGATTCAGATCAACTGGGCGGGACGGCTCGGAGTGGCGCCGATCGCGGGTGCGCCCTTCTTCGCGATGGCGGGCGTTCACTGGCTTGCGTTGATATTGCTGTACGTTGGCATGGCGTTCGGGCTCATCTCGACCGTCATGTACGTGCGTCGCGGGGCCCAGGTGATGCGCGCTCGCCGTGATGCCGAGGAGGACGCGCCCGCCTGACTGACTAGCTTTTTGATCGACGTCCCCCGGCGGGCGTCGGGCAAACTCTCAAGTTGAGCTTGAGCCTCCGAGTTTGGAAGGCTATACTGCCAGCTTCGCTCACTCCGACCCGGAAGCACCCGGAGGATCTGATCTACATGGACACGTTTCCCGACCTGGGCTCACTGACCGATCAGGAGCTCAAGGAGCTCATCAAGCAGCTGACCGATGAGGAGATGGAGATCTCCTACCGGCGGCGGATTCTGCACGGGAAGATCGACATCCTCCGCGCCGAGTTGGTCAACCGGCTGCGCAAGAAGGACGAGACCGGTGAGCTGGTGATCACCGGAGCCGATGTCCAGCAGCTGACCGACATCCTGGCCGGCCGCGTCCCGGGGTCCGAGCCCGAATAGCCGGCGTCGGTGGCCCAGCACTGTCCAGAGTGCGGCTTTGCCAACGATGACGGCGCCAACTACTGCCAGCGGTGTGGCGCGTTCCTGGCGCACTCCGACCCGCCGCCCGGAACGACCACGGCGACCTACAAGCTCGGGGAGACCGGCGAGCTCGAGGAGGTCGACTTGGACGATGTCATCGAGCGAGGCCCGGCGCTGGTGATCCGCGCCGGGGGTGGACGCGCGGGCGAGAGCTTTCCGCTCGGTGCGGGGCGGGTTACGATCGGCCGCCGGCCGGTCAGCGACATCTTCCTCGACGACGTCACGGTCTCGCGCGACCACGCGATCCTCGTGCGCCGCGGCACTGAGTTCTTCCTCGACGACTGTGGCTCGCTCAACGGCACCTACGTCAACCGCCGTCGGATCGAGTCGCACCACCTCGTCGATGGCGACGAGCTCCAGATCGGCAAGTACAAGCTCGCTTTCCTGAGGCGCTGATGGCCACTCCCGAGACCCGCGAACCCGCCCCCGTCGACCTTCCCGATCCATCGGTCCACGATGCCGAGCCGCCGCGCCAGAAGGCGGTCACGATCGGAAACGTGTGCAAGGCGCTCCAGCAGGAGTTTCCGGACATTTCGATCTCCAAGATCCGCTACCTGGAGGACCAGAAGCTGCTCGCGCCCCGCCGTACGCAGGGTGGATACCGGCTCTATACCCAGACCGACATTCAGCGGCTGAGGACGATCCTGCGGTTGCAGCGGGACGAATTCCTGCCGCTCCGGGTGATCCGCCAGGAGCTCGCCGGCGGGCGCGCCGAGCGCGAGGTCACCACCCCGCCAGCAGCCGCCGATGGCCGCTCGATGCGGCGGGCGCTCGTGTCCACACGCGATCCGGGAGCGTTGTACTCGCTCGAGGACGTGGTCGAGGAGACCGGAGCAGATGCCGGGCTGATCCGCGAGCTGGTCGACTTCGGCGTGATCAAGGGCGAGCTGCGCGCCGGCGTCCGCTACTACGACGAGACTGAGCGCGAGATCGTACGCGCGGTGTCCGAGCTCGCGCGCTACGGCGTCGGGGGTCGCAACCTGCGGGTGTTCCGCAGCTCGGCCGATCGCGAGGCTCAACTGCTCCAGAGCATCCTTGCCCCGGCCCTGCGCTCGCGCAATCCCGAGCGCCGGCGGGAGGCAATCGAGGCGCTCGAGAACCTCGCGTCGGTCACATCGCATTTGAAGCATCTGCTGTTGATCCGCGATCTGCGCAAGATCGCGACGTAGCTCGTTTCTTGCGGGTGGGCGGCGGTATGAGCCCGGACGAACTTCGGGAGCTGGTCCGTGAGATCCCGGACTTCCCGCAAGAAGGGATCCTGTTCAAGGACATCACGCCGTTGCTGCTCGACTGCGTGGCCATGGACGCGGCCGTGTTGGATCTGGCGGCGTTCGCCCAGCCGTTGCGCGTGGATTTGGTGATCGCTGCCGAGGCTCGCGGGTTCATCCTCGGCGGGGCGCTCGCGCGCGAGATCGGCGCGGGCTTCGTTCCGGCGCGCAAGCGCGGCAAGCTTCCATCGGAGACGGTCAGCGTCGAGTACCTGCTCGAGTACGGGGTCGATGTGCTGGAGGTTCACTCCGACGCGTTCGCGCACGGGGCGCGCGTGCTCGTCCACGACGACCTGCTCGCGACCGGCGGGACCGCTCGGGGCGTGTGCGACCTGGTCGCCGGCCTCGGCGCCGAGGTCGTCGGGTGCGCATTCCTGATCGAGCTCAGCTTCCTCGGGGGGCGCGAGCGGCTCGATCCGTATCCCGTGCACGCGGTGCTCGAGTACTCCGCGTGAGCCGGGCCGAGCGAACCCGCCGGTTGTCGTCGACGCCCGCGGCCGTGTGGGAAGTGATCGGCGACCCGTTCCAGATGCCGCGCTGGTGGCCGGGGGTGACGCGGGTGGAGGGAGTCGACGATGAGGCGTTCACGCTCGTGTTCCAGACCAAGCGCCGGCGGCCGGTCCGGATGGACTTCCGCGTGCTCGTCTCTGAGCCGGACGCCGGTTGGCGCGCGTGGGAGCAGGAGGTAAGGGGCACTCCGTTCGAGCGTGTGCTCGATCAATCGGTGATCGAAGTTCTCCTCGCGCCGTCGGACGACGGCGGGACGCAGGTCACGATCTCGCAGGTGCAGAAACTCCGCGGGTTCTCGAGGACCGGTGGGATCATGTTGCGCCGGGCCACCGACAAGCGGCTGCGCGAAGCGCTGGAACGGCTCGAGCTGATCGTTGGCGGTTAGGGGAGCTTGAACGGGCCCTTGAGGACGACCTGACCCGGCGTCTTCGGGCTGTTCTGTGTCTCGAGCGTGAGCAGCAGCTCCTTGAACTTCCCG
>Ga0335076_10004001_pt1 | contig 14867 bp, 9 predicted proteins | sample Lox_Sample_25_FD_206717 | JGI IMG/M metagenome (GOLD analysis project Ga0335076, IMG submission 206717) | Soil microbial communities from Loxahatchee National Wildlife Refuge, Florida, United States - Lox_Sample_2.5 | ecosystem: Environmental > Terrestrial > Soil > Wetlands | place: USA: Florida...
TCCAGCCGAGGTGGTCGAATTGCTGCAGACCGTGGCAGCGCAATCCACCCTGGCGATCCAGAACGCACGGTTGTTCCGCGAGATCGAGCGCAAGAGCCGAGAGCTGCAGATCGCCAGTCAGCACAAGTCGCAATTCCTCGCCAACATGAGCCACGAACTGCGCACGCCGCTCAATGCGATTCTCGGCTATACCGAGCTGATCGTGGACAGAATCTATGGAGATGTGCCGGAACAAATCAGCGAAGTGCTCGAGCGCGTGCAAAAGAGCGGACGGCATCTGCTCGGACTGATCAACGAGGTGCTCGACCTCGCCAAGATCGAAGCCGGGCAGCTCACATTGGATATCGGCGAATACTCCTTCAATGATGTCGCGCAGGCGGTGCTCGGCGCCGTCGGATCTCTGGCGGCCGAGAAACGGCTCATGCTCAGCGTCGACGTGGCGGCCGATCTCCCCGCGGGTCGGGGCGATGAACGCCGCATCACGCAGGTCCTGCTGAATCTGGTGGGCAACGCCATCAAATTCACCGAGACTGGCGAGGTCGCGCTCCGGGTCAGCGCCACGCAGGGATCGTTTCTGGTTGCCGTGCGCGACACGGGGCCAGGAATACGAGAGGAAGATCGGCAGAAAATCTTCGAGGAGTTCCAGCAAAGCGACAGCTCGCCGACCAAGAGAAAAGGCGGCACCGGCCTCGGGCTCGCGATCGCCAAGCGCATCGTCGAGATGCACGGCGGGCGTATCTGGGTCGAGTCCGCCTTGGGTCGGGGATCGACTTTCTTCTTCAGCGTGCCCGTGCTGGCAGAGCGGGAAAAGGCGAACGAAGTGAAGGAACAAGCCTGAGCATGCGCACGCCTGCACGCATCCTCGTCGTCGACGACAACCCCTCAAACGTCGACATTCTGCGCGCGCGACTCGCCTCGCACGGCTACGAAGTCGTAACCGCCGTAGACGGAGAGGAGGCATTGCTCGCGGTGCGCGAGCAACAGCCCGATTTGATCCTGCTCGACGTCATGATGCCCAAGCTGGACGGGATCGAAGTCTGCCGTCGCGTGCGCGCGGACTCCACGTTGCCCTTCATCCCGATCGTGCTCGTGACGGCGAAGACGGACTCGAAAGACGTGGTGCAGGCGCTGGAAGCGGGTGGAGACGAATATCTGACCAAACCGGTAGATCAGGCGGCGCTAGTTGCCCGAGTGAAGTCGATGCTGCGCATCAAGGCACTGCAAGACACGGTTCGCGAGCAGGCTGCGCAACTTCAGGACTGGAACCGTACGCTCGAACAGCGCGTCGCAGAGCAGCTGGCCCAGCTCGAGCGCATGGGCAAGTTGAAGCGCTTCTTCTCTCCTCAGCTCGCCGAGCTGATTCTGTCCGGAGGCGCCGAGGATCCACTCAAGAGCCATCGCCGCGAGATCGTCGTCGTATTTCTCGATCTGCGCGGCTTCACCGCCTTTGCCGAGACGTCGGAGCCCGAGGAGATCATGGGTGTGCTGCGCGAGTACCACGCCGAGATGGGCCAGGTCATCCTTGTGCACGAGGGCACGCTCGAACGCTTTGCTGGCGACGGCATGATGGTGTTCTTCAACGACCCGGTGCCCGTCCCCGATCCGGCCGAACGCGCGGTGCGCATGGTCGTTGCGATGCGCGAACGCCTCACGGCATTGACGGCCAAATGGAGCAAGCGCGGATTCGATCTCGGCTTCGGCGCCGGCATCGCCCAGGGCTATGCGACGATCGGAGCAGTCGGCTTCGAGGGCCGCTGGGACTATGGTGCAATCGGTACGGTAACGAATCTGGCCGCGCGTCTCTGCGGCGAAGCCAAGCCTGGCCAGATTCTCATCTCGCAGCGGGTGCGGGCCTCGGTCGAGGATCTCACGGAGGTCGAGCCGCTCGGGGAGCTTCAGCTCAAAGGGCTGCTCAAGCCTGCACCGGCGTTCAATCTGCTCCGGCTGAGATGATGTAGCGCGAAGCGTAGCCGGACCTGCCCGTCGCAGCGAGAGAGCAGCCCCGGTGGAGCAACGCGTAACCCGGGAGAACAGAACGACTGCTGGCCCTGGATTGTCGCTACGCTTCATCCAGGCTACGGTGACTGCTCAAGCCTGCACCGGCGTTCAATCTTCATCCAGGCTGTGACTACAGGCAGAAACGGTATGCTACGACAACAAATAGCCCCGGGTGGAGCGACGCGCAACCCGGGACAACAGGACGACTGCTGGCGCTGGATTGTCGCTACGCTTCATCCAGGCTACGGTGACTGCAGGCAGAAACGGTGTGCTACGACAACAAATAGTGCGAGTAGCCCGGGTGGAGCGACGCGCAACCCGGGAAATACTGGATTCTCGCTACGTTTCATCCAGGCTACGGTGACTGCCTGTTGATGTGCGAGCAGCCCGGGTGGAGCGGCGCGTAACCCGGGAAATACGAAGTCGACTCGAGGGAGTAGCCCGAATAGCAACGCGCAACCCGGGGGGTGGTCCTCAGCGCGGCATCGCCTGCACCGCGCCCAGAATCTGATCGTCGCTGGGCGGGAAGTTGGGAATCTCGAGCGGACCGCCGGCTCCTTCGACGAACGTCCAGCGGACCGTTCCCTGTGCATCGATGAGGAACTCGCCCGCGACCTGGGTCCCGTGCGCCGCGTGCATCTGCTGGTCGACGTCGGTAAGCTCGAAGCGATCCTTCCGATTGAGCAGTTCCGACGCTTCGGGAAGACTCTTCGGCTCCGGCAGCTCGTTACCGGGATTGAGTTTCGCGGACAAGAGCTGGGTCAGAGTCGCACGCTGGGGCCATTGCAGCGTTACCGGATCGGTGTCATTCGGCACGATCCCGATCTTGGGCAGACCGAACGCTTGATGCGTTGCTACGTTGGGATCCGCCGCCAGCAGCACACGCGTCGGGCGGTATTGAAAGTACTGGCGTGCGCGCTCCGCGGGCGTGTTCACGATCACCAGCGTTTCCACTCCCTCACGTTGGAGCTTGTCCCTGGTCGTGGCGATCTGCACGATGTGCCGGCGGCAGAACGGACAGTGCACCCCACGAAACAGCGCGACCAGGACGGGTGCCTTCCCGCGATAATCTTCGAGGCCGACCTCTCCGTTTCGATTGACCGCAGGCAGTGCAAAGCTGGGCGCCCGGTCTCCCGGCTGCAGCGGGCGGCTTAACATGTCTGTCACCTCTACTCTTTCCGATCGGGATCTGGACGCACGGTGAAAGCAGGTGGCGGGCTAATGTAACATCGCCGCGACTGCCGCAAGGATGTCGCCATCGCTCGGAAAGCCAAGGAGATCGTTCGAACCACCCTTGCCTTCCACTCGGGACCAGCGAATGGTGCCTTGCGCATCGATGAGAAAATGCCCCGTCAACTGCCCGGGATGCGCCGCGGCCATTTGCTGATCGACCTCGCTGGGCTCGAAGCCGTCTTTTCGGTTGAGGGTCTCCATCGCCTGCGGAATGCTCTGCGGCTCGGGGAGCTCGCCGGTGGGGTTGAACCGCCCGGCAAGAAACTGTGCCATCGTCGTTCGCTCTGGCCAATGAAGCTCTGCCGGGTTCGTTCCGTCCGGGACGAACCCGATCTCGGGCAGCCCGAACGCCTGATGGGTTCGCACCTCCGGATCCGCCGCGAGCAGCACACGCGTGGGGCGATATTGGAAATATTGCCGCGCGCGCTCGGGTGCCGTGTTCACGATGGCTACCGTCTCCACACCCTCGTTCGCAAGTTTGTCGCGGGTGAGGCCAAGCTGCACGACCTGCCGGCGGCAGAAGGGACAGTGCAACCCGCGGAACAAGCCAACAAGAACCGCGCCCTTTCCGCGGTAGTCGTCGAGCGCAACCATGCCATCGCGATTGACCGCGGGCAGCGCAAAGCTGGGCGCCTCGTCTCCCGGCTGCAACACCCGGTTCATTGCTGTCGTCACGTTCGTCTCCTTGTTAGCCTCAACCCAGAAATGGCAGCACTGTGAGTGCATCCGGCTCCACGCCGGCCCGTTCGCAGACCTCCTGCGCCTTGCGCATGTAGTGTCCAGCCTGCGTTTCGTCGCCGCTGTCCAGGAACAGCGTTGCCAGCCCGTCGTAGCAAGGGAACAGGAGCTGGGGCTCACCTACATTCTCCGCCAGCACCATCGCCTCCCGATAATAGCCCATCGCGCGGGTGGGGTCCCCGTGGCACTGATAGATCTGTCCCAGCACCACCAGCGGCACCGCGAGGTGATCGAGCTGACCCAGACGCCGATCCAACTCGATGGCCGTGTGCGCGGCCCCTATTCCGTCTTCGTCGCAGCGGTTGGTGAGAGCGCAATAGGCCACAGCGAGGTTAGTGTAAAGGCGCGACTGCAAGCCGAGATCACCAATCCGCTTCGCCGTCTCGAGCCCTCGCTCGCAGGTCTGGATCGCGCGGGCGGGATCGAGCGTGCTGTAGAGAACACCCAGGTTGGCGACGGCTCGACATTCGATCTGGAGCAGCTCCGCGCCCTGCGCAATGGCGACGCTGCGTACGAGGTTGGCGACCGCATCTTCCGGCCGATTCAGACGTGCCAGGGCGACGCCCAGCGTGTTCAGGGCAAGCGAGGTTGCCGCGGTCGCAGCTTGACGCTCGTCGGCGGTCGCTACCTTCGCCGCGAGGCCTTCTGCATGCGCCAGCGCTCGCGCGGCCCATTGCATGGCGCCGTCATTGTCGCCGCTGCGGAACGCAAGCTGCCCCATCTCCTGGTACAGATGTGCCCGTTCGATGTTGTCGAGCTCCGACTCGGTCAAGGCCAGACCTTCCTGAAAGCAGCGGAACGCTTCTCCCCGGTCACCCGCATCCCATTGCAGCGTTCCGATCTTTCGCAGCACGCGAGCTTGTCCAACGCGGTCGACGGCACGCACATACCCTTCGCGAGCCAGCGAAAGCTGCTGCAGCGCCTCGGCGCGTCTGCCCGCGGGGCCGAGCAAATCCCCAAGTCGTTCGCGCACCGCGAGCCGCTGCACATCGAGCCCTTCGCACGCTTCGAGGATTTCGAGCGCGCGTTCGTAGTGGCGGATCGCATCCGCGTTGGCGTGGATCGCGCGCGCCCAATCTCCTGCCGCGACGAGATAATGAGCGCCGCGCGGCTTGTCCGCGCTCAACCGGAAGTGATGGCCCAGCGCTTCCAGATCCTCGAGGCGCCGCGGCTCGGGTCCCAGCCGCTCCAGTGCCTGGCCTATACGCGTGTGGAGATCGGTGCGCCGGCTCACGAGCAGATTCTTGTAGGCGGCTTCGTGGAACAGTCCATGGCGAAATCTGTAACGACGCTCCTGCGTACCGACCTGCGCACCCTCGCCCGGCGCCGGCGATGCGTCCCCCAGCAGGTCCGCATCGACCAGCAGAAGGAGCGCCTGATCGAGAGCCTGCGGATCCGCGGTCACCTCGCGCAGAAGCAACTCGCCGAACACCGGTCCAACCACGGCGGCCTCCTGGAGGATCTGCCGGGCAGCCCCAGGAAGGCGATCGATGCGTGCAAGCAACAGCCCGTGAATGGTGAGCGGGACATGCAACGTCGCCGCTTCCGCCCGGTACACCCACTGCCCTTGATCTTGCACTAGCACGCCACCGTCGGCGAGCGCTCGGACCATCTCCTCGATGAAGAGCGGATTGCCGCCTGCATGCTCGAGAATTCGCTGTCGCAGCTCGGGAGCGAGCGACGGTGCCGCGGTCTTCAGCAGAGTTCCGAGCAGGGCATGGCCGTCGGTCGCCGACAGTGGCTGAAGGCGCACGACCGTCTGTCCGGGGCCGCTGAGAGTCAACGCTGCCGCGTCGTGTCCCACTCGATGCGAGACGATCAGCATGAAGCGCCGATTCTGCAAACGATCGACGAGAAATTGGAGGAGGTCGACCGAAGCCGCGTCCGCCCAGTGCAGATCTTCCACGATCAGTACCAGCGCGACGTGCCGCATCCGGCGCTCAACGACATCCTGCGCGGCGAGAAAGATCTGACGCTTGAGCTGCTCGGGGTCGATCTGGCGCGTCCGCGGATCCTCCGTCTCGAACCCGAGCAGATAGCCCAGGAATGCCGCGAGGCGTTCGATCTCGCCCTGATCCGCACCCATCGCCTGCAATCCGGAAACGAATTTCTTGCGCGCAGCTCCGGGTGAATCCCCGGGCGTCACTCCGTAGGCATCGCGCAAGAGCGCTGCCGGAACACCATAGGTGCGCTCGCCTACCGAGGAGCAGACCGCCCTGCGAATGACCGCCCTCTCCAGATGACCCTCTGCCTCCAGTCGGTGCTGGAACTCTGCGAGCAGGCGCGTCTTCCCGGCACCTGCTTCGCCCATGAGAGTCGCCACCTGGGTCTGCGCCTCCAGCATCCGCTCGAACGAGGTCATGAGAGCGGTCAGTTCGTCATCCCGTCCGACAAACGGCGTTTCCGCTTCGCCCGCCCGGGGTCCGCGAGCGGAGCGTGGAGTGGGGAGCGCAACCAGGACTCCATAGACTGGAACAGGGTGCGCCTTTCCCTTCAGGGCGACATCGCCGAGCGCTTCGAATTCGAACGCATGCCGGGTGAGTAAATAGGTCGAATGGCTAACCAGGATCTGGCTTGGCTTCGCAGTGCTCTGCAGACGCGCTGCAGTGTTTACCGCGTCGCCGGTGACGGCGTACGCTGCGCCCGCGCCAGAACCGATCTGGCCCGCCACGACCGGACCGGTATTTACGCCGATGTGCAGTGCGAGCGCCGAACCGAGACGACGCATCCAGCGCTCACTGAGCGCTGCAACCCGGTCGCGCATGAGGAGCGCCGCGCGCAACGCGCGTTCCGGATCGTCTTCGTGCGCAATCGGCGCACCGAACACGCCCATGACAGCGTCGCCCACGAATTTTTCGACGAACCCCTCGAAGCGCTCGATTGCCGCGGACATTTCCTTGAACAGATCATCTTGAAGCGCACGCACGTCCTCGGGATCGAGCCGCTCGCTGAGCGTGGTGAATCCGGACAGATCGGCAAACAAGACGGTGACGGGGCGACGGTCGGACTGTGTTTCGATCGAAGCCGGGATCGCAGCCGCAGTCGGGACCGGTGTGGAGCGCAGTGCCGACGGTGGAGCGGCAATCGCGACCAGTCGCGTGCCGCATTTGGGGCAGAACGCGAAGTCGGCGGCGGCTTCGAACCCGCAGGCGGCACAGTTCATCGGAATACGCTTTTCGTTTCGGTAACCCGCGACCACGCCCGGCACGCCGATTTGACTGTGCGCGGGCAAAACCGACAGGTCGTCAGTATCATACTGGGTTGGGCATGCTCCGGGCTCATCACGTCTATTCTCGCCTCTAGCCAAAAGCGGGAGGCTGAACAGCCGAGCGTCCAATTCAATTACGAACCGGGTTGTGCTCTCCAGGAGTCTTTTTCTGAAGAAAACTCGAATCGCTCTGGTCGGGCTGGGAATGGCGGTAACGCCGCACGCCAGGAGCGCGCTGGACTTGGCCGAACGCGTCGAGGTTGCTTACGCATTCAGCCCGAGCGCAGCCCGGCGCGACAAATTCGCCGCTCAGTTTTCCTTTCCGCAGTGCGCGCGCATCGAAACGATTCTCGAAGATGCATCGATCGATGCGGTCGCCGTGCTTACGCCGCCCAACACACACCTGGAGCTGGTGCGGCGTTGTGCCGTTGCGGGCAAGCACGTTTTGCTCGAGAAACCGCTCGAGATCACCACCGCGCGGGCAGAAGACCTAGTTGCGGCATGCCGCAACGCAAGGGTCAAGCTCGGCGTCGTCTTGCAGCACCGGCACAAACCCGCCGCCGAACGTTTGGTCAGCGTCCTGCGCGGAGGCGAGCTCGGCCCGCTGGTAGGCGCATCCGCAAGCATTCGATTGTGGCGCCCGCAGAGTTACTACGACGATCCCGGACGCGGAACGAGGGCCCGCGACGGCGGTGGCGTGCTGTTGACGCAGGCGATTCACACGCTTGATGTACTGCTGTCGCTGGCCGGAGATGCGGTGGAGGTGATGGCATACGCAACCACGAGCCCCGTGCATCGCATGGAATGCGAAGACCTGGTCTGCGCAGCGGTACGATGGAAGAGCGGCGCGCTCGGCGTGATCGAGGCGACTACAGCCGCCTATCCGGGTGCCGCCGAGCGCATCGAGCTCTCAGGAACTCGCGGCACTGCAACCCTGGCCGGCACGGCGCTGGAACTGCGCTTCGACGACGGCCGCAGAGAGACGCTCGCTGCCGATGGTTCGGGCGGTGGAACCGGCGCCGACCCGATGGCCTTCCCGCACGACTACCATCGCAGCGTCTGGGGTGATTTTCTCGACGCGGTCCAAGGCGGTGGAGAGCCCCGCGTCAACGGCGAGGAAGCGCTGCGCGTGCACCGCTTGATCGACGCGCTGCTTGCCAGCGCTGCAAATGGCGGTCCGGTACGACCCGGGGACAGCTGAAGATGCCGATGGCCGCCACTGGTGGCGTCTCCCAGTCCTTGCGGGCTTGTACGTGCAAACTGCATCGGAGGCGCGAGGCCGAGAACTACCCTCGCGCCCCGCAGCCAGCTCTCGCTACTCGCTCACCTTATTGTTGCGCGCAGCCTGCATCAGCTTCTTCTCGTCTTCCGGCGTCAGCTTCGGACGATCGATTGTCAGCGTGATCTTGTCGATCTTGCCGGTAAAGGCGAATGGCACCTGGTAGTCGCCGTCGTCGACCGGGGTACCGGTGTCGGAGCCGACGTCGAGGTTCTCGTCCCACTGCAGGATCAACGGAATCGTGTGCTCCATTTTCTGGCGCGCGACCTCCTTGCCGTCGACTTTGAGCACGCCTGTGCCGCCGCGACCGATGCCGCTCATGCTGTTGAAGGCCAGCGTGCCCATTCCCAGCCCATCGTATTTGAAATCGAACTCCAACGTATGCTTGCCGGGCGCCAGCACATCGGGTCCTTCCCATTTCACTCGCTTGAGGTCGACCAGGTTCCACGTAAAGACTGGTTTGCCCTTGAGCACATAGAAACCGTAGCCGCCAAAGCGGCCGCCCGCGGTGACGAGCATGCCTTCGGCGCCGTCCTGCGGAATCTCGACTTCGGCTTTGTAGCTATACGATGCGTTCAGGATGCTCGGCGCGTCGCCATACGGCGTACCCGTGAGCGGGGCGGTCCACGTGAACACGTTGCGGCCGGCGGTAATGCTGGGCCGCGGTATGACGAGTCGAGTGGCCACGGTCGCATCCAGCGGCAGGACCTGGTACTTCTTCGCTTCCTGCCAGAAGATCTTCTCGAGCTCCTTGACCTTCTTCGGATGCTTCGCGGCAACGTCATCCGACTGCGTCCAATCGTTCCTGATGTCGTACAGTTCCCACGGGTACTTCGCAGGGTCGGAGCCGAGTCCACCGCTGATCTCCCACGGTGGCCGCATGACCTTCGTGCTGGCGATCCAGCCGTCGTGGTAGATCGCATGGTCGCCCATCATTTCGAAGTACTGCGTCCTGTGGGTCGATGGCGCATTGGCATTCTTCCTGTCGAAGGTGTACATCATGCTGACGCCTTCGATCGGGCTCTGCTTGATGCCATCGACCATTTTTGGGGCCCGAACTCCGGTCGCCTCCAGAATCGTGGGTACGATGTCGATCATGTGATGAAACTGGTTGCGGATGCCGCCCTTGTCCTTGATGACCTTGGGCCAGGAGATGGCCGTTCCCTGCCGTACGCCACCGAAGTGCGACGCGATCTGCTTGGTCCACGAAAAGGGCGTGTCGAATGCCCAAGCCCACGGCACCGCCATGTGCGGATAGGTCTGGTCCGTGCCCCAGGCATCGTAGAAGTACTTGAGCTGGTCCTCGACCGGGACGATGACGCCATTGAACATTGCCACTTCATTGGGCGTGCCGACCAGCGTGCCCTCGGCGCTGGTGCCGTTGTCGCCGTTGATGTAGATGATCAGCGTGTTGTCGAGCTTGCCCATATCCTCGACCGCCTGGATGACGCGGCCGATCTCATGGTCGGTATAGGCAACGTAAGCGGCAAAGACATCCGCCTGCCGGATAAACATCTTCTTCTCATCGGCTGAAAGCGCGTCCCAGCGCTTGAGCAGGTCGTCCGGCCAGGGCGTGAGCTTCGCACTCTGCGGAATGACACCCAGCTTCTTTTGATTGGCGAAGATTTCATCGCGCAACGCGTTCCATCCCTTATCGAAAAGATGCAGGGCGCTGATCTTCTCGATCCACTCAGGTGTCGGGTGATGCGGTGCGTGCGTGCCGCCCGGGACGTAGTAGACGAAGAAGGGCTGTTCTGGTGTGAGCGTATTGACCTGGTTCATGTATGCGATCGCCTCATCGGCCATCGCCGTCGTCAAGTTGTAGCCGGGGTTGTCCCTGAACGGATAGATGTACGTCGTGTTACGGGCGAGGTTCGCCGGCTGCCACTGGTTGGTGTCGCCGCCCATGAACCCGTAGAAGTACTCGAAGCCCATGCCCGTCGGCCACTGGTCGAACGGCCCGATCGAGGACGCCTGGAAGGCCGGTGTGTTGTGGTTCTTGCCGAACCAAGACGTGCGGTACCCGTTGTCCTTCAGGATCTTGCCAATCGTAGCCTTGTCCTTGGTGATAAAGCTGTCGTAGCCCGGGTAGCCGGTCGCCTGCTCGGCGATGACACCGAAGCCGACCGAGTGATGGTTGCGGCCGGTGATCAGCGCGGCGCGCGTCGGCGAACATAGCGCCGTCGAGTTGAAGTTGGTGTAGCGCAGCCCGTTGGCCGCGATCCGATCGAGCGCCGGCGTCGGGATCACCCCACCGAAAGTGCTGGGGACGCCGAAGCCGGAATCGTCGGTCATGATCAGCAGGATATTCGGTGCGCCCTTTCGCGGCGCGATGCGCGCTGGCCAATAGGGCTTCGAGCCCTGCGTGGTGCGCTCGATCTTGCCGCCGAACTTCTGTGGTGGCGCAGGGATCTGCTCCCCCTTGATCGTAATGGTTGCGCTGGGCGACCCCGGCACGCCCGTGATCTGCTGAGCCATCGCGGAACCAGCCACCAACAAAACTGCGAGACCAAGGGCCCAGCATTCGTGCAGGGCGGTTTTCAGTCGCATGTGTCCCTCCTCAATTACCACGCACCGTAAGAAAGTTCCAGATTGCGAATCGAATTCCCGCGTCGTGCCGCTAACGCTGAAGAGCGCCTCGGATGGCCAGCAGCAGCGCCTCTCCGTCGACCGGCTTGGCCAGGTATGCTCTTGCCCCAAGGTTCAGGGCGCGAGTTCGCGCTTCCGCTGTGTCGCGCCCGGTGATGACCACCACGCGCACCTCCGGATGACGCTCTAGAAGCTGCTGCTGCACTTCAAAGCCGCCGATCTCTGGCATGTGCAGATCGAGCACCAAACACGCGGGCGGACTGTCACTGACCGAGTGCACGAAGTCGACGCCCGAGTCGAAGGTTTCCGCCGCGAAGCCGGCAGATGAGATCAAACGCATAAGGGCGACGCGTACTTCGGCATCGTCCTCAACGATGGCCACTCGCACTCGCTCGTTGGGCATGGCATATGGTCACCGCCCGATCCCGGCGCAGCAACTGGACCTTGGTCCGGTTCTGTCGCATCCGGCTCGCGAACGGTGGACCCCGGCCCGCCAAAGACCGTGAGCCTCGTTTCCGAGGCGCGCTTCAACTTTCGGGGGCCGCGACAGGCGCGCCGGCGCGCTGCACCAGCCGCACGAGCTGTGCAACCGAGCGAACGCCGAGCTTTTTCATCAAATTGCCGCGATGGAACTTGATGGTCTTCTCGACCGTGCCGAGATCGGCGGCGATCTGCTTGTTGAGCCGCCCCGCGACGACCTGAGTCAGGACCTGACGCTCGCGAGCGGTGAGTTCTGCGAGTGCGCTTTCGGCGCTGGCGCGCGCGCTGCGCTCCTGCCGCATCGTTTCCGCCTGCGCCAGAGCCTGTTTGACTGCGGTAAGCAAGTCACCTTCGTCGACCGGTTTGCCAAGGAAATCGATCGCGCCTCCCTTCATCGCCTCGGCGCAGGCGCGGATGTCGCCGCGCCCGGTCAGAAAGACGATGGACAGCGGTGCTTCGCGCTCCATCAGAGCACGTTGCAGTTCGAGACCGCTGAGCCCCGGCATGGCGAGATCCAGCACGAGGCAACCCGAGCCGCGGTAGTCGTAGGACTCGAGGAAGTGTCGCGCTGACGGGAACGCGGCAACACTCGTGCCGGCAGAGGTAAGCAGCCGATGGGTTGCCGCCAGCACTTCGGGGTCGTCGTCGACGATGTAAACGATCGGTGTTTGCACAAGGGACGTCAAGCGTCAGGAATGCAACATTTTGACAGGAAGCTCGACATGAAGCGTCGCGCCGCCGCCTGGATTATTGGTGGCCCACAGCCGCCCGTCATGCGACCTCACGATCGATCGACAAATCGCGAGGCCCAGGCCCAAGCCTTGCGGCTTCGTCGTCACGAACGGCTCGAAGATTCGTTCCAGATTTTCCGGTGGAATGCCCATACCGTTGTCGGCAAGGCTCACTCTCACGTCGCGGCCGGACGCGGACTCGCTGCGCACCATGATCACTGGCTGCGCTTTGGATGCGACAGCGGCATCGCAGCCATTCATCAGCAGGTTCAGAAGCACCTGCTGAAGTTGTACCCGGTCTCCGGACACAACCGGAAGGGGCTCCGCGAAGTCGGTCAGCACCCGGACCCCGCGGTTGAGGAAGTCGCTGCGCATGAGGGCGAGAACCTCCTCCACGACTTCGTTCATATCCAGCGGCTGGTGTTGCGCCTCTTCTTTTCTCAGCAACGAGCGCAGCCGAGTGATCACTTCTCCGGCGCGCTTGTCGCTTTTGACGATGTCCGCAAGGATTTCGACCACCCGGTCGAGCTCGGGAGGATCGCGCGCGAGGAAGCGCTGCGCCGCCTGCGCATTGCTCAGTATCGCCGACAACGGCTGATTCAATTCGTGCGCGAGCGACCCGGACAACTCGCCGAGCATCGTCACACGCGCCAGGTGTGCCAACTGGTCACGCTGCCGGGCCGCCTCCAGCTCGGCCTGCTTGCGCTGACTCACGTCGACCACCGAAGCCAGCACGAAACGCCCCTCGAAGGTCTGCATGGGATTGAGGCCAACTTCGACCGGCAGCTCGGTCCCGTCCTTCCGGATAGCGAACAGCTCGCGGCCGGCGCCCATGGCGCGCGGAAGCCATTCCTGGCGATAGGCCTGCCTGTGAGCGCGGTGCGAGCTGCGCACGCGCTCGGGGATCAGGAGTTCGATCGAGCGCCCCAGCAGCTCTTCGCGCGCATACCCGAGCATGGTCTCGGCATGGGCATTGACCAGCGAGATAGTGCCCTCGACATCGACCAGAAACATTGCGCTCGGTGCCGCCTCCACCAAGGTCCGGAAACGTTCCTCCGCCTGCCTGCGCGCCGTGACGTCGTGGGTCACGCCGCGCATGCGCACCGCGACGCCCCTCTCGTCCCGCTCGATACGGCCGCGCGACCTGACCCATCGCAGCCGCCCTTCCGGCAGCACAATGCGGAAATCCTGTTCGAAGTCGCGGGCGCCCTCGTCCAGCGACGCCTTCACATCGTGTTCGACTCTCGCCTGGTCGTCGGGGTGAATGCTCTGCAGGAACCGTCTCAAGCCGACGCGCTCCTCGGCGCCGTAGCCGAACAGCGCACGACCCTCGCGCGTCGTCCAGACCTCATCGGCAGCCACGTCCCATTCCCACAGTCCGAGCTCACCCGCCCCGGCGGCCATCTGCAGACGCTGCTCGCTCTCGCGCAGCCTTTCCTCGCTCACGCGCAGGCGTGCGTTCAGGCGCGCGGCCGAAATCACATCCCAGCCCAGCTCGTATGCCATGGCAATGACCACCGCCAGAAACGCAACCGAAACCACCGTAGGTATCCGGACCAGTCCGGTGTTGAGCAGGCCCGCCAGGATGGCGGCGGCGAGAAAGGCCACGACGACGCTCCCGCCGACTACCGCGGCCCGGTGCCGTGCCTTGGCATCGCCGTGTCGCCACACCGCAAACGATACGTCGGCCACGAAGCAGATCAGCAGCAGATTGCTCAGCTGCCCGACAAGCGCCAAGGGGCTTGCCACGCCGACGGGCAGGTAGATGCTCTCGTGACCCCACAGCGGCAGCGGGAGCATCGTCGTGACCTTCTCGAAATTCAGGTTGGCCGAAGCGCGAAAGTTGAGCACGAGAGCCACCCCGCGCAGACCACAGGCGGCATAGCCGAGCCACATCCGTCGGGAATCGAAGTGGTACCGAACAAAGCCCACGACGGAAACGAACATGAAAAAAAGCGGCACGTGGGCCCACCTGAGTGTAGCGACATACTCGTCCGGGGTCGGCGCGCGCATCATGCGCAGTTCGAACATGCTGAATGCGGCGACCGACGCCGCAGTCATGAAGAACAGCAAGTAACTGCGCTGGGTAGGCTGTCGGATCCATACCAGCAGGTAGATAAGGCCGAGGGTGAGGCTCGTCGCCCCGATCATCGACCAGGCGATGTCTATCCAACCCATCGGTCACGCTGACGCCGGATCCATCGAGACTCGCTTCGTCACAGTTTGCGGGCGGCAGTCCTGTCTGAATTCAGACCACCGTCCGGGCCGGCACGAGTCTGATCGCGTGCTCCGGGCATGCGGCCACACAAAGTCCGCAGGCATGGCAGTCCTGCGCCCGCACCGCGAAGGCTTGTCTGCCGCCGTGCACCCACGCCTTCAGCCGCCCGACCAGCGATAGTTCGGACCGCTCCGCCGGTGTAAGGTCGTGCAGCTCGAACACGTGATAAGGGCAAACTTCCACGCACTTGCTTTTCGCTTCGCAGCGATTGCGGTCGATCACGGGCACCACTTCCGCGAAGCGACTCGCATATTGAGCGTCGGGGAGGTCGATTGGCTCGGTCACCTTGGAAAGCTCCAACGGCAGATAAGCAAACAGCCCGGCAGTGTAGCG
>Ga0335076_10004002_pt1 | contig 14865 bp, 19 predicted proteins | sample Lox_Sample_25_FD_206717 | JGI IMG/M metagenome (GOLD analysis project Ga0335076, IMG submission 206717) | Soil microbial communities from Loxahatchee National Wildlife Refuge, Florida, United States - Lox_Sample_2.5 | ecosystem: Environmental > Terrestrial > Soil > Wetlands | place: USA...
GGTCCCGGCGACGATTGGCTTGGACACCTTCGCGCAACGGAAAGCTTCCTTATCATTGCGATGCGGCACGGATGGAAATTCAAAGCTTCGAAAATTCGTATCGCTTATCCCGAAATCAAGATTCTCAGCGTTATCGTGTCGGCGCACGGCAAACGACCTGATCCTACTAAAGTCGACGCTTTACTTTCCATGAAGATTCCCGAGAATGCTTTGGAAGTTCGCTCGTTCGTTGGTTTAGCACATTGGTTCCAAGAACATGTCAAAGGATTAGCGTGGAATATCACGGCACTCAACAAACTCGCTGTTTCAGGTTCTGAATTCAAATGGACGCCGGCTGCAGAACGCGAATATTGCTGGGTGAAAGATCAAATGCGTGCCCCGTTCACATTGGCTTTATGGTCTGCCGCCAAAACGTCCTGCCTCTACACTGATGCCTCGGCGCATGGCCTCGGCTGTTTCCTCACACAATTGGATGACGATGATCCTAAAAAGGAAGTGGTGATTGCATTTGGATCAATTGCTTTAACGTCCGCACAACGCAAATATCAGATAACGCGCACGGAAGCCCTTGCATTTATCTGGTCGCTCGGTCACTTTCATGCATACCTCTGTGCTCGACCTTTCCTTTGGAAGACAGATCATCGCGCCCTCAAGTTCATATTTGATGCATCCAAATCACAAGTTCCCGTCCTCGCGCGTTACAAACTCATTGCGGATGAATACAAATTCTCGGCGATTTGGATTTCTGGTTCTACGATGGTAGCTGATGCCTTTTCACGCTTGTGCGTAATTCCAGCGGATAAGCATATGGCGATGACGAACCGTGAGATGGTTATGGCAGATCACGATATCTCAACGGACGTCAACTGTAACTCGCGTCCCGGCTTCCGCGTCGATACGGCGAATTTCCTTTATACCGATGCCGGCGACGAACCCAATTCGCATGAACAGGAAGCGCACTCTGATGAAGATGCTTTACGTGGTACATTGGCATCTGACATCCCTGCTTTCACAGCTCAAGACCTCGAAGCGCTTCGTGTTTGTTCTCATATTCGCCAATTCCTTACCGACGGCACCAGCTCTGATGATGCCAAGCTCCGAAATGTCATTACAAAAGCCGCCAAACATTATTTTTTTCACGACGGGAAGTTGTACAAGAAGCGCCGTGGAATTATTCGTGAAGTCTGCGATTCATTCAACCTTCGCCGTAAAGCATTACGGGAAGCGCATGATGGAACGGCGCACCGCGGTATTGAATCTACTCTCACGTACCTTGCATCTCGTTATTGGTTCCCCGTCATGGACAAATTTGTCTGCCGATACATTATGCAATGCCAGCGATGTCAAAGGTTTGCCAGATCGCACCCCTTGGACTTTCCTAACTACGCGTTCACGATTTCGGATATATTCACCCACTGGAATGTCGATTTCGCTGGCCCCTTTCCAAAAGATCAATTTGGATTCAAGTATGTCTGCGTTGCGGTAGAACAGGTCTCTCGCTGGGCAGAGATTCGCTGCTCCTTGACAAATACGGCTGCCGACGCTGCCAACTTCCTTTATCATGATATTGTATGTCGCTTCGGCATCCCGAAATCAATTCACTCAGACAACGGTCCTCACTTTGCGAACGAGATTATCGAACGGCTCACTCAGATATTGCAAATTCGTCACAAATTCTCGACGCCGTATTATCCTCAATCCAACGGCCGGGTAGAACGTCTTATTGGCACCCTGAAAGCTATGATGGTGAAGGCTGTTGAAGATACTGACCACGATGATACGGGCCATGTCAATTGGCAACCGGCGATTTACACAGCTCTTTACGTTTATCGTGCTTCTCCTCACAACGCGACAGGAGTTTCCCCGGCGTACCTTTTGTACGGCGAGAATATTTCATTGCCCTTTCTTCACACACACCAACCTCCTGCCGCCCCTCAGAACCAAGTTTCCCACAAAGAACAGGTCCTCGAGCGCCTTGCATACATCCGCGAAGCAATTCCCGGCCTCCGTGGATCCCACCATCAATTTGCACGAACTAAGGAAGGCCGCAAAGTACTTGTTCGTCCTACGCGATTTTCTGTGGGGGAGAAGGTATTGATGCGTAACCCAAAAGATGGATATATTGGTTATGGATCCGCCTTTGCAAGCCCTTACATCGGCCCCTACGAGATTCGTTCTGCTGGAGACAAAGGGACATATCGCCTTGCAACAATTCCATTGGATGGAAAGCGCCCTGGTCTTCTCAGAAACCCAATCAATTGGTCACGCCTCCGCCGTTATGTTCCTGAAGGCGACGACGAATTCTTTGTCAAAGAGAATGTGGAAACATAAACTCTGCGACTTCCCTTTCTGCTATGCGCTGGACGCTTATTTTTGTTGGATTTCACGTTACTTGTTTGGAATTTTGCTGAACTTTCCCTTCTTGAAGTAAATTCTTCACTACGTCATGTTTGCAAAACGCAACGCCTAGACATCTTCATTTTCTCCTTTACGTGTTTGATTTCTTTGAGGTGGGGGACCTGTTGTCCCAGTACTGTTAGGGTAAACCCTAGATATAGGACTGCGTGACGGTCATGATAATTTTCACCCTCTTCCTCGTCTTCACCTTCACCATTGTTCCCGCCTTATCCCCTTCTAGCTCCCATTCCAGACCCCGTACCACACCTCTGTAAACCAAGATTTCAACGATTGTGGCGAAAGATGGGCTGGAAGGCTTGTTTGGGAAACATGTCGAAGTCTGCAAAATCGGGAAGCAGGGATTAAAGAAACGAGACCGGAATGAAAAGGCTGACAAGGAGAAGAAATAGGGGGTGGCAAACTCAAGAGAGGATGCCGTGGGAGGATAGGGAGCGAATAACATTTGAGTTACGAGCGTGAAGACTGAAAAGAAGATTTCTATCAAGGATAGGAAATCGACAAAATGTCATGAAGGAGTAAAACCCCACCGTATTAATATTGTGGCCACCAACGCCGCTATGCAGCCGACAAAACTCGTTAGGGAAAGAAGATGAAGACGCCCCAAGCAAACGTATTTCACTGCATTGTACTCCTGACCTTAAACAATGCCTGACCAACTTTGACCTTTTCCCTTTCACGCACACAAAACTCTACCATATCCTGTGGTGCCTCAAACACCAGGATAACCGTACTCCCCAACAAAAACCCACCCATCTCCTCTCCTGCATGCAAAGCATGCCCACCCAGTAACTGGGATGAGCCCGCGTACGTTGCTTCTTCATACGAGCCATCGGGTTTTTTGCGGAGGAGATTGTTTGTCCGGAGGTCTTTGTCAAAGTTTACGCGGATGGAGCCGACGTTTGTGGCGCCTACGGGGGTCATGCTGAAGAAACCGAAGCGCCAGCGGCCGAGGATCGCTACTCGTTCATTGAGGGTGAACAGGTCCGGGATTCGCTTTGCGATGTACGGTGAGACGGAGAATAATTCACCTAGAACGGTAAGCAATGCAAGTTGTGATAGGGGGTACCTGCGAAATGACGGCGTGTTTCAGCGACCCAGTTTGTTGGGGAATGGAAACGGTGGTAGTCGCCCGGAGCCAAATAAATCACAGCAAAATACAGACGATTTCCTTCTCTGAGAACCTCGCCATTTCCATGTCCCATGAATCCCACTTCCCGTCCAACTTTCCGAATATCGTACGCCATCATTTCTTTCGTATCTTTGCTTTCGTCAGGAGGCAGAGAGGCATCGTGGGAGTGATGTTCTTCTGCTTTTTGTTTTTCGTCGTAACCGAGAAGTTGGTCCAGGGAGTAACTGATTCCGTTGAGTTCGGCGAACTCTCGATCGTCATACGCTGGGGGTTCATCGTCACTTTCGAATTGGATTTGTTGGGGTTCATTGGCGTATGTCGTCGTGCGTTGAGCGCCAATGAGAGCATCGAGGGAGTATGTAAGTCCCTTGACTTGTTCAACCCGTCTCCCTTCGATTTCGCCAAAGTGCAACACTGTGCCGTCCGCAGGAGATACCTTCAATTAGCCCTAACATAAAACGAATTAGGTACCAAATCGGCCATGGGATCAATAATTCTCGCGCCGTCCCGGAGTTCCCGAGAAAAGAACTCGGCCAAGTTACGATATTTCGTCAAGTCCGGTTCTTTCAGTTCATCCAGCCGACATCCGAAAATCCAACTGTACAATTTGTAGCTAGGGCCCCTCATAAAAACCGGCAATTCAAACTCATTGAAACGTCCCCACAAACGGGAAATCGATCGTAAAGGCAGCGTACTTAAGACATAAAGATGCCAGGGCCCATGAATTTTGACGTCCCTTCTGATTATCGGCGGATTCTCTCCATCGGATGAAGGTTCCGTCTGCCACCCACGCTCCCTCATCTTTCGCAGATGTGCAAAGGCAACGTATGCGATCCCCAGCCCAATCGGGATAGGATACCATTCTACCTTCGTTGCTCTCAACGCCCTGCGCAACCGTGCCCAGAACCTTGAACCACCCGGATCAACGTCATCAGGCCTTGTATCTGTAGAGAATTTCCGTTTGCACACTTGCTGTGGGCCATTTTTGTAGTACGTGCCACGAGATCGTCGAAAGTAGGAAGTCGGCCAGACACGGTTGACGAAACGCTTGCTTTGACAATCGGCACAGGTACAATATTTTGCTCCTCGCTGACGACGGCTGATGACGGACTTGAGGCCTGGCATTCGCCGAAGGCGCGGCCGCGGGAGGTAAGGGCGGAGGTAGGAGATGGACCGGAGAAAGAGTTGTTGGTTAGGGACTTGGATTGGAGGCGGGTGGAAGGCGGGGACCTGGTAGGGAATGATATAGAGGTTTTTGAAGGGACGCCGTAGCGGGGCAGGGAGCAGGAATTTTAAGAATGCTGCGGCCATCTTTGCTCAAGAAAATAAATGGCCGGTGAGCTGACGTGTGACACAATAAATTGTTTCAAATTACTCGCTGTATTGGATCGATGGAACGAACGACAGGGGGGATTTGGTGGGAACGGCGGGCTTGCCGGAGCGATGGGACGGAGGAATGATAAGGATCGCTGAGGTGCAACGTTTTCGGTTCGCTCTACATCCGTCGTGCAGCTCTTTTGTTTCGTGCGTCCGTCGTGATATGTAAGGCTGTGGCGTGGCCCAGTTCGAAATTCCAAATGCACCCACTCAGATGCCCAACAACAATGGAGATTTCCGCTACAACGAATCGCTACGCCTTTTTGAAATGATTCCACAGCTGATGTCAACAGACCCTCCATCCCTCTCTTCTTCATGTAACTCAGATTTTCACGGCTGACTATTATGTCTCTGCTCAAATCATCCGAGAAGATCACATATGGCACCAAGCTCAGGAGTTCTTTCCGGCTCAAGATACAAAGAAATAATTCTCGTCGCCAAAAGGATTCCCATCCCCAAAACAGCGTCAGCCAAAAACGGGTGATAAGAGGCCACACCAGGATGCAAGACCTCCAGTGGGATAACTGAAAACACCGAATGTCCCTATACAAGGTCCACCAAGCGCAGCAGCGGTAGAATAACCCTCTTCAATTCCTTGTAAATACGTTGTCCCCTATGCCTCCGAAAAAGGATGTTAGATAAAACAGCCACCCTGTAGCAGAAGCAAGAATCTTAGCCGCTGGAAGGGTTGAATTTGATGTACCGCCAGCGACAATGAGTCTCAACGGATATTTCCCTCAAATTCGCTGGAGACGAGATATTGGTCGATAGTCCATCAGATTTTGTGTACTCCAACAGTAGTATGATTATTTCCTTTATTGCTTCTGAAATGGCCGGTCGAATCAAGCGAGACATAAAGAAGTTGCTATTTTTGGAAATTAGTGGTCCACGACTTTCTTCCGCGAATCCACCAACAGCCGGCTGCCTATTTCCCCCTTCACACCATTTACTCATCTCTTCCACATTCCTTCCCTTTTTTCGTCATCAAAGGCCTCCTGCACTCTTTCATTTCTCACACTTTCTCTATTTTTCTCCTTCCCGTTCCAGTCGTGTCTCTCTGTTTTCCTTCTTGCCCCTCTTCTTCCGACATGGTCCTTCTTTCGTCATGTTTAAAGACCGCTACAATGGTCGCATCTCTCCCTCAAACCGCGTCCAATGGTAATTCCATGCTTGGCACCGGAATGGCCCCCCAATACCCCAAATACATGACCGAAAATCCCATGCCAGACGGCTATCCATGGGGGACTCGCACGGCAAAAACATCGAACCCTTACACGGAGATGCCTGATACGGGCGTCACTCGTTACTACAATTGGACGATTGACAAAATGGTCCTGGCGCCCGATGGTTACTGTATCACCCGCATCTCATGCCCATCTCACTCAGATTAGCTCGCGAGATGATTGTTGTCAATCGACAATACCCCGGTCCCACAATCGAAGCCAATTGGGGCGACTGGTGGGAAATCACGGTTCAAAACAATCTTGATGAAGGGACTTCAATTCATTGGCACGGTCTTCTCCAAGTAAATACTGTAATTGCCCTTTCATTTACAAGCTTATTAGTTAGTCATACATGGATGGCGTCCCTGGAGTTCATCAATGTCCCATTGCCCCGGGCGACACTTATACATACCGCTTCCGTGCAGACCTTTACGGGACATCCTGGTACCATTCGCACTTCAGTTCCCAGTACACCGCCGGTCTCTTTGGTGCCATGATAGTCTACGGTCCGCCGACCTACGATTATGACATCGATTTGGGCCCAATCTTTGTCCACGATTACTATCATACCTACTACACAGACCTCGTCCAAGAATTGATGAGCCCGAACGAAGCAACGTCGATCGGCGCCGGCACATCTGACAACAATCTCATCAACGGCAAGAATAATTTCGAGTGTTCATCTCAAAGGACCGCAAACCCCTGCGTCAGCGATGCCGGGCTTTCGAAATTTTTCTTCGAACCAGGAAAAGTTCACCGTCTTAGATTTATCAATTCGGGTGCCGAGGGAATGTTGCATATCAGCATTGACAGACACAAGATGATTATCATTGCGGCGGATTTCGTTCCGATGATCGGGAAGGAAGTCGAAGTTATTTCCCTTGCTGTTGCGCAACGAATGGATGTCCTTGTAACGGGGGTCGGGAAACCCGGTGACAGTTATTGGTTGAGATCGCAGATTCAGCCATGCAGTGGGGCACTGAATCCTCTTGCCCTGGCAGCCATTTATTACCCTGGCGCAGACCAAACTTTGGCCCCTACTAGCACTGCATGGCCTGATACCCTCCCTCCATGTCTCGATATGGATCCGTCTACTTTTGTCCCGTATTATTCGTCCACTCCGCAACCGGCCGCCCAACAAGTCGATATCACCATTGCCTTCATTCAGAATGCAACGGGTCATTGGCTCTGGACCATGAACGGGGTCTCGTACCGCTCGAATTACAATGAACCAACCCTTCTCCTCACGAAAGCCACTTCGCCTGATTCCCCGCTCAATTTCCCCCTTGAATACAACGCATACGCTATCAACCCAGGCAAAAACACTTCCCAATTCGCTGTGTTCCATTTTGAGAATACCGTCGGAGTTGGACATCCCATGCACCTCCACGGCCATAACATGTACCTCTTATCTCAAGGCCATGGTACATGGGATGGAACCGTTATCGATACCCCGAATCCCCCGAGACGAGATGTTTTTATCTGTCCTGCGAGCGGACATCTTGTCATTGCCTTCCACGCGAATAACCCGGGGGTTTGGCCGTTTCATTGTCATATTGCATGGCATCTTGGGGCAGGGCTTTTCATCCAGGCTGTGGAACAGAGCGAGTGGATTCAAGAGTCTATGAGCATTCCAGCGGCATCGTACCAGCAGTGTAAAATCTGGTGGAATTACACTGGACATGATGTCGTCCATGAGATTGATTCGGGATTGTAAACCCCTCCCCAAAATAACGGTTTTTTGGATTCCCTCCATCACTTTTGCGATATTAGATTAGGGTTACTTTGGTGTGTTGCTTTTGGAGATTCCGTCATTTTGGATATCTCATCTTTGGGTTGTGAGGATAGAAATCTAGCCCTCCTTTTTGCTCGGTAGTCATCATATGACAAAATACAGATCTTTATTTCAAAAATACTTGCTCAGCTCCGTTTTCTGCCCAGTGTCTATTGGGTAACGTCCACGATGGCATTTGCGATGTATCCGACATTTCCTGTCGTGACGCCCGCCATACTTATTCTGCCGTCTTTGGTAAGGTATACATGATGTTTCTCCTTCAACTTTTGAACTTGATCTGCCGTCAATCCTGAATAACAAAACATTCCTGGAAGAGTCAACGAGACGCAGATTAAGAGGGCCCGACCGATTTGAGAGGTGATATGAGACCAATCGCGTTTGGAGCCTGCTTTTTTAAGGCCTTCCTTCAATTGAGATCCTAGGGTGTTAGGCACTATCGGCGAGTGAAGAGATACTCATTGACATGATACGGTCGGCCATAAGCTTAGTCTCCTCGAACCATTGTTGCCTGAGATGATTGTCAGAAAGAATTTCGATGACGAGCTGAGCGGCGTGAATAGGCGGACTCGAAATCATGACTCGAGAAATGATCTTGAGTTGACTCAACACTCTCATCTTTTCGTCCGTTGAAGCTACAAGTTAGCAGACACCAAAGTTGTGCATACCGCAATGAATAGCAAATGCACCAGCCCGCTCGCCGTATAATCCCTACCCTTAGGCACAAGAAGGGTTTGGGGCCAAACCATATTCTTCGCAAAAGATACGGCGGTAAGTAACGTGACACCCTCCTCAACGAAATGCCGAATAGCCCAAGCATCATAATCATAATCCCCACTGGCAAAACCCAAATACGCAGCATCAAAGAAAACAAGTAACCTCCTCTCCTTCACCACTCCCAGAATCCTGTTCCAATCCTCCCTCGTGGGATCAACTCCCGTCGGATTATGCGCACAGGCGTGTAACAACACCACGCTCCCCTCCTCAGCCTCCCGTAAATCTTCCAACATCCCCTCGATATCCAGGCCAATGGTATTCCGGTCGTAATACCTATAGCGTTTTACTTCCAGATCGCAGGCGTTGAAAACTCCCATGTGATTGGGCCACGTGGGGGTGGGGAGGTAGATTGTCTTTTGATGCCAGAAGCGCTTGAGAAAGTCTCCACCGACTCGGAGCGCACCAGTGCCCGAGAGAGACTGGACAATTGCGATGCGGTCGGATTGAATTGCTGCACTGTTCTCGCCGAAGACGAGGCTGGAAACTAATTTGCCATATTCGGGGAAGCCGGGGATTGGGGCGTATTCTGAGCCGGATTTTAGCACTCTCTTGACCCAATCGCTTAGGAGGGCAGGATACCTTTATCTAAGTGTTTTGCGAGAATTCGTCTTTCTGCTTCGAGGACGCAATGGAGGACGTATGGCTTGCCGTTATCATCGCGATACGCACCGACTCCAAGACTCACTTTCTGCATCGCATTAGGGACTGTGCATGAGGACAAGTATACCCGCTTATCCTGGTCCGCCTTGAACTCCTCGGTTAGACCTGTGATGTAAGCAATTCTCCTCAAACATACATACCAAGAATTGCATCCGGGGGCGCCATGGGTATTTCCATGAAGCGAGACGTTTGCGCCATTTGGCCGGATAGATTAGACAGGCGATGAGCGGCTGTTTGGTCCCTCGAAGACATAAGTTGACTATAGTCAAGGACTCAGAGCAAAATGTTAGAGAGAGAGGAGGGAGCGCGAGAAGCGAGGGGACGGAAGGAGGGCGGGATTAATGACTATTAAGGCGAACACGGAATGGGGGGCGGAGGACGAAAGGATGGGGGTCAAAACGTGTTGCGTCGGAATCGCTTCGTGTTCCTCGCTCGACAAATGGTCACATGCACTGTAAATATGTGGTGACATTACGGTAGATATATGATTTGCTGATGGCCGGCCCTGCTGCTGCAGGACGATGGACGATGATGACGGAGCGCCGCAGCTCACAACGCTGGACGACCACCTCGCAGATGCGTTCGATACACTGCAGCGGCCCGATGAACAGGGCGACTATCCCCAAGAGAAGACGCCGAAGAAAGTGCCGATTACCATCCTGACAGGTGTGATATCCCTCGAGAACGACCTGACCTGAAGGCTACCTTGGATCGGGGAAGACAACGCTGCTAAATTACATTCTCAACGAACAGCACGGCAAGAAAATAGCAGTAATACTAAATGGTGCGATCCTGAAGAACAAGAAGAGACCAAGTAACCTGTAGAATTTGGAGACTGTATTCGTCCTTCCTTAGGAATGACTCATTGACGGATCAGCTGCCGACATCGAAAAGTCCCTCGTCAGCGCTCAAGACGGCCAACTCTACGAAGAATGGCTGGACCTCAAGAATGGCTGTCTCTGCTGCACCGTCAAGTAGCCCCGACCCAAACCATTCCCCGCCTGACAGAAGGGACACCGGCATCATCGCAATTGAAAATCTCATGCAAAAGAAAGGACGATTCGATTATATTCTTCTTGAAACGACCGGGCTCGCTGACCCTGCCCCCATCGCTTCCATGTTCTGGCTCGACGATTCCCTCGGGGCCAGTATTTACCTCGATGGGATTATCACGGTCGTGGATGCCGTGAATATCACGCGATCCCTGGAGACACGAGATAGTGCGGAACATCGACTGTCGACGGCGCATGTCCAGGTTTCGCATGCTGATGTGTTGATTGTGAATAAGTTGGATTTAGTAGCGGGAGCGGAGAAGGAGAGCGTTGTAAGTAGAGTAAGGAGTATCAACTCCCTTGCACCGCTTTTGGAAACGACGTTTGCTCGGCTGGAGACGTTGGACGTCATTCTTGACTTACATGCATATGATTCGGCACATTTACCCATGGATGAATTAAATAGAGATCCCTCGGGACATTTAGATCATGTACATCCCTCAACCTTCTTGCGACTCGTGCTGATAGGAGCATATTTCGACCTTATCATTTACGTTACCTGCATTATCAGATGCGGCTCGGGAAAACCTCGATCTCTGGATTCGATCACTTCTATGGGAGGGAATCCTACTTGGTCTCCCACTCACACATCCAATCTCCGTTCACCGGACCAAAGGCCGGGTCGTAAGCCAGTCAGGCGAAGAATGGATTCTTCAGGGCGTAAGGGAAATCTACGAATTCAAGCTCCTCGGCAAAGCCCATTCTCAAACCTCGAAAATAGTGTTTATCGGAGAGGGGTTAAAGGAAGATGAGATAAAAAGAAGTTTAAATGTATATCTAGGCGTCTAATCAATTTCTTCTCCATTTTCCCTGTCCATCTGCGTCTCCTTTTAATTACTGTACTAGGGGGATGAATGAGATGGGACCCATTGTTTGCGTTTCGGGCAAATTTGAAATTGACGATCTCTTCGTTACCTGCCGCGAGAGCGTCAGCCGCGGAGAGGTGGCTCAAGTCATGACGACCCGTAGCTCGGCTAGAATCGCAGCGCTTTCTCCACCTCCATCAAGCCTATCCGCCTCCAAAGCTGTCTTGCCATCAAACTCGCGTTCAAACATCACCGTATCATCGATGCCATGGACACAGAGTCGGTTGGACGAATATCGAGTCAACGTCGTTGATACTTCGGATCTGTCGTTGCTGCTACCTCCAACCGATAAAACGAGTTCGTGCTCACAGGGGGGCGTATTGTTGACGGGGTAGGCTCGGCTATGGCTCCGGAGGGGTTGTTTAGCTCCGACGGTGGCTCCGAGGGAGATTTTCTAGTTCGTGCTTTCTTCGATAATTTGGGAATGCTTCGACAGGTTGGGGATGGGGAGGCGCAGGAGAATGTGGAGGGGTTTACGCGGCAGTTGTTCTTTGATTTCACAAGGATCCTTGTTTTGGCGAATAAGGAGACTTTGAATGCAAATGTTCAGATGATGTTTGCACCCCCTTGCGATCTTTGAGTATTGCACAGGTTAATGGGTTTAGTCCCCCTAAGCAGAGGACGTTTGATATTGGCGAGTCAAAGTATATTGTTGCGAGTGATGGGTCGTTTGGGGTGTTTGTGAACGAGTCAAAGAAGCATAGGACCGTAAAGAATGTTCCTGTCTCTTTCGAGGTCTCTCCTTCCTCTGGGAACGAGTTTGACGAGTAGACTACATTATCGCAAACAGGCGAGGAGAAGGCTCTCGGACAAGCGTTTGCACTGTTACTTGCGTCAGCACTGGATTCGACGAGTGACATCGCTCGAGACGTAGACACGTCACGATATTTCGATTCTGATTTACAGGCATTTGTCTTTCAACTCAAATCGACCGAAGTATTCATATTCCATGCACAGTTTTCCCCGGAATACTTGAAGCAAATCCAATCTGGCGAGACAGTCAAGGAGCCGGTGTCGATGCACAGATATCCAAAGAAGAGCCTAGACTTGGATAACCCAACTCAAAGAAAAGATCTCTACGAGACAATATTCAAAATCCTGAAGTATTCAATCTCAAAAACAGACCTCACGTCCTCAGCCCCGACACGAACGGTTAGCCCCCCACCCTTCCCCTTTTAACTTCAGAATTCCTCAATCAAGGAAGTAGTCGTGATCAACGGCCCCGCCTCAGAAGGCCAGTGCTTCCTTGATTCCATGTCTACTACCCGATCATCCGCCCGCTTACGAAGTCCCCGCCGTCAGAGTCCGCGACGGACTCCGAGCCCCAAACGCCAAGGGAGTCCGAAGCGGAAACTCAGCGCCGAAGAACAGGTTAGCTCAGAATCTCCCCGTCCCACAAAAAGAGCTACGACAACAGACGCGAAACTTCCCATTGAAGAGACCAAGCCGCCGAAGGTATCAGTCCAACTATTAAAGGATTGTTATTTAATCGAAGAAACTGTTTGGATTCGGCGCTTCGTTGACGGGTGGTTCTCCTTGGGCTGTTCCTGCTCCTCCCCAATCTCCTGGCCAATTTCAGGCACCAAACAAGGTACCCTTCCCGCATCTCTGTTCTCGGAAGTTGAGGTTTTAAGACATTTGGATTCGGTGCTGCAGCAGCGGCTGTCTCGCCATTTACTGCCGTTGCAAAATCCACGTCAGGGTGGTCAGGATGGGATAATCAAAAACCCGCCGTCTTCGAAAAGAAATCCCTCTTCGCTGCTGCACCCACACCGGCGGCGGCGACCGCCGCGAAACCCCCGCTCCCACCGAAAAGACCTGCTGTGGTGGAAGAGAAGAAAGCTCATGGTTCGGAGGACGAAGAGGGGGACGATTCTGTTTCTGCGGACGAGAATGGCGGAGAATCGGAGGACGAAGATGGGGCAAGGGATTTCGAATCTCAACTTGAGGATGGCGAGGAGGTTGAGAAATCGAAAAAACTCATCGACATGAGAGAACGTAAGCACGCTCAGCATGGGTTGATCTGATTGGGGCTTTAGAAGCTGGGGAGGCCCACGAGGAGACGTTATTCGAGACGACTTGTACGTTGTACGAAACGGATCCGAATTCAGGGACGTGGATCTCGAAAGGCACTGGGATTATCCATGTGAACGTGAATAAAGATTGGGCTGGCAAGAGTCCTCGAGCGTCCAGATTGAGTATTACGGGTCAAACAACGACATGCTAACCGGGATGTAGTTATGAGACAACAGGGTACCATGAAAGTTATGTGGAATGTCCCATTGTTCGAAGGGATGACGCTTTTCCCTCGCCAAGTATCTGATGGAGATCGTCGGATGGATGTTTATGTCAAGATGGTCCTGGTGGATAATGGGCAGCCAAAGACTTATGCTATCAAGGTGCCCCCTCTGGGTACGGACGAGACGCTGACTTAAGCTCCGAAATTATGTTTTTATGGATCAGTTGTATTCGGCTATTGACAAGGCCATTCCGCGCAATGAGACAGCTATAGAAGGATAGCAAGTGTTCAGTGTTGTAAAGTGGCAATAATACTATGAGGTATCCTTCGAAATAAGCATACAGTTTCGGATGTGAAAAAGCCCCTCTAATCTTTTCGAATCGTCAAAATGTCGTCCAGGAAATTTAATCTTTCGCACTAAATATTTGATGGTGATCTTGCTCAGTTGGATTTGAGTCATTTGACGGTAGTCGGCGCCATCGAGCGCGACAAACTTTCCTGCGCAGTGCGGCTTGCGAGTACTCCGAACACACAAGCATGGCAGCACAAAAGAGGACAAGAAACGAAGCTGAGGAATCCTCCCCTCGAAAGAGACGAAGACATGTGGCGGCGCCGCTGCGACCGGCTCGAAATTTGACTAGAAACAAGTCTTCTCAAAATGTGCCCGCTCCTAAATTCTCTCGGATGGGGAAGGCTGTGGTAGACGATGATGCCCGGGGTTCGTCAGACTCTTCCTCACTTTCGGATCCGCCATCAACGATTGCTTCGCCGACACCCCCAGACTCGTCTAAAGTAAAGCCAGTTCCAGAATCACGAAAGGTTGCCACGAACCCCTTTCAGAAAGCATCGGCAAAGGAACACGAAGAAGCCCTCAATCTATTCGTTCGAGATTCCAGTGACGAAGAAAGTGATTCCTCATTTGTGATGGAGAAAATCGAGAGAGCGCATCGAAATGATGAGCATAGTAACGAGGATGACGATGCTGATGATGGGTGGGAAGACGTCGATCTTTTCCACCGCCGGGAACTCTCGTTGGACGACCTACATATTGGAGAGGAATCACAAGATCTCGAAGTCACGCTTGAGCGAACGCAGCAGTCGATGCGACTCAAGTATGCTCGTTTTCAATGTGTTCTAATAAGTAGGAATAAAGCCGCAAGTGCCGCGGAAAGGAAGATTCGGATGCATACGCATTTACTGCACGTTCAGTGTTTATTGGTTCACGGTGCAATTAGAAACGCATGGTTGGAAGATGAAGCATTACAGGTTATAAGATCGGTGTCATTGTTAATTTCGTAGAAAAGATTGTCATCTCAATTTCCAGACTTGAAA
>Ga0335076_10004003_pt1 | contig 14864 bp, 12 predicted proteins | sample Lox_Sample_25_FD_206717 | JGI IMG/M metagenome (GOLD analysis project Ga0335076, IMG submission 206717) | Soil microbial communities from Loxahatchee National Wildlife Refuge, Florida, United States - Lox_Sample_2.5 | ecosystem: Environmental > Terrestrial > Soil > Wetlands | place: USA...
CGGTAACCGTGGCGCACGCACTCCTGCAGGCACGAGTGCCCGCGCCACGAACAGCCGGGCTTATGCCGTGATTCACGCGGCCGCCGCAGCGCCGGAGAAGGCCTGGCGCGCCGACGGATTCGTGGCGGTGGGCAGACACTTGAAGGAATCGGGGCTGGATCCGGTAGTTATCGGCACGGTCGGGGACGATCTCACGCCCTTCGCGGAGTTTCGAACCGTGGCGGGCGCGCCACTTTCCGAAATCAAAATTCTGCTTTCATCGGCATCGCTCTTCGTCGGCAACGATTCCGGACCGGCGCACATGGCGGCCGCTTTCGGATTGCCGGTGGTCGTCATCTTCGGCAAGAGCGATCCGCGAATCTGGGGCCCGTGGCGGACGGCGTCTGAAGTCGTTCGCGCACAGGGCGGCATTCAGAACGTCGGCGTGGCGCAAGTGATCGCGGCGGCGGCGCGCATGCGGGTGCACGCATGAAGCAACTGCTGCGGCTGCTCGGGTATGGCCGGCGCTATTGGCCGCAGCTGCTGCTTTCGGCTGTTCTGATGGCGGCGGCAGGCGGGGGCACCGGGTCCATGGCGCTGCTCATTGGCGATGCGCTGCATCCTTTACTTGAGCCGGACAAACCCAATCAGCAGGCGACGCTGAAGCTCTTCGGCCACATCTTCGCCGTCCCGCACCCGCCGTCCCTGCACAACATCCTGGCCGTGATGGCATTTGCGATTGTCACGGTGTTCTTCGTCAAGGGCATCTGCGACTACTTCGGCAACTACCTGGTCAACTACGTCGGCTTTTCGGCGGTCACGAATCTGCGCAACCAGGTGTTCGATAAAGTCCTGAAGCAGGGCGCCCTGTTTTTCGAAGCGCACTCCACCGGAAAGCTGATGTCGTCCATCATGAACGACGTCGACAAGATCCAGTTGGCCGTCTCCCACATCCTGGCGGATTTTTTGCGGCAGTCCTTCACACTGGTGGCGCTGCTGACGGTAGTTATCGGGACCGCGCCGAGACTGGCGCTGATCAGTTTTGTGGTGCTGCCGCTGGTGATCCTGCCGGTGACGCGCATCGGTAAGAAGATCCGCCGCACCACCCACGGCACGCAGGACCGCCAGCGCGACCTCAGCCAGATTCTGCAGGAAACCCTGGCGGGACACATGGTAGTGAAAGTGTTCGGCGCCGAACGGTATGAATCGCGGCGGTTTCGCGAGGCGGCCCGCAGGCTGCTCAAGACCAATCTGCAATATGTGCGGCTGCAAGCGATCCCGTCGCCGGTGATCGAAATGATTGGCGCCATCACGGTTGTCGGCCTGCTGTGGTACGCCCGCGAAATGATCAAGCATGGCCTGCTCACCGCGGAGTCGTTCACCAGTTTCGTGGCTGCACTGCTTCTGCTTCTCGAACCCGTGAAGCGCCTGGTGGGGATTTACAACATCTTCGAGCAGGCCCTCGGATCGTCGCATGAAGTCTTCGCCTACCTCGACCATGCGGAAGACATTGCCGAGAAGCCGGGCGCCTTGAAACTCGACCGCTTCCAACATGCCGTTACGTTCGAGAACGTGTCGTTCCATTACCCGTCGGCGCCGCAAGGCTTCCGCATACAGGGGCTGAACCTGGAAGTGAAAGCTGGTGAAGTTGTGGCGCTAGTCGGACCTTCGGGCGGCGGCAAGACGTCGCTGGTCAACCTGGTGCCGCGACTGTATGACGTCACCGCGGGCGCGGTCAAACTCGACGGCCACGACGTTCGCGACCTCGACCTTGCGTCGCTGCGCTCGCACATCGGCATCGTGGCGCAGGACACCTTCCTGTTCAACGATACAGTTGCGCGCAACATCGCCTATGCGCGGCCGAACACCAGCATGGACGACATCCGTCTTGCCGCCGAAACGGCGCTGGCGCATGAATTCATCGAACGGCTGCCGGAAGGCTATCACACTATCGTGGGCGATCGCGGGGTGAAGTTGAGCGGCGGGCAGCGCCAGCGGCTGGCGATCGCGAGGGCCCTGTTGAAGAACGCGCCGATCCTCATCCTGGACGAAGCCACGTCGCACCTCGACACGGAGTCGGAAATTCTGGTACAAAGAGCGCTTGCCAATTTGATGGAGGACCGGACTGTGATCGTGATCGCGCACCGTCTTTCGACCATTCGCCGCGCCGACAAGATCGTGGTGCTGGAAGCGGGTCGGATTCGCGAGACCGGCACGCACGAAGAGCTGTTGAACCTGGGCGGAATCTATCAGCGTCTGCACGACCTGCAATTCGTGGACGTGGCGTCGGGGGACGTCGGATAAGGATGGCCACGTGAGCGTACGCAGCATGACCGGGTTCGCCCGGGTGAGAAAGCAGTTCGACGAAGGCGAGATTGTCCTGAGTCTGAAAAGCGTGAACCACCGCGGTCTGGACCTGCATTTCCGCATGCCGCAGGAATTGGACCCGCTGGAAAGCGATGTCCGGGCCCTGCTGAAGGCCGGCGTGGCGCGCGGGCACGTGCAGATTCATGTGCAGTGCACGCGGACCACGGCTGCGGCGGCCGCTCCGGTGAATTTGCAGATTCTGGACGCGTACATGCAGGCTTTTCAGAAGGCCTCGCAGGCCTACGGGTTGGACGGGAAGCCGGATCTGAACGCGATGCTGCAACTGCCGGGTGTACTGGCCGCCAGTGAAGAGCACGAGCCCGGGGAATCCCTCGCGAAGGCGCTGCTCGACGCCGCGAGCGAGGCGATCGCCGCCTTGAACGCATTTCGCGAGCGCGAGGGCGCGGCGACCGCCAAAGAAATCACGCAACGCTGCGAGACCTTGCGGAAACTGGCGGTCCGTATGGGCGAGATTCGCGAAGGCGCGATTCCGGCATTTCAAAAGAGGCTGCGGGAGAAGCTGGACGATCTGCTGCAGGGGGCCGGTGTGGAGCCGCAGCGTCTGGCGCAGGAGGCCGCGATTCTGGCGGATCGCAGCGACATCAGCGAAGAGCTGGTCCGGCTGGACACGCACGCCCTGGAAGTCGAGAAGATTATCGGTTCGGGCGGGGAAGCCGGTAAGCGCCTGGATTTTCTGCTGCAGGAAATGAATCGTGAGTCGAACACAATTCTGTCCAAGACTGGCGGACTTGGCGATCTCGGGCTGACGATGACTGAACTGGGGCTCTCGGCGAAGGCGGAGATCGATAAGATACGGGAGCAGTCGCTAAATCTCGAATAAAAGACGCCAATATTCTGATGACCACTGTCTTCATCATTTCGGCGCCCTCCGGCTCCGGCAAATCGACCCTGGTCGCGCGGCTGTTCAAAACGGTGCCGGGACTGATGTTCTCGGTTTCTTACACGACGAGGGCCCCGCGGGGAGCCGAAGTGGAAGGACAAAGCTACCGGTATATTACGCGCGACGAGTTCGAAGCGCGCATAAACAAGGACGAATTCCTGGAATGGGCGCGGGTTTTTGGCAATTATTACGGCACCCACCGATCGGTTTTGGACGACGCCCGCGCTTCCCACCGCGACCTGGTACTCGACATCGACGTCCAAGGTGCGAGACAATTGACAGAGAAGATCCCGGAAGCCGTTACGATTTTTATTCTCCCTCCCTCGCGTCAGATTCTGGAACAGAGATTACGCGCCCGTGGAGAGGATCGGGAAGAAGTGATTCAACGGCGGCTTCGGGATGCAGCCGAGGAGATCCGGAATTACAAAGCATATGATTATGTTTTGATTAACCGGGAAGTGGAAGAATCCGGGGCCGTGCTGAGCGCGATTGTGCGCGCCGAGCGGGTCCGGCGAACCCGGATTGAGGATCAGATCCGGCCGATTCTGGACACATTTCAAGAGTGAAGAGGTTATCGACACATGGGTGACAAAGTTCCCCCCCGCAACAACGCGCACTGCACGATTCCGGACGATCCGGAGCAGAGCACATACCGGTTTATCATCGTTTCGGCCAAGCGGGCCCGTCAGCTTCAGGGCGGCGCGCGGCCGGTACTGCCGACGTCTTCCAAAAAGCCGACCATCATCGCCACCGAAGAAGTCCGGCGCGGACTGGTGAAATATTCGCTCGCCGGACAGGCGGCCCCTGAAGAACCGGCGCCGGAATCGGTGCTGTAGGGTGGCGCGGGCACTCGTGCCTGCCGCATCGACACTCATATCGATGCGCTCTTCCGTGCTTCTGGGGGCCACTGGTGCTTGCACTACGAAGCTATGAAGATCCTACTTGGCATTGGCGGCGGGATCGCGGCGTATAAAGCCGCCGAACTGGCGCGGCTGCTGATGCAGGACGGCCACCAGGTGCAGGCGGTGATGACGCGCGCCGCGCAGGAATTCATCCAGCCGCTTACCTTCGCCGCCCTCACCGGGAAGAAAACCCTCACCGATCTGTTCGCCATCGAGAGCGCCATCGAGCACATCTCGGTGGCGCAGGAGCACGAACTGCTGGTGATCGCTCCCGCCACCGCCGATCTGATCGCGCGGATGGCGCACGGACTGGCTGACGATTTCCTCACCACGCTCTACCTGGCGTTCACCGGAACCGTGCTGGTGGCGCCATCTATGAACGTCAACATGTGGCAGCACGGGGCGACGCAGGCCAACCTCGACATTTTAAGGAAGCGCGGGCATCGCATTGTCGAACCGGACAGCGGCTATCTGGCCTGCGGCATGACCGGGCCGGGCCGGCTGGCCGATCCGGAGACCATCGTCGAAGCCATCCGCGCCGCCAGCCGCAAAAAGCGCGATTTGGAAGGCGAGGAGGTGCTGATCACCGCCGGTCCGACGCAGGAACCGCTCGATCCGGTGCGATTCATCTCCAACCGGTCGAGCGGGAAGATGGGCTACGCGTTGGCGCAAGCCGCCGCCGATCGCGGCGCGCGCGTGATCCTGGTTTCCGGGCCGGTCAACCTGACGCCGCCGTCGGGCGTCGAGGTTATCCCGGTTCACACCGCGCTTGAAATGCGCGACCAGGTGTTCGCCCATCTGGCGGGCGCGCATATTGTAATCAAAGCCGCGGCGGTCGCCGATTTTCACCGCTCCAAGGTGCCCGAACAGAAAGAGAAGAAGACGGCCGCCCGCATCTCGCTGGAACTCGACCCGACGCCGGATATTCTGGCCGAAATCGGTCGCAAGAAGGAAGACCGGCTGCTGATCGGCTTCGCCGCCGAGACCCAGAACCTGGTGCAGGAAGCCCGCCGCAAGCTGGAAACCAAGAATTGCGATATGGTGGTGGCCAACCTGGTCGGCGGCCTTTCGCTGGGATTCGAAACCGATGACAACGAAGTCACCCTGGTGTTGCGGACCGGCGAGGTGATTCCGATTGCGCGCGCTTCCAAACGCGAAATCGCCGACCGCATTTTCGACCAGATCCTGAGCCTCCGCCTGGCTCTGCATGCCGCCGATGGACGCTGAACTGGTTCGCCGCTACCTGGAGTTCTATCAGGATCTGGGAGTGAAGACCCTGTACCGCCTGCCGTCGAAGGCGCTCGCTACCGAACCGCCGCCCGAAATCGCTTTGCCGGATTCCTCTATGCCCGAAAAACCCCAGCCCGTGCCGGTTGAGTTGCCGTCGCTCGCGCCCGAAGGCGATACCATGCTGCGGATCCAGGAAGACATCGGCGATTGCCGCCGCTGCCGCTTGTGCCAGGAGCGGAACAAGATCGTCTTCGGCGTGGGCAGCGAGAAGTCGCCGCTGGTATTCGTCGGCGAAGGACCGGGGGCGGACGAAGACGCGCAGGGAATCCCGTTTGTCGGCCGCGCCGGGCAGCTTCTCACGCAGATGATCGAGAATACGGCCCGCAAGGAAGGCATTCCGCTGCAACGCGCCGATGTTTATATTTGCAACGTGGTGAAGTGCCGGCCGCCGGGAAATCGCACGCCGGAGCCGGATGAGATGGAAATCTGCGGGCAATTCCTGTTCCGTCAGCTTTCGGTCATCCGTCCGAAGGCCATCTGCGCCCTGGGCGGCACGGCGGCGCGCGCGCTGACCGGTCACAAAGAGGGCGTCACCAAGATGCGCGGGAAATGGCTGCAATGGCGGGATATCCCGGTGATCGTGACCTATCATCCGTCGTACTTATTGAGGCCTTATAACGAAGGCGCCAAGCGCGAAGCGTGGGAGGACCTGAAGAAGGTCCTGCACTTCGTCTACGACTGAGCGGCTCGCGCCGGCCCGGTCAGCGATTCCCGCATCTGCTTCGGCTGAACATCGATGAATTGCCGCGAGTAGCGCACCATCCCCAGCCGCCGCAGCCGATTCATCTGGAAGGTCACAATCTCGCGCGACGTGCCCACGTACTCCGCGAGCGTGTGATGGGTGAGCGAGTCGATTCGCACGGTGCCGTCGGCCATTACCGTCCCCAAATCCTCGGCCAGTTGCAGCAACGCCAGGATCACCCGTTCCGGGGTCTTATAGACCGCCATGCTTTCGATGCGTTCCTGGAGTTCCAGCGCCTGCCGCACCAGGGTCTGACACAATGCCAGACCCAGCCGCGGTTCGCGGTCGATCTGCTGTTCGACCTCTTCTCGCGTCCAGGCCATTACCGTCACGTCGTCCATGGCAATAGCCGATTCCGACTGCACCGGCCTGCCGCACAGGACCGTCTCGCCAAACAACCCGTCGGCACGCACGATGCGGCCGATGGTGTGCCCGCCGCTGTTGGAGGAGTGGACGATCCGTACCCGTCCGGTGATCACCACATACAGGTGTTCGTTTGGATGGTCCGGGCCGTAGATTACCGTTCCCTTGGAATAATCCCAAGCCGGTTTACGGGCTAAGTAAGTCAACGGATCTTCGGGCACGATATTCGGTTGCAATCCCAATTCGAGGATACCGCCAGAAACAGCGGCCTGTCGCAGGAGATTCGCCGTGTTTGGTGCGGATGATCACGGGTCGAGCCGGCGGGTTGTCGGGTTTGGAACAAACCGCGTAACCTCAAATGTGGGTATTCGCGTTGATAGATCGATGCCGCCAGCCGCGGCCTGAAAACTGCTACACTTACGTATCACCCTTACAGAATGCTGCTCGCCAGAGAATTTGTCGCGTACCTCTCCCGTCAACTCGTACAGAAACTCATTCCCGCGGTAATTGAAACCACCGACCCGAATCTCGTCGCCGAGAAAATCTCCGGAGTTATATCCGAAGAACTGGCGATTGAAGATCGCCTCAACGACGAAGTGCGCGACCTGCTAAGCCAGTACAGCGAATACATGCGCCGGGAAGGTGTCAGCTATCAGGACATGTTTCGCAAGATCAAGAACACCCTGATTGCTCAGCGCAAAGTGATTCGCGCCTCCGGACGCGACACCGGCGATGCCATGAAGCTATCGCGCGACAAAGTTACCGACATCTCGCACAAGGTAGTCGAGATGCTGCGCAAGAGCCGTGAGCTGCGGCTGAAGAACAAGGACACCAACGCGGTTCGTTTGGAAATTCTGCGCGTCATGACGGACCTCTTGATGACCGAGGATAAGGTCGACCGCGCTTCCCGGCAGAAGATCCGGTCGCAAAAGCGGGAAATCCCCGAAGGCACCGAGGAGTGGGATCTGCTCCATCGCCGGTATTATTCGGAAGAACTGAAGAAGCTGGGAATCGATTTGGCGAAGTAGATTTCAACTATCAGCTATCAGCTATCCGGTAGATGGATTACGGGCACCGGGCCCTCGGGGCGAATCCCTGCAGGAATCACCCTTACGGATGTGGAAGCTGAAAGCTGATCGCTGACAGTTGATTACTTCTTATAGCCGATCATCCGGACGAATCCGCGCCGCTTTTCGACATCTTCCGGACCCTCGATGCCCTTCGGCACGAATCCGTCGATGACGCCCAGCACGCCGCGGCCCTGCTCGTTTTCCGCGACGATGGCCTGCACCGGATTGGCCGTGGCGCAAAAGATGCCGCATACCTCCGGGACGTCTTTGATGCGCGACAGGATATTGATCGGATAGCCATCGCGCATGACCACCACAAAGGTATGACCGGCGGCTACGGCAGACGCGTTGCGCGCGGCCAGAGCTTTCAGCTCTTCGTCGTTTCCCTCCACGCGGATCAGGCATGGACCCGACGCCTCGTTGAACGCCACTCCAAATTTCATCTGCGGAACGGTGTTGACGATGGCCTCGTAGATGTCTTCGGCGGACTTGATGAAGTGCGATTGTCCCAGGATCAGGTTCCCGCCTTCGGGAACCGCCAGCGGCACCAGTTTGAGTTCCATAGAAGACACTAGGATACCGGGTCGGGAGCGCCCGGTGCGAACGGGCCGCGGGCCTCTTCCAGCGCCACGGCCAGTTCCAGCAGCAACTCTTCCTCGAACGGCCTGCCCAGCAGTTGAATACCGATGGGCAAGCCGGCCTTGGAAACCGCCATGGGAACCGTCACCGCCGGCAGACCGAGGACATTTGCGATCACGGCCGGCATCATCGCCTGGAACAGACCGATCTCACGGCCTCCGGCGAGGTACCGCCGCTCGCGGTGGCGGAACGCCGTAATTCCGCAAACCGGCATGATCAACGCGGCCATATCGCCCATCTGCCGCAGAAACGACGCGCGCAGCCGGTCGCGGGCCGCCAGTTGCAAGTACGCATCCTCCGAGGTGGGATCGGCCGCGGTCACCGATTCCTTCAACGTCCAATGAACCCGATCCTCCATGCCCTCCATCAGCTTGCGGACGATCGACGCGGGCCACCGGTTGAACAGAAATGCCCACAGGTTCGGCGCCTTCTCCATGCCTTGAGGCGCGAACGGTTCGACGCGGATTCCCGTGGATTCGAGCAGGTCCGCCGCCCGCCGCACGGCGTCGCGGATCTCCTCATCAACGGGTACGGTGTAGAACTGCTCCCACAATCCCACACGCAGACTCAGAGGTTCCGGTCTTTTCAGGGTAAGCGGCGTGGAGAACGGATCGGCGGGATCGTAGCCCGCCAGAATGATGAACAGCAATTGCAGATCGCGGGCGGTCCGCGCCATGGGGCCCACCACCGTGAGCAAACCCGATGGATTTCCGATCACTGGATAGTGGCCCGAGCCGGGGATACGGCCGGGCGTCGGCTTCAAACCGGCGATGCCGCAGAAATGCGCCGGCACGCGGATCGATCCTCCGCCGTCGCTCCCCAAACCGCCGGCCGAGCAATAGGATGCGATGGCCGCGGCTTCGCCGCCGCTGGATCCTCCCGGGGTGCGTTCGGGATCGAGCGGATGATTGGTGCGGCCGGTGATGGCATTGTCGGTTTCGTAACTGGCCAGCAGTTCGGGAGTGTTGGTCTTGCCCAGCAACACGGCGCCTTCGGCGCGCAACCGGGCCACCGCCCAGGCGTCTTCCGCGGCGCGATGGCCGGTCCTCAGCAGTGACCCTGCCTGGGTCGGCAGACCCGCGACGTCGAAGCTGTCCTTTACGGTGACCGGGACGCCGTGGAGCATCCCCAGCGGCTCACCGCGTTTGAGGTCCGCCTCGCGTGCTCGCGCTTCGGCGCGCGCCTGGCCGGCCAGGACCGTGACGAAGGCATTCAGGCGCGGATTGCGCCGCTCGATCTCCCGCAGATGGGCCTCGACCAGTTCCACCGGCGAGACGGCTCCATCGCGCACCAGCGAGACCATCAGGCACAAACTGGAACGGTTGGGCATCAGCCGAAGTGTAGCTCAGTCCTTCGGCCTCGACTGTCAGCCGGTGGCGCAGGCACTTTGCCGCATCGACACCCGTGTCGATGCGCTATTCTGTGCGGGCTCGGCCCCAGGCGCCGGGACGGGTCTCGGCGCGGCAGGCAGGAGTGCCTGCGCCGCAAGCACGACGTCAACGTGTCTGCATGGCCACGCGTCTTTCGATCTCATCCACGAATTCCGTCTCCCCATCGATCTTCATCGCCACCTTCAGCCAATACACCGCCAGCGGCTTGAGCAAATCGCAGCCGGCCTCGCACAGGTTGACGGCGTCCTTTTCGCTGGTCACCACCGCGTCCGCCTGTTTGCGTTCGAAGTGATGCGCCAGCCGCCGCAGTTCCGCGGGACGGTAGTGATGATGATCGTCGAACTCCACCCAATCCACCGGCGTCACGCCGACCTGCTGGAGGGTCCGCCGGAAGGATTCGGGATTGCCCAATCCGCAGAATACCGCCGCGCGGTGGAACGGTTGCCCGGAGACCGGCGTCGCCTCGCCGGTCGCCTGGGCCACCCACGCCACGGGCTCCACCGACGCACGAAATACCGGTGCGTGCGCGTTCCACCGGCGCACCTCGTGCTCGATGGCGTCCCCCAGGTCGCTGTAGCGGTCGCGGGTGATGAGGACGATATCGGCGCGTTCCAGCGATTCCACCGGTTCGCGCATGCGGCCCAGCGGGAACACGCCGCTGAACGGATCGAGCGCGTCCAGCAGCACGATGTCGATATCCCGAGCCAGTTTCGAATGCTGGAAGCCGTCATCCAGCAGGATCACGTCGATGGGGAATTGGCGGCGCAGCAGCATGCCGGTTTCCCACCGGTCGGCGCCGATGCCGACCGGCGCCAGCCGCGAACGAACGAAGATCTGCGGCTCATCGCCCGATTGAACGGCCGTGCACTCGGCCCCCGGCGCCAGCGCCAGGTGCTTTTCCGGCGTGCCTCGCTTGTAGCCGCGCGTCAGGATTCCGGGAGTGTGCCCGCGCTGCTTCAATAGCTCGGTCAGGCGCAAAACCGTGGGCGTCTTGCCGGTGCCGCCCATAGCCAGATTGCCGACGCTCACCACCGGAACTTCGAGCTTGCGCTGCGCGCGCAGATCCGATTCGCGGCGGCGCCGCGCGCCCCACTTCCAGATGCGCGCCAGCGCCGACGCCGTCACCAGCCACGGCCAGACCGGACGATACCGCGGCAGGTGCGTGCGGTGCAGTTCGAGAACCGCCTCCGCCGCCCGCGCGCTGGCGCCGCGATTGGCCTGAGCGCGTGCCAGCGCCTTCGCGCCGATCTCCGCTGCCTGGTTCGAATCCTCCAGCAGTCCGGCCACCGCGCCCGGGAGATCCCCGGCTCCGCGAATCTCCACGCAGGCGCCCGCCGCTCGAAACTCGTCGGCGATGGCCTGAAAATTCTCCATGTGCGGACCCATGACCACCGGCTTGGCGAAGAAGGCCGGCTCCAGGATATTGTGGCCGCCGCGCTGGGCGAGGGTTCCGCCCATGAACACCACATCCGCCATCACGAACAGCCCGCTCAACTCTCCAATGGTGTCGAGCAGCAGCACGAAGGGCGCCGCCGGGGCCGCCTCCCCATTCAACCGCGACCGCCGCAGGTAGCGGATCCGGCGCTCGTCGAGTTTGCGCGCCGCCGCGTCGAAGCGCTCGGGTTTGCGGGGCGCCAGAATCAACACAAGATCGGAGTGCCGCGCCGCCAGTTGCTGGAACGCGTCGAGCACGGCGTCGTCCTCGTCGGGATCCGCGGGGACAGCGGGCGGCATGGTGCTGGCGGCAATCCAGATCTTCGGTAGGGCAGACGATCGGCTTTTGTCGTCTGCCATCACGCTTTCGAGCAGTTTTCTCACCGGCGATGCGCTACCGGCGGGCCGCGCCTCGAAATCGTGTTTGAAATTGCCGCCCACCAGCGAACGATCGGCCGGAGCGCCGATCTCGAGAAAGCGGCCGCGCATCGTTTCGGTCTGCGCCAGCAGGCAATCCACCGCCGGCAGCACCGCGCGGAACAGCCACGCCTGACGGCGGTATCGAGGCAGTGCCTGGTCGGAGATGCGGCCATTCACCAACGCCAAACCCGCCCCCGTGCGACGGGCTTCACGAAACAGGTTGGGCCAGATTTCCGTTTCCGCAATCACGACTACCGACGGCCGCAGCGTCCTCAGGACGCGCCGAACCGCGCCGGCGTAGTCGATGGGCGCATAGAAAATTCCGTCGGCCAGGCCGCGCAGCTTTTCATCGGCGGTGGCGCGTCCGGCCAGGGTCGAGGTGGAGGCGAAAATCGGGGTGCGCGGACGCCGCTCCTTCACCTGCCTCAGAAACTCAAGGCACGAAAGCACTTCGCCGACCGAAACTGCATGCAACCAGATGGCTCCGGGACCGGTCTGTCTATACAAACGGGGAAGAAATCCGCAGCGCTGCGCCAGAGATCGCCAGTAACCGCGGTTCTTCAACCCGCGCCAAAGGAAATAGAATACGACCCAAGGTAGCGCCAAAATCTGAAGGAGCCGGTAGAGGAAATAGATGCCTTTTATTTTCAAACGTTTGGCTCTTTTTATGAGTATAGCCGCGGCGTTTGCCGCGGACAACAAAACCTTCAAAGCGCCTGCCGCGGCCGACCTGGCGCATAAGCAGACCAACGAAAAGCTCACCATCGCCGTCGACCCATATGTTTCGGGCGACAAGGTGAAAGCCGCTTTCGGCAAGCTAAATCCCTATGAGCACGGCGTTCTTCCGGTGCTCGTAGTGATCCAGAACGACACCGGCAAAACCATCCAGTTGAAGAGCATCCGTGTGGAGTACGTGGGACCGCACGGCGACCGCGCGGTGGCCACGCCGCCCAACGAGGTGAAATACGCCACGCCACCGAAGCAGCCGACGCAAGTGGGCGGCATCACGCTTCACTCCAAAAATCCGCTGGACGTATGGGAAATCGAAGGCCGGGCGTTTCAGGCCCTGATGCTGCCGGCGGGAAGCACGGCCAGCGGATTCTTTTATTTTCAAACCGGAATCCAGCAGGGCGCCACGCTGTATCTGAGCGGCCTCACGGAGGCCGGAAGCAATCGCGAGCTGATGTATTTCGAGGTGCCGCTGAACTGAGTGTAAGCCGCGGGTGAGACCGAGCGGCCGGCCCGTGTTCGATGTACTATGGAGTGTTCTGATTGGCCGGGTTCGCGTCCGCTCCCGGGAAGGGGATTCGTGCGCCTTACGAGCAGGTTTCTGGGTCGGGGTCTGGTTTGGATGGTTTTGGCGGCGCTGGCTGCCGTTTTGCCGATGCGCGTGGCAATCGCGCAGCAAACCACCGGAGCCACCTTTGGTAATGTGATTCCACTCGCGAGCGGCACGCCTTCCGATATCGTCCTCGACGAATCCCGCCACCTTCTCTACCTGGTGAGCAATACCACCAACACCGTCTACATTCTCGACTACACCAACAACAATCAGATTGTCAGCAGCATCACGGTCGGAGCCAATCCGCTGGCCGCCGCCATGAGCATGGACAATAAGTATCTCTATGTCACGTCGGCCAATACGTCCTCGATCAGCATGATCGATCTCAGCGCCCGACGGGTCATTCAGACCGTGGTGCTGCCCTCGGCCCCGCAAGGCGTAGAGGTGGGGTCGGACGGACGCGTGCTGGTGGCCATGAACGGAAGCATCGTATCGGGAGTGCCGACCGGCACGCTCGCCATCTACGATCCAACCCAGACCGGCTCGGCGCAAGTACAGCCGGTGACCGTCCCCGCTCTGCCCACCACACCCGCGCCGCTCACGACACCGGCGCTGCCAAGACCGATCACCACTTTTCCGAGCAAACTGCTGCGCACGCCGGATGGTAATTACATCGTGGGCGTCGTCACGCCGGGGACCACGACCACCACCACCACCTACCTCTTCGTGTATGAAGTGGCCTCCGGCATCGTCCTGCGCAACCGCACCATCTCCGGACTATCTTCCGTGCTTTCCATGTCACCGGACGGCACCAGGTTCATGTCCGGGCTCAGCCTGATCGACATCAACACGCTGCAGGTGATCGCGCAGGAGAATTTCGCCAACGCGCCCTTCGCCTTCACCGCCACGACCACCGGAGCCACGGCCTTCAATACGCAGCAGAACGTGGGCGGCAGCATTTTCGCTCCCGACGGATCGGCCATCTACGCGGCGTTCAACATCGCGCCGGTCACCAATCCGCCGGTGGCCACGCAAGCCTCGACGCTGATTGTCAACGATCCCACGAACCTGGCGATTCACCTGGGCATCAAGCTGCCGGAAAGCATCGTCGCCAAGTTCGTCATGACCAAAGACGGTTCGCAGGCCTGGGCGCCTTCCGATTCCGGCATCACGAACCTGCCGCTCGGCAGCCTTTACACCTATCCGATCCTCATGCCCGAGACCAATACCGTCTTTCTGGCGATGGATGATTGCAACAAAGGAGTGGCCTCGGCCGCGCTCAACGTCAACAACCTGGGACAAGGCCATTTGACCTACACGGTTGCCACCACCAACAACGCCGCGCTGGTCTACCAGCAATCGAGCGGGCTGGCGCCTTCCACCATCACCTTCACCATGGAGCCCGGACGCACCGGCATCACGCGCCAGGCGGGCACCAACATCTGGTCGGGGGGCACCGGTGTGACCGCCGTTTCCGGCGTGCCCATGACGGTTACGCTGGCTTCGCCGCAGGCAATCAACATCCCGCCGACCATCCGCGTCTACATGAATTACCGGCAAAGCGATCAACGCGGTCTCATCTTCCCCGTGCCCACGACGCCTAACAACAACAGCAGCGGCAATAACACCGGTCTCGCGGCCACCGTTCTCGCCGGCAACGAAGGCTTGTACGATCTGGTCCTGGACGAGCCGCGCGGCCTTTTGTATATCACCAATTCCGGCTTCAACCGCATCGAAGTGTTCGACACCAACGCGCAACGGTTTCTGAATCCCATACCCGTGGGGCAGTTCCCTCACAAAATGGCCATGGCCGGCGACGGCACCACGCTCTACGTCGGCAACGCCGGCGGCGAATCGATCAGCATCGTCGATTTGAACCTGCAGCAGGTGGTTGGCTCGGTCATCTTCCCCCCGGTTCCGCGCAACGGCACAGCCGCCGTCATCACGCCGCGAGCTCTGGCCATGGGCTTCTTCGGGCTGCAATTCGTCATGTCGGACGGCAGCTCCTGGGAGGTGGTGAGCGGCACCGCGATTCCGCGTCCCGCTGCGACCAACATCATCCCTATCCTCCTGGCTTCGCCCAC
>Ga0335076_10004004_pt1 | contig 14863 bp, 14 predicted proteins | sample Lox_Sample_25_FD_206717 | JGI IMG/M metagenome (GOLD analysis project Ga0335076, IMG submission 206717) | Soil microbial communities from Loxahatchee National Wildlife Refuge, Florida, United States - Lox_Sample_2.5 | ecosystem: Environmental > Terrestrial > Soil > Wetlands | place: USA...
ATGTACCACGCGGGCGAAGGCTTCCTCGCCGCTACCGGCGAGTGGCTGATCCTGTGCGTCGACCTGCGGCAGCGCAAGGTGATCGCCATGCCCGACGACTTGCGCGATCTCGTGGCGCGCGTGCATGCCAGCCACGCCGGGCTGCCGCGTCCGCCGGAGGTCGGCCGCAGCGTCAGCCTGACGTCCCGCCGCCCGCGCTGACGGGCGCGCGCGAAGATCGTCTCGCCCCGACACTACTCCGCGTATCGATCGACGATTTGCATCGCCGCTTGCTGGTAGGCCTTGCTCTTCAACAATGCGACCTGGTCCTGATCCGATGCGGCTCGCGTATAGCTCCCGCTCAGCGAATTGTCGTCGATGGGCGCGGGCGAGAATTCCTCCCACCGACCGGTCCTGACATCGATCACCGCGGCCTTCAGGCGGATCCGCATGCGCTGATTTTCGTCGGGCAGCACGCCGCCCACGATGGGCACCCAGGATAAGGCCTTGGTGGGCAATCCTTCGCGCGCCGTTTCGAGAATGCCCCAATAGACGATGATGGTATCGATATTTCCGCGCGCCGCGGCGAGCCGCAGGGCAAGGGCATAAGATGCGCTGACGGCGTCCGTTGATTCGCTCCGCTCGGGGATGCCGCTGAACTGCGCCACATTGTAGTATTGCTCCAGCGGCTTCAGCATTTCCGTGTCCGGGAACATCGCGCCGGACTGGATCAGCATCAGAGTCGTGCCCTTTCGAAGCGAGAGGCGCTGCTTGTCCGTGAATGCCGCCTCGATGTCCTTCTGCGTGATTGCCTCGCCGCGGTCGATGCCGATGACATCGAACTCACTGAGTTCGCCGCGATAGAGGCGGTTGTCGGAACCGGGCGTGTAGCCGGAGTCCGATATGGATCGCGTGCTGCAGCCGGCCGTTACGAGCAGCAGCAGACAGCACGCCAGCCATCGACGCATGTTCCGACCGTTCATCGCCATGATCCCCTCGCTCGTTGGACCGCCTTCGGCCGACCCGGCGCATGCCCGCGAAGCGGCAGGGTGCCGTCGTAACGCGCGAGTCTGTTGGGATCAGGGTGTGACGATGGCGAAAGCGCGGCGAATCCGCGTCAATCTTCCAGCAGGTATCCTTGCCTGCTGGCGAGCGGCTTCGTGCCGACCACCTTGGCGATGGAATCGCCCGGCCGCACCAATCGATCGGGCCGGCGCGACAGCACGAGGCCGTCGGTCGCCGTGCGGATGGGGGTGCGCGCGGCGCGCGGGTCGTCGGCCATGGGATCGACGAGCTCGGCGATCACCGTGCCGGCGCTGACCACGGCGCCGACCGGCTGCTTGTAGGCGAGCACGCCGGCGGCGGCCGTGCGCACGACATCGCAGGCGTCGAGCCGCGTCGCCTCGCATTGCGGCTTCGGCAGCGGGCCGGGATCGCCGGCGACGACGCCGCGCCGCTGCAGGAAGCGGAAGAGGGCCGCCGCGTCGGGCTCGGCCCATTCGTCGCCGACGTCTGCCTGGCCGCGATACTCGACCGTCGCCGACAGGCAGGCGGCGGGGATCGGCTTGTTCGGAAAGACGGCGGCGAGCTTCGTCCAGGGCGTGCTGAAGGTCTCGTCGAACGCGCGGCCGCCGGAATCGTCCGACAGCAGCGTGGCCCGGCTGCCGATCTCGTCCGACAGGTCGCGGCCGCTCGGCCAGTGCGCGGAAATCAGGAACAGGTGCAGCAGGGCCTCGCTGTCGCAATGGCAGTCGAGCACGATGTCGGCATCGACGGCGAGGCGCGCCAGCGCCAGCCGCAGGCTCGCGAGTTCGGTCGCGGCGGCCAGGTCGTCGAGCCCGGCGAGCAGGGCCTGACGGATCGCCGCCACGTTGCGCGTCGCATCGTCGGTCAGGCTGCCGCGCACGCGGTCGGCCAGGCCGGCGAACAGGTCGGGCCAGTTGCGGTTGAAGTTGCCGCCGCCGGCCGACTCATACCGGCCGACGAGCGTCGCATTCACGACCTGTGCCGCGCCGATCGGGTTGGCCACGGGCACGACGACGATCTCGCCCTTGATGCGGCCGGCGCGGTCGGCCTCGTCGAGCAGGCGGATGAGGTGGTGCAGCACCAGCATCGCCGGGATCTCGTCGGCATGCAGCGAGGCATGCAGATAGGCCTTGGGCCGGGCACCGCGCGCGCCGTAGCGGTGCACGCTCAGCTGGCGGGCGGCGCCGGGACTGGCCGGCAGCAACGGAATCCGTTCGATCGTCTTGGGCATGAAACAAAATACTCGGAGGTTGCGAGACTCTCGCCCTGGCGGGCGCGGGGATTGCGGCTAAGATGGTCGGCGATGATGCCGCCTGCCGAAGAACTCGCCGTCTTTCTGGCCGATCTTGCCGGCCTTGTCGAGGGGGCCGCCGTCGGCGATGCCGCCGCCGATTGCCGGCGCTTCGCCGTGCTGACGCGCGCGCTGCAGCCGGCCGGCATGAAGGCGACCGGCGCGCGGCCGTTCAGCCTGCCGGTGTGCCGCTGCTGGGCGCCGTCCCTGCAGGCGGCGCGCGAGCAGCCGGCCCTCGCCGCGATGGCGCATGCCCTGCAGCTGTTCGGCCCCTATCTCGCCTGGGTGCAGAACCCGAACTATCGGCGCGAGCCGCCGACCGCCCGCTTCCTCGACGACTACGGCTATGCCGTGATCGCCGGCCCGTCGGCCGGCCCGCCGGCGCTGCTTTCGCATCCGTCCCTGGCGCTCGGCGTGCTGCTGCTGGCGCCGCACACCCACTATCCGCGCCACCGCCATCCGGCGACCGAGCTGTATCTGCCGCTCACCGCCGCGCAATGGTGGCGCGGCGACGGGCCCTGGCGCGACGAGGCGCCGGGCGCTGTCATCCGTCATGCCGGCGATGTGCCGCATGCGACCCGGTCGGGCGACGACGCGCTGCTCGCCTTGTATCTATGGACCGGCGACCTCGCGACGCACGCGCGCATCGAGGCGGCGGCATGACGTTGTAGGGGCGACCGGCAGGTCGCCCGTGGGCGGACGCGATTGATCGCCGGGCGACCTGCCGGTCGCCCCTACGGGCCTCGTTGGCCGGATACTCGGGGGAGTCCGTTCGTGACGCAGGAGCAGGCCGCACCGCAGGATCCCGTCGAGCGGGCCGGGCGAATCCTCTGGCTCATGGAACGCGCGCAGCGGCTGATGGCGAACGCGGCGCTGCGCGGCGACGCCGACAACGGATTCCAGATCCCCGATCCGCGCATCGTCGGCGCCGCCTTCGCCGATTTCGCCGGCAAGGCCGCTGCGAATCCCGGCCGCTTCGTGACGGCGCAGCTCGAGCTCTGGCGCGACCATTTCGATCTCTGGAGCCGTTTCGCGCGCCGGGCCGAGGGCGAGGCGATCGAACCGATGGCGGTGCCGGCACGCGACGACCGCCGGTTCGCGGATGCCGCCTGGAGCGAGCATCCGATGTTCGACTACGTCAAGCAGGCCTATCTCCTGAACGCCCGCTGGCTGCAGTCGACGGTGCAGCAGGTCGACGAGATCGACGACGACACGCGGCGCAAGGTCGAGTTCTACATGCGCCAGTTCGTCGACGCCTGCGCGCCCAGCAATTTCGTCGCGACGAACCCGAAGGTGCTGCGCGAGACCTTCGACAGCAGCGGCGAGAACCTGGTGCGCGGCCTCGAGCATCTGGTGGCCGATCTCGAGCGCGGCAACGGCCGTCTCGACATCGCCATGACCGACGCGACGGCGTTCCGGCTCGGCGACAACATCGCGGCCACGCCGGGCAAGGTGATCGTCCAGAACGACCTGATGCAGCTCATCCAGTATGCGCCGTCGACGGACGCGGTGCATCGGCGGCCGCTGCTGATCGTGCCGCCCTGGATCAACAAGTTCTACATCCTCGACCTGAAGCCGCAGAACTCGTTCATCAAGTGGGCGGTCGACCAGGGACACACGCTGTTCGTCATCTCCTGGGTCAATCCGGACGAGCGCCTCGCGCGCAAGGCGTTCGACGACTACATGCTGGAGGGCCCGCTGGCGGCCCTCGATGCGATCGAGCAGGCGACCGGCGAGCGCGAAGCCAACGTGATCGGCTATTGCATCGGCGGGACACTGCTGGCCTGCACGCTCGCCTGGATGGCGCGGCGGAACGACCGCCGCTTCGCCAGCGCCACCTTCTTCACGGCGCTCACCGATTTCGCCGAGGCCGGCGAGATCAAGGTCTTCATCGACGACGCGCAGGTGAGCCTGCTCGAGGCGCATGTGGCGAAGAAGGGGTACCTCGAAGGCCGCCATATGGCGACCGTGTTCAACCTGCTGCGCGACAACGACCTCATCTGGTCGTTCGTGGTGAACAACTACCTGCTCGGGCGCGAGCCGCTGCCGTTCGACTTGCTCTACTGGAACGCCGACGCCACGCGCATGCCGGCGGCCATGCACAGCTACTATCTGCGCCACATGTACCTGGAGAACCGGCTGGTGCAGCCGGGCGGGCTGACGCTCGCCGGCGAGCCGCTCGACCTGCGCACGATCGACCTGCCGATCTACCAGCTGTCGGCCGAGAGCGATCACATCGCGCCATGGAAATCGACCTATGCACTGAGCCGCCTGGTGCGCGGCCCCTATCGCTTCGTGCTCTCGGGATCGGGCCATATCGCCGGCGTCATCAACCCGCCGGTGGCCAACAAATACTACTACCTGACGAACGCAAAGAACCCGGCGTCGCCCGACGGCTGGATCGCCGGCGCGACGCGGCACGCCGGCTCCTGGTGGACGGACTGGGCGGCCTGGGTGGCGCGGCATGGCGGCGGCCAGGTGCCGGCGCGCACGCCCGGCGGCGGCGCGCTGGCGCCGATCGAGGATGCGCCCGGATCGTACGTCGCGGTGCGGGCGCAGGATTAAGGGGAAGACCGGCGCGGCGCAGCGTTAGCGCGGCAAGCCCTCCAGTCCCGCAAGCTCCGCCGCGCTGGCGCCGGGGATCCGCATTTCGAAGACCTCATCGACGACGGTGTAGTCGTAGTAGCCGAGCCGTGCGATCGGGCGGAGACGTTTCACGTCGATCTTGCCATCGGCGCCGACCGCGTCGTCCCGGATATGGATACGCTCCACCCGTGCAAAGACGATGTCGACGGTGCCCTCCGGGCTGTTGCCCTGGAGGCGGTGCGTGCTCAGATAGCGGCACTCGAAGTGGATCGGCGATTCCGCAACCCGCGAGCAGGGCGCATCGACACAGGGCAGCTTCGTGACGCCGGCCAGTTCGAACTCGTCCACATCCGACGCGACAGCGCTGGCACTGGCATTGACGGCGTTACGCAGCTCGTAGGTCGCCATGTTCCAGGCGAACCAGCCGGTCGACTCCGCGTTCAGGACCGTGTCCTTGCGGCGGCCATCCGGATACTGATTGGCCGCGAACATCACCATGGGCGGATCGAAGGTCAGGTTCTGCCATTGGCTGTAGGGCGCCAGATTGGCAACGCCGGTCGGGCTGATGCTGGACAGCCAGCCGATCGGCCGCGGCACGGTGCAGCTCTTGAACGGATTGAATCTGAGGCCATGCCGCTCGGTGGTCGGATTGTAATGCACGCGCGCTCCCCTCGGACCTGAAGCCATGCTCCAGCTTAGGGGCACCGCATCTATTCCCCAAATCGGGAAACCACGCCTCGACTCGCCAGAGGCGGGCGGAGGCTGCGGCTCCGCCCGCAACAGCCGCACCTGCGCCTGTTCTAGAAGCGCAGTCCGCCGCTGGCGTCGATCACCTGGCCGGTGATCCAGGCCGCATCGGGGGAGGTCAGGAAGGCGACGGTGGCGGCGATATCCTCCGGCCGGCCGATGCGGCCGAGCGGCGTCTTGCTCGTCGCCTGCTGCAGGAAGTCCGGATCGCGGATCAGCATGTCGGTCTCGGTCGTGCCGGGCGCCACGGCGTTGACGGTGACGCCGCGCGGGCCGAGCTCGACGGCCAGCGAGCGCGTGATCGCGTCGACCGCCGCCTTGCTCGCGACATAGGCGCTCAAGCCCGCGAAGGCGCCGCGGGCGCCGATCGACGAAGTGTTGACGATGCGCCCGCTGCCGTCGGGGAGGTGCGGGGCGGCCGCCCGCGTCACCTGCACGAGACCGAAGACGTTGACGGCGAAGGTGCGTTCGTAGTGCTCGGGCGTCGCATCGGCGAGCGGCGCCGCGTCGAGCACGCCGGCATTGTTGACGAGGATGTCGAGGCGGCCGAAGGCCTTGCGGGCGGCATCGACGATCCGTTCCGGGCCGTCGGGCGCCGCCACGTCGCCGGGCGCCAGCGCGGCCTCGCCGCCGGCGGCGCGGATCGACTGCACGACCGCTTCGGCGGCGGATTTCGACTGCGCGTAGTTGACGACGACCTTGGCGCCGTCCTGCGCCAGGCGGCGGGCGATGGCGGCGCCGATGCCGCGCGACGCGCCGGTGACGAGCGCGACCTTGTCCTGCAACGGTCTGGACATGCTGAACCCCTCAAGCTGGTTGTTCGACGATTAGATGATCGTCTAAGTGTGGGGCGGGGGACCGCCTGTCAAGGGCGGCGGCTCAAGGCCGCCGCCGGCGCGCCCCGGCGATGCGCCGCGCCAGTTCCTTCTGGTAGGCGGCGAACGTCGCCGGACGCAGGCGCAGGAACATGCACTTGCCCTCGCGCCGCATCTCCACGAGGTCGGCGGCGGTGAGCTCCTTCAGGTGGTGCGACATCGTCGCCGCGGTGACCGCGAAATGCGCCTTCAGGCTCTGGCAGGCGACGTCCGGCTCGCCGGCGATGCGCTCCAGGATGGAGAACCGCGTCGGGTCGGCGAGCGCTTTGGCGATGCGGGTGAAATGCCTGGCGTCCATGCCCCGACTATAGCGGGGCGCCGCGGCGCGCCGCAAAGCCTCGGGCGTGGCGGCCCTACTGCTGGCCCGTGCGCTTCCGCAGGCTGTCGACGAGGGCGGCGCTCATCTTGCCCGTGATGGGCAGGCCGTTGTCCTTCTCGTATTTCTTGATCGCGACGGCGGTGCGGCGGCCGACGGCGCCGTCCACCTTCCCGGCATCGTAGCCGAGCTGCTGCAGGCTGGCCTGCACCCAGCGGATGGTGTCGCGCGACCGCAGGTTGACCGGCGGCGGGGCGACGGCGACCTGCGTCGCGGTGTCGGCGTTCGCGGCCGTCTGAGCCGTGCTGTCGGACGGGGTGGCCGCCTGCGTCGAGCCGTCGGCGGGCGGAGCGGCAGGCGCCGCGTCGCCCGCGGCCGGTGCCGTCGCCGCCGCCTGCGCCGCGGTGTCCGGCGCCGGCGCCGCCGCGGCCGAACTGCCGTTCAGCATCTTGTCGTAGGTGCTGTGGATCAATTGGACGTATTGCTTCTTCTCGTCGCAGAGGCTGTCGGGATTGGTGACGCAGGAGACCTGGACCGCCTCCTCGGCGAGTTCCAGGCCGATCTTCACCGCGTCCGGCGAGCAGTCCACGGGCTTGTCGCCCTTGGCGATGAAGTACTGATAGGTCAGCCCGCCATGCAGGTAGACGTAGTCGCCATCGGTGAAGCAGCCGATCTGGGCATCCTCGGCCGCGGCCGCCTGCGGCAAGGCGAGCAGGGCCAGGGCCCCGATGATCGATTTGGTACGCAGCATCGCTCGTCGCCTTCGCGTCCAGTCGGCACGGCGCGCATCGAGCCGCCCGCGGCATTGTCTTCTGCCGTCTCGGCGCCCGGCGCCATGTCTGTCTCGGTCGGCTTGCTCCCGCACGCACACGCTTGCGCACCGTAGCATGCGACTCGCGGGTCTGCCAGCGGGGCGCCGACAGCACCGCGGAATGTTGCAGAATTGTCACCTGTCAGCCTGCCATTCCACCCCGGCCCACGGTCACCAACATTTAGGTATGCTCGCAACATGTCGAATAGTGATCCACGCCCGACAGCCCTAATGCCCGAGTTGCGGTCTCTCGGCATTGTGGTCCGCGTGATTCGGCGCGGGTTGTACACGATCGCGGCGGCCGGCCTCCTGTGGATAATCGGGTCGACGTGGTGGTCGCTCCGTGATGCTCACCAGCTATCCTATCCAGCAGAAGGCATCGCCTACACGGTCGCCACCGACGAATGCGGGGGCATTGCCAAACAAGCGGATCGAATTGCCTGTTTCGAGCCTCGTGCCCGGGAGGTCATGGCGAAGGCGCCCTTCGACACTTGGTCGGCGTTCTGGGTGCGGCGAAGGTTCTACGTGGGCTTGATCTTCAATGTGCCCCTTCTGATCTTCAGCGCCTTTGTTACCTTTGGAAGCGTGATGGTGAAGGCCACCGAGAGCAGCTTGCGCGCCAGGTTTCTGCGTCGGGCGGCAGAGGCTGTGCGCGACGACTCAGGCACCTCAGCTCCGTGAGGCGCGTTCCATCGCCTGCCGGGCCGCATAGGCCTCGAGGTGGCAAACCGCCATGCGCAGCAGCGGGGCGGCGATGCCGAAGGTCCGCGCGCGGTGCAGCATGTCGCCGAGAATGTGGTCGCCTTCGGTCGGGCCGCCGCGCTCGATGTCGCGCAGCATGGAGGCGGTGAAGGTCGAGCCGCGTTCGGTCAGCAGCGCGCGCCCGCGCGCCAGCGACGCGGCGCGCGGCGCATGGCCGGCGGCGGCCGCGACGGCGCTGCACTCGGAGAGGAACTCGCCCATCAGCGCCTCGCCGTCCTGGGCGGCGACGATGGCGCCGACCGGCGCGCGCATCAGGCAGGTCATGCCGGCGAGCGTCGCCAGCATGACGATCTTCTCCCACATCTCCTGCAGGATGGCATCGCTGTGCACCCAGTCGAATTTCGCGCCCTTCAGGAGGGCGGCGAAGGCGTCCGTGCGGGCGCTGGGCCGGCCGTCGCGTTCGCCGAAAACGAGACGATGCACCTTGTTCAGGTGCTCGATGCGGCCGCCGGCGCCGAGCGTGGCGGCGATCGCGCAGGAACCGCCGAGCACGCGTTCGGCACCGAAGCGGGCATCCAGGCGGTCGAGATGCCGGAGCCCGTTGAGGAGGGGCAGCACGGCGCTCGCAGGACCTACCGCCGGCGCGATGCTGTCGATCGCGCTGTCGAGGTCGTAGGCCTTGCAGCAGAGCAGCACGAGGTCGAATGGGGCGGTGCCCGCGGCCGTGCGCAGGGTCTGCACCCGCAGGCCGGCGTCGCCGTACGGACTGCGGATGGCGAGTCCGTCGGCAGCCAGCTCCGCCGCCCGCCGTTCGCGCACCAGGAAGGTGACGTCGCCGCCGGCCTCGACGATCCGGCCGCCGAAGTAGCCGCCGGTCGCACCGGCGCCGAGGACGAGGATGCGCATGGTCATGGGGCCGCTGCGAGCCGCAGCAGCCCGGCGGCGTCCACCGCGCAGGTGCCGCTGGGAATGCCGCTTGCGGTCCCGTTCTCCTCCCGTGCGTTGTTCCAGACGGCCGGCAGGTAGAGCGGACGATTCTTGCGGATGAGAGCGCTCGACACCAAGCGGGCCTGCTGGCCGTCGGCAGCCTGGGAGTACGCGATGCCGATGCCTTCCGGCACCTTTTCTTCGCTCGCCCAAGCGAGACGCAGGACCGTGACATCGCTCCCGGCTTCGTCCTTGGCCGTCCAGCGCTGCACGGTCGGCAAGTCGGTCGGCTCGCCGGCACCCGCGAAGGTGCCGCCGTCCAGGCCGACCGCGAACTGCCGATAGATGATCTTGGGGGGACCGTTCGCGTCCGAATCGTCTTCGGTGCGCGTCCAGACCTCGACATGCGGCTGCTGCACCCAGCTCTTCGCCTTACCGGCGGCAAGCTCGGCGGCTGCAGTCGGGTCGCGCACCTGCACGAGGAACGATTGCGCCGTCTCGGCGATCATGCGCAGGGAGGCCGCGTCGCTTGCCGACGCCGCCTTGCCGTAGACCAGGAAGCCGTGCAACCCGTCGGTCGTGAGTTCGAGGGCGCAATCGGCGAGCGACGTTCCTTCGGGAAACTGATTCAAGCCATCCATCGGCCGCGGGATCGCATAGGCGCCGGCCAGCTCGGGGCCGGTCGGCATCACGCTGTCCGGGCCGGTCGGCCAATTCGGACAGCTGCCGTCTTCGCCCGCCGCATGCGCGGATGCGGCGTAGCCGACCGAGCGGGCATGCAGGGTCAACCGATCGACATCCACGACGACGCCGGAGAGCGGATCGAGGGTGTTGAAGCTGCAAGTGAGCGCATGCGTGATCGCGAGCGGGGACAGGCGGATCTTCTCGGTCACGTCCCAGCGCCAGGCAGAGCCGCCGGCCTGACGATGGACGAGGCCGTTCGGCACCACCTTGATGTCGTCCTCGCCGACTCCAGCCGCCCCATAGCCGTCGTTGCACAGCGACAGCAGCAGCCGGGGCGCGGCGCCGTTCTGCACCAGCCAGAATTCGTGCCCGCCGCCGCCGTCGCCATCGCCGCTGTCATTGCGGCAGCCGTCGTCGGGCGCGTCGTCGACCTTGTCGGCAAGGCCGAGCCGGGCTTCGACGATCGCCAGCCTGACGCCGCCGACGCCGCGGCCGGCGTCCTTCACCGCGGCAATGCTGCAGGTCGAGCGCTTGCCGCAGATCGCCGACTGCTGGTCCGGAGCGAGATCGGCCCCGAGGCTCGATGCGCCGCCGGCGACGAGGACGAGGGCGGCGAGCAGTATATTTCGCAGCATGGTGCCGACTCGAATCGTTGGATCAGGTTGGCGAGAATAGTGTATGCCGCGCGCAATTCCACCGTGATCGAGTCGGTCCAAGGGTGGCCGACGTTCTCTTGCTGGCTGAGAAATCCGCCGCCACCTGCTATAAAGACGCGAATCATGCCCGAACCCGCTGCTGCATCACCGATCGTCTCCGCGCCGGCGCCGCGCTACTTCGACTCGCTGAACGACTCGCAGCGGGCGGCGGTCGAGGCGGTCGACGGGCCTGTGCTCGTGCTGGCGGGGGCCGGCACCGGCAAGACGCGGGTGCTGACGACGCGACTCGCGCACATTCTGATGAGCGGCCGCGCGCATCCGGGGCAGGTTCTCGCGGTCACCTTCACCAACAAGGCGGCGCGCGAGATGAAGGACCGGGTGAGCGCGCTGATTTCGCGGCCGGTCGAAGGCTGGTGGCTCGGCACCTTTCACTCGCTGGCGGCGCGGCTGCTGCGGCGCCATGCCGAGCTGGTCGGCCTCAAGCCGAACTTCACGATCCTCGACACCGACGACCAGATCCGGCTGCTGAAGCAGCTGATCCAGGCCACCAACATCGATGACAAGAAATGGCCGGCGCGCGCGCTCCTCGGCGTCATCGAGCGCTGGAAGGACCGCGGCCTGACGCCGGACAAGGTGAGCGCGGCGGAGCAGGGCGACTTCGCCCATGGCCGCGTGCTGGAATTGTATCGTGCCTACCAGGAGCGGCTGCGCACTCTGAACGCCTGCGACTTCGGCGACCTCCTGCTGCACAACCTGACGCTGTTCGCAGGCAACGCCGACGTGCTGCAGTCCTATCAGCGGCAGTTCAAGTACATCCTGGTCGACGAGTACCAGGACACCAACGTGGCGCAGTATCTGTGGCTGCGCCTGCTGGCGCAGCAGCATCGCAACCTCTGCTGCGTCGGCGACGACGACCAGTCGATCTATGGCTGGCGCGGGGCGGAGGTCGGCAACATCCTGCGCTTCGAGAAGGATTTCCCGGGCGCCCGCATCATCCGGCTCGAGCGCAACTACCGCTCGACCCGTCACATCCTCGGCGCCGCCTCGGGCCTCATCGCCCACAACCAGGGCCGCCTCGGCAAGACGCTGTGGACCGAATCGAACGAAGGCGACAAGGTCGGCGTGCGCGGCCTCTGGGACGGCGAGGAGGAAGCGCGCTTCGTCGGCGACGAGGTGGAGGCGTTCCAGCGGAAAGGCGTGAAGCTCGGCCAGATCGCCATTCTCGTGCGCGCCGGCTTCCAGACGCGCGAGTTCGAGGAGCGCTTCATCGTTCTGGGCGTGCCCTACCGTGTCATCGGCGGTCCGCGCTTCTACGAGCGGCAGGAGATCCGCGACGCCATCGCCTACCTTCGTATCGTGCATCAATCCGACGACGACCTCGCCTTCGAGCGCATCGTCAACACGCCGCGGCGCGGCATCGGCGATTCGAGCATCCGCGCGATCCACAGCCTCGCGCGCCAGCAGGGCGTCTCCATGAGCGAGGCGGCGGCGCGACTCATCGAGACCGACGAGCTGAAGCCGGCGGCGCGCAAGGCGATCGGCACGCTACTGCGCGACTTCGAGCGCTGGCGCAATCTGAGCGCCGGCATGCCGCCGGGCGAGTTCGCAGAGATCGTGCTCGACGAGTCCGGCTACACGGCGATGTGGCAGGCCGACAAGTCGCCGGAGGCACCGGGCCGGCTCGAGAACCTGAAGGAACTGGTCACGGCCATGGACGAGTTCGAAAATCTGGCCGGCTTCCTCGAGCATGTCAGCCTCGTCATGGAAAGCGCCGAGGGAGAGCCGGGCGACATGGTCAACATCATGACCCTGCACAGCGCCAAGGGCCTGGAATTCGACGTCGTCTTCCTGCCGGGCTGGGAAGAGGGGCTGTTCCCGAATCAACGCGCGCTCGACGAGACCGGCGCCGCCGGCCTGGAGGAGGAACGGCGGCTGGCGTATGTCGGGCTGACGCGGGCGCGCCACCGCGCGATCGTGTGCTATGCGGCCAACCGGCGCGTGCACAACATGTGGCAGAGCGCGTTGCCGTCGCGCTTCGTCGGCGAGCTGCCGCGTGAGCATGCCGAGCATGCCTCCGACGTCGTCGGCTCCGAGGCGACCGGGGCCGATTCGTCCGCGGGCTTTTCCGAGGGCGGCGAAGCGTTCGCCGCCAACTGGCGGCCGCGCCGTTCCTGGAGCGCGCGCCCGGTCGAAGCGCCACCGCGACCGATGTCGCGGGAGAGCGGCATCACCTATCGCGAGGGAGCCCGCATCTTCCACCAGAAGTTCGGCTACGGCAGCGTCGAGGCGGTCGAGGGCGACAAGCTCGACATCGCGTTCGACAAGGCCGGCGCCAAGAAGGTCCTGGCAAGCTTCGTCGTTCCGGCCGACCGCGCGCGGTGAGGCGCGTGGGCAAGTGGGCGGGCAAGGGGATGTGGGCCATCCGCGTCCGCCTGCCGGCCGAACGGCCGGCCGGTCAGGTCGCCGCCGTGGAAGCCCTGCTCGAGCCGATGGGCGCGGCGCTCACCAGCTTCGAGATCGAGGGCGGCAAGGGCTGGTCCGTCGAATCGCTCTGCGAGCGGCGGCCCGCTGCCAGGCCGATACAGGCGGCGCTGCAGGCGATCGGCGCGCCGCCGGCAAGCATCGATTACATCGCGCCGCGCAACTGGGTGGCCGAGACGCAGCGCCTGCTGGCGCCCATCCGCGCCGGCCGCTTCTTCGTGCACGGCGCGCACTTCGACGGCCGGCCGCCGCGCGGGACGCTGCCGCTGCAGATCGAGGCCAGCATCGCCTTCGGCACCGGCCGGCACGAGACGACGCGCGGCTGTCTTCTGGCGCTCGATCGCTTGGCGCGCACTGGACGGCGGTTCCGGCGGCCGCTCGACCTCGGCTGCGGCAGCGGCATCCTGGCGCTCGCCATGGCGCGTCTGTGGGACGCATCGGTGCTGGCGGCCGACAACGATGCGGCGGCCGTCGGCGTCGCGCGCGAGAACATGCGCATCAACGGCGCCGCCGAGCGCGTCCGCGTCGTGAAGAGCAGCGGGTTCGCGGCCGCGGCACTGAACCGCGGCGCGCCGTTCGATCTCATCGCCGCCAATATCCTGGCGCGGCCGCTGTGCCGGCTGGCGCGCGGCTTCGCATCGCACTTGGCGCCGGGCGGCATCGCGGTGCTTTCGGGACTGATGACCGAGCAGGAGCCGGCGGTCATCGCGGCGCAGGAGCGGCAGGGGCTGCAGTTGTGCCGCCGCGACCGCCTGGGCGACTGGTCGGTGCTCGCTTTCATGCCCAAACGAAAACGGCGGCCCCCGGCTGGGGGCCGCCGTCGATGAACGTGCAGCCGCGGGAAGCGTCAGGCCGCCTGGTAGCTGCTGTTCCGGTTGGCGGGCTTCAGGGCGCGAATGGCCAGCTCTTCGACCACGTCGTCGATATTGCCGCGCACGAGACCCAGATCGTCGAGGATGTCGTTGTCCAGCCCGTTAAGCTCCTTCGCCGCGATGCGGCTCAGGTTCCAGCGACGGAACACCTCCATCGCGTCGCTGTCGGCGGCGGTCGGCGCCGCGGCGGCGGCGGCGCTCCCGGCGACGACGGCCGGGATTTCGGACCGGCTGATGCCGATATCGCTCAGCATGCGATCATCAAGCTCGGACAGCTCGCGGACCGCCGTCCGGCGTTCCTGCCACTGGCTGACCGCCTTGCCGATCGCGATAACGACCCCGCCGAGGGCTTCGCCCAGCGACGGCCCTTCGGCCGTAGCCGCCTTATCGGCGACCGTGTCGATGTCCCAGCGCCGGACGCCGATGTCGGCCAGCATACGGTCGTCGAGCCGCGTCAGTTCGCGGACGATCGAGGCATGCCGGAACGGCCGCCGGATCGCCGCCAACAGGGCGCCAAAGGCCGAAGCAACGGAGTCAGCACTGGCGGCAACGCCAGCCGGCAACATCGCCCGGCTCAACATCGCCTTCTCATTCTCGGTAAAGCGGGTCATGATTCCCTTCCACGGACAGTCAGAAGCCGGCAACGATGCCGGCCGGAGTTTGCTATTGATGCCCGCAGGATATGGGGTGCCATGAGGGGTTCCGGGAGCGGTTGTGCTGCAACGCAGCAATGCGCGCCGCGCATGCTCCAAATCGTTAAAATTGTGTTTATTTTCAGACGATTATGTCTGCATCATGACGCGTGAAAGAGGACGGTTTCGATGAAGTCATGCCGCGACGCATTTCAGGGTGAAGAGGCGCTGGAACGGCTCTTGCGCAAGGCCGGTTCCGCCTATTCCGTCACCGATCT
>Ga0335076_10004005_pt1 | contig 14862 bp, 11 predicted proteins | sample Lox_Sample_25_FD_206717 | JGI IMG/M metagenome (GOLD analysis project Ga0335076, IMG submission 206717) | Soil microbial communities from Loxahatchee National Wildlife Refuge, Florida, United States - Lox_Sample_2.5 | ecosystem: Environmental > Terrestrial > Soil > Wetlands | place: USA...
CCCGCTGCGGCGCTGGGTCAGCACGCTGCGCCACGCGTCCGGCAGGCGGACCGACCGGGCCTGCTCGGCGAGCGGCCCGCGGACCTCGATGGCCCGCCGCTGGCACAGTGCGGCCAGCTGAGCCGGGACCGGGCTGCTGTCCGGCAGCGCACCCACTGCCCGCAGGGCAGCGGCTACTTCGGCCAGGCTGCCGGCCAGCTGAGTGGCCTCGATGCCGGCCAGCGTGCCGCCACCCAGCATGGTTTCGGCCACCGCGGTGAGCAGCTGTTCGCCCACGGTTGCCGGTGGCACCGGCTCATGGCTGGCTCGGGGCACCGGGCCCGGGTCGGCCAGCCCGATCCGGAGCGCGGAGCCGGGCACGGTGGGCAGTTCCAGCCAGCGGACGCTGTCCGGTGGGTGCGGGGAAATGTCCAGCAGGCCGGCTTCCAGCCAGCCGCCCTCGCCGGTGCTGAAGCTCAGCTGGTACGGCCGGCCGTGGTCGTCGGTCAGCCCGGCGCGGCCGAACGGCGGGAAGGCCGGCCGCGCCGCCGGGTCGTCCGGGTGGTGCGGGGCCTCCCGCCAGGTGCTGACGAAGCTGGTCACGATCGCGGCCCGGTTCGGCGCCAGAACCACGGTCTGCAGGTGCACCGAACCCTGATGCCCGTCACGGGACGCGGGCAGTTGCACGCCGATCGGGATGCACCGGTACCGGCCGGCCGGCGGGACGGCCGGGATCGCGGTACCGGCCGTCCCGGCCGCGGGCGGGTTCCCGGTGCGCAGCACAGCGAGCAGGGCACCCGGATCATGCAGGCCGCGGGCGGCCAGCGCGGCGACGAAGTCGCCGACCAGTGACCTGGCCCACACCTCGGAGACGGCACCAACCCGGCACAAGGCGTTAAGTACGGCTTTGACCCGGAGCAGACCTTCTTCCTCGGGTGGCTCGCCGCCCTCCTTGAAGTCCTCATCGAGCCACCGGAAACGAGGCGCCAGCGCGGCCCGGCGGAGCTCAGCTTCAGCCAGCAGCCGGACGTGCGTCTCGGCGGCCGCGTTAGGCACCGGCCCGGCCGCTGCCCCGGGCCCACGGGTTGTAGTCCACCTCGAGCGGTTCCTGCGGCGGCCGCTGGTCGGCGGGCACGTTGCGCAGGTTCAGCCGGATCCTGGTCCAGGTGGAACTGTGCCCGCGCATCGAGTCGACCAGCACGTCGGGTGGTTCCAGGTAGGGCCAGACTGCGGGGTGCCGTTCCTTCCACCGGTCCAGCCCGGCCATCGCTTCGTCCTTGGTTGCGGCCCGGGCCACCTCGATCAGCGGCATGGTGGACTGGCGGCGGCCGGTGCCCCGGGCCGGCGTCCCGCCGGGCGCGGCCGCGGCCCGGCGCTTGGACGGCTGCACCCGCGGTGGCTCACCGGCCTGCTTGTCGTAGTGCGGCGGCCACGGGGCATCGGGCACCCCGGCCGCCTCGTCGCGCGCGGCCAGGTCGAGCAGCCCAGCCAGCGAGCCTGCCGCGTCGTCCATCGCCGCCCACGGGTCACCCAGCCTTGTGTACCGCTCCGGCACGGTGTCCAGGGTGAACGCGGCCGGGTCGCAGTCCGGCACCTCGTCCCAGGCCAGCGGGGTGGACACGCGCGCGTCGCGGGTGGGCCGGACCGAGTACGCCGAGGCCACCGTGCGGTCCTTGGCGTTCTGGTTGTAGTCGAGGAACACCCCGTGCCGTTCCTCCTTCCACCACTTCGCCGTGGCCAGCTCGGGCGCGCGCCGCTCCACCTCCCGGGCCAGCGCCACCGCGGCCCGCCGGACGTCCTTGAACTCCCAGTGGCGCTCGATGCGGGCGTAGATGTGGAAGCCACGGGAGCCGGATGTCTTGGGCCAGCCGGTCAGCCCGAAGTCGGCCAGCACGTTCCGGGCGACCAGGGCCACCTCGCGGATCTGCGGCCAGTCCACGCCCGGGACCGGGTCCAGGTCCACCCGCAGCTCATCCGGATGGTCCAGGTCATCGGCCCGCACCGGGTGCGGGTTGAGGTCGATGCAGCCGAGATTGGCCATCCAGGCCAGCGCGGCCGCGTCGTGCGGCACGACCTCCACCGCGGACCGGCCGGACGGGAACCGCAGCTCCACCGTGTCCACCCAGGCCGGCCGGGACTCCGGGGCCCGCTTCTGGAAGAACGCCTCGCCCTCGGCCCCGTTCACGAACCGCTTCAGCACCACCGGCCGGCCGGTCACCCCGCGCAGCGCCCCGTCGGCCACGCTCAGGTAGTACCGGATCAGGTCCAGCTTGGTGTGCCCGGTATGCGGGAAGTAGACCTTGCCCGGGTTGGACACGGCCACCTCGCGGCCTGCCACCTCGACGATCTCCTTGCGCTCCGCCATGGCGCCACCATAACCGGCAGCCGCCGGCCCGGCTCTTGTCCGGCTATCACCCTGGTGTTTGACTGGCCTCGGGTGTACCGCCGCACGGCGGTTCGGGGGTGAGGACCATGCACGTCCGGATGTACATGCTGACCGGCGACCCAGCCCGGCTCACGAAGGCCACCCAGTACCTGGACGAAACCGTCCGGGGGCAGGTGGAAGCGCAGCTGGGCAGCCGCGGGCTGGCCGTGCTGAGCAACGCCGACCTGGGCGTCTGCGTGATCGCCACCTACTGGGACTCGGTGGACGCGATGATCGCCAGCGAGCGGTCCGTCGACTCGTTCCGCCAGGACGTGACCGGGCTGATGGGCGGGACGGTGTCAGCCGAGCAGTACGAGGTCCCGGTCTTCATCCGGCAGGCCCGCCCGGGACCCGGCGCCGGGGTCGGGATGACCAGGATCGACGGCGACCCGGCCCGGGTGAGCGTGGCCATCGAGGAGTTCCGGCACACCGTCGGCCCGGCGCTGCTGGACATGCCCGGGCTGTGCAGCGCGCAGTTCCTGGTCGAGCGGGGCACCGGGCACTGCGTGGCGGTGTCCACCTGGGAAGACATGGACATTATGGCCGACACCGGCTCTTCGGTGGCCACCCTGCGCACCGACCTGTCCGACGTGACCCACGCCCAGGTCCGGACGGTGGAGAAGTACATGCTGAACTTCTCCACCGTCCGCGAGGGGGACAACGTCAGCCTGATCGAGCGCGAGGTCACGCTGTGGAACGAGCGGGACCATGCGGGCTGGCTGGCGCTGTCCGACCTGCACCGGCTGGAGGCCACCGCCCCCGGCGGCCTGCACATGTCCGGCCGGGCGGCGGCCGACGCGATCTGGGACACCTGGAATGGGGCCTTCCCGGACAACCGGCTGACCACGGTGAGCATTCACGCCGACGACCGGGGCGGCGTGTACGAGGGCCGGTTCGTCGGCACCCACTCGGGCAACCTGCGCGGCCCGGCGGGCGACATCGGCCCGACCGGCCGGATGGTGGATACCTGGTTCGCGGTGGTGCACGAGTGCGACGACGGGAAGATCACCAGCACGCACATCTACTACGACCAGAGTGATCTGCTGGCCCAGCTCGGGGTACCCGCGGGCCTGCCCGGCCCACGCTGAGCCAGCGCCGCCGGGCAGGATGGGTGGGTGCGGGTCATTGTGCTGGCGGACACGCATTCGCCGCGGCGCTGGCGGTCCTGCCCGCCCGCGGTGGCCGCCCAACTCCGGGACGCGGACCTGATCCTGCACGCCGGCGACGTGTGCACCGCGGCCACACTGGACGAGCTGGCCGGGTACGCGCCGGTCCGCGCCGTGCGCGGCAACAACGACGGCCCGGACGTGGCCGCCTGGGGCGCGCCGGACACGCTCGAACTCGACCTGGCCGGGCTGAGCGTGGCCATGCTGCACGATTCCGGGCCGGCCCCAGGCCGCTCAGCCAGGATGCGGCGCCGCTTCCCCGGGGCGGACCTGGTCGTGTTCGGCCACTCGCACATCCCGCTGGACCACACCGAGAACGGCCAGCGGATCTTCAACCCGGGCTCACCGACCGACCGGCGCCGCCAGCCCCGCGGCACGATCGGCGTTCTGCAGATCGAGCACGGCCGGCTGCTGTCGGCCGATATCGTCCCAGTCACCCCGGCGCCGCAGACGGCCGGCTGACCGGCACCGGCCGCCAGCTGGCGTTCGATATCTAACGGGTGGGGTCCAGCGGGCGGAGCAGCGGGAAGATCTGGCACTCACGGACGCTCTTGTCCATGAAGAACGCGAACACCCGCTCGCTCATGCCGAACCCGCAGGCGGGCGGCATGCCGTACTCCAGCGCCTCGACGAAGTCCGGGTCGGGCATCTGCGCCTCGGCGTCCCCGGCCTCGCGCATGGCCTGCTGCTCCGCGAACCGGCGGGCCTGCTCCTGCGGGTCGTTCAGCTCGCTGTAGCCGTTGCCGAGCTCGCTGCCGGCCACGATGACGTGGAACCGCTCGACGATGCCGGGCCGGTCCGGGCGGGCCTTGGCCAGCGGGGACACTTCGAGCGGCTCGTTGACCAGGAATCCGGGGCCGGCCAGGCCGCGGCGGCAGTGCTTCCACAGCGCGTCCATGGCCCGGGCCCGGTTCAGGCCGGCCCGGTCCACCACGATGTGCAGCTCGTCGATGGTGGCGACCAGCTTGTCCAGGCTGGCCGAGGACACGTCGAAGCCGAGGCCCTGGCTGATCGTCTCGTAGTAGTCGTACCTGGCCCAGGTGGCGCCCAGGTCGACCTGGTACTCACGGCCGTTCCGGTGCAAGGTGAAGGCCAGCGTGCCGAACGTGTCGCTGATCACCTGCCGGAACAGCTCCTCGACCAGCCGCATGCCCGCCTCGTAGTTGGCGTACGCCCAGTAGAACTCCATCTGGTCGTAGTCATTGAGGTGCTCCCGGCTCTGGTTCTCGTTCCGGAACTGCCGCCCGATCTCGAACGTCTTCTCCAGGCCGCCGACCAGGAGCCGCTTCTGCCACAGCTCGCCCATGGAAATCCGCAGGCAGACGTCGGTGTCCAGGTAGTTGTGGTGGGCCACAAATGGGCGGGCGTCGGCCCCGCCGGTGGTCAGCTCCAGGGCCGGGGTCTGCACCTCGACGAAGCCGCGGTCCTCCAGGAACCGGCGCATCGAGCGCCAGAACCGGGACTTGGCGTAGATCATCTCCTGGATCTCCCGGTGCAGCAGGATGTCCAGGTAGCGCTGGCGGAGCAGGACTTCCTCGTTGGTCAGCCCGGAGTGCTTGTCCGGCAGCGGGCGCAGCGACTTGGTCAGCACGCGCACCGTGCGCGCCGCGACCGACCGCTCGCCGGTCTTGGTCTGCAGCCGGTAGCCCTCGACCGCGATGAAGTCGCCGATATCGAGCAGCTTGGTCAGCGCCTTGTAGCCCGGGACATGATCCTCGGGCAGGTCCCGGCGGGAGATCATGAACTGCATCTCGCCGCTCTCGTCGTGCAGCTGGCCGAACGTCAGGTTGCCCATTGGGCGGAGCAGCATGATCCGGCCGGCGATGGCCACCGGCTCGCCGTCGGCCAGCTCGCGGGCCCCGGCGATGGGCGTCCGGGCCACCGCGTCCGGCGGGTACGGGTTCAGGCCGAGCTCGCGCAGCTGCGCCACCTTGTCGATGCGCTGCTGCCGGATCTCCGCCAGCACGCTCGTGCCGTCCTCGGCTGACCTCGTGCCGTCCTCGGCTGAACCCGTGCTGTCGGCTGACACTGTCCGCTGGTCCTTCACCGTGATTGCCCGCGTGGCCCGCGTGGCCCGGGTGGGCCGTTCGCCCGTCGGCACAGTATCCCGCACCGGACGGCATGGCCGAGCTGCCCGATGCTTGTTGTAACATCAAGTCGTCAATTGACTACGTATTGTGATCTCGGGGCTTTCGTGAGATCACGCGGTCCTGGCCCACCCCACGGCACGCCCGGCCAGCCGCGAAACCGGCGAAGGGGTGAGCCGCCATGCCGCCCGCGGTGCTGTACATCGACGACAACGAGGACAACCTCCGGCTGGTGGCCCGGATCCTGGGCCGGTACCGGGCCGACACCGAGCTGCTAGTTGCGGGCACCGGGCTGGACGGGCTGCGGGCCGCGATCGAGTCGCGGCCCGGGCTGATCCTGCTGGACAACCGGCTGCCCGACATTACCGGCGCCGAGGTGCTGCAGCAGCTGGCCAGCACCGACGTCACCGTGCAGATCCCGGTGGTCATCCTGAGCGGTGACTCCGGCCAGTTCACCGTCCAGCAGCTGCTGGCCGGGGGCGCGGCCGGGTTCCTGGCTAAGCCCTTCACCGTGCCGGAGTTCATCGCGACGCTGGACCGCTTCCTGGCGCCAGCCGCAGGATAGGCGGCATGCGCCTGGATGCCGGGGCCGCCCGGCGGCTGTTCGCGGGCACCGCGGTGGCCCGGCTGGCCACGGTGACCCCGGCCGGCCGACCGCACATCGTGCCGGTCACGTTCGTGCTGGACAGCCGCCCCGGCGAGGGCGACTGGGTGTATACCGCGGTGGACCACAAGCCGAAGAGCACCACCCGGCTGCAGCGGCTGCGCAACATCCAGGCCCAGCCCCGGGTCGCGCTGCTCGCCGATCACTACGCGGATGACTGGACCCAGCTGTGGTGGGTCCGGGCCGACGGCGAAGCGGCCGTGCTCGGGGCGGCGGACGCGGCAGACCAGGCGGCCGGAGTGGCCGAGGCGGTCGGCCCGCTCCGGCTGCTCGCGGCGCGCTACCCGCAGTACGCCGGCCGGCCTCCGGCCGGCCCGGTCATCGCGGTTCGGGTGGACCGCTGGACTGGGTGGGCGGCGGCGGAGGGTTAGGCCCGGCCATCGCCAGGCGGCGGTGCTCGGCGGCGCGCAGCGCGGTCCACCAGTGCGGCTCCTTGACCGGCACGGTGAGCAGTGTCTCCAGCGCGAAGTACGTCACGATCAGCCGGAACACGATGTAGCTGGGCAGCGAGACGACCCGGGCCGGGCCGCCCAGGATGGATATCACGACCGCCATCACCAGCAGCTGGGCGCCCAGTGCGATGGCGCCCGCGGCGGCGATCTCATGCAGCGGGAAGAACGAGCCGTCCAGCAGGATCAGGCCGACCACGGCCACCGCGAACGGGATCAGGATCAGCTTGCGGAACATGACGAAGCAGGCCCAGGGCATGGTCCAGATGCCGCGCAGCCCGTCCAGGCCGAAGATGGCGTCCCGGTTCCGGCTGATGCTGTGGAACAGGCCGAACGACCAGCGCATCCGCTGCTCGCGCAGCTCACGGAAGTTCTGCGGCTGCTCGCTGTACACCTTGATGGCCGGGTCGGAGATGATCTGGTAGCCGAGCCGGCCGACCCGCATGGTGATGTCCGCGTCCTCGCCGAGCATGCCCTCGGCGATGCCGCCGAGGGCGCAGACCACCTCGCGCCGGTAGGCCACGGTCGCGCCGGGCAGCACCGGGATGGCATCCACGGCGCCCTGGGCGGTCCGCTTGAACGCCGAGCCGTAGTACACCTCGATCGCCCGCATCCGCTCGATCCAGATGGTGAGCTTGTGCGGCAGCGGCACCGAGCCCACCCCGCCGACCCGGGGATCCTCGAAGTACGGCGCCATCAGCGGCAGTATTGACCGGGACACGAACGTGTCGGCGTCCACCCGCACCACGATGTCCTCGGTGGCCGCGAACAATGCCGTATTGAGGGCATGCGCTTTGGCGTGCATTTTGGATTCGGACGCCGAGGTCAGCAGCACGCCGCGGGCGTGCCGGCAGGCGTCCAGCGCGGCCCGGGCCTCGATGTATGTATTGTCGGTCGAGCCATTCTCGACGACGTAGATGGTGGCGCCGCCCGGCCATTCCCCGGCGGCCGCGTCGATGGCCCGGACGCAGTGCCCGATGCGGCCCTCCTCGTTGTGCGCTGGGACCATGAAACCGAAGGTCAGCGGGGTCATCGGGATCCCGGCCGGCCCCGGCGCCGTCTCCAGCTCTTCCAGGTTGTGCCGCCGGGACCGCTCGATGACATATCCGCACAGGCACAGGTAGGCGGGGAACAAGGCGAAGAAGAGGACCACGACGGAAAGCAGCCCGCCAAGCAGCGGGATATGCGAGAGCGCATGCAGACTGTGTGACTCGTAATGGAACAGGGCCCAGATCGTGACCACCGCCGCGGCGATGCAGGCGAGAAAAACCACGGCGTAATAGCGCGGTCGTTTCAGCACGGCCTGCACTATCGCTTTGGGTGGCAGCACGACGTCAGAGAACACGGCCAGCCCGACGGCGATGATGCCCATCACGCCGTCCAGGATGTTGCCCCGGGTGCTGAATGGGCCGGGACCGCCGTACCGGGCCAGCCGGGCCAGCAGGATGTCGAGCAGCACCATCAGCGGCAGGTAGATGAGCAGTGCCCGGCCGACCAGCTTGGCCCGGGCGGGCACCGACCCGGCGGAGAAGGCGGCGAACAGGATCAGTATCGCAATGGTGAGCGGGCGGATCGCGATCGAGGCCTGCTTGGGTAGCTCGAAGGAGTGGATCCCGGCCAGGTTGCTGATGAAGCGCCCGTACCGGAACGTGATCCGGGGCAGGATGGCCTGGATGCCCAGCGCCACCCCGGCGAAGCAGAGCAGCATGACCGGGGTGAGCCAGCGGGACCGCCGCACCCTGAGCCCGGGTGGCGCCGAGTACGGATTGATGTCGCCGTGCGCCGGGCAGTGGCCTATTTCGGTCGGCTCCCGGCCTTTCCTGGGCCGTCCCGGGACAGGCAGTTTACTCACGGATCAGCACTGTAATACGCTGCTTCCCGTTCCACCACTGGTGGAGGCCGATAATCGCCCGCCCAGGACGTGGTAACTTTGCCTCGTCATTACGAATCGGCCTAGCCCGCCCGCCAAAAAATTGATTACCCCGCCCGGTAACTCCCCAATATGGCGTAGCACGGTATCCGAAAGTTGACTACGCCACGGTGAATGGGACGGTTACCGAAGCAAGTTTTCCCACGTAGATGGTGGGGACGCGGGCCCTGTATTTGTCGAATATATATTTCAAACTAGACCACAGCCATGGATGGGGGTAGTATCCGAACCGGTGCAGCCAATAGCTGGAACGGACCTTTACCAACCGATCACGGCAAGAGACTACATGAGATCTTGATCCAGGGTATGCCAATGCCCTGGATGAAGGCTGCCGAGTTTCGCTGGACTCGGTTAGTTTGCTTTACCATACGCAATTCCTCGGGGGTGGGATGCGCATAACCTTCCTTGGTCATGCCGGTTTCCTGGTCGAGACGGAATCTGCCATCCTGATCGCCGACCCGTGGCTGTCGCCGGCCGGGGCATTCGACTCTTCCTGGTTCCAGTTCCCGCGCAATCACCACCTGGCCGCGCTGGTCCAGGAGAAGCTGGCGGACAGCACGAAATCGCGCTACCTGTACCTCAGCCATGAGCACAAAGACCATTTCGACAAGGCCTTCCTGGACAGCATCCAGTGCCGCGACTTCACCGTGCTGCTGCCACACTTCCAGCGGAAGGCGCTGGCCGAGGTCATGGCCGGCTACCAGTGCCACGATCTCGTGCTGGCCGATGACCAGGCCGGGATCCCGATCAGCGGCGGCACGGTCAAGCTGTACCTGGACGACTCCGAACTGAACCGCGACTCGGCCATCCTGATCAAGGCCGACGGGCAGGCCTTCCTCAACCTGAACGACTGCCGGATCACCGACGCGCTGCCGGTGATCCGGCGGGCCGAAGGCGCCATCGACGTCCTGGCCATGCAGTTCTCCGGGGCCAACTGGCATCCGGTGTGCTACGACTATCCGCCCGAGCGCTACGCGGCCATCTCCGCCAAGAAGGTGAAGGCGAAGTTCCGTTCGGTGGCGCAGGCGGTCAAGACGGTAGCGCCGAATTGGTACCTGCCGTCGGCGGGCCCGCCATGCTTCCTCGACCCGATGCTGCTGGACATTAATTTCCAGCCGGCCAACATCTTCCCGCCCGCCTGGGAGCTGACCCGGTTCCTGGACCGGCGGTTCCCGGCCCGGGGCACGGCGTGGCCCGAGCTGATGCCGGGCGACATGCTGGACGTCACGTCCGCCGTGGTGCGGGCGGCCGGGGCCGAGCGGGTGGACGAGGCCGGGTTCCGCCGCTACGTCGAGGGCTACGCCGCCGAATACGCCGGGTTCTTCGCGGCCCGGCAGCAGCTCTACGGCCACTGGGAACCCGCTGACCTGCTCCGCCGGCTCGGCGAGGACCTGCGCGTCAAGCTGGCCGCGCTGGACCTGCACGACCGGATCCGGACCAACCTGTACTTCGGCTTCACCGATGCACCGGGGGCGATGCTCCGGGTCAGCTTCCCGGACCGGGACGTCAGCCCGTGCCAGCAGGTCAGCGAGCCCAGCTTCTACCGGATCGAGGCGCCGTCCTGGGAGGTCGCCCGGGTGCTGGACGGCCGCATTTCCTGGGAGGACTTCGCGCACACGTTCCGGCTGCGGCTGTCCCGGGAGCCCGATCTTTACCAGACCGCGATCAGTGCGTTCCTCCGGCTGGACGCCGAGGACCTGAACCGGTTCTGCGCCAAGATCCTCAGCATCGAGAGCCGTCAGGAGCGGATCGTCAAGGAAGCGAACGGAAGCCGGTACGCCGTCGATCGGTACTGCCCTCACCAGGGCGGTGACCTTCTGTACGGGTGGGTCGAGGGGGACCGCTACCTGACTTGTCCGCGCCACGGCTGGAGATTCGACCTGGAAAACGACGGAAGCTGCCCGGACAACCTCGGCAGCGTTCATGCCACCTGCCTGGAAGAGGACTAGGGGGGCCGGGCACGGTGGCGGGCAGGCAGTCACCCGCATGGCTGGACAAGCAGGATAAACAGACAGGGGATAACGGGTAATGCGAGTTCTGATCCTTGGCGGGGACGGGTATCTGGGCTGGCCAACCGCCATGCACTTCTCCATCCGGGGCGATGAGGTGCACGTCGTGGACAACTATCTGCGGCGCAAGATGCACGCCGAGGCGGGCACCGACTCACTGACCCCGATCGCGCCGAACCTGGTCAGCCGGGTGAACGCCTGGCGTGAGCTGACCGGCCACACCATCCTGGCCACCGAGGGTGACCTGGCCGACTGGTCCGTGGTGGAGCGGCTGTTCCGCGACTGGACCCCGGACGCCATCATTCATTACGGCGAGATTCCCTCCGCGCCGTACTCCATGATGGACCGGCACCGCGCCGCACTGACCCAGTACAACAACGTGATCAACACGCTGAACGTGCTGTGGGCCATGCACGACTACGCGCCCGACGCGCATCTGGTCAAGCTGGGCACGATGGGGGAGTACGGCACGCCGAACATCGATATCGAGGAAGGCTGGATCGAGATCCAGCACGGTGGGCGGTCCGACCGGATGCTCTACCCGAAGATGCCGGCCTCGCTTTATCACTGCTCCAAGGTGCACGACTCGACCAACATCGAGTTCTGCTGCCGGGCCTGGGGGCTGCGCGCCACCGACCTGAACCAGGGCGTGGTCTACGGCATCGAGACCGAGCAGACCCGGAACGACCCGCGCCTGATCACCCGGTTCGACTACGACGACGTGCACGGCACCGTGCTCAACCGGTTCTGTGTGCAGGCTGTGATGGGGCACCCGCTCACCCCGTACGGCAAGGGCAACCAGACGCGCGGGTTCCTGAACATCGAGGACACGCTGCGCTGCGTCGAACTGGCCTGCCGTCATCCGGCCGCGTCCGGTGAGTTCCGGGTCTTCAACCAGTTCACCGAGCAGTTCTCGGTCAACGAGCTAGCCGAGCTGGTCCGGGTGGCCTGCGTGGAGTACGGGCTCAAGCCCGCCGAGATCTGCCACGTCGATAACCCGCGGGTGGAGAAAGAAGATCACTACTACAACGCCAAGCACACCAAGCTCATCGACCTTGGGCTGGAGCCGCACCTGCTGTCCGAAACCCTGGTCGGGCACGTGTTCGAGGTGATCGAGCGGCACCGGGACCGCCTGATCAACGACCACATCCTGCCCCAGACCACCTGGCGCGGCGGCCACCAGTCCGCCCGGCAGGACGTCCGGCCGTCGGTACCGGCCCAGGCGCCGCCAGCCGGCGTGGCGCCGCCAGCCGGCGTGGCGCCGCCAGCCGGCGTGGCGCCGCCAGACGGCGCGGCGTCCGGGTCGGGCCGGTAACGGAAAGCACATGTGATGGCCAGGCGGGCAGGCAGCACGTTCGGCAGGTTGCTCCTGAACTGGGGCGTCCTGTTCGCGGTCGTCGCCACCCTGCTGCTGGCCCGCCAGCACGCCAACGCGGTCAACCAGGCGCCGCTCGCGGCGCCCCAGGCCCGCCTGACCACCGCGGCCACGCAGGAGTGGGCACACTTCCCGTCGTACAACGGGAGTGTGCCCGTGCTCGTCTACCACGGCATCAACGACTCCGGGAAGAACTACGCCGTCACGCCGCAGCTGTTCGCGGCGCAGATGCTGGCCCTCAAGACGGCCGGCTTCCACGCGATCACGCTGGCCCAGTACGCCGCGTGGGTGCACGGCGACCGGAGCGGCATGCCGCCCAAGCCGATCCTGCTCACCTTCGACGATGGCCGCCGGGACGCCTACCGGGCGGCCAACGACCTGCTCGCCAAGTACGGCTTCCACGCCACCATGTTCACCTTCGCCGCGTGGCCGAAGACCAACCCCGGGTTCAGCCTGACCTGGAACGAGCTGCAGCGCATGCAGCGCAGCTCGATCTGGTCCGTCCAGGAGCACGGTGGCCGCGGCCACGAGTACGTGCCGATAAACGCGGCCGGCGAGAAGGGCGGCGACTATGCCGATCTCCGCTACGTGCAGAAGCCGGCCGGCGGCCGCATGGAGACCTTCGCTGAGTTCCAGAAGCGCTTCACCACCGACGTCATCTGGGGGATGAACCAGTTCTCCGAGCATGTCCCGGGCTACCAGCCGATCGCGTTCGCCGTGCCGTATGGCGACTACGGGCAGATGCACACCAACGACCCGCAGATCGCGGGCTACACGCTGCCCTGGCTGGACAGTCATTTCTCGGTCGTGTTCGGCGGCGACTACCTGAACAAGGTGCCGGGGCAGCGGGCTGAGATCCCGGGGCGCTTCTCCCCGAAGTTCTCCTACCGGATGACGATGCGGGAGGCCATGACGCTGCCCGCGCTGTACTGCCGGCTCCGGGACTGGGTGACCAACGCGCCCATCTACCGCGAGTACCAGTGCATGCACCTGGGCGCGGCGGCCTACGGCCCGGTGATGAGCCAGGGCCGTGGCCAGTACATCTGGCACCCGCCCGAGACGAAACCCCCGAAGGGCCCGAAGGGACATGGCTATGCCGCGCCGCCCACAGCGACCTAGTGCGTGAGACATGTCCTAGCCTGGGCTCATGACCTGGGGAGCGATGCGGGCGTAGCGATGCGGTCTAGGCGGGCGGCACGCCTGCGTCTCGGGACAGCTGGGCTACTCGGGGCGGTGCTGATGCTGGCCGGCTGCCAGGCGACCCAGAAGTGGCCGCCGGTCCCCCAGGGGACCGGGCCGCCCGCGCCGATCATCGTGCTGAGGTCATCCATCCTGCACTCGGTGCTGGCTGAGCACGGCGACCTGGCCGATACCTTCGCCGGCCGGATGACCTACCTCGTCGCGCCGTCGGGCCAGCCCCAGGCGCTGGCTGGCCCGCTGGCCGGCACGGTCAAGAACACGTACATCTACAAGAGTTACGCCGCGTTCGCCGGCGACGTGGCCGCGGGCCGGCTGCCCGCCTCGGTGCATGCGGTGCTGTACGACATCGAGAAGTGGCCCGCCACCCCGCTCGACGAGCAGCAGCATCCGCAGTTCTACATGCGGCGGTTCAGCACGCTGGCCCGGGCGCACGGGCTGCTGCCCATCCTGGCCCCGGCCCGTGACCTGGCCCTGGTGCCCGGCGGCGGCTGCCCGAAGCGGAGCAGTGAGAACCTGTCCGAGGCGTACATCCGGTGCGGGCTGGCCGGCGCCGACCAGGGCGCGGCCGCCCTGGTCGTGCAGTCCCAGGCCGAGGAGTTCAACGTGACGGCCTTCCGCCATTTCGTGGCCATGGTGGCCCGGCAGGCGCGGGCCGGTAACCCGCGGATCGACGTGCTCGCCCAACTGGCCACCGCGCCGCTCGGCCAGCCCGCCTCGGTCCCGCAACTGGTGTCCGCGGCGCGCAGCGTGCACCGGCTGGTCGACGGCTTCAGCCTGACCGCGCGGAACGTCGACACCGAGACCACCGCGGGCCTGCTGTGGGCGTTCAGCCGGCTGGGCAGGCAGTGAGCTGGGGGTCGGTCAGACCCCGGCAGGCAGCCCAGCCAGCGCGCTCTCCAGCGCGGCCGCGGGCAGCTCGAAGTCGGTAACCTGGCCGGCCAGGTAGCTCTCGTAGGCGGTCAGGTCGAGCAGGCCGTGGCCGCACAGCGCGGTCAGGATGACCTTCTTCTCACCGCTCTCCTTGCAGCGCAGCGCCTCCTCGATGGTGGCGGCCAGCGCGTGCGTCGGCTCCGGGGCCGGCACGATGCCCTCGGTCCGGGCGAACCGCAGGCCGGCCGCGAAGCACTCGGACTGCGGCTTGGCCACCGCCTCGAACAGGCCCAGCTCGTACATGTGCGACAGCAGCGGCGACATGCCGTGATACCGGAGCCCGCCCGCGTGGATCGGGTCCGGGATGAACTCATGGCCCAGCGTGTGCATCTTGAGCAGTGGGGTCATCCCGGCGGTGTCGCCGAAATCGTAGGCGTACACGCCACGGGTGAACGACGGGGCGGCCGCGGGCTCGACCGCCCGGAACACCGGGTTGATCCGGCCGGCCAGCTTCTCCCGGAGGAACGGGAAGACCAGCCCGGAGAAGTTGGAGCCGCCCCCGGTGCAGCCGATGATCAGGTCGGGCGTATCGCCCGCCTGCGCCATCTGCTTGATGGCCTCCTCGCCGATCACCGTCTGATGCAGCAGCACGTGGTTGAGCACGCTGCCCAGCGCGTACCGGGCTTCCGGGTCCCCGGCGGCCACCTC
>Ga0335076_10004006_pt1 | contig 14861 bp, 15 predicted proteins | sample Lox_Sample_25_FD_206717 | JGI IMG/M metagenome (GOLD analysis project Ga0335076, IMG submission 206717) | Soil microbial communities from Loxahatchee National Wildlife Refuge, Florida, United States - Lox_Sample_2.5 | ecosystem: Environmental > Terrestrial > Soil > Wetlands | place: USA...
CGGCCTGGGCGAGCACCGGTTCGCTGGGCCGCCCCAGCGCGGCCGCCAGCCCGTCGGGGCGCGCCGGCTCGAGCAGCGCCATCAGGAGCGGCATGGCGGCGCGCGAGGCGGCGTGCGCGGCGACCAGCGCGGCGACGGCGTCGTCGACCGTCAGGTCGGCCAGCGCGCCGGCGCGCAACCCGACACCCAGCACCAAAGCGAGCACGCCGTAGCTGCCGATCCGGCTGTCGCGCATGATCGCCAGCTTGGCCTCGCGATCGCGCCCCCCGCCGAAACCGTCGGCGCAGTCGGCGAGCCCGTCCTCGTGCAGCCCGCCGGTCAGCCAGACGGTCGCGCCGACGCTCAGCAGCGCCGCCGGCAGCGGCGCCAGCTGGAACAGATGGGCGAGCCAGAACACCAGCGCGGCCGCCAGCCCGATCGCCGCGCCGATCAGCGGGAAGGCGCGCAACGCATGGGTCAGCCCGGCGGCGCCCGCGTCCGGGCTGCGCAGCCACCGGCGCAGGTCCAGGCGGGTGAGGAAGGCGGCAGCCGCGATCAAGTCGGCGCGCCAGCCGGGCGGCGCCGCGAGCAGCTCGGGCTGGCGTGCCGGCGTCGGCAGGCTGTCGGGCAAGTCGGCCGGTGTGGTGCTGTCGGGCATCGGGGATCGCCGCGCGTCGGGGCGCCAGTCTAGCAGACCGGTCCTTGACGGCTTGTTACCGGTCGCGCGCCCGTCTATAGCTCACGAGCTGCCTCCGAAGCGGACCAAGATGGTCGACCAGGATCCTTCCGAGCGCGCGACCGCCGACATGTCGAAGGCGGCCGCGCAAGCGACGCTCGACGAGATGCGCAGGCTGATGACCGGGCTGCCCGGTCCCGATCTCGAGGCGCGCACCGCCTGCATCGCGCGCGAGGCGAGCCTGACCAAGCCGGCCGGCGCGCTCGGCCGTCTCGAGGCCTTGAGCGAGTGGCTGGCGAGCTGGCAGGGCCGCCACCCGCCGACCGTCAACCGGCCGCGCACCGCGGTGTTCGCCGGCAATCACGGGGTCGCGGCGCGCGGCGTGTCGGCCTACCCGGCGTCGGTGACCGCGCAGATGGTCGAGAATTTCGTCGCCGGCGGCGCCGCGGTGAACCAGCTGTGCCAGACCGTCGACGCCGACCTGCGGGTCTACGAGCTCGATCTCGACAATCCGACGCGCGACTTCACCGAGGCGCCGGCGATGACCGACCAGGACTGCGCGCGCGCCATGGCGTACGGCATGATGGCGGTCGAGCCCGGGCTCGACGTGCTGTGCCTGGGCGAGATGGGCATCGGCAACACGACCGCGGCGGCGGCGCTGTGCTGCGCGCTGTTCGGCGGGACGGCGGCCGACTGGGTCGGCCCGGGCACCGGCGTCGCGGGCGCGGCGCTCGAGACCAAGCGGGCGGCGGTGGTCGCCGGCGTCGCGCGCCACAAGGCGCAGGCGCGCGATGCCTTCGACCTGCTGGCGGCGCTCGGCGGGCTCGAGCTGGCGGCGATCACGGGCGCCGTGATCGCGGCGCGCCTGGCGCGCACCCCGGTGCTGCTCGACGGCTTCGCGTGCACCGCGGCGGCCGCCGTGCTGTTCGCGCTCGACCGCCGCGCGCTCGACCACTGCGAGGTCGCGCACCGCTCGACCGAGCCCGGCCATGCACGCCTGCTCGAGACGATCGGCAAGCGGCCGCTGCTCGATCTCGGTATGCGGCTGGGCGAGGGCTCGGCGGCGACCCTGGCGGTCGCGCTCCTCAAGGCGGCGGTCGCCTGCCACGCCGGCATGGCGACCTTCGCCGAGGCGGGCGTCAGCGGCCCGGCGTGAGCGTGCCGGTCAAGTCCGCGGCGACCGATGCCTTCTGGCGCGACTATGCCGATCACGCCGGCCTTGCCGGCGCCGACTATCAGGTGGTGGCGTTCGGCGACGCTCCCGAGATGGCGAGCGCGCTCGCCGCGCTGGTGGTCGCCGGTACCAAGCGGGCGACCGCCTCGCTGCTGCGCGACTACGCCGATGGACGGCTGCCGCGGCCCGCGGTCGGCGACTGGGTCGTCGTGATCGACGGCGCGGCCAGGCCGCGCTGCATCTGGCGCACCACCGGGATCGAGATCAAGCGGCTCGACGCCGTCGATGCGCGCTTCGCCTGGGACGAGGGCGAGGGCGAGCGCACGCGCGAGTGGTGGCTCGCCGCCCATCGGCACTATTTCGGCCGGCAGGCTGCGCGCGAGGGCTTCGCGTTCGACGATTCGATCGAGACCGTGTTCGAGCGCTTCACGGTCGTGTGGCCGCCCGCCGCAGCAGACTGAGGGGCATCGAGCAACTCCGCGCTGGAAAGTTCGGCCGGGCTGGGGTCCACTGCCGCCATGCTGGCGATAACCGACGCGCGCATCATCGACGGCAGCGGCCGCGATCCGATCGACAAGGGCGTCGTGCTGGTCGATGGCGCGCGCATCGCCGCGGCCGGGCCGGCGCGCGCCGTGACGATCCCGAAGGGCTGCACGGTGATCGATGCCGGCGGCCGCACGGTCCTGCCCGGCATCATCGATTGCCACGTGCACGCGACCTACCGGGCGCGCGACATGCGCCAGCACCTCCTCAACACGCCGACCTACAACGTGCTGCGCTCGACCGCGATCCTGCGCGAGACCCTGGCGTGCGGCGTCACCACGGCGCGCGACATGGGCGGCGCGGATGCCGGCTTCAAGGCGGCGGTCGCCGAGGGCACGATCGCGGGGCCCAAGCTCGTGATCTCGATCGGCATGATCTCGCAGACCGGCGGCCATGGCGACAGCTGGGTGCCCGCGGGCCTGCGCGTCCAGAAGCGTGTCTGGCTGCCCGACCCAGTGGCCGACGGCGTCGAGGGCGTGCGCCGCACGGTGCGCCACATGCTGATGGCCGGCGCCGACGTCATCAAGATCTGCTCGACCGGCGGCATCACCTCGGTGACCGACAGCTGGGACGAGCCGCAGTTCACCGTCGAGGAGCTGCGCTGCGCCGTCACGGAAGCTGCGGCGAAGCGCAAGCCGGTGGCGGTGCATGCCGAGGGCATCGATGGAATTCGGAATGCGCTGGCCGCCGGCTGCTACTCGCTCGAGCACGGCTGGTTCATCGACGAGGAATGCGTCGAGCGCATGGTGGCCCAGCAAACTTGGTGGGTCCCGACCCTGGCGCTGGTGCCGCTGTCGCTCGGCCGGCGCCAGGCCGATCCGTCGTGGGCGGCCCAGCAGCTCGGCCAGGAGGACACCAAGGAGCACGCGATCCATCAGCGCATGCAGGCGCAGATTCCGCTGTGGCGCGAGGCGGTGCGGCGCGGCGTCAGGGTGGCGTTCGGCACCGACCAGTCGCACCGGCTGCTGGTCGGCGAGAATCTGGTCGAGCTCGGGTTTATGACGGATTGGCTTGGCATGACGCCGATGCAAGCGTTGGTTGCGGCCACCGCACGCGCCGCCGATTGTGTGCAACGCAGCGACGTCGGGACGCTTGAGCCGGGCAAGATGGCCGATATGCTGGTGGTCGACGGCGATCCGCTCGCGGACATCCGCATCCTCGAGGACCGGGCGCGCATCCCGATGGTCATGCAGGACGGCAAACCATTCCGCAATAAACTGTAGGCTCTCGTACCCCCGACCCGGCCGGGCGAGCAGGGTCGGCGCGGCGGCTGCGAGCGCGGCCGAGAATCCACCAGGAGACGTTCATTGCAGTTGAAGCGATTCATGATTCGGCCCCTGGTCGAGCAAGCATTGCGTGAAGAGGTCGGACCGGGCGACACCACCGGCGGATTCCTGGTCGGCGACGACCCGGTGCTGCGCGCGCAGATCTACGCCAAGGACAGCGGCATCGTGTGCGGCGTGCTGCTCGCCGACGAGACCGTGCGGATGCTCGACGCCGACGCCGTGATCGAGCCGCAGGTGAAGGACGGCGAGCGCATCGGCCCCGGCTCGATCCTGATCAAGATCAAGGCGCGCGCCTCGAGCCTGTTCATGATCGAGCGTTGCGCGCTCGACTGGCTGCAGCAGCTTTCCGGCATCGCGACCAAGACGCGGCGCTACTGCGACCTCGTCAAGCACACCAAGGTGCGGCTGACCGACACCCGCAAGGGTTGGCCCGGCCTGCGCATGCTGCAGAAATACGCGGTGCGCGTCGGCGGCGCCAGCAACCACATCTTCAACCTGCACAATTGCGTGCTCGTGAAGGACAACCACATCAAGATTGCCGGCGGCATCAAGCCCGCGATGGACATCCTGCGCGCGCGCGCCCAGCACACCTTCAAGATCGAGGTCGAGTGCGAGACGCTCGAGCAGGTGCAGGAGGCGCTCGATTGCGGCGTCGAGGTCATCATGTTCGACAACATGTCGCTCGCCGACGTGAAGCGCGGCGTCAAGCTGGTGCGCGGCCGCGCGATCACCGAGGCGTCCGGCGGCATCAACGAGAGCACGGTCGTGGCGTTCGCCGAGACCGGGGTCGACGTGATCTCGATCGGCGACCTCACCCACACGATCAAGGCGCTCGACATCAGCCTCGACGTCAAGGACATCAAGCCGAGCGCGCGGCGCGACATCGCGCGGCTGCGCGCCGCCGCGGCGGCCAAGTAGCCCGCCGCATGGCGGAGTTCCACGTCAGCCACGGTATCCTGCCGGCGCTCGACATGGATTCGCTCGACGAGATGGCGCGCGTGGTCGAGGCGACCACACGGATCGACGGCGTGGTCGGCTACAAGCTCGGGCTGACCGCGACCTTGCGGCTCGGGCTCGAGGGCGCGGTCAAGCTGCTGCGCGCGGTCACCGACCGGCCGCTGATCTACGATCACCAGAAGGCCGGGCCCGACGTGCCCGACATGGCCGCCAAGTTCGCCGCGACCTGCCGCGCCGCCGGGGTCGACGGCCTGATCCTGTTCCCGGTCGCCGGCCCGCGCGCGGTGCGCGAGTTCGTCGGCCACGCCATCAAGAACCAGCTGCTGCCGCTGGTCGGCGGCGACCTGCCGCTGCCCGACTACAACGTCTCGGGCGGCGGCTTCATCGCCGACGATGCGCTCGAGCGCATCTTCATGCTGGCGCTCGAGATCGGCGCGCAGCACTTCGTCGTGCCGGCCAACCGGCCCGAGAAGGTGCGCCGGCACGCCGAGGCGCTGAAGCGCGCGCTGGCGCGCCCCAGCCTGTTCCTGCCCGGCATCGGGCCGCTCGGCGGCTCGATCTCGGCGACCTTCGCGCAGGCGCCCGGCTGCAACCTCTACGCCGTGGTCGGGCGCGCGATCTACGGCGCGCCCGATCCGGCCGAAGCTGCAAAGCAGCTCGCCGACGAGGCCGCGGGCTTTGCCTGACCGCGCCGCCGTCGACCGGCTCGAGACCCGCCTGTTCATCGGCGGCGGGTTCGTGCCGGCGCGCGACGGCGCGCGCTTCATCACCCACGAGCCGGCGGCCGAGGCGGCGCTCGCCGAGGTCGCGCAGGCCGGACCGGCCGATCTCGATGCGGCGGCGCACGCGGCGCGCATGGCCTTCGACACGGGGCCGTGGCCCCGCCTCAACCCGTTCGAGCGCGGCCGCGTCTTGCAGCGGATCGCCGACGCCATCCTGGCGGATGGCGCGCGCATCGCCGAGATCGAGACGCGCAACTCCGGCAAGACGATCGCGAATTCGCTCAACGAGGTCGAGGCGGCGGCCAAGGTGTTCGCCTACTACGCCGGCGCGATGGACAAGTTCTTCGGCGACACCATCCCGCTCGGCGGATCGCTGCTCGACTTCACCTTGCGCGAGCCGGTCGGCGTGGTGGCGCAGATCACGCCTTGGAACTTCCCGTTCCTGGCGGCCGCCTGGAAGGTCGCGCCGGCATTGGCCGCCGGCTGCACCGTGATCCTGAAGCCGGCCAGCGCGACGCCGCTCACCTCGCTGATGCTCGCCGAGGTCGCGGCCGCCGCCAATCTGCCCGACGGCGTCCTCAACGTGCTTCCCGGGCCGGGGCGCGCGCTCGGTGCCGTGATCGCGCGCCATCCCCTGATCGACAAGATCGCGTTCACGGGCGAGACCGCGACCGGCGCCGAGCTCCTGAAGCTGTCGGCCGACAGCGTGAAGCGGGTGAGCCTCGAACTCGGCGGCAAGTCGCCCAACATCGTGTTCGCGGACTGCGACATCGCGAAGGCGGCCGCCGCCGCGGTCAAGGGCGGCTTCGGCAATGCCGGCCAGAGCTGCTCGGCGCGCACCCGCGTGCTGGTCGAGCGCGCCTGCCACGACCGCTTCGTCGAGGCGTTCCTCGCCGAGACCGCGCGCGTCAAGCTCGGCGATCCGCTGGCGCGCGACACCGAGATCGGCCCGCTGATCTCGGTCGCGCACTGGGACAGCGTGAAGCGCCATGTCGAGCGCGGCCGCGCCGACGGCGCGACCTTGCGGTGCGGCGGCGACCGGCCGGCCGACCTGCCGCGCGGCAGCTGGTTCGCGCCGACCATCTTCACCGGCGTGTCGAACACGATGGCGCTGGCGCGCGAGGAGATCTTCGGCCCGGTGGTCGCCGTGATCCCGTTCGACGGCGAGGCCGAGGCGATCGCGCTGGCCAACGACAACGACTACGGGCTCAACGGCTCGGTGTGGACGCGCGACATCGGCCGCGCGCTGCGCGTCGTCAAGGCGGTGCGCTCGGGCATGCTGAGCGTCAACTCGCACGGCAGCGCCAGCCGCTACGGCTTGTTCGCGCCGTTCGGCGGCTTCAGGAAATCGGGCCTGGGGCGCGAGCTCGGCATGCAGGCGCTCGAGCTCTATACCGAGCTGAAGAACGTCTTCATCGACCTGGAGGGTTGACCATGGCGCTGTTCGCCGCCGACCAGCTGACGCTCGCCGCCGACGTGCTGGCGGCAGCCGGCGCCGCCGAGCTGCGCATCGTCGCCGCGGAGACCTGCACGGCCGGGCTGGTGTCGGCCTGTCTCACCTCGGTGGCGGGCGCCTCGAAGATCTTCGAGCGCGGCTTCGTGCTGTATCACGACAGCGCCAAGGCGACCGGGCTCGGCGTGCCCGAGGCGGTCGCGCGCACCCACGGCGCGGTCAGCGCCGAGGTCACCCAGGGCCTCGCCGAGGGCGCGCTCGCGCACTCGACCGCCGGGGTCAGCGTCGCGGTGACGGGCTATGCCGGGCCGGGCGGCGGCAATCCGCAGAACCCGGTCGGCACCGTCTATGTCGCGAGCGCGCGCAAGGGCCGTCCCAGCCTGGTCGAGCGGCATAATTTCACCGGCGACCGCGACGCGGTGCGCAGCCAGGCGGTCGGCGCCGCGCTCGCCATCCTGCGGCGCCAGCTCGCGTAGCACGCGGGCGGGCATGACGTCCGGGGACGCTCGAGCAACACGGCTCGTGCGGCCGGGCTGGTGGTGCGGCCGCCGCGCGGCGAACAGGCTCTAGCGGAGCCAGCCCTTCGCGATGGCGTCGCGGATCAGCGCCTCGGCCATGCGCCAGAGCGCCGGCGCGCCGGCTTCGATCACGCGCTTGCGCGTCAGCACGTCGACGCCTTCGACGTCGTGCGCGATCCAGCTGCCGCCGCCGGTCCGATGGTTGAGCAGCACCGGCTGGAACTGATCGATCGCGATCGCGAAGCGCGCGTCCGCGGTCGTGCCGGCGTCGAACTCGCGCCACAGCGCCGCGAGCTCGGCGGCCTGGTCGGCCGGCAGCAGCGCGTAGAGCCGGGCGGCGGCCGCCGCCTCGCGCGCCGCCTGCTCGGCGCCGGCGGCGCGGTCGTAGAGGAAGGTGTCGCCGGCGTCGATCTCGACCAGGTCGTGGATCAGGAGCATCTTGATCACGCGCTCGATGTCGACCTCGGGCCCGGCGTGCTCGGCGAGCAGCACGGCCATCAGGGCGATGTGCCAGGAATGCTCGGCGCTGTTCTCGCGCCGCGCATCGCCGGTCGCGCCGGCGGTCACCGGGGTCTGGCGCAGCACGCGCTTCAGCTTGTCGATCTCGAGGACGAAGCCGATCTGCCGGGCCAGCCGCTCGTTGTCCGCGCTCATTCGCCCACCTGCATCAGCTTGCCGAGCCGGCGGGCGCGCCCGAACGCGAACAGGAAGATGCCGGCGGCGGCGCCGAGCAGCAGCGCGTTGAGCCCGGCGGCCGCGAAGAAATGGTCCCACCGGAACACGTGCTCGAACATCAGCGCGCGCATGCCTTCGAACACATGCGCCGGCGGCAGCGCCAGCGCGACCGTCTGCAGCCACGCCGGCAGCACGCTGACCGGATAATAGATCGCCGCGATCGGCGAGATCGCGAACACGGCGACCCAGGCGAACGTCTCGGCGCCCAGCCCGTAGCGCAGGATCAGGCCCGACACCGCGATGCCGATCGCCCAGCCCGTGACCATCAGGTTGGCGAAGAAGGCGATCAGCGGCAGGCCGAGATCGAAGATCGAGAAGTGGTAGAGCGGGATCGCGATCAGGGCCGCCGGCATCAGGCCGATCACGGTGCGGATCAGGCTCATCACCGTGATGGCGATGACGAACTCGTACGGGCGCAGCGGGCTGACGAACAGATGGCCGAGATTGCGCGACCACATCTCCTCGAGGAACGACACCGAGACGCCGAGCTGGCTGCGGAACAGCACGTCCCACAGCATCGCGGCCCCCAGCAGCACGCCGGCCGCCTGCGCGACCCAGGAGCTGTTGGTGACGAAGAACCGGCTGATGAAGCCCCACATGACGACCTGCAGCATCGGCCAGTAGGCGAGCTCGAGCAGGCGCGGCCACGAGCCGCGCATCAAATAGAGGTAGCGCAGGATCAGCGCGCCGACGCGGCGCGGCGAGAAGCCGGCGCGTCCGGCGGCGAGCTCGAGCGCGGTCATTGCGCGGCCGTCCGGACGCGCGGCCGGTCGCGCGCGATGTCGAGGAAGACCTCCTCGAGATTGTGCCGGCCGTAGCGCGCGATCAGCTCGGCCGGCGAGCCGCGATCGACGATCTTGCCGGCGCGCAGCATCAGGACGGTGTCGCACAGCCGCTCGACCTCGGCCATGTTGTGCGAGGCGAGCAGGATGGTGGCGCCGGTGCGCGCGCGATAGCGCTCGAGATAGCCGCGCACCCAGTCGCCGGTGTCGGGATCGAGCGAGGCGGTCGGTTCGTCGAGCAGCAGCACCGCGGGGTCGTTGATCAGCGCCTTGGCGAGCGCGACGCGGGTCCTCTGGCCGGCCGACAGCTTGCCGGTCTGGCGAGCCAAGAGGTCGACCATGTCGAGGTCGCGCGCCAGCGCGGCGACCCGCTCGCCGACCCGGTCGAGCCCGTAGAGGTGGCCGTAGACCGTCAGGTTCTGGCGCACGGTGAGGCGTCTTGGCACCTCGACATAGGGCGAGGAGAAATTCATCCTCGGCAGCACCCGATGTCGATGCCGCAGCATGTCCTCGCCGAGCACGCGGATCGCCCCCGCGGTCGGCAGCAAGAGGCCGAGCAGCATCGACAGCGTGGTGGTCTTGCCGGCGCCGTTGCCGCCGAGCAGCGCCGTGGTCGAGCCACGCGGCACCTCGAAGCTGATGGCGTCGACCGCGAGTGCCGCATCGAAGCGCTTGGTGAGGCCTTGAATCTGGATCACCGTATCCATCTGAGGGTCATACAGGCGAATCGGGCCCCATGGTAGTCGAACTCAGAACCGCATCGGCCGACCCGCCGGTCGCGACCCCGGTCGAGGCGCGCCACGGCCCCGGCTCGGTGCGCGTGCGCACGCTGCTCTACATCCGCTGGTTCGCCATCGCGGGCCAGGCGGCCGCGTTGCTGGTGGTGCACGAGTTCCTCGATCTCAAGCTGCCGCTGGCCGACTGCCTGGCGCTGCTGGTCGCCTCGGTGCTGGTCAACCTCTACCTGGTGCTGACGCGCTCGTCCTCGGCCTGGCTGCCCGAGCACGAGGCGGCGTTCTCGCTGGGCTACGACGTGGTCCAGCTGAGCGCGCTCCTCTATCTGACCGGCGGGCTGCAGAACCCCTTCGCGCTCCTGATCCTGACACCCATAACGGTGTCGGCGACCATCCTGTCGCTGCGCAGCACGCTCGCGCTCGGGCTGTTCGTCGCGGTGGCGATCTCGCTGCTGGTGCTGGTCCACGAGCCGCTGCCGTGGGCCAAGCCGGGCTTCGCGCTGCCCTCGCTCTATCTGTGGGGCCTGTGGACCGCGCTGACCTTCGCGACCGGCTTCATCGCGATCTACGTGTCGCGGGTCGCCGCCGAGGCGCGCAGCATGGAGGCGGCGCTGACCGAGACCCAGATCGCGCTGGCGCGCGAGCAGCGCCTGTCGGCGCTCGGCTCGCTGGCCGCCGCGGTCGCCCACGAGCTCGGCAGCCCGCTCGGCACGATCGCGGTGGTCGCCAAGGAGCTGGCGCTCGACGTGCCGCAGGACAGCCCGCTGCGCGCCGACATCGACCTGCTGGTCAGCCAGACCGGCCGCTGCCGCGACATCCTGGCGCGGTTCTCGCGGGCGCGCGAGGACAAGGACGACGGCTCGCCGTTCCAGACCCCGCCCTTGTCGGCGCTGGTCGAGGAGGTGATCGCCCAGCAGGGCCCGACCATGGTGCCGGTCGAGCTGGTGCGCCAGCCGAGCGGCGGCGCCGCCGAGCCCAGCGTCGAGCGTCAGCCCGAGATGCTGCACGCGCTCGCCAACCTGATCCAGAACGCCGTGCAGTTCGCCAGCACGCGCGCAGCCGTGGTGATCGCCTGGTCGGCGCGCGACGTCTCGATCACGGTCGAGGATGACGGGCCCGGCTTCTCGGCCGCCGTGCTGGCCCGGTTGGGCGAGCCCTACATCTCGAGCCGGACCGGCAGCGCCGGCCATATGGGCCTCGGGGTCTTCATCGCCCATACCCTGCTGACCCGCACCGGCGCCCGCGTCGCCTTCGGCAACGGCGACGACGGCGGGGCGCGGGTTGTCATCCGCTGGCGGCGGACCGACATAGAGGCGTAAAATCCCCCCTTCTCCGATCCCGAGGCACTCCCATGATACCGCAAACCGGCCCGGCCCCCGCTCAGCCCCAGGGTCTCCGCAGCCTGCTGATCGTCGATGACGACGCGCCGCTGCTCAACCGTCTGGCGCGCGCCATGGAGCGCCGGGGCTTCGAGGTCCGCACCGCGGATTCGGTCAGCGCCGGCATCCAGGCGGCCCAGACCGCGGCGCCCGAATATGCCGTGGTCGACCTGCGGCTGGGCGACGGCAATGGGCTCGACGTGGTCGCCGCCCTGCGCAGCGCGCGCGCCGACATCCGCATCGTCATGCTGACCGGCTACGGCGCGATCGCGACCGCGGTCGCGGCCGTCAAGGCGGGCGCGGTCGATTACCTGCCCAAGCCGGCCGATGCCGACGCCATCGAGGCGGCGCTGCTGTCGCACGCCAGCGCGCTGCCGCCGCCGCCGGAGCTGCCGATGTCGGCCGAGCGCGTGCGCTGGGAGCACATCCAGCGGGTGTTCGAGCAGTGCGACCGCAACGTCTCGGAGACCGCGCGCCGGCTGCGCATGCACCGTCGCACCCTGCAGCGCATCCTGGCCAAGCACGCCCCGCGCGCCTGAGGCGCCCCGGCCGGGCTCGCGCGGCTGGGTTGGCGGGCGGCAGCCGTGCGAGCCCGACCAAGGATTCCCGGCCTCGAAAAATCTCCGCGTATTTTAGTGACCGCCATCACAGCGCAGCTCGGCGGCGCCGGTCAGACTGGCCTCATTGGTGGGGACTGTGGGTCTGATCGAGGAGGCCGTCATGAATGCCTTGGCGACGGAAAAGACGACGAAGCGGGCCGCCGGTCCGGCCGTCACCGACCGCAAGCTGGCCCTGGAGCGGGCGGTCGCCCGCGTCATGCTGGGCGCGCCGCCCGCGGCGGTGGCCGCCGACCTGGGCTGCGATGCCGCCACCCTGATGCGCTACGTCAAGATCCGGCGCCGCGAGCTGCGCCGGGCCCTGCGCGCCGACGAGCCCGCGGCCGTCGCGCCGGCCGAGCCGGCCGCGCCGCGGGTGGTACCCGGCTCGATCCGCCAGCTCCGCGAGCGCCAGTTCCTGGCCGACCGCCCGGTCGAGCCCGAGAACAGCGCGCTGGTCGACGCCGCCTATGCCGCGTCCGAGTTCGACTACAGCGGCCGGCGCGTGCGCGCCGCGACCACGCACTGACCTTCAGCCGCGCGCGCCGCCTGGGTCGGCGGGCGGCGCGCGCGCGACAAAGCCCTAGCCGCGCTGGCGGGCGAGCGCGCCGAGCTCGTCGTAGACGCGGGTCAGTACCGGGTTCCAGTTGTCGAGCTCGGCCTGGCGGAACAGGCGCGCGGTGGGATACCAAGGCGTGTCCTCGCGGCCGACCAGCCAGCGCCACTCGCCGTGCTGGTTCAAGAGGATCCACACCGGCTTGCCGAGCGCGCCGGCGAGATGCGCGACCGCGGTATCGACCGAGATCACCAGGTCGAGCTGGGCGATGATCGCCGCGGTGTCGTCGAAGGTGCCGATGTCGGCGGCGATGTTGTCGCAGAACTCGTAGGTCTGGCCGGGCTTGGTCGGCACCTGCAGGCTGTAGAGATCGACCGGCAGCTCGGCGAGCGGCTTGAAGCGCGCCGGCGGAATCGAGCGGTGGCGGTCGCGCTGGTTGGTCGCGCTGCCCTGCCAGACCAGCCCGACCTTGAGCCGGTTCGACGGCTTGAGGCGCTGGGCCCAGCGCTCGACCAGCTCGGCGGCCGGCGCCAGGTAGGGTGCCGGCGGCACCCGGTCGTACGACGCCATGTCGAGCACCAGCGGCAGGCTGATGTTGGGCACCCAGACGTCGAAGCTGCCGACCGGGTTGGCGTCCTTGCCGCCCTCGAAGACCGGCTCGTGGCGGCGCAACAGCTCGACCAGCGCCGGGGTCGACCACACCACCGTGTTGGGCGCCAGCGCGCGCGCGAAGCGGTGATAGCGCGCGAACTGGATGGCGTCGCCGTTGCCCTGCTCGCAGAAGATCAGCAAGCGCTTGTCGGTCGGCTTGCCGTCCCAGCGTGGCTGGTTCTCCAGCACGTAGGCGCGGTTGTAGCGCTGGCCCAGGATCTTGAAGCGCGCCTCGAAATTGGTCAGGCCGTTCTTGAGGTCGCCCAGGATCATCTGGGCCATGGCGAGACCCATGCGCGCGTCCGCGTTGCCGGGCAGCAGCTTGACGGCCTGGAGGAAGCAGTCGAGCGCGTTCTTCGGATCGCCGTGGTAGTACAGGTAGAAGCCGAGCTGGTACCAGGCGTCGAACGAGCCGGGATCGATCTTGAGCGCCAGCTTGAGCGCGTCGGCGGCGGTCTTGTACTTGCCGGTCTGCTCGAGCAGCTTCGCGAGCTCGGCGTAGACCTTGAAGCTCGGCTGATTGGCGAAGATGACCTTGTTGATCTGGTCCGACAGCTCGGGCTTGCCGAGGGCGAACGCGCGCTTGGAGATCTCCCAGAGCTGTTCGATCAGCTCGGCGGTCATGGGACTGGTTCAGCCGCGCTCGTTCGTTTGAGCCGCGCTCGGAGCCGCCACGCCAACCCTCCTCGCGCGGCTGGGGTGGGCTCAGCGGCCGAGCGGGCCGGAGCGGTTGGCGAGCAGCTGGTCGAGATGGCGGCCCTGGAACAGCGTGATGCCGAGCGAGTGCCCGAAGCGCACCGCGGCGTCGTTGTCGATGCGCGACAGGATCACGCGGGCGCGCCCGGTCTGCTCGACCAGCTCCTTCATGCTGGGGCCGCCGCGCGCCGGCTGCTCGGCCGTCATGTCCTGGCTCCACACGATCTTGAGCATGTCGACGCCGAGCTTGGCGCGGTCGATGAACGGGAAGGTCAGGAAGTTGAGGCCGTCGAGGCACACCTTGTAGCCGCGCTCCTTCAGGAAGTCGCGCGCGAAGAAGAACGCGCCGAGATCGGCGAAGATGTCGATCTTCTGCATCTCGATCACGACGGTGCCGCGCGAGGTCGAGCGGAACGCCTTGTCGAACGCCAGGAACTCGGGCGACAGGATGGTCGAGACGTTGAGGTTGAGGCTGAACGCCGAGTTCAAGGTGGAATCGTCGTTGCGGGTCATCAGCGACAGGATGCGGCGGTCGAGCGTCTGGGTCAGGCGCTGGAACAGCCAGGGATCGGCGAACAGGTCGACGTCGGGGATGACCGTGCCCTGCAGGTCGGCGATCGAGATGAAGAGCTCACGGAACATCGCCTGCGGCTGAGCGCCCGGGGTCATCGCGCACACCGCCTGGCGGCGCATCAGGTTCGACATGTCGGCGCGCGCCAGGAACTCCTCGAGCTTGGCGAGCAGCGTCGGGTCGAGCGGGTGGCGCTTGCGCGCTTGCGGCGCGTCGGGGCCCGGCGCCTTGACGGCGCGCTTCTTGCGCTCGGCCTCGGCGGCCAGCCGCTTGATGATCGAGTAATAGTCGTTGTAGTGGGTCTCGAGGTCGTACCAGGTGGCGAACTGGTCGTTGGTGCTGCCGCCCTGGGCCAGCGGATCCTCGCTGAACAGGAAGCGCACGCGGGTCACCGCGCCGTCGATGTCGGCCGCGCTGGCGCCCTTGGCGATGAAGACGATGTCGCCGTTGCCGAGCAGGAAGATCTGGCCGTCGTACTGCTTGACCAGGTCCTCGAAGGTGCTGACCGCGATGCGGAGATGCTGGTCGCGCCGGTTGTGCTGCAACAGACGCGACAGGTGGACGTGGATCGCGCGGCGGCCCTGGCGGTGGCGATCGACCCAGTCGAGATAGTCGAGCAGCTGGGCGTCCTGGGCCGGCAGAGCCTCGTCGGGCCGCTTCGCGCCGGCCGCCGCCGCGCCCGGCGTGATGGTTCTCGGCGCGCGCTCGCGTTGCTCCAGTGCCATCGGGTATTCCCCTTAGTGTTCAAGCCTTTGCGAACCGTCCCCGGCCCGACTGCTGAACATCTTAACCCGAATTGGTGACCAAAATAATTCTTTAATACGCGTTGCGGTGGACGAACCCGAGGAAGCTG
>Ga0335076_10004007_pt1 | contig 14861 bp, 11 predicted proteins | sample Lox_Sample_25_FD_206717 | JGI IMG/M metagenome (GOLD analysis project Ga0335076, IMG submission 206717) | Soil microbial communities from Loxahatchee National Wildlife Refuge, Florida, United States - Lox_Sample_2.5 | ecosystem: Environmental > Terrestrial > Soil > Wetlands | place: USA...
ACCATCAAAAATATCTGAATGCATCTCCGAACGGATTTTTGAGGTGGCATAACATTCGAGGGTACGATATTGTGGACTTCAAGGTTTCGGACGAACCCACAAGTCTCTATTATCCTCTGAATTGGATGCTCTCAATCATCATATCTCAACTCATCGAACTCAATCGCGATGGCCCTACAAACTGGGACGAATGGTTTCCAAGCGAACTACCATTAGAGAAACGACGCCAAGTTGGGACTCTGTATTATTCGGAAACCAGTCTACCGAAAGACTCTGTACAGAACATCATGGTTTTAACTTGCGCCGATTTCCCGCTTCGAGCAATTGTCATGGCAGCCCAAATCCGTCAAAAATGGTGGGCTCGAAACGGGACAAACATGTATCGACAATTACTGGCATATACTTATTGTTCCGCGTACGCTCGGTACTGCGCCGACTTCGCCTTTCTTCAATGGGCATTTGCAGTCCTTCCCGAAGAGCGAATGTTGATTCAAATGTTGGATCGGTACGATATTATGACCCAGCTCACTTCCATCCCGCCGGTCTGGACTCATGCCGATTATCCAGAAGACACCCTGAAATTCATCATCCACGAATTTTTCTTGACGTTTCTCCACCTCATGAACGAACGAGATCGGGCTCTCGGCGAATCGGCAGAATCCATCACTCGACGAGAGATTGCGCATCGCCTTATATTCAAGAAAATGCGGTATTCGGAGCTCCAATCGACCGTCCGACAATGCGCAGAATTGGATGTCGAAGATCACTTTGACACCTGCTTGGCAGAAATGGCGACATTCCATCCTCCGACATCGTCGAAATCGGGAACATACGAGCTCAAAAAGGAATACTATTCGCTCGTCGACCCACGACATCGCTCGTACACGAAAAACCAGACGATGGAGAGCGAGAAGATTCTGATTGATCAGATGGCGGCAAAGGGTGTCCCGGAACCGAATCGCATTGTCGAACCGCAGGAACGCGTGCTTCAACCGATTAATGGACCCTTTGCAGGGCTCATCAAAGTCCTCGGCAGCCCGTTATTCAGTATTGTCGTTAACAATGGCATCCTTTTTGCGATGGAGAAGGAATTCGAGTCTATTGTCGATGAAGCACTGTATCTCTGTCTCATCGCGTCAATGCACCCCGAAACCAAACATTCCTTCATGTCGAACGCCAAGGGTCACCCTCACGTCGTACGGGAAGAAACAAATTCTGCTACCTTCATGCAGTCTCTGGTCGACACGCTCCTCCAAGTGTTGAGATTCTCCCGGTTTTCCTCCCTTCATGCCAAAGTTCGACATCTGTTAGCCAAGATGAGACCTTTGGATCCCACTTGGTTCGATAGCAATCCCGAGGTGGCTGACACGCTGTCGGGATTGGCAGATGCGACTGCCGCTGCAGAGGCGGAACTCAAGAAGTTGCTCGCGAAGAAACGTCGGGATGAAATGTTGAACAAGATGAAACTCGCGCAATCCAAGTTTCAGGAGTCCCACAAAGACCTGTTAATGCTCGATGTCTCCGATGACGACGACTTTGTGGCTGTCGACGCGATGGACATTGACGAGGAACGAAAAACCTTTGAGTTTGCCCGTGGAAATTGTATTTTATGTCAGGAAAAGACCACGGAGGAAACACCGTATGGCATTCCTGCAATGATCCATAAACATCCGCTCTCACGCATCACACCTCTCGACAATGAAACGTTTGTGGAGGAAGCTGCCATGACACCTCTCAGTCTCGACGTTGCATCCCCTCGACCCACAGGCCGAGCCAACCTCCAAGCCACGAGAACGGTCATCGACCACGAAAATCGACCGAAGGAAATCCGCGAAAAGATTCTCGGCCCTGGTTTCCCTCCGCAACCGGACGACCATGGGTACGCCGTTACAACTTGTTCTCACGTTCTCCATCATAAATGCTGGGTTTCGTATATGAACGCAGTCGAAGCTAGTCGTTCTGCAGGACCCAGAAATTATCCTGAACATCTCGAGTCCGGCGAATTCATTTGTCCTCTTTGCAAGTCTATCGCGAATATACTCATTCCAATCGTCTGGAGCGAAGGTGTCCTCCAACCCGTCCCTGAACCGGTATACAAGGATCTCGGATTGTTGGATGCCCGTCATTGGCTAAGGGAGTTTGAGAAAAAGGTTCCGAGTCTCGCTCAAGAAAGTCGTGTAAACGCGTACCTGCAGGCACGAGCATTAGACGGAGATTTTGGGGAAATTAAAATATTTTTCGGAGCTATCAAGACGAATAACCCAAGGAGGGAATTCAAAGGACACAATCGGACGATGTACCAATTGCTCATCAAACGGTTGGAAGCTGGTATAAAGTTACCGGACCGTGTGGACGAAACCTGGTATTCGATGCCTTTCTTGCTCGCTGGCACCATTACTGCCTTGGAAATTGCGCAGCGGGGAACAGGGGACGGTTTCGATGCTGAAATGGGGCCCCCCGTTCTCGGAGCAATTTCACAGCAAGATCTTTTACTTTTACGAACGCTCGCCTCGTCATCGCGGTCACTTATACAATACTACTTGCTTCCTAGTCATCGACAACATTGGCAGCGGCATTTCAAGAAACATTACGAGCGACTTATGCAATTATGCTGTTTTCGACCTATGTATGGTCTCGATCACGAACTTGATTCCATTCTGTACAGCGACATTTTCGAACGATTCGTGATTGCCTCTGTTATGATGCCTTTCTCCTTCAACCTCTCGATCAGTCAACTCCTTCTCATGCACTACCTCGCCGAAGTCGCAAAAACAACAATCGGACTTCTCTTCTCCCCCACAGCGGTGAAATTCATGGAAGAAGGTACCGCTTGCCTCACTTCGCCAGAAGTTGTGCCAAACTTTAAACGTCGGTCGTTTATCCGGTTTCTCGCTACCGATTTGGCCGCGAGACACGCAAGCATCACTGATCAGCTCCTCGCCAATTTATACCGCCTAACGATGCGGTATATGACTCCATTCCTTCGCAAAGCCGTTATCTTTGTCCATGTCTTCGAGAATTTTGTCTTCCCGTCGAGTTTCGTCGATACCACTACCCCCGAAAGCCAACGCCTTGCTAGGTTGTTGGGTCTTCCTTCTATCGAAGAAATTCTCAATATGGATATCCATTCGAACGATGTATTCTTCACCATGATCCGCGGCTGGCTTCGATCTCTTGACGACACTCGCACTTCGGACAAACTCATCAAGTTACAACATCCTGCCGTTTTTGAATTAATCGGACTACCGCATCGACTCGAGGCGCTGATTGAAATGGCAAGTAAATTCAGATGTCGGCATTGCCGCAAAATCCCAGATCTGCCGTCCATGTGCCTTTTCTGTGGCGCGATGGTGTGTGCTCAGGCCGACTGCTGTACTGCAGACCCCAACATCGGCGAAATGAATCAACATCGCAAAAAGTATGCCTCATTATGAACATTTCCTGAACGATAGATGTTCCGGAACGACCGGCCTTTTCCTTCAGATAACTAGGAATTGGATCGTTTTGCTCCGCGAACCAATTGGAGAAAGAGCCCTTGTCCAAGGTGACATAAAAGATGCGCCCTTCATGAATGTTCATGGCGAAAGTGATTTGAATCTGAGGTAAAGCTCGTGAGACATCGGGGCTGACTCAAAGCCGCAGTGGTCAACCACAATTTCTCAATCAGGAAAGATATGATAGTATGTTGCGCACGCCACTGTTGAAGCTCGAGATTGAGACCCAGATTGTGAGACGGATTGAGAGAACCATTGATTCAGGGGTATTGATTTTAATCTCGCCGACTCTAACGACAGGGATGGGAGACTTTCTGATCTATGTTACCCTGGATGTCATGGGTAACAAATGGAACGTTTAGATGCTATAGAAAGATCACTGGGCGCTATATTCTTTGGCATAAAGATGTTAGGGATGGGAAGCACTGCTCTGAGGGGTCTGCAGGGCAAGTAGTAATGTAAGACGGGCCTCTGCTCAGAATTCGTTTCGCGTTGCCAGTCTATTGCTATTGATCTTTAATTTGATGGCAAATTATTTCCTTATAGTATTTGGAATAATGCAGGTTTGGACACTTCATGTAAAATTCAAATCAAACCACGTTTACTCACTGGAGATGGCGAACAAAAAAGAATTGGCAGGAAAATGCCAGTTGCGAACATCCTGAATCCTCTTGTAAACGTAAACTTCGACTCAAGCTCAAGTAAAGCATCCAAAGTGCCTCAATTGCGCTTCCAGAATACGCAAAAATTATGCCGTTGCTATTCAATTCTGAAGGGGGGTGATGATTCAGAGAAGCCTCCACGGGGGTCAAGCAAAGTTCGGGAGGTAATTGCGACAACTACAACGATGTTGCCGTGTTTTGGGGAGTTGCTGCTGCCACCATAAATATTATAGCTGCTTGAGTCTAATAAAGGTTGAAAATGTTTTCGAACTTGGTGATATACTGCACTGAACCTGATTCCAAGCATAATTGGCCAAGGCGGAATTGCGGAGGCGATGAGGCACATTGCATTCGAAGGTGACGAGGGATGATATGATGCGTTCCAATTGAAGAAATGAGCAGGCCTTTAATGTTAGACTCCTTCGCGATGATGAAGGTGGCCATCATGATCATTTAACTTGGAGAAAAAGATTGGACCGCCCACTCGTCATGCTGATTGAAAAGAATGGGGAATAGAACAATGCTCCTTGAGTAGCTCTCAACTTAGATTTATCAGGTAACAAAAGTGCAATAGAAAAAGTCAACGGGGATAGTTTGTTCAACGCTTGATGTGTCCATCTCAAGGTGGGAATATCATAGCAGATGCTGGGATTCAATCTTACCTCTTCTCATCGACTGATCCTGTAGCCTTCATTAGAAAAGCGATAGACTAGGAGCAATGAGCGAATTTTTCTCCGCTTCCGACAGAGGTAGATGTTCCGTTGACTTGGTGGTGGCTTGTTCTCAATACCCAGGCCAAGAGAAGTAATCGGTACCACATGGAAGGCTGATAATGAGCACCTCTGTCGCTTGATATCGAGCGAGATCTCAAGCTTGAAAAGGTTGCTATCTGACATCCACAAGATGAAAAAATGCCTCAAAAACAAATTCTAGTCCTATTCATAGAATCCTCGCAGCTTCTCCGCCACCATAAACGGAGGAAATGCTGTCGTTGCGTTGCTGCAACAATAGGCGGAATCATGGGCTCAGGCAGGCATTGTTGCTGTCATTTTCAGCAGGCGAGGTGCATGATGGTAAATAGTCACTATTCGTGGTAATTATTTATTGGGTCTATGGACTTTTGGAACGAGCGATTGCATGTCATTCATATTCCCAGAGCCTAAGCCACTGACGCCATTCGGCTTGCTAGCCACAGGTTCGGAGATTCCCCCAAGATACCAGCAACACACAGGCCTTCAGATGAATTTCTAGAAGGTATAAACGGGATCGGAGAGCTTTCAGGTTGAATTAGATACGAAATCGCCTACTTATACTACTGTATATTAGAAATCAGATCAAGGAACAATATTTTTGTCCAATGACTATAGCCAAACATTTGAATTCCGCATTAATTATCGAATCCGACGGATCCAATGTGGCGATGACATTGCTGATTATTAACATTCTTCCGGTGGGAAGGGGTGGCTGCCATAAAGAGTTCTTGTGAATAATGGATAGAGTCAACTTAGAGCCTAATGAATGCTTCCGAGGCCAAACCTTAATTCCGCCTTGGTGTTGATGGTTTGTGCGACGAGACTGCGTGACCAACCCTGATGGACAGTTAGAGTAATTACAGCTTAAGAGCCAAACCGCCATCGTTTATAAAAACACGTCGGTCTCCCCAACTCCATCGACAGGGCATGGAACCCCAAGTTGTTCGGGCGGAGGAACCTGCCGTTCCCTCAAAAGCTCTCTCAATCGATTCAGGCTCCAGTCCCAGGACTGCCAGCGGCGTTCCCGCTTTCGGTCAGCGCTTTGGACAAGTAACTATCGATAATGAGAGTCTCGACACCAAAGCCCGGGTATCAGAAGACGGGCGGGTCGATATTGCTTTTGCCGAAAAGCACACACGACGACTGTCCGCATTAACCCAGGTCCTATCGAGAACTGATTTGGACCTGCCAATTGACATCCTCGCAAAGCTCGACCGGGACAACTATGACGATCCGCCTCCATTGAAGATAGTCGTTCAAATAATCGGATCGAGAGGAGACATACAGCCATTTATCGCATTAGGAAAGGTACTGAAGGCATACGGACATCGAATCCGTGTGGCCACACACCCCATCTTTAAGGACTTTGTCAAAGAAAACGGTCTCGAGTTCTTTTCCGTGGGCGGAGATCCCGCAGAATTGATGTCCTAGTATTGAGCCCCCAGTGTGGAACCTTAGGCTGACTGCAGCATGGTTCGAAATCCTGGCCTCATTCCAGGGATTGAGTCTATACGTGCAGGCGATATTGGTGCCCGGCGGAAGAACATGTATGAGATGATGGTCCGCTTGTACGTTCTTCGTTGTTCGGATTTGAATTGATCAGTAGCTGGTACTCGTGCATCTATCCGGATGAAGAGAGCGAGAAACCTTTTGTCGCGGATGCAATTATTGCAAATCCTCCTTCCTATGCACATCTTCATTGTGCCGAGAAGCTTGGTGTTCCTTTACACATGATGTTCACGATGCCTTGGTCTGCGACGCATAAATTCCCTCATCCTCTGGCAAATGTTAATTCAAGTAATTTGGAACCGAAGACTACTGTGTGTCATAATCTCGGTTTTCCTATGTGCTGATACGCAGAATTTCATGACATACGCTATGGTCGATCTCCTGACCTGGCAGGGTCTCGGAGATCTGGTAAATAAGTTCCGCACGGATGTTTTGAGAATCGACGAACTGGGTTCCATTTGGGCCCCCAGTATAATACAACGGGCCAAAATTCCATTCACATACTGCTGGTCACCAGCGCTCATTCCAAAACCGAAAGATTGGGGAGGACATATCGATATTTCTGGATTTTTCTTCTTGGATCTCGCTACAAATTACACCCCCCCGGATGATCTTGCAGCTTTTCTCGCAGCCGGCCCTCGCCCAGTCTACATAGGGTTTGGCTCAATTGTTGTTAAAGACCCAGCGGCACTGACAAAGCTCATTTTCGATGCTGTTAAAATGCTTGGCATTCGGGCGCTGGTCTCCAAGTAAGTCCTTTTTATGCAAGTATCTGACAATAACCAGAGGTTGGGGAGGCCTTGGTGGGGAGGAAGTTCCCCCCAATATTTTTATGCTCGGCAACTGCCCTCACGACTGGCTTTTTAAGCAGGTTTCAGCCGTCGTTCATCACGGCGGTGCAGGAACGACCGCGATCGGCCTTCGTCTAGGAAGACCTACCGTCATAGTTCCTTTCTTCGGTGATCAGGCTTTTTGGGCTCGAATGGTTTTTGCGGCTGGGGCTGGTCCAGAACCAATCGCATTTAAGCATCTCACTGCCGAGAAGTTGGCAAAAGCAATCAAATTTGCCCTCTCACCAGATGCTACGACGGCCGCGGCCCATTTAGCGAGGCGCATGGCAGATGAGGACGGTGCCACCACTGCGGCAAGATCGTTTCACAAGATGCTACCTCTGAAGAACATGAGATGCTCGATATTCCCGAAAAAGTTGGCTGTGTGGCAAGTTAAAAAGACGAAAATTTTATTGAGTTCCTTCGCCTCAATTATTTTACTTGAAAGTAAATGTCTCGAACCCCGGGACTTGAAACCGTATCTCAATTGGACTCCGCTTTCGATTGACTATAGATGCACGTACTGGTCTCTTGATGTGAATTATGGACCTTATGAGCCCCTCTTAGGCTCAGCCGGGAGCGCCATTTCGGCCTTCTACTCGGTAGCGCTTGGATTCGGATCCATTCTGGCGGCACCGGGGAAGGCAGCGTATTTGGCCGCAACAAATAGGAAGTCAAGAACGATAGACGCCGAGACATCACTTCATTCAGGAACACAATTAACAAGTGGGACAATGACTCCACCTAGGCGTGAAGGTTCCAACCTTTCCTCACGCTCAATCCTGGGTGAGCCGATGCAGAGGTCGGCCTCAGATCACACGCCAGTGAACAAACGACTTTTGCATCCTAAAACCATTGATGAACAACTGATTAATGATCTCGGTCGCAATGGATTCGGTAGGATTGCTAAGGCGATGGTCGAAGGTATCTAAACCAATTTCAAAAGATTTACATTAGTGCCCATTGATGTGTCCATGTCGATGGCACAAGGTTGGCATAACCTCCCGGTACTGTATGGTCAGAAGGTTCGAAAGGTTCAGCCTGTAACAGGTTTTACAACTGGCGTCAAAGAGGGTGGGAAGGTAACGACTCTTGTGTCTTGTCTAATCTGAAGCAATTTGGACTTGGTTTCTACGACGGGTTGATGGGGTTTGTCATGGATCCTTACGAAGGACTGAAGAAGGACGGATATCTCGGCCTCTTTAAGGGTTTCGGAACCGGCACGCTTGATCTCTTCGTGAAACCCAGTGCTGGTTTCACCCATTTTTAAATTCTCTGACATGCAGGTCTTTGGGCTTTACCTGCGTACACAATGAAAGGGGCGCAGATGTCCGCTAGAAATTATAAGTACCGTCATGAGTTTAACGGAATTTTTGGGAAACGATTTATTCTGGGTCTCGAAGAATATCACGCGTCAACCAAGGCGGAACAAGCCGATGTCGTGAGGATGTGGAAGGAGAAGGGATTTGCAGCTCAAGTTGTTAAAAGAGGCGAGGTTAAGGAGGATGAATTCAAATGTCCGCTCCATGCTTGCAATTTTGCAGCGCCTCATCTGCATATTGAGGATGAAGGAGTGGACTAGTGTCCAATTGTGCACCTTTTGACCAACATTGGATATCAGGGACACGTTGAGTGGGTTGAATTGCATGGAGCGGCTAAGCATCGTATAAGGATTATTGTTATCTATGAATAACAGATGAGACTTGATTCACGAATGTCCAGGAAATCTGATTTGTAAAGTCAGCCCACGACCATACCATGCTCAATGGCTTCTACGTGTCCAACTATTATAGGAAGGCAAACACTGCAAAAATGATTTAGAAAACTTCAATGTATGCAAATTGCCAATAAATTTACCATAGGACTGTAATTTCTCCCAGGGCTCATCTTCACTTTTTGTTCATGACATCCACGTAACGGGATCTAGCAGGTTTTTTGACTCCTCTCGCGCCAGAAGCCGGTCGGCCCGCCAATAAGGCCTCGAGCGGATCGGCACTTTGAGACGGGGCTTTGATTGCCGGAAACGCTCTTGAGGATGGTAGGGAAGCATCTTTCGTAGGCGGTTCCGACCTGAGCGACGGCACCGACGAGGCAACGGGTGTTGGCTGTGGTGGGAGGGAAGACGTTGAGGAGCTTGGAGGAATGGGAGCTGGTGTACTGGGGCTACTTGGCGCCTTAGAAGCGAGACGTTTAGGAGGTGGCGGAGGTGCGGCTGGTTTGGTTGCCGTTTCAGGCGCCTGCAATAATGAGGCTTGATAATGGCCAAAGGATACCTTTTTATTGACCCACTTCTTGAGGTCCTTGTCATAATAGAATGCACTCTCCTCACCGAGTTTTGCTTTGATTGGTTTGCCCGGCGTCCCGGCGTCAGGAGGGGATTCCGAAGGGGGACGGCGGAACCATCCTCCGAACCAACCTGAACCTTGCGGTTTCCCGGCATCTAAATTCAGAATCATATATTTTCGAAAGAACGTACCTTTTTTATCCCTGTCTTTTTCCGACTTGTCTTCCTCTTTCTCAACCGGCGTTTCAGCCTTCTTCTCTCCTGTTTCCTCGTGAATGACCTCTGGGACTTCAGGAGCAGTTGGAATAGGCGTCGGAGGTGCGTGTGGAGCGTAACTCGATGGTAGTGCGGAACCTGATGGCGGGACATATGACGACGGTGGAGCATAAGTCGATGCCATCATGGTGGTCTGCTGCATATGCGGAGAATATTCCCCGGCGGGAAGATCCGGCGTCGCAATGCCCGAGGTTGGCATACTGCCGGGTCTCACGGCATCGTAATCTTGCGGCGCTGTAACCGGACCACCAGGTCCATACCGATCGGCTGCATGTGTGGTATATCTCGCGGAAGTTCGCCGATTCTCTGGTGGGAATTGTCCGTAAACAGGTGTCGACATTTGGGCTCGAAGATTCGGCATGGACACCATTTTGTTCAGATTCGCATCTGACGAAATCCGTCCAAATCGTTGATCCAGCACATCTATGGATTTATTTCGATTGGCATCGGTTTCCGTTTCCTCAGTGACTTCTTCTCCGGCCACGAATTTGGTAAGATTGGATTCCAGGGCTTTCCAAATGTATTCGCCTCGGGATGTCTTCTTCCCGAACCACGATGACTTCTCCGTAAAACTGGTCTGCGAACTCTCTGCGATACGTTCGGTCAGTTCACGTAGGACAGCGATCAAAGTTGGCGTAATGAATATAGAGCCCCTCTTTTCTTTTTGAAGAGTTGCACCAATCGATTCACAGTATCTACATATAAGGAAACGGAATGTTAGGGAATTACTTCTCGGCGATGTCTGAGTAACCGTAATCTGTAAGAGACCTGGCAAGCCATAACTTGTAAGGTAGCAAATGTTGAAGACCATCCGGAGCAAATTTGGATTGTGAGTACTCGAATATTTCGCTCAGCAGGACTTGCGGAATGCCAACGTGACTCTCTTGTCCATACTTGTGGTCTGCACCCACCAGGGAATAACATGTGTCTGGCATATCAATCGCAGAAAACTTCGCCGTAAGCTTCGTCAACAGGAAACTTAAATTAGCTTTGCAATCCCAAAGGTGCATAAATACCATGCATGACCGGCCTCGACTCGTCCCTCGCTAACAAGGGACGTCCCCAACCCGATGATGGCAGGAGAATGATCCATAGTACCTTGATTTTGAATCACCATCCCCAAACTCTCCTTCCAGGACCCAAACCTGGGCGGCTGAGCCGCGGTATTCGCCCTCACACCAGTCACCATCCGATTTATCGGTGGCAATAATTCTGTGACAGCACCCGTCCCCTGACCGCCGAGAACCCCATACAGAAACCTGAGACTGTCAAAGTCCTTGGCTGCTCCCGTTTCGCGAAGCTCGCTGCGGATAAATTGTTCAACGGTTTCCTTCCAGACAGTTTGGGATACCGAGGATGCGATGATGAGGGCGTGACCCCACATTTTGGCGTCGACGGCTTTGCGGATTGCGTTTTGTCGGTCTCCTTGCATTAAGACTTGGCGCATGGAGCGGAGGAAATCGATTGTGAGATTGTATGTTGCAAGGGCGTTCGGGTCAGCTACTGTTGTGTGGGGTGTCGACGTTGCCAATGCAGATGCCGTGACACCAAAGGAATCGGAACCGTCTTTGACGGCTTCTGTAACAGCTTGCGGGAGAAGTAATTCTCTGACTGCCTTTTCAACCTCAGGACTACCTTATTAGTCGCCAGTCCCAAGGCGCGGAGCACGGTACCTTCCATCCAAGACCCCATTATGCTCAACCAAGAGTTTTAACAATTTGAGAAGAACTTTTCGATCCTCAATCCGAAGGATATCTTTCTCATCCAATCCCAAGGAATCTCTCATTCCCTCCAACAAAACCAAATTATCATCCAACCATTTCCCGATGTCCTTCGCCTTGCCCTTGATGGGTTTATTCGCGACAAACAAAGGTCCGGGGAACTGATGCGCCAAAGCAGGCGGCTCAACCACATTCCTCACAGACGAGAAAGTCAGCAGTCCAGGAATTGCCTTGGGCACGACACCACCTACATACACCCGATGCGGCGTCCGCGGGATCATGGTTATCATTCGTCCGCCGAAACCAAAGACCACGAGGGGATGCCCTCCGCGTCGATATTGAAAGTCTTCTTCGTGGGTTCGTGGAGCGGTCATGGCGCGGATATGAGCGGGTAGTTTACGAGAGGGGTATGGTGCTGATTTGTCTGGAATATCGTTTCGGGAAGACGATGTAATTGATGCGGATGATCTCGTGACCTGTGCAGTGACATTGCCCTGTAGTTCTTGCGATGATGGGGGGATGTGTTGCTGTTGTGACGCAGGAGGATATGAATTCTGTCGTTCATAAGGTGAATAACCGCGTGCCGGCGGTGAGAAAGCGGGCTGTTGAATTGCGCGTTCCCATGGGCGAGGAGGGGATATCTCGTCAAAGGCATCACCGGCTTGAGGATCGATGGGTTCGGGTGTTTTCATGACATTTCGATCGTCAAACTGTGTAATTGGCTGTGCTGGTGGTGGCGGAATAAGGCCCCCAGGGTCATCGAAGGATTGATCATATTCCCCACTTTCCATTTCGAAGTGTGGCGGTAAATCTGCATGCTGATTTTGCGGATCATGCGTGGAATGAAATGGAGGGTAATAGTGGTCGTGGGGAGGCTGGAAAGAGGGTGGCTCTTGATATGCTGCATGATGTGTTTGAGGCTGGGGAGGCGGCAATGATTGTTTACTCTGGATTGGCTGAGATGGATAGGTTTGAGAGCTAGTCGGTCCATGTACAGACGTCGGGGCTCCTTGCACAGGAAACTGTTGAGTCGGAAATGGTGCTTGGACGGGTGCCCCGAGAGATTGGTCCTGCGGAGAAGTCATGCGTGCAGGAACTGATCGCCAGGATGGTTGATTTGGGGGTTGTGCAGAGATGCTTCTTGGAGGAGCAGCTCTCGAACCAGGAGCATACCGATTGCTACCAGACGGTCCAGAAATTGGGGGTGACGTCGTTTCCGGGGGGATCTGCGATGACAACCTTTTATGCTGCCCTGGAATTTCACCCGGATCTTGTTGAATGAGAGGGGACATCGCCCTTCTGGTCCCGTACACCCCAGCCGGGGGCAGCGCAGAATGTCCAGGAGGTGATCCTACGTGTCCAGGTCCATAAATGGACGAAGGTGGGACTGTTTGCGCAGGAGGCGATGACAGCGCTCCCGGTCCATACATCGACGCAGGCTGAACGGCCGGCACAGAAGGTGACCCGATCGGCCAAGGGCCAGCCGTCGCGCCCGCCGCAGAATACTGCTGCTGCGGAGGCGGCGAAAATTCCCGTCTACCCTGGTATACAGGCTGACTAACCTGTCGTTGCTGCCCAATTCTCGGCGACCTTAATGGTGGGCTGGACACCTTTGCCGGCGCATACTTTGACGGGGGAAGTTCTTGATTCTGCGACGACGGAAGAAAAGCGGCCTGTTGTTGGATAGCAGGGAAACGCGGTTGTGCAGACGCCGCTCGCGGCGGGGGACCCGTAGGACCGGACATTGATGACCGAAAGTCCGCTGAGAGGGGAGCCGGTCGGTTGTCCGTGGGTGGTTGAGGGCCCGTATGAATTTGTGTTGAGACAGGTGGGGGGATATGGCGTTTCGGGGGTTTGGACGCAATGTCCATCGGGAGATCATAGGGAGATGAGTAAGCTCCCTTTGCGGTGACGAAGGAAGATGACATTCTCTTTGGCAGGGTTTGTTGTGAGGTGGGTCGTGGTGGCGTGCGAACAGATTGAGATTGTTGAGTCCATGTTGGTTGGGTGGGTGCCACTTGCGGGGATGTGAGTTTAGGGGCGGTGCCTGTTGGCTTTGGGGCGGAGGGTGGGGCATATCGACTTGACGGTTGGGATGGAGGAGATGTGGACTGTTGCCGGGTTGCGAGGGAAGATTGGTTCGATGGTGGAATGTATGGCTGAGGTTGTGCGGCGGGGATATAGGGTTGGGGAGGTGCATATCGAGATTGTGGAGGGGAAGCATGTGTTTCTTTTGGCGTGTATTGACTTTGCATCGGCAGTGCCGCCGGTTGAGGGGGAACATACCGATTCGATGACGTTGGACGGCTGCCATTTCTTTGTGGGACAGGTTGAGTTGCCGGCTGAGGGTGAGATGGACCCGTTTGAGATGTTGAAGGGACTCCAAAGGCTGCCATAAATTCTGAATCATCGATGAAATCCAGGTCGTCAAGTAATTCATCGCTCTCGGGAACATCTGCCAGGTTCGCAGCGTCCTGGCTCACATCCTTCATATCCATCGGAGACGTCTCTTTAACAACCTCCTCCGTCACGGGCACAATGGAGAAGTCCCCAGGTTCATTAAATAAATTCGTGGCATCCGGTGTTTCTCCGAATAACGAACTTACAGGAGCCGGATCCACTGACGTTCCTTTCACCTCTGAACTTGACACCATGTGAACGGAAGGGAGCAATTCTGCAAAACTGTCGTCATCGAGAAGATCTTGCTCTTCCATCGGATCTTCAATTAACCACCTGTAAACAAGTCTAGGTACCTTTTGGCCCAGTAAGTCCAGTGATATCAAAACCGCTGCCCTCTACCTCTTCGCCGAATGGGTTTTCCTGCGATTCGGGCAGTGGGGGATCAGACGACCGTTCATCCTCGACTTTACCCAAATCGAGTATCTCCTCGCCAGCATCAAAGGAACTCCACAACTCACGTGCAGGCCGATTTTGCTGTGCCGATTCGCTGGCGACTTGACGTTCAATTTGTTCTGGTGCAGAAAATTCGATAATTTCTTGCGCTACGATTTCGAGGCTTGTTTCTGTGTCCGAAGGGTGTGACTGAATTTGGGAAAACGCGGATACAAAGCCGCTGTTATGCTGGGTTGAGGATGCCGCGAAGATGTCGTGAAATGGCTCAGCAGAGCTTTCCTCTGGGAATTCGGGATGATTATGGTTGAGACTGCCGTTGACGGGGATATCCTCGTCGGGAAGGAGAGTGTAGGTTTGGGATTCGGGATCGGGACGCTGATCGGTGTCAATATTGTCTTCGCCAAATAATCCACCGCCCTCGACGTCAGCGAATGGATTTCTCTGCTGTAGTTCATCCGGCTCTGGTTCTGCTTCGCGATT